>Ga0233375_1001353_pt1 | contig 11031 bp, 14 predicted proteins | sample ElkDunMinimDraft_10_FD_191539 | JGI IMG/M metagenome (GOLD analysis project Ga0233375, IMG submission 191539) | Fecal eukaryotic communites from dung pellets of Tule Elk in California, USA - Elk Dung E16 | ecosystem: Host-associated > Mammals > Digestive system > Large intestine > Fecal | place... | reverse complement strand
AAGGTCACAGGCGCCTGTGACCTGCAGTGATGCGGGTCACATCAGCGCCCAGGAGCGCCCGCCGCGGGCCAGGGCCCGAGCTCGGGCAACGGCACCTCGACGTCGTCGCGCCGTGCCGTGACTGGGCCGTCCGGCTGACGTCCGGCGAGCCACGCCGTGACGTCGGTCGGCGCCCCGACCAGCTCGAGATCCGCCGCGTCGTCCGGGAGCCGCACCGCGAGGAACTCGCGCAGGTGGTCCAGGAGCGCGGCGTCCCACGTGCCCGCCCCGATGCCGACGCGGGCGTCGACCGCGTGGATCCGGACCTCGCGCCACCACGCGAGCAGCGCGTCGGCGACCACGCCGTCGCGGTACTCGACGGGCGCGGACCACAGCGGTGACCCGGGCTCGGGCCACGCCGACCGGAGCCGCTCGCGCACGGTCTCGAGCTCGGCCACGTGCTCGGTCATCGTGCGCCTCGACCCGGCCTCGATCGCGGCGTCCCGGCCCGGCCGCCCGCCGTCGTACGGCGTGATGGTCTCGCCGCGCGCGGCGTACTCGGCCTGCCGCGCGAGCGCCCGGCCGACCCCGTCCACGTGCGCGAGCACGTGACCGCGCGTCCAGCCGGGCAGCGCCGAGGCGCCGACGCCCTTGCCGTCGGGCAGCTCCCGGACGGCGGCGATCAGCGCGCCCAGGGCGCGGTCCGAGTCGTCCACGGCATGCGAGATCAGCTCGGGTGTCACGGCCACAGCAGGCTCCTCTCCCAGGACTCACCGTCGGCGCGGTAGCGCAGACGGACGTGCTCGCGTGACTCGCTGGCCTGCCAGAACTCCACATCGACGGGCGCCAGCGCCCACGCGGTCCAGCCTGGCACCACCAGGTCCGGGTCGCGACGGACGGCGTCGAGGGCGCGCGTGACCTCGGCGTCGTACTCGGCGCGCGAGCCGAGCGGCCGGCTCTGGCGCCCGACGAGTCCCGCCGCGCGGGACCCTTCGGGGCGGGCGCGGAAGTCGGCCTCGCTCACCTCGGGGTCGGCCGTGACGTTGCCCTCGATGCGCACCTGCCGGCCGACCGCGGGCCAGAAGAACGTCATCGCCGCCTGCGGGTTGACCGCGAGGTCGCGGCCCTTGGGGCTGTCGGCGTGCCCGGCGAACCACCAGCCGTCGTCGGTCACGTCCTTGAGCACGAGCGTGCGCGCGTGCACCCGCCCGGCGGCGTCAGCCGTGGAGAGCGTCATGGCGTGCGGCGCCGCGACGCCCGCCGCGACGACGTCGTCGAACCACGTCGTGAACAGCTGCTGCGGCGTGGCGGGTGCCGAGCCGAGGTTCTCGAGGTCGATGCCGAACGCGGGCAGGTCGGGCGGGAAGCTCGGCGTGGACCGCAGCCGGTCGCGGAAGGTGGTCATGCGGCGGACGCCTCTCGGTCGGTCGTGGTCAGGAGCGCGGTCATGCCGCGGACGGCGGCCCGCAGGGCCTCGGGGTCGCCCGTCGCGCGCGCGAGGACGTAGCCGCCCTGCACGACGGCGACGACGGTGTGGGCGCGGTCGCGCGCGACGTCGTCGGCCAGCCCGTCCTCGACGAGCACGCGCCGGACGGCGTCGAGCAGCCGCGTGAAGTAGATGCCCACGACCGCGTGGACGCCGTCGTCGTCCATGACGGCCTGGTCGCTCGTCAGCCGGCCCACGCGGCAGCCCGCGAGCGCGTCGCGCGGCTTGCCGAGGTAGGCGACGATGCGCTCGAGCGCGGGCGCGTCGGACGCGAGCGTGTGCATGGCCGATGTGAGCGCCTCGTCGACCGTGGCGCCCACGGCCGCGAGCGTGAGGTCGTGCTTGGTGGGGAAGTGGTGGTAGAGGCTGCCCTGGCCCACGCCGCTGGCCGTCAGGACGTCCCGGGGGCTGGTCGCGCTCACGCCTCGGGCGGCGAAGAGCTCCTGGGCGGTGCGGGTCAACCGGGTGCGTGCGTCGTCAGCCATCGCATCACCATACCTACCTATAGGTATGGTGCCAAGGGTTCAGCCGTCCGTGCCGACAGCCCGGCAGCCCGACCGACGGCGTCAGAAGTTGTCCCGGACGTGCACGTCACGTCCGCGCCACAGCGCGTCCCAGAGCGCGTCGTGCGTCGTCGGCCCCGCGAGGCGTCCGGCCAGGCGCAGGTTCGCGGCCGACATCGCGCCCGCGTACGACGCCGCGAGACCTCCCGAGGTGAAGGTGAGCCGGTCGGTGGCGGGGTCCGCCGGCGCGGCGGCGTCCGGCTCGGCGTGAGCCTTGCCGTCGGCGACGACGAGCGTCCACGCACCCTCGATGTCGGGCGTACGCGGGTCGACGACGGCGAACGGGATGCGGGCCGTGACCGGCGGCACGTGCGCGGCCGCGACCGCGCCGGGCACGTCGAGGATGCGCAGCATGTAGAGGTGGGTCGAGGCCGTGGTCGCCACGTGGTCGGGGATCGCGAGCCGGGCCGGGTCGACGCCCGTCCAGCCGCCCGACGTCGAGATCTGGACGTCGCCGACGACCGACATGAACGACCCGAGCGTGCGCCACAGCACCCGTGCGGCGTCCGGGGTCAGGGCGACCAGGTCGTCCACCTCGACGGCGTTCGACCGGTCGTCTCCCGGGCCGCGCTTCCAGCTCGCGAAGCCGAGCACCTCGTCGTCGGGGCCGAGGGCGACCGTGACGCCCGTGTAGTCGGCACCTGGCCCGAACATGTCGTCGACGAGCAGCGCGAACGGCTCCTCGGCACGGGTCAGCGGGCCGTTCTGGGCCGCGGCCCAGGTCTCGTACACCCGCAGGATCTCGGGCAGGTCGGCGGCCGTGGCGCGGCGGGCGCGGACCGGGCCGCCGGGCAGGCTCACCCTCGCGAGCGTCGGCATCGGTATGCGCACGTCGTGGAACGAGCCGATCGCCTCGTAACCGAGGCCGTGGTAGATGCCCATCGAGGAGGCGAACAACGTCGAGACGACCTCGCCGTGCTCGCGCGCGTCCGCCAGGACGGCGTCGAACAGCGGGCGCAGCACCCCGCTGCCGCGGCGCTCGGCCGCGACCGTCACGCCCGCCATGCCGGCCGTCGGGACGCGCGAGCCGTGGAACCACGAGGTGAACTCGCGCACGAGCGCCTTGCCCACCAGCTCGCCGTCGTCGTACGCGCCCCAGGCCCGCATGTTCTTGGGCGGCCAGCTCGCCGGGTCGATGCCGCCCGGCGGCACCGGGCGCACGCCGAACGCTTCCATGCCGAGCTGGCGGGACGCCACGGCGTCCTCGACGGGGATGGGCCGCAGGTCGATGCTCACCCGGCGAGGCTAGCGAGGTTCGCGGGGTGGGTCGCCGGGATTCTCAGGCGCGGTCCCTGCCCGGCCGGCGAGGTCGAGCTGCATGCGCAGGACGTCGTGCCACGCGCCGAGCTTCCAGCCGACCCGGCGCAGCGTCCCGATCTCGTCGAACCCGAGCGCGCGGTGCACCCCGACGCTCGCGTCGTTGGGCAGCGCGATGCCGGCGATCGCGCGCAGGTAGCCGCGCTCGGCGAGCCGGTCGAGCAGCGCGGTGTACAGCGTCCGGCCGAGCCCGGACCGGCGCGGACCGTCGGGTGCGAGGTACACGGTCGTCTCGACCGTCCACCGGTAGGCCTCGCGCGGCGAGTAGGGCGCCCCGTACGCGTAGCCGACGACGGCGCCGTCCGGCGCCTCGGCGACCAGCCATGCGTGCGACGTCGCGGACGCGGCGATGCGCCGCGCCAGCTCCTCGGGCGTCGGCGGCTCGGCCTCGAAGCTGATGACGGTACCGGTGACGTACGGCGCGTAGATCGCCGCGCACGCGCGGGCGTCGTCGGCCAGCCCTGAGGCGTCGAGCCGGGCGGGTCGGACGGTCACGGCGGTGGTCACGCTCACCCGCCGAACATAGCGACCCGGGGCGCGCGGGCACCATGGGGCGTGGAACGATCCCGGGCATGACCGACGTGCAGAACCTCCTGGGCGCACTCGCCGCGATCGACGAGCACTGGCAGCCGCACCGCGTCACGAGCCTCAACGACTACGACATCAAGGTCGTCAAGGTGCTCGGCGAGTTCGTGTGGCACTCCCACCCCGAGACGGACGAGCTCTTCCTCGTGCTCTCCGGCCGGCTCACGATCCAGCTGCGCGACGGCGACGTGGAGCTCGGGCCGAACGACGTGTTCGTCGTGCCGCAGGGCGTCGAGCACTGCCCGCGTGCCGAGGTCGAGACCTCGGTCGTGCTCATCGAGCCGAAGGGGACCGTGAACACCGGGGACGCGGGTGGGCCGATGACGTCGGCGCTGCGCGAGCTGCCGGGCGCGCAGTGAGGCCAAGGCTCACAGCGGCAGCTTGAAGCCTTCGTGCGACTGCGCGTAGCCCAGGGAACGGTAGAAGCGGTGGGCGTCCGGGCGCTGCTTGTCCGAGGTGAGCTGGGCGAGCCCGCAGCCGCGCTCGCGGCCGCGGGCGTGGGCGTGCTCCATGAGCCGGCGTCCGATGCCCTGGCCGCGCAGCCGCGTGTCGACCCGCACGGCCTCGACCTGGAGGCGGGTGGCGCCGTTGCGGGCGATGCCGGGGATGAACGTGAGCTGCATGACGCCGACCACCTCGCCGTCGAGCTCGGCGACCACGAGCTCGTCGTTCGGGCTGGCCGCGATCGCCTCGAACCCGGCCACGTGCGCGGGCCCGAACGTCCCCGTGCGGCCGGACGCCACGGCGTCGTCCGCGATGAGGTGGACGATGCGCTCGAGATCCGCGCGGCGCGCGTCGCGGAAGGTGAGGTCGGGCGTCGTGTCAGCGTTCGTCACGGCTGCGGACGCTAGCAGGGGTGCCGGCCGGGGTGAGGACGACGACCGGGATGATGCGACCGGTGCGGGACTGGTGCTCGAGGAAGAACCGGTAGCCCGTCGTGATGCTGCTCCACAGGCGTTCTCGCTCGTCGCCCGCCGCGGGTTCCGCGACGGCCTCGACGACGTCGTCGCCCACCTCGACGGTCACGTGCGGGTCTGCGAGGAGGTTGTGGAACCAGTCGGGATGCCGTTCGGCGCCGTCGTTGGACGCGATGACCACCAGCCGGTCGCCGTCGCGCACGAACATCATCGGCGTGGTGCGGCGCTCACCCGTGCGTCGTCCGGTGGTGGTGAGCAGCAGCAGACGGTCGCGGTGCATACCGGGGATCTCGCCCCCGGCGCGGAACTGGGCGATCACCTGGCGGTTGAGCTCGGTGTAGTCCACCGCCTCATCGTGCCGCGCCGCCTGGGAATCCGCCTCGGCACGGGATGCGATCGGGTGTGCGGGATCACCAGAACGGCGGTGGGGGGCCGTGGTGGATGGTCGCGACCGGTCGGGCCGCCGGAGCGGTGCGGTGCGTGCGCCCGGTGGGGGAGGTCCACTCCAGGACGCCACCGAGCCCGGCCGCGTCGTCCGCCGGTGCGGCGACCTGCTGGACGGTCCACCGCGTCTGGTGCTTCAGCACGTGGTGGCGCCGGCACAGGTGCGCGAGGTTGGCCGCCTCGGTGAGCCCGCCGTCGGCCCACGCGGTGGTGTGGTCGACGTCGGTGCGGTGCGCCGGCCGGGTGCAGCCGGGGAAGCGGCAGGTGGCGTCGCGCACGGCCAGCAGCGCCTTCAGGTCGGCGGGCGGGGCGTAAGTCGTGCGGCCCACGGAAAGCACGGCGCCTGTCTCGGGGTGCGTGAGGATGCGGCGGAACGACGGTGCGTGCGCACACAGGGCCCGCGCGGTGTCGGCGTCGATCGGCGTGTGACCGTCCAGCATGGCGGGCGCGTCGCTGAGGCCGAGCATCGTCAGCACGGGGACGGTGACGCTCACGCGCGGCCGGATCGACCGGGCGAGCGGTGCCAGGCTGCCCATGCTCAGGAGGCGCGGCGCCCCAGCCCGCGCGGGCGTCGTCGGGTCGGCACCGCCGCCACCCTCAGCACCGTCAGCACCGCCGGCACCGTCGTGGTCGATGTGCGCGTCGGAGAGCGTGGCGGCCGGCAGGTCGAGGGTGCCGTCGTCGAGCAGCAGATCGGTCAGCACGTCGGCCCGCAGCTGGGCCGTCGTCCGCACGTCGCCCGCGGCCCTGAGCTGTGCCGAGGCGTTCCCGAGCCGGTCGGACATCGCGTGGGCGAACACCGCGGGCAGGTGCGCCGTCAGCCAGGCCATGCCGTCGCGGCCGGGCTCGACCCAGACGCCCCGGCGTGTGACGGCGTCGGAGTGCCGCACCTCGATCGGGACCGGGTGTGCGAGGTCGCGCGCCCGCCGGACGGCCAGGTCGAACTGAGCCGGCGTGGCCGTCGTGGCCTCTGTGAGCACCGCGGACTCGACCGCGCGTGCCGCGCCCGGGTCGAGGTCGGCCACGTGCGTTGCCAGGACGACCGCGTGCCGCCACGAACAGACGCCCCCGGAGACGGCGGCGAGGGTGCGCGGTGCACGCTCGGTCAGCGTGCGAGCGTGGTCGATGAGCGACGCGGCCGCCGTCTCGCCCAGGTGGAGCGTGGCGGCCACGTCGGCGACCAGGGCTCGCTGGGCCAGCTCGCGGCGGCGTTCGCGGCCGGCGGCCCGCGCGGTCGGGTCGGTGTCGTCGACCAGGGCGTCCTCGCACGCGACCGCCTGGCGGCGCGCCCGCTCGACGAGGACCGCCTTCATGCCTTCGAGCGCGTCGACCCGCGACTGCACCTGGGCGATCGCGTCGAGCGTGCGGTCGAGGTCGGCCACCGTCGTCCGCGGCCCCGACGCGAGGGCACACAGCGCCGCCACGTGCTCGGGCGGGAGCCCGGCGGCGAGCAGCGCGTCGGCCGACGCCGGTGTGGGCGTGGTGACGGGGACGGCGTGGTCCGCCTCGGTCGTGGCGCCGTCCTCGCTGAGGGCGGTCGTCTGCTTCCCGTACCGCTCGGCCGACTCCGCGGACAGCTCCCCGAGGTCCAGATGCGTCAGCCGGTCGAGCTCGCGCCGCCACGGGCCGCCGTGGAAGTCGTTCAGGACGTCGTGGCGCGCGAGCTCCTCGGCACCCGCGTCATCGGGGGAGCAGCTCCTGGGCTCTGCCTGCGTCGTCACCCTGCGAGGCTAGCACCAACTCGAACAGGTGTTCGAACACGTTCGACCTTTCCGCCGGTGGCAGAACCGCTTGCGAGCCACCGCCGTCAGCCGCGAACGTGACGACATGAAGCTGCTGGTGCTGGGCGGAAGCGTGTTCCTTTCGAGAGCGACCGTGGAGGCCGCCGTGGCGCGTGGCCACGACGTCGTCGCGGTCAACCGTGGCCGTTCGGGCAGTGTGCCCGCCGGTGCGCGGCACGTCGTCGCCGACCGGGACGACGACTTCCCGGCCGGGCTCGCCGAAGAGGGTTTCGACGCCGTCGTCGACGTCTCGCGCACGCCGTCGCACGTGCGCAAGGCGGTCTACGCGCTGCCCGGCGCGCACTGGGTCTTCGTGTCGACCATCAACGTCTACTCCGACGAGTCGACGCCCGGCGGTCGTCCGGGCACGCTCCCGCTGCGCGACCCCGAGTTCGAGGACGTCGGCGCCACGAGCCCTGAGTCGTACGGCGCGATGAAGGTCGCGTGCGAGGAGCTCGTGACCGCCGGCACCACGTCGCGCTCGATCGTGCGGCCCGGGCTGATCGTGGGCCCGGACGACCCGACCGGCCGGTTCACCTATTGGCCCGCGCGCATGGCGCGGCTGCTCGACGGCGGGAGCCCGGACGTCCTCGCGCCGGGCAGCCCGACCGACCTCGTCCAGATCGTCGACGTGCGCGACCTCGCCGCCTGGATCGTCGCCCTCGCCGAGGAGCGGACCGAGGGCGTGTTCGACGCGATCGCGCCGCCGCTCGAGATCGGCGAGCTCCTCGCCGCCGTGGCCGCCGGCTGCGGCGTCGAGCCCCGGTGGGCGTGGATGCCGGCCGCGGAGCTCGAGGCGAACAAGGTCGCGCCGTGGTCGGGCGAGCGCTCGCTCCCGCTGTGGCTGCCGCGCCCGCAGTACGACGGGATGGTCGCCCACGACGCCGGGCCCGCGCTTGACGCAGGGTTGGTGCCGCGGACGGTCGAGGAGACCGCCCGCGACACCCTGGCCTGGCTGCGCGCCACCCCGGACGCCACGGTCACGGGCATGACCGCGGACGAGGAGGCGGAGGTCCTGGCAGCCCGGCTCACTTCGCCGTGAGGCCGGCCGCGATCTCCTCGAGCAGGTCGTAGGACTCCTGCATGCCCACCTCCATGCCGGACGCCACGATCGCGTCGCGGACCTCCGTGCTCGGTGCGCGCGTCACGAGCTCGAGCGTCGTGACGCCGTCGCGCTCGGTGAACGTGTAGGTGTTGAGGGTCGCGTTCCCTTCGGCGTCGGGCATGCCCTCGAAGACCTCGGTGTGGACGAGGAGCCTGCCCGGCTCGGCCGCGCGGATCTCGCCGTGGAACGCGATCTCGCCGCCCTCGGCCGGCGCCATGACGTAGCGGTAGGTGCCGCCCGGTCGCGGGTCGATCTCCACGCTCGTGACCGTGCCCTGACGGCCGGCCCACCACCGCGCGATGAGCTCGGGCTCCGTGAACACCCGCCAGACGACGTCGGCAGGGGCGTTGAACTCGCGGGTGACGAGGATGTCGGTGTCGTTGGGGAGCGTCACGACGGCGCTGCCCTTGGTAGTCGTGGACATGGGGATCTCCTGTCTGGTCAATCGCTTCGGTCGGATTCCTTCAGCTCCTCGAGCACGGTGTCGATCAGTTCGAACCGCTCGTTCCACATGCGCTCGTACCGGCTGACCCAGTCGTGGATCTCGCGCAGCGGCCGCCCGTCTATCCGGTACAGGCGCTGCCTGCCTTCGTCGCGCACGTCCACCAGCCCCACCTCCCGCAACACCTTGAGGTGCTTGGACACCTGCGGCTGGGCCAGGCCGAGCCGCTCGACGAGGTCGCCCACCGGGCGCTCGCCGTCGGCGAGCGCGTCGAGGATGTCGCGTCGCCGGGGCTCGGCCACCGCGTTGAACGCGTCCGTCGTGGTTGCTGCTCGTGCCATGAGACCAACGTATACCCATATAGGAATGTGTCAACCACGGGAGGCCGATGTCGAGAACCACGGCACGGCTCCGTCCCAGGGGTGCGAGGACGGGGACAGACCCCGCCGCCGATGGGAAGGTAGAACCATGGCCAAGTACCTGCTGCTCAAGCACTACCGCGGTGTGCCCGAGATGGTGCCCGGCACCGACGCCCCGATGCACGAGTGGACGCCCGACGAGATCTCGGCCCACGTCGCGTTCATGGACGACCTCATCGAGGAGCTCAAGGCCACGGGCCGGTTCGTGGACGCCCAGGCGCTCGCGCCGCGCGGAGCCTTCGTCCGGTACGACGGCGAGGGCCGGCCGCCGGTCACCGACGGCCCGTTCGCCGAGACCAAGGACCTGATCGCCGGCTGGATGGCGATCGACGTCGACAGCGAGGACGAGGCTCACGCGGTCGCCGCCAGGCTCTCGTCCGCCCCGGGGCAGGGAGCACGCCCGCTGCACGAGTGGATCGAGGTGCGGCCGTTCCTCACGGACGCGTCCGAGGTCACCGACGGCCCGATCTGACCGGTGCGGCGGGAGGAACGGTGAGCGCCCCCGGCGGTCAGGTCCCGGAGCACCTCCTCCGGGACCTGACCCCGCAGGTCCTGGGCGTCCTCGTGCGGCGTGGCGTCGACTTCGCCGCCGCCGAGGACGCCGTCCAGGAGGCCCTGGTCGAGGCGGTCCGCCGCTGGCCGGAGTCCGGGGTGCCGGACGACCCCAAGGGCTGGCTCGTGACGGTCGCGTGGCGCAAGCACGTCGACGTGGTGCGGTCCGAGGCGGCCCGCCGCACCCGCGAGGAGAAGGTGTCGGCGGAGCCGCCGCCGGGCACGGCCGAGCGCAGCGACGACACGCTGCTCCTGCTGAGCCGCTGCTGCCACCCCGCGCTCACCGCGGCGTCGGCGATCGCGCTGACGCTGCGCGCGGTCGGCGGGCTGACGACGGCCCAGATCGCGCACGCGTTCCTGGTGCCCGAGACCACGATGGCGCAGCGCATCTCGCGAGCCCGGCGCACGGTCGCCGAGCAGACGCGTGCCGGTACCGGCTTCGACACCCCGGGTGACGTGACCGCCGTGCTGCGCGTGCTCTACCTCATGTTCGACGCCGGGTTCAGCGGGAAGGGCGCCGCCGGCCCGGACGACATCGACCCGGCCGCCGAGGCGATCCGGCTGACCCGGCAGCTGCTCGCGTCGGTACCCGACGACTGCGAGGTCGCCGGGCTGCTCGCGCTCATGCTGCTGCACCACGCTCGCCGCCCCGCGCGGTGGCGCGCACCGGGCGAGCTCGTGCCGCTCGACGAGCAGGACCGCGGCCTGTGGGACACGCGCCTGGTGGCCGAGGGGGTCGAGATCCTGCAGCGGGCGCTGGCCCGGGACCGGCTCGGCCCCTACCAGGCCCAGGCCGCGATCGCGGCGCTGCACGACGACGCGCGCACCGCGGACGAGACGGACTGGCCGCAGATCCTCGAGTGGTACGACGAGCTCGTGCGGCTCACCCCGGGCGACGCGGTGGTCGCGCTCAACCGTGCGGTCGCCGTCGGGCACGTGGACGGGGCGCGGGCCGGGCTCGCCGAGCTGCACCGGCTCGACCCCGCGCTGCCGAGGTACGACGCCGTGGGCGCGCACCTGCACGAGCTCGCCGGCGAGACCGAGACCGCCGCGCGGCTCTTCGTCACCGCCGCAGACGCCGCGACCAGCACCCCGGAGCGCACCCACCTGCTCCGGCAGGCCGCGCGCCTGCGGGCGCGCATCCGGTAGCGGCGCGGGCCGTCACTCCACCGGGTTGCAGCGGGCGGCCATCACCGCGACGAGCCCGACGTCGGGCCGCCAGGGCTCGAGGTTCCACGTCGCCTTGTCCCGAGCGCCGATCGCGTGACACACGAGCTGGTCGTGCATGCCGGGGGAGTCGGCGTCGGGCTCGTCCTGCGTGAGCGCGGCCCAGGCGGCCGCCCGGCCCGCCTGGCCGGCGTCGCGCGTCCACGCGGTGGGCTCGACGGCGAGCGACCTGCCGCCCTCGCGCTCGCCCCAGTCGGCACCGGCGATCGCGGTC
>Ga0233375_1001351_pt1 | contig 11044 bp, 9 predicted proteins | sample ElkDunMinimDraft_10_FD_191539 | JGI IMG/M metagenome (GOLD analysis project Ga0233375, IMG submission 191539) | Fecal eukaryotic communites from dung pellets of Tule Elk in California, USA - Elk Dung E16 | ecosystem: Host-associated > Mammals > Digestive system > Large intestine > Fecal | place... | reverse complement strand
CCTGCTCGTGCTCGCCGTCGTGGCCGTCGCCGTCCTCGCGCTGTGCGTCGGCGAGCGCTCCTACGCACCGACCGAGGTGCTGCGCGTGCTGCTCGGCGAGCAGGTCCCCGGCGCCTCGTTCACCGTCGGCGTGCTGCGGGCGCCGCGCGTCCTGACGGGGATCCTCGTGGGCATCGCCTTCGGCATGGGCGGCGTCGTGTTCCAGACCATGCTGCGCAACCCGCTGGCCAGCCCCGACATCATCGGCATCAGCGCCGGGTCGAGCGCCGCCGCGGTCGTCGCGATCACGATGTTCGGCCTGTCGGGCGCGTCGCTGTCGGTCGTCGCGGTCGTCGCCGGGCTCGTCGTGGCCGCCGCGATCTACGCGCTGTCGTGGCGCGGCGGCGTGCAGGGTGCCCGGCTCGTGCTCATCGGCATCGCGGTCGGCGCGATGCTCGACTCCGTCATCGCGTACGCGATGACGCGCGCGGGCATCTACGACGCGAACGAGGCGCTGCGCTGGCTCACCGGGTCGCTGAACTCCGCGTTCTGGCCGGGGGTCGGCCCGCTCGCCGTCTCCCTGGCGGTGCTCGTCCCCGTGCTCCTGGTGCTGGCGCGACGGCTGCCGGCCCTGCAGCTCGGGGACGACGCGGCCGCCGGCCTGGGGGTCGCCCCCGACCGCTCGCGCCTCGCGCTGCTGCTCGTGGCCGTCGCGACCATCGCGGTGGCCACGGCCGCGACGGGCCCGATCGCCTTCGTCGCGTTCCTCTCCGGGCCCATCGCGCACCGCCTGCTGCGCGGCACGGGCCGCCTGCTGGTGCCCGCCGCCCTCGTCGGCGCGCTGCTGGTCCTCGTCGCCGACCTCGTGGGGCAGCACCTGCTCGTGCACCGGTTCCCCGTCGGCGTCGTCACCGGCGTGCTCGGCGCGCCCTACCTGCTCTGGCTGCTGGCCAGGACCAACCGCTCCGGAGGCTCCCTGTGACGGACGCCCGCACCCCCCACACGCTGGCCGTCGAGGCCGTGACCGTCGGGTACGACGACCGCGTCGTGGTGCACGACATGACGCTCGAGGTCGCGCCCGGCGCGGTCACGGCGATCGTCGGCGCGAACGGGTGCGGCAAGTCCACGCTGCTGCGCGCCATGGCTCGGCTGCTGCCGGCCCGCACGGGCCGCGTGCTGCTCGACGGCACACCGATCGACACGATCCCGTCCCGCCAGGTCGCGACCGTGCTCGGGCTGCTCCCCCAGTCGCCCGTGTGCCCCGAGGGCATCGCGGTGGCCGACCTCGTCGGGCGCGGCCGCTACCCGCACCAGGGCTGGTTCCGCCGCTGGACCGCGCAGGACGACGCGATCGTCGAGCAGGCCCTGGTCGCGACCGACATCCTCGACCTCGCGGACCGCCCGGTCGACGAGCTGTCCGGCGGGCAGCGCCAGCGCGTGTGGATCGCGATGGCCCTCGCCCAGCAGACCGACGTCCTGCTGCTCGACGAGCCGACGACGTTCCTCGACGTCGCGCACCAGGTCGAGGTGCTCGACCTGCTGGTCGACCTCAACCGCGACCACGGCACGACCATCGTCATGGTGCTCCACGACCTCAACCTGGCGGCGCGCTACGCCGACAACCTCGTGGCGCTCACCGACGGCCGCCTGTACGCCCAGGGCGACCCGGCGGACGTCGTCACCGAGCAGATGGTCCGTGACGTGTTCGGCATGGCCGCGCGCGTCGTCCCCGACCCGGTCAGCGGCTGCCCGCTCGTGCTGCCCCTGGGCCGGCACCGGACCGGACGCGCCGACCAGGCCGCCGTCGACGAGGGTGCCGCACCGCCGCCCATCGAGCGTCCGGCGGCCCAGCCCGTACCGTGAGGTGATGACGTCCGTCGACGACGCGACAGGCACCCGTCCCGGCTGGGAGCCGGACGTCCTCGGGGTCGGCTACGAGCAGCGCACGCTTGAGCTGGGCGACGACGCCGACGGGCCGGTCGTCGCGACCGTCGTGCGCCGGGTGCGCGCCGCCGCCGACCCGGACCTGGACCTCGACGTGCTCTACGTGCACGGGTGGTCGGACTACTTCTTCCAGACCGAGCTCGCCGACTTCTGGGTCTCGCAGGGCGCCCGGTTCTTCGCGCTCGACCTGCGCCGGTACGGCCGCAGCCTGCGTCCCGGCCAGGTGCCGGGCTTCGTCACGGACCTGGCGACGTACGACGAGGACATCGCCGCGGCACGCGACGTCATGGCCGAGGACCTGCCTCCCGGGCACCCCCGGCGGCTGATCCTCATGGGGCACTCGACGGGCGGGCTGACGGTGAGCCTGTGGGCGACGCGGCACCCGGGCGAGGCGGCCGCGCTCGTCCTGAACAGCCCGTGGCTGGAGTTCCAGACGCGTGAGGTGGGCCGCGCCCTGCTGGAGCCGGTGGTCCAGGTCGGCGCACGGCTGCGGCCGACGCAGCTGCTGCCCCCCGTCGACCCCGGCTTCTACACGCGCGTGGTGTCGGACGCCTACGGCGGCGAGTGGCACTACGACCTGCAGTGGCGGCCCGAGCGCGGGTTCCGCGTCACGCCAGGCTTCCTCAACGCCGTGCTGACCGGCCAGGACAGGGTCGCGCACGGGCTCGACCTGCGCGTCCCGGCGCTCGTCCTGCTGTCCACGCGCAGCGCGCTGCTGCCCCGCTGGGACCCGTCGATGATGTCGCGGGCCGACGTCGCGCTCGACGTGGAGGGGGTCGCCCGGCGCGCGGTCGACCTGGGCCGGCACGTGACGATCGTGCGCGTCGACGGCGCGCTCCACGACGTCGTGCTGTCGTCGGCACCGGTGCGCCGGGCCGCCTACGACGCGACGGCCCGCTGGGTGGCCGGGACGGTCACGCTCGACGACGTCGCGGCGGCCGCCGCGCGGGCGCCCCGCACGCAGGGCGCCGCGCCCGCACGGCCCCGACTGCGCACGTGGCTCGCCGAGCGGCGCGCGCGCGGCTGACACCGGCGCATGGGCGCACGGTGCCGGCCGCGACGTCGGTCAGTGCGGCTGGTACGGCGAGACGACGACCTCGATGCGCTGGAACTCCTTGAGGTCGGAGTACCCGGTGGTCGCCATGGCCCGGCGCAGCGCACCCATGAGATTGAGGGTGCCGTCGGCGGTCCGCCCCGGGCCCGACAGGATCTGCTCGAGCGTGCCCACCGTGCCGACCTCGACGCGCTCGCCGCGCGGCAGGTGCGGGTGGTGCGCCTCAGGGCCCCAGTGGAAGCCGCGGCCCGGCGCGTCGGTCGCCCGTGCCAGCGCGGCACCGAGCATGACGGCGTCGGCGCCGCACGCGATCGCCTTCACCAGGTCGCCCGAGCGTCCGACGCCACCGTCGGCGATGACGTGCACGTACCGGCCGCCCGACTCGTCGAGGTAGTCCCGGCGGGCCGCGGCCACGTCGGCGACGGCCGTGGCCATCGGTGCGTGGATGCCGAGCGACACGCGCGTGGTGTGCGCCGCGCCGCCGCCGAAGCCGACGAGGACGCCTGCCGCACCCGTGCGCATGAGGTGCAGCGCCGCGGTGTAGGTCGACGCGCCACCGACGATGACGGGCACGTCGAGCTCGTAGATGAAGCGCTTGAGGTTGAGCGGCTCGGCGTTGCCCGAGACGTGCTCGGCGGACACCGTGGTGCCGCGGATGACGAACAGGTCGACGCCCGCGTCGACGACCGTGCGCCAGTGCTCCTGGGTCCGCTGCGGGCTCAGGGCGCCGGCGACGACCACACCGGCGTCCCGGATCTCCTGCAGGCGCGCACGGATCAGCTCGGGCTGGATCGGTGCGGCATAGATCTCCTGCATGCGGGTCGTGGCGCGCGAGGCGTCGAGCGACGCGATCTCCTCCAGCAGGCGCGTCGGGTCCTCGTAGCGCGTCCACAGGCCCTCGAGGTCCAGGACGCCCAGCCCGCCGGCGCGACCCAGGGCGACCGCGGTCGCCGGGCTCATCACGGAGTCCATGGGGGCCGCGAGCACCGGCAGGTCGAAGTGGTACGCGTCGATCTGCCAGCCGACCGAGACCTCCTCCGGGTCGCGGGTGCGCCGCGAGGGCACCACCGCGATGTCGTCGAAGGAGTACGCCCGGCGTCCCCGCTTGCCGCGTCCGATCTCGATGTCGCTGGTCACCGGACGAGGATACCGGCGGCCGGCGCGTGGTCCCTCAGCGGCCCGTGTAGTTGGGCGCCTCGACCGTCATCTGGATGTCGTGCGGGTGGGACTCCTTGAGCCCCGCGGGCGTGATCCGGATGAACTGGCCGCGCTCCTGCAGCTCGGTGATGGAGTGGGCACCCACGTAGAACATCGACTGGTGCAGGCCGCCGATGAGCTGGTGCGCGACGGCGGACAGCGGCCCGCGGTACGGCACCTGGCCCTCGATGCCCTCGGGCACGATCTTCTCGTCGGTCGTGACGTCGGCCTGGAAGTACCGGTCCTTGGAGTACGAGACGCGACCCCGCGAGGCCATCGCCCCCAGCGAGCCCATGCCGCGGTAGTGCTTGTACTGCTTGCCGTTGACGAACACGAGGTCGCCCGGCGACTCGTCGCAGCCCGCGAGGAGCGACCCGAGCATCACGGTGTCCGCCCCTGCGACGAGCGCCTTGGCGATGTCCCCCGAGTACTGCAGGCCGCCGTCGCCGATGACCGGCACACCGGCCGGCTTGCACACCTGGGCGGCGTCGTAGATGGCCGTGACCTGGGGGACGCCGACGCCCGCGACGACGCGCGTGGTGCAGATCGACCCGGGACCGACGCCGACCTTGACGGCGTCGACGCCGGCCTCGACCAGCGCCTGGGCGCCGGCACGCGTGGCCACGTTGCCGCCGATGACCTGCACGTGCCGGGTCGCCGCGTCGGACTTCAGGCGCCGCACCATGTCGAGCATCAGGCGCGCGTGGCCGTTGGCCGTGTCGACGACGAGCACGTCGACACCCGCCTCGACGAGGGCGGTCGCACGCTCCCACGCGTCGCCGAAGAACCCGATCGCGGCGCCGACCACGAGCCGCCCCTCGGCGTCCTTGGTGGCGTCGGGGTACTGCTCGGACTTCACGAAGTCCTTGACGGTGATGAGGCCCGCGAGCTTGCCGTGCTCGTCGACGAGCGGCAGCTTCTCGACCTTGTGCTTCGCCAGCAGTGCGGCCGCGTCGGCCCGCGCGATGCCGACCGGGGCCGTGACCAGCGGCATCGACGTCATCTCGTCGCGCACGCGCCGCGTCGCGAACTCGCTCGCCGGCACGAAGCGCAGGTCACGGTTGGTGATGATGCCGAGGAGCCGGCCGTCGTCGTCGACCACGGGCAGCCCCGACACGCGGTACGTGCCGCACAGCGCGTCGAGCTCGGCGAGCGTCGCGTCCGGTCCGACCGTCACGGGGTCGGACACCATGCCGGACTCCGAGCGCTTGACGACGTCCACCTGGTGGGCCTGGTCGGCGATCGAGAGGTTGCGGTGCAGGATGCCGACGCCGCCCTGGCGCGCCATGGCGACCGCCATGCGCGCCTCGGTGACCGTGTCCATGGCGGCCGACACCAGCGGCACGCGCACGGTGATCCCCCGGGTCAGCTGCGAGGTGGTGTCGACCTCGGAGGGGATGACGTCCGTCTCGCCGGGGAGCAGCAGGACGTCGTCGTAGGTGAGTCCGACCCGCGCGAACGGGTCCGTCGTGGCCGTGGGTGACTCGGGCGCCGTCATCGACTCAGGATACGTGGCCCGGACGCCCGTCACGGCGCCCGGTCCCGCCTGGTGGTACGCCCGTCAGTCGATGATGCCGCGCCGCAGACCGATGGCGACGGCCTGCGCGCGGTCGGACGCGCCGAGCTTGCGGAAGAGCCGCCGCGCGTGCGTCTTGACCGTGTCCTCCGACAGGAAGAGCTCCTGCCCGATCTGGGCGTTGGACCGACCGTGGCTCATGCCGACGAGCACCTCGATCTCGCGCTTCGTCAGCACCGGGGCCGGTTCCGCGGAGCGTGCGGCGACGCCGGCCTCGGCGCGCGGCGCGTGCGACTCCTGCAGCGGGGAGGCGGGGTGCGGGACCGTCGGCGCACCGGACGGCCCGGACGAGACCGGGCTGGCCTGCACGTGGGCCGCCACGGCCGCGAGCTCGGCGCGGCCGACGTCGGGGGCGAGGAAGCCGCGCGCACCGAGCGCCAGCGCACGGTCGAGCGCCTCACCGTCCTCGGGCCCCGCGAGGAGCACGACGGCAGCGGACGGCGCGACGGCGCGCAGCCGACGGATCGCCTCCGCCGCGCCCACACCGGGCAGGTGCGCGTCGAGCAGCACCACGGTGGGGGCGATGCGGCGGGCGAGCGCGAGCAGCTCGTCCGCGGTCGCCGCCGCACGTACGGGCGCCAGTGACGGCACCCCGATCGACGTCACGACGAGCCGCTCGCGAACGGTCGCCGAGCCGTGGCAGACCACGACTCCAGCCATGGGGTTCCTCCTCGTGCCGGTCCGGACCACCACAGGCGTGCATCGGGTCCAAGCCTGCATCGGCGTTACCGGTGCGTCACGTTAGCCCCCGGGACCAACGACCGAGAATCGAACGCGCCGATTCCTCACGCTTACGACCGGTCACCTGCGACGACGTCATGCGTTCGTGTCACAGGTCGTGCTCGATGTGAATCGCGTCACAGGGGTGACGACTGGCCGACGGCGGCCAACGCCTCGTGGAGCAGGCCCGTCAGCGTGCGCGCCCGGTGCACCGAGCGGTCCAGCGGCACGCGACCCTCGGCCGCCTCGGCCACCATGACGAACTGCGGCAGGTCCGGACGCTCCTGCGCCAGGCGCGCCACGACCGACAGGTCGGGCGCGGGCGTGTCGGACAGCGTCACGACGGCCCGCGCCCGCGTCATGAGCGCGAGCTCGCCGGCGTGCCGCGTCGACACCGGTCCCGCGACGAGCCGCGCGTCCACACCGCCGTCGACCAGCGCTGCCGCCAGGACGTGGGCGAGCACGGGCCGCGTCTCACCGGGGACCGGCAGGAGCAGCACGACCGACGCCCCGGAGGGCAGCGGCGGCGCTGTGTGGGCACGCAGCGCCGCGAGGACCGCACCGAGCAGCGTCTCGCGGGCGTCCACGCCGGGGCGCTCCACGACGGTGCGCCGCGCGAGCGCGACGAGCGCGGGATGCACCAGCCCTGCCCACCACAGCGTGAGGTCGGTGCCGGGGGCGATGTCGAGCAGCGCCGAGCAGCGGTCGACGCGGCCCGCGAGCGACGCGTCGACGAGCGCGACGACGGCCCCCGCTCCCCCGGCGAGCCGGGAGCCGGGCCCCGTCCGGTCGGCCGGCTCGGCGGCGGCGGCGCCCACGGGGAGCCTGCCTGTCAGGTCGTCGCTGGCGGGCGCGTGCACGGCGGCGTCGCGGGCGTCCGCCGACAGCGCGATCCGCGCGGCCTCGGCGGGTGCGACACCGTCGATCGTCAGTCGGCGCATCACCAGGAGCCGCTCGAGGTCGTGGGTGGTGTACCGACGGTGAGCACCGGCCGCGTGCTCCGACGGCCCCAGGCCGTAGCGGCGGTCCCAGGTCCGCAGCGTCGCGGGCGCGACACCGAGGCGTCGCGCGACGGCCGCGACCGTCAGCGCGGGGCCGGGCGCCTCGGCCGGGCCTGCCGAGAGATCGTCTGCGGGCGGCATGACGCGATTGTGCCAGCCCGGTGGCGCGTTCCCGCGGACCGTCGCTCGGGCGGACCCGTCCCGTCGGACGCGCGTCCTGCACCGTCGTCCAGATCGCGCCAGCGAATCGCGTCACTCGATCGCGTCATGAAGAGGGCCTTGAACAACTTCTGGCGCGGTTGTACGGTTACGGCACGTCGACAGGGACACCCGCTGACGGCGACCAGCTTCGTCCCGGCAGTGCCGCAGGACGCCCGCACATCAGTTGCACAGGAGGAACACATGGCCGAGATCTCGCGTTTGCCCGGACCGGTGATGGACCTCTGGGAGTGGCAGTTCGACGGCGCGTGCCGCGACGCCGACCAGGACCTCTTCTTCCACCCCGAGGGCGAGCGCGGCTCGGCCCGCCGGCGCCGCGCCGAGGCCGCCAAGGCGATCTGCGCGACGTGCCCCGTGCTCGACGAGTGCCGCGAGCAGTCGCTCGCCGTGCGCGAGCCGTACGGCGTGTGGGGCGGTCTGTCCGAGGAGGAGCGGGCCGCGGTCCTCGCCGAGCGCGCCGGGCGCCGCGTCACCGCCTGACACCCCACGACCACGACGAAGGCCCCCTCCCGAGGGAGGGGGCCTTCGTCGTGGTCGCCGGACACGTCCGGCGAGCAGGTGGAGCTGTCGTCAGCCGACGATCGCGAGGATGTCGCGCGCCGAGAGGATCAGGTAGTCCTCACCGGCGTACTTGACCTCGGTGCCGCCGTACTTCGAGTAGATGACCTTGTCGCCGACGGCCACGTCGAGCGGCACGCGGTTGCCCTTGTCGTCGATCCGACCGGGGCCCACCGCCAGGACCTCGCCCTCCTGGGGCTTCTCCTTGGCGCTGTCGGGGATGACGAGACCCGAAGCAGTCGTCGTCTCGGCCTCAAGGGTCTTGACGACGATGCGGTCCTCGAGGGGCTTGATGGAGACCGACACAGCGGACCTCCCCTTCGCATGTGAGTAGTTCAGGTGAGTGTCTGCGCCGCACTGTCGCCGCCGTCGTCGCGGGAGCCGGGGGCACCGGTGCGGTTCTGGCACCCTCGAAGGGAGAGTGCCAGTTCCTCACTCTAGGAACGCGTTAGCACTCGGTCAACCCGAGTGCTAGAAAACGGCACCCTCGCACCACCGCGAGCGCCTCCACGACGCCGCCGTCCCGCACGGCCCGGTGGCGTGGAGCGGGGCGCGACGTGGGAGGGTTGACCCGTGGACGACGCCGGGCTGGTCAAGCTGCTCAGCCCCGAGGGGTGGGCACTCCTGCAGGCGCTGCCGCCGTACGACGAGCGCCTCGCGCTGCCGATCGCGGAGCGGCTGCAGAAGGACGGGCTCGACCCCGGCCTCGTGGCAGCCGCTCTCACGCAGTCGCGGCTGCGCGCCAAGGCGCACGCCAAGCTCGGCGACTTCGCCGAGGGCATGCTCTTCACGGTCGCCGGCCTCGAGCAGGCGACGCGGCTGGAGGTGGCCGCGCACCACGCGCGCCGCTACCTCGATGCCGGGTGCACGTACGTGGCCGACCTGACGTGCGGCCTCGGCGCCGACGCGCTCGCGCTCGCCGGGGTGGGGCTGCGCGTGCTCGCCACGGACGTCGACGAGACCACGGCCGCGCTCGCGACCGTCAACCTGCGTGCGTTCCCGGAGGTCGAGGTGCGCATGGGCGACGGGCTCGCGCTCGACCTGGCGGGTGAAGGGGTCGACGGCGTGTACGCGGACCCGGCTCGCCGCACCGGGACGGGCCGGCGCGTCTTCGACCCCCGCGCGTACTCCCCGCCGCTGGACGAGGTGCTCGCCGTGCGGGGCACGGTGCCCGCACTGGGGCTCAAGCTCGGCCCCGGCCTCGCGCACCGGGACCTGCCGGTCGACGCCGAGGCGCAGTGGATCTCGTCCGCCGGCGAGGTCGTCGAGCTCGGGCTGTGGTTCGGCCCGTTGGCACCCGACGGCCCGGGCCGCTCGGCGCTCGTCCTGCGCGACGGCACGGCGTCCACGCTGCGCGCCCACCCCGACGGCGTGGACGACGCCCCGCCCGTCGGCCCGGTCGGCGGCTACCTCTACGAGCCCGACGGCGCCGTCATCCGCGCAGGGCTCGTCGGCACGGTCGCCCACCGCGTGCGCGGACGGCTCGTGGACCCCACCATCGCCTACGTGACGTCCGACGCCCTCGCCGACCGTGCGTCCTGGCACCCCGTGGCCACGGCGTACCGCGTGCTCGACGACCTGCCCTTCGGCCTCAAGCGGCTGCGCACGTACCTGCGCGAGCGTGGCGTCGGGCGCCTGACGATCAAGAAGCGCGGCACCGCGGTCGTCCCGGAGACTCTGCGCCGCCAGCTCGACCTGCGCGGCAGCGCCGAGGGCACGATCGTCCTGACCCGGGTCGCGGGTCAGCAGCGCATCCTCGTCGTGGAGCCGGTCTGATGGCCGCGCCCGTGTCGCTGCCGTTCGCGCGCTCGGAGCGCTCGACAGTGGGCATCGAGTGGGAGGTCGCGCTGGTCGACGCCGACTCCGGGGACCTGCGGCAGGCCGCCCAGGCGATCTTCGACGCCGTGCAGCCCGCGGACGGCCACGACCACCCGCACATCACGTCCGAGCTCCTGCTCAACACGGTCGAGGTCTCGTCGGGCAAGTGCCGCACCGTCGGCGAGGCGGGCGCCGACCTGCAGCGCGCGCTCGACGAGGTCGCCGCGGCCGCCCGTCCCCTGCGCATCGAGCTGATGGGGGCGGGCACGCACCCCTTCGCCAACTGGGCGACGCAGCGCGTCACCGACAAGCAGCGGTACGCGACGCTCATCGACCGCACGCAGTGGTGGGGCCGGCAGATGCTCATCTACGGCGTGCACGTGCACGTCGGCGTCGAGGACCGTGCCAAGGTGCTGCCGCTGAGCCGCGCCATGCTCACGGTGTTCCCCCACATCCAGTCCCTGTCGGCGTCGTCGCCGTTCTGGGGAGGCAAGGACACCGGGTACGCCTCCAACCGTGCGCTGCTGTTCCAGCAGCTGCCGACCGCAGGGCTGCCGCCGCAGTTCGAGCGGTGGGAGCAGCTCGAGCAGTACGTGGGCGACATGATGCACACGGGTGTGATCGACCAGGTCAACGAGGTGCGCTGGGACATCCGCCCGTCGCCGCGCTTCGGGACGCTCGAGATGCGCATCGCCGACGGCGCCGCGAACCTCCTCGAGGTCACGGCGATCAGCGCGTTCACGCACTGCCTGGTCGAGCACTTCTCGTCGATGATCGACGCCGGCGAGCCGCTGCCGACCCTGCCGCCGTGGTTCGCGCAGGAGAACAAGTGGCGCTCGGCGCGCTACGGCATGGACGCGATCGTCATCACGAACGCGGCGGGCGACGAGGAGCTCGTGACCGACTCCGTGGGGCGCTGGCTGGTCGACCTGGCGCCCGTCGCCGAGCGCCTGGGCTGCGTGGCCGAGCTCGAGCAGG
>Ga0233375_1001350_pt1 | contig 11046 bp, 7 predicted proteins | sample ElkDunMinimDraft_10_FD_191539 | JGI IMG/M metagenome (GOLD analysis project Ga0233375, IMG submission 191539) | Fecal eukaryotic communites from dung pellets of Tule Elk in California, USA - Elk Dung E16 | ecosystem: Host-associated > Mammals > Digestive system > Large intestine > Fecal | place... | reverse complement strand
ATAGGACGGCGCGATGATGGCGCGAAAGCCGTATTGCTCCAGCGCCCAGGGGGCGTGTTCGCGGCTGGAACCGCAGCCGAAATTCTTGCGCGCGAGCAGGATGCTGGCGCCCTGATAGCGCGGCTGATTCAGCACGAAATCCGGGTTCAAGGGGCGCTTGCTGTTGTCCATGCCGGGTTCGCCATGGTCCAGATAGCGCAGCTCGTCGAACAGGTTGGGGCCGAAGCCCGAGCGCTTGATCGACTTGAGGAATTGCTTGGGGATGATCAGGTCGGTGTCGACGTTCTCGCGATCGAGCGGGGCGACCAGGCCTTCATGTTGGGTAAAAGCTTGCATGGCGGGGTCCTAGCGTATGGTGCGTACGTCAACGAAATGGCCTGCCACCGCGGCGGCGGCGGCCATGGCGGGGCTGACCAGGTGAGTGCGTCCTCCCTGGCCCTGGCGTCCCTCGAAATTGCGGTTCGAGGTGGACGCGCAGCGTTCGCCCGGTTCCAGGCGGTCGGCGTTCATGGCCAGGCACATGGAGCAACCCGGTTCGCGCCATTCGAAGCCGGCCTCGATGAAAATCTTGTCCAGCCCTTCACGTTCCGCCTGTTGCTTCACCAGCCCCGAGCCGGGGACGACCATCGCCTGTTTGACGTTGGCCGCGACGCGCCGGCCGCGGGCAACGGCGGCGGCCGCGCGCAGGTCCTCGATGCGCGAATTGGTGCATGAGCCGATGAATACGCGATCGATGCGGATATCCACCAGCGGCGTGTTGGGCTTGAGGTCCATATATTGCAACGCGCGTTCGATGCCGCTGCGCCGCGTATCGTCTTTTTCCTTGGCGGGATCGGGCACGCGGCCGTCGATCGCCAGGACCATCTCGGGCGAGGTGCCCCAGGTTACCTGCGGCTTGATGTCACGGGCGTCGATTTCCACGATGCGGTCGAAATGGGCGCCGGCATCGGTGTGCAGCGTGCGCCAATATTGCACCGCCTGGTCCCAGGCCGCGCCGGCTGGCGCAAAGGGCCGCCCGCGCATGTACTCGATGGTTTTGTCGTCCACCGCGACCAACCCCGAACGGGCGCCGGCTTCGATGGCCATATTACAGACGGTCATGCGTCCTTCAATGGACAAGGCACGCACGGTGCTGCCCGCGAACTCGATGGCCGAACCCGTGCCGCCCGCGGTGCCAATGATGCCGATGACATGCAGGACGAGGTCCTTGGCGGTACAGCCGGGAGGCATGGCGCCTTCCACCCTGACCAGCATGTTGCGGCTCTTTTTCATGAGCAGGGTCTGCGTGGCGAGCACGTGTTCGACTTCCGACGTGCCGATGCCGAACGCCAGTGCTCCAACCGCGCCGTGCGTGCTGGTGTGCGAATCGCCGCAGACCACCGTCATGCCCGGCAAGGTGGCGCCCTGCTCCGGCCCGATGACATGCACGATGCCCTGACGCAGGTCGTTCATGCGGAATTCGGTAATGCCATAGCGCTCGCAGTTGTCGTCCAGCGTGTCGACCTGCAGCTTGGAGATGGGATCGGCGATACCCTGAGCCCGGTGCAGCGTGGGCACGTTGTGGTCAGCCACGGCCAGGTTGGCGTCAATGCGCCACGGCTTGCGGCCGGCCAGCGTCAGGCCCTCGAAGGCCTGCGGACTGGTGACTTCGTGCAGCAGGTGACGGTCGATATACAGCAGACAGGTACCGTCGGATTCCTGATGGACGACGTGGGCGTCCCAGAGCTTGTCGTAAAGGGTTTGGGCCATGAAAAGTACCGGATGAGAGCGGAAAACAGCGTGAACGACTATTATGCGCCGGGCGAAAAGCTAGTACAACGTAAGCGCTTATACTAGTACTGCCACTGCCATCCAATGACTGCCATCCAAGTTGGCGCACCCCGCCCGCACCCGCCTTCCCGAGCTTGGCGGCGTTCGGCAATCGACGTTCGACCGGAGATCGCCCCGGCCATGCATGCCTGCGCACGGGCAATGCAGGCCTCGCCGCGATCAGCGCTTGCTGCATTGCCCGCCGTTATGTCGGTATTTACTGCGCGGGGGCCTGCCCGCCCGCCTGCCGGTAAAGCGGCATCACCTGCGCCGACGCGGCGCGGAGATCGGCGATCCGCGAGTCCGCTGAAGGGTGCGTGGAGAGAATTTCCGGCGGTGCGTTGCCCGAGGCGGCGGCCCCCATCTTCTGCCACAGTGTCACGGCGGCGGCGGGATCGTAGCCCGCGCGCGCGGCGAGTTCGACGCCCATGCGGTCGGCTTCGGTTTCGTGGGTGCGGCTGTTAGGCAGGGTAAACATGACTTCGCTCAGCTTTCCACCGAGGTCCGACGCTGCCGACGACCCGGTAACCGCGGACAGCACGGACAACCCCAGATTGGTGGCCATTTGCTGCGAGACCCGTTCGCGCGCGTGTTCGCGCAGGGCATGGGCGATTTCGTGGCCCAAAACCGCGGCCAGCTCGGCATCGGTGGGCTTGATCTGCTGGAGTAGGCCGGTATAAACGGCGATCTTGCCGCCGGGCATGCACCAGGCGTTGACCTCGTCGGCACTGAGCACATGCACTTCCCATTTCCAATTGGCGGCATCGGGGCGGAACTGCGGTGCCTGGGCGATGAGCCGTTGCGTGATGGCCTGCACGCGCCGCACCTGCGCGGGATCGACATCAAGCTGTTTTTTGCTGCGCGCTTCGTCAATGATGGCGCGGTACTGTTTGTCCGCTTCCTGGTCCAGGCTGGCGGACGGCACCAGGCTTGACATATATTGCGTGCGGTCCACGCCGACTGTCCCGCTGCCGGTCGTGTGCACGCTGGCGCAGCCTGCCAGCAGCACAAGCGCTCCCACCGCCCCGGCCAGCCCGCACCGCCGGGTGCCCGCCCGCCCCGCTGTCCTGACGTGCCTTGTCGTCGATTCATGCACGGTCATGGTGTTTCCTTCCAAGTGTGTGTTGAAATCGGCGCGGGCGCGGCCCGCGATGCAATGTTGCCAGCCGATGTTGCGAGCACATGGGGCGCTTGATCCAGGGTGGCCCGCATCGGCTTGCATCGGCGTTCTCAGGTTGTCGGGTTTTCCTTGTCGGCTTACCTTCACGGGCTTACTTTCACGGGCTTACCTTCACGGGCTTACCTTCACGGGCTTACCTTCACGGGCTTACCTTCACCGGCTTGCCTACCGGCAAGCGCACCCTCGCAACCGCTGGCCCCGAGGGCGTCCGGGCGCTACGGGGCGCCGCATTGGGCCCGCTGGCGCAGCGCATGATCCATCAGCACCAGCGCAAGCAAGGCTTCGGCAATCGGGGTGGCACGGATGCCGACGCAGGGGTCGTGTCGGCCCAAGGTCTGCACCACGGTTGGGGCCCCCGCGCGGTCGATGGAGCGCCGCTCGGTACGGATACTCGATGTCGGCTTGATCGCCAGCGAAACAGTGATTGCCTGGCCGGTGGAGATCCCGCCGAGTACGCCGCCGGCGTGGTTGCTCAGGAAACCGTCCGGCGTAAGTTCGTCGCCATGTTCCGAGCCGCGCTGTTCGATGCAAGCAAAGCCGGCGCCGATGGATACGCCCTTGACCGCGTTCAGCCCCATCATGGCGTGGGCGATGTCGGCATCGATCCGGTCATACACAGGTTCGCCCCAACCCGCCGGCACGCCTTCAGCCACGACTTCGATGCGTGCGCCGATGGAGTCACCATCACGACGAAGTTGGTCCATGTAGGCTTCGAGCGCCGGCACGCTTTGCGCGTCGGGCGCATAAAAGGCGTTGCCAGGGACATCATCCCAACTGGTGAAGGGAATCTGGATGGGGCCAAGCTGGCTCATGTAGCCGCGCACCCGCACACCGTGCTGCTCGGCCAGCCACTTTCTGGCAATGGCGCCTGCCGCGACGGTGGGCGCTGTCAGCCGCGCCGACGCGCGCCCGCCACCGCGCGGGTCGCGCAGGCCGTACTTGCGGAAGTAGGCGTAGTCGGCGTGACCCGGGCGGAAGGTGTCCTCGATATTGGCGTAGTCCTTGCTGCGGGCATCGGTATTGCGAATGAGCAAAGCGATGGGCGTGCCGGTGGTCCTGCCTTCGTATACGCCGGAAAGGATCTCCACCTGATCGGCCTCTTGCCGCTGCGTGACATGGCGCGACGTGCCGGGACGCCGGCGGTCGAGGTCGGCCTGGATGTCGGCCGCCGATAACTGCAGGCCGGGCGGGCAACCATCCACCACGCAGCCGATGGCCGGGCCATGCGATTCGCCGAAGTTGGTGACGCAGAACAAAGTACCTAGGGTGTTGCCGGACATAGGGAGCTAGCAGAAAATGTTGGCCGCAGCCGGACGGGCGCGGCAGACCGGGTGCAGGCAAGCCGGCCCGGGCACGAGACTCGGATTATGACACCGGGCGCAGGCGCCAGCCGCATGCGCCCGAGCGCAAAAGCGTCGGCGGGCTCGCCGCCGGGCGAATTGCCAGGGCCGGTCGGGGGGGCGTGCACGACGCGGGGGCTGCTCAACGCCGTGGTGCCGCCGTGCGGACGCATCATACCGAGAGGCACCGATACAATTTCGCTATCGCCGGCAATGCAACGCAATTTTTCGTCGTTGATAAGACGCGCGCACTCAGCTGAAAATGCTAACCCGCTGAAAAGTCCCGACGCTTTTTGTATCACACACAGCCCGCGCTGCGCGGCCGCCCCCTGCAAAGCGGCCGTACAGCGTGCAGACTCCGGGCGCGCGCGTGCGCACCGGGCAGGTTAAACCTTCAATGGCGCTCACCATCTGCCGGGAGAGAGACTGCATGTCCCATCGCTACATTCCCTTGTCCCGCACGCGCGCTGCTGCGCGCCGGGCAGGCGCCGCCCTTCATGCCAACAGGGCCGCGGCGCACTGATGCGTCGCTGGAGCGACTCCACCACCACCGCGCCGGCGCCGCCGGCGGCCACGGCGCCTCCGCCTCCCCGGGCGCAGGCCGAGGACCGCCCCCCTGCCGGGGAGGAGGCGCGCGGACGCGGCATGGCAGTGGGGCTGGCCGCGCTGTTGACCGCAATGGTGGTCCTGACGCTGCTCGCCGGGATCGGCCTGTTCGAACAAATACGCATGACGGGGCAGATGAATGGCGACGATGCGGCCTTCTATAGCTATCGGCTCCTGTCGCAAACCGGGAACTTGACGACCGAGGCCGAACGGGCCGCCGAATCCGGCGACACGGACGAATTCGTCCGGCGGCTGCAATCGCTATCGACCTTCCTCAACCCTGGAACGGCGCAGAGCGCAGCGGGCATGGCAGTCCTGCGGCGCTCTCCGGCATCGGCGCAAGAATTGATCGCACTGGACACGCAGTTGCAGCAATGGCGCAATCAGGCTGACAGCGCCGATCGCGCCCTGCAGCGCCAGGCTGCCGCCGCCGTGGCGGCCCAGCGCCTGGCCCTGTTTGAGCAGACCGACCGTATCGGCGCCGCTTTGCAACGCATGCAGACAGCTTCGTCAGCACCCATCAAGGCGGCACAGGCCCAGGGCCTGCGCGAGATGCAGTGGATACTGGCCGGGCTGGTGACGGGCAGCCTGGTGCTGGCCATCTGGCTGTTGGTACTGACCCGTCATGCGCGCCATTTCAACCAGCGCATGGCCCAGGCCAATGCGCGCCTGGAATCGGCCGTGGCGCATCGCACGCGCCAATTGGTCTGGCTGGCAAACACAGACCCCCTGACCGGGCTGAAAAACCGTCGGGCTTTCATGGAAACCGCTGAAGCGCAGATCCTGCAATGCAAGCGCTATCCGCATCCGCTGGCTGCGCTGCTTATCGACATCGACCATTTCAAGTCCATCAACGACCGTTACGGCCATCATGTCGGTGACCAGGCCATCCGGCGTGTGACCGACACCATCACCAATACCCTGCGTGACAGCGACATCATTGGCCGTTTCGGCGGCGAGGAATTCGCCGCGCTGATGCCGCACACTGACTTGGCGGCCGCGCGCGTGGCAGCCGATCGCGTGCGCCAATCCGTTGCCAGCATGAAGATCGGCCTGCTGGAGGGCGGACCCTTGACCATGACCATCTCCATCGGCGTCTCGCTGCACGAGCCCGGCGTTTCTCTCGACACGCTGTTGATGCGGGCGGACATGGCCCTGTACCGGGCCAAGAGCCTCGGCCGCAACCGCGTGGAAATTTACGGCCGCGACCGCGAGGAAATCGCACAATAGACGTTTGCGCGTCACCCCGGCGCTACATTGCCTCTACACTAGCGGCTCGATATGACGGGGCGCTGGCCAGCGCCCTCCCCCCTGCGTTTTCCATGTCCATACTGCGACAACTTCTTCTTAGCATCGCCGCCGCGATTGCAGTCCTGCTTATCGGTGCACAGGCACTTGGCATTACCGCGTCCGAAACGCATTTTCATGCGCAGATGAAAGCGCACAGTACCGCCGGTGCGGCCATGCTCGCCACCGCCCTGGCCAATCCGGCAACGCCGCGAAGCAATTGGTCCGGCTTGGCGGAGGCGGTATTCCAACATGGGCGCTACGCCAGGCTAAGGATTCAAGACGCAGAAGGCGCCACCGTCGCCGATCTGGTCAAGCCGCCGGCGGCGGCGGGTCCGCCCGCCTGGTTTGCCGCGATCGTGCCCCTGGCGGCCGTCCATGCCGCCCAGCCTTTTTCACGCGGCGATACGGCGGGGGGTGTGGTTGAAGTCTATGCCGACGTTGTACCCGTGCGGGCCGCGATATGGCGCATCAGCCTGGGGCTGGCGCTGGCGGTGCTTGCCGTTGGGCTGGTCTGGGTACTCGTCGCCATCGCGCAGGTACGCTGGCTGGAAAAGCGCCTCTTGCGCGGGATCGGCTCGCAAGTGCGGGCGCTCGCCCACGGCCAGGCGAATCCCGCGGCATTGCCAGCGCTGCGCGAACTGGCCGACGTCGCCGACGCATTGGAGGAAGCGCGCGAGCACTTCCGTGTGACAGCCGAAGAAAACAGTGCGCGAATCGAATCCCTGCAGTTGGAACTGAACCTCGACCCTGTTACACGGCTACCCAATCGGAAGTACTTCTTCAATGAACTGCGGCGAGTCCTGAACGCACAGCCCGCCGCAGAGGCACAGCCGGGCGGCCACGTCCTGATGTTTCGTCAGCGCGACTTGGCGCAGATCAACCGGCATATGCCGCGCGACCTCACCGACCAATGGTTGCGCTCGCTGGGCCATCGCCTGGATCGCCAGCTCGGCAGGCTGCATCGGCCGCCCTATCTGCTGGCGCGGTTGAATGGCTCCGACTTCATTTTGTTGCTGCCGCAGATGGATAGCGCCGGGGCCGCGACGCTGGCGCAAGCGCTGCGGCACGAACTGCGCGCCCTGCGGCTGTCGCTCGGCGAAGGTCGCTGGTGCCGGTGGGCCATAGCGCTGGCGCGCTATGAACGCGGCATTCACGCCAGCGACCTCATGGCCCGCCTGGACCATGCGCTGATGTGCGCGGAAAGCGCCGACAGCGATACCGTCTTCGATGCCGACACCGTGCCGGCGCCCGATTATGGCAGCGAAGGGACTGGCGAGCACCAATGGCGTGACACGCTCGTCATGGCACTGGAACAGCATCGATTTTCCCTCGACATCGCGGCACTGCGAGGCGACGGCACCGTGCTGCGCCACGAAGCCACGCTGATGCTGCACGAGGGCGCGGGTCCAGACCCCATCGCCGCGCAAGTGTTCATGCCGGCCGCGATACGTCTTGGCCTGTCCGCGGAATGCGACGTTCAGGCAGCCCGGCTGGCGCTGGACTGGCTGGTGTCGCACACGGGCAAGCTGGCCATACGGCTGGCCCTGCCATCGTTGGAACAGCCCGATTTTCTCGCACGGCTGGGCCAGATGTTGCGGGACCGGCCCGCCCAGGCGGCGCGGCTATCGCTGGAAATCGATGCACGCGGCCTGGTAGAACACTACACCAGCGTGCGCGCGCTATGCCAGATCACCGCTGGCGCGGGGTCGAGTGTGGGCGTTTGCCGCCTTGCCGAGGACTTCGGCGCCATGCGGCGCCTGCATCAACTGCCGATTGCCTATCTGAAACTCGGCAGCGAGTTCGCCGTCGGGCTGGCGCACAGCCCGGGCAGTCGCCAGCTTGCGGCCTCAGTCATGGAAACCGCGCGGGCCCTGAACATCGAGGTGTACGCCGACGATGTGCGTGACGACCGGACGCGTTCCTTGCTCGAACAAATTGGCCTCACCCTGGTTCAGACAGAAACGGCGGATAGCGCAACCGCGACGATATACTCCAGCGGATCGACGTAGCTGCCACCCCGCGCCCTCATGAACACCGACGTATGGTTCGCCCCGCCCTGGTTGTGGCTCACCGCGGCAGCCGCCCCGCCTGGCGCCTACCTGCCGGTCCTCGCGGGCGCCGGTGCTTTCGCGGCCATCCTCCTGGTCATGGCATGGGCATGGCGGCGCGCCGGTGCGCTGGCGGCAGCCGGGATAGTGGTGCTCGCGGAGCTTTTTCGACTGGCGTTGACACTGCAACCGCCACACGGGTCTGCGCTGCTGACCGGCGCGGCCGCTACCGCTGCGAGCTATGCGGCAATCACATGGATCGTGTTCCGCCAGTTGGCCGAGCCGCGCAGCCCCGGCCATGGCGGCGCCACCGCCGGTCTATTACGTCTTCCCATCCTACGAGGCTTGGCAGGCAGTAACTCGTCGGGCGCACCGGGCCCGCGGGCACGCTGGCCGGCCATCGGCACCGTGCTGGGCTGGAACGTTGTATTGCTGGCCCTGGCCACCGCCGCCTGTGCCGCAGCCGCGCTGGTACTGGACACGCCCCCTCGCGAGAACGCCGTCGCCGGTGCCGTCCAGGCCCTGGGCTGGTGGTGCGCCGGCCTCGATCTGCTATTGGCCGCCCTGGGCGCCGCCGCCCTGCTGCGATCGGGGCCGCCGGACCGCCTTGCGGCAGTGGCGCCTAGCCAGGAGCTTGCGGCGACCCCGGTGCGCAGCACCGGCCTGGTCCTTATGTTGGCCTATGGTGCCAGCCTGCTTGCAGACGGCACCGCGGCAGCGCGCCCGGGCAGCGACTTTGCGCTGTGGGCGGCCTTGCTTGCGGCGGGGGCGCGCATGCTGCTTCTGCCCGGGCTGGTGCTGCTGCGGGAAGCCCGCGCGGGGGGCAGCGCCGGGGCGCAAGCCGACATTCCGACGGTGCATGCCGCGGGTACGGGCCGGCCGATTTCGCGCCCTGACATACATAATGCCGGGATGGCTGGCGACTCAGGTCGTGGCGCCGCCGAGGCACCCGGCTTCGTTCAGGTCGAACAACGGCTGGCGGCCTTGGCCGAAGCCTTGCAACAGCAGGCCCAACGGCTGTCCTTGATGTCTCACGAACTGCGCGCACCGGTATCGACCATCAGCGCAGCCACGCAATCGCTGGAAATCGTCCTGGCCGGTACCGACCCGCAGGTGGAAGCCCGCCTGCAACGGATTGGCCGTGCCGTCGCGCGCATGGGTGAGCTGATGGACCAAATGCTTGGCCAGGAGCGCGTGTATGACCAGGCGCTGGCCCCGCGTTGCACGCAGGTCAATATCGCCGCGCTGGCTGGCGATGTCATCGGCACGCTGCGCGACGAGGCCGCCCACACATTGCGCCTGCACCTGCGGGACGCGCCGGACGCGGCCGCATCCGCGATTAACGTCAACGCTTACTGTGATGGCCCGCTGACCGGCGTCGTCCTGCGCAATCTGATTCACAACGCCATCAAATATTCGCCGGCCAACCAACCCATCGACATCGAGATCGGTGTAAATGACGCGGCCGGTGCCCCGGATTCGACAGGTGCGCACGTATGGATTGCCGTCCAGGACAGCGGCCCTGGCATCGGCGCGGAAGATCTTGAACGAATATTCGAACCACATTTCCGCCGCGCCGCACACCGGGAAACCCAGGGCCTGGGCCTGGGCCTGCATCTGGTACGCCGTATTTGCGAACGCCAGGGCGGCACGCTTACCGTGGCCAGCCAACCGGGCCACGGCGCCCGGTTCACGATGACGCTGCCGCTCCGAGGAGCGCCGTATCAGGCGGCGAAGACGTAGCCCTGGCCCCGCACCGACAGCACCGGCAGCTTCATCCCGCCGGATTGCGCCTTGGCGCGCAGACGGCTTACCAGCACATCGATACGGCGCAATTCGAATTCGTTGGGGTTTGCGGGACTAAACAGTTCCGACAGCGTCTGACGGCTGACGACGTTACCGCTCGCCTCCAGCAGGGCACCCAGGAACACGCGCTCCTGCGCACTTAGATGGAGTGACCCGCCTTCCGGCGAAACCAGGATCCACCCACCGTCCTGCAGCGTCCACGCCTGCGGGTTGCGCTCCGGGCTGGCCGCCATGCCGGTGCCGCGCGAGAGCCGCATGCGGCGGGCCAGGCTGCGGATTACCGAACTCAGTTCCAACAGATCCACCGGCTTGGTCATGTAGATGTCGGCCCCGCCTTCCAGGCCACGCACGCGGTCTTCCAAGGCGGCCCGGCCCGTCAGCATGACGATGCCGACGGGGTGCAGCGCGCGCAGCCGCGTCGCCACTGAAAAACCATCCTCGCCCCCCTGGACGTTGGCGTCGAGGATCACCACATCGCAAGGCTGGCTGTCGATCTGGCGGTAGAAATCTGCCGCATTGGCGGAAGCGAACAGCACGCGGAAGCCGTAACCACCCAGACCTAAAACCAACTCCTCGCGGAAATCAGAATCATCTTCTAACAGACCGATACATAAAACACCGTCTGCAGCTAGCGTGTGCACGATACATGTCCTTGAAATACGCTGCCTCTTGGCGCTATGGGATCCTGACGCAACCTTCGCTTGCCGCCAAACGGGCGGCGCGTTGCGATTCTACCAACGCGCGGGAACTGGCAGCCAATCCGCGCCGGCGTAGTGTTATTGCTTTCTTCGCCCAGTTTTACGGATTCAATACGCTTCGAGCATGCACCAAAACCGAACAACCTGCAACAAAAGATGCCTGTTTCCGCGCGACGCTGCCAGCACGCCGTGGCACGGCTGCGTCGCGTATCCGGTTATAGGTAACAATTCAGGAGGAACAGCTCACCTCCAGCGAGCGCGCCCAATCG
>Ga0233375_1001349_pt1 | contig 11046 bp, 9 predicted proteins | sample ElkDunMinimDraft_10_FD_191539 | JGI IMG/M metagenome (GOLD analysis project Ga0233375, IMG submission 191539) | Fecal eukaryotic communites from dung pellets of Tule Elk in California, USA - Elk Dung E16 | ecosystem: Host-associated > Mammals > Digestive system > Large intestine > Fecal | place... | reverse complement strand
CTGCGTCGTGGCGCGATCGTTCAGCGGCGATTGTTCCAGCATCCGCCAGTAGGCCAGGCGCTCCGCGGCCGCCTCCCTCACCTGCACGCGCAGTGCCGGCTCCGCGAGGCCCAGACGTGCGGATGCCGCGTCGCCCTCCCCGCCGATGATGCGTTCGGCTTCCGCCTCGTCGGGGGCGGCCAGCGCCGAGACGGACGTGCGGAGATCCGCGAGCAGGGCAAGCTCCCGCAGGTCGTGCGCGGTCACGCTCACCCGTTCGATCGCGATGCGCACCCCGGTGGCTCCGGCACGCGGCTTCTCCCGCAGCAGCTCCGCCACCGCGTCGAGCACGGTGCGGGCCTTGAGAGCTGCGACCCGCGAGCGGAACTGGTCCGCCACGAAGCGCTGCACGTCGATCAGGCCGCTCTGCGCGATCATCCGCTCCGCCAGGTCCGAGGACGTCCGTGCGCCGCCGCGCACAAGTGCGGCGCCGAGTCGCACGCCGAACAGGCCGAACCGCGCCAGCAGGCGCTGGCGCACCGAGACGCTCAGATCCGTGTCGGGTGAGACGCGCACGAAGCGGTCGACCGACACGAACAGCCGCTCGCGCTGCTCCCGGCTGAGCGCGGCGAGCGAGCGGAACGCGATGAACTCGCTCTCCCGCAGCGTCCGGGCCCCCTCGGCCAGCAGCCCCGCCACCGGGATGACGCCGAGGGTGAGGGCGCGCAGCTCCCCGTCGCGCCGGTAGCGCTCTGCGATGCGGGAGGCGGAGATGAGCGAGTCGATCCGGCCGGAGCCGATCTCGTCGGCCCGCGAGAGCAGCCCTACTGCGTTGACGGTGTGCGAGGAGCCGGCCACCGTGTCGCGGAACGCCTCGAGGAACGCGACGTCGGAGGCGTGGATGTGGCGCAGCAGATAGATGATGGCATCGGCGTCGGAGGGCGAATGCTCCGGGGTGAGAAACCGGGTCGTCCGCAGCGACGTCGTCGCCGACAGCGAGGCGATGCCGGGGGTGTCGATGAGCACCGTGGTGCGCAGGTGCTCCGACGGCCACGCGACGTCGATCCAGCCGACCTCGTCGGCGGAGTAGGAGCCGAGGTCGAGCTCGAGCGCGCCGTCGCTGCGGCGCACCGGGAGACGCGCGGTGGTGCCGTCCGCCAGATGCAGTGTCACCGTCGGGGTGAGCGCGTAGCGGTACCAGACGACGAGTTTGGTGCACTCGCCGGCATCCGTCGGTGCCACCTGCTCTCCGATGAGGGCGTTGAGCAGCGTCGATTTGCCTGCCTTCACCACGCCGGCGACCGCCAGCCGCAGCGGCTCGTTCAGGCGACGGTCGTACGCGTCGAGGCGCTCCAGCGCCGCAGGGTCGTCGGCGTACAGCTCCCGCGCTTCTGCGACGACGCCGGCGATCTCACCGATGCCGACCCGCCTCATGCGCGGACCGGTTCGGGGTCTTCGGGCACCGGTATCTCGCGGATCTCCGCCCGCAGCGACTCGATGCGCGACAGGCGCAGCCGCAGCTGGGCGATGCGCTCGTCGCGACCGGCGGTGTAGCTCGCCGCGGCCTGCTTGGCCACCAGCACCGACTCCGACAGCGACCGGTGCAGTTCGTCGGCGATGGCGCCGAAATGGTCGCGCGACACCCGCTGCACGAGACGCAGGCGGTCCTTCAGCTGCTTGCCGACCTGGAACACGACCTCGTCGATGTGCTTGCGCACGAGGCTCTTCGCCTCCATCTGGCGCCGGGTGAGGCGGGAGGTCATGTCCTCACGGAAGGCGCGACGGCCGACGAGGACGCCTGCCAGCAGCGAGAGCGGGTTGATGAGCGACAGCCCGATGAGACTCGTCGCGAGGCCGACCATGAGAACGCCGCCGTACGATCCGCGCACGCCGATGTAGATCTTCTCGGCCGCGCTCAGGCGCCCCTCGGCGAGGTCGGCGAGTTCTTCGACCGGGTCGAGCAGCCCCTCGGTGCGGCCGACGTCGATGAGGGGGATCGAGGACTCCCCCGTGATGAACGCGTCGGCGACGCGTTCGGCGAGCCATTGCGACCGTTCGTCCGTCCACACGAACGTCTCCGAGACCGCGGCACTCACCCGCACGTCCAGCCACTGCGCGATCTGGTCCCAAATGGGGCCGGGGTCGCCCTCGTCGATGGATGCCTCGGCGTCGCGCTGCACCTTGCGCAGCCGGTCGCGGAGATCGTGCTCGGTGTCGGCCATGAGATCGGCGATGCCGTCGCTCAGGGTGACCTGCCAGCGCGATGAGCGGCTGCGGAACTCGTCGGCACGGGATTTGGCCTCCTCGAGCCTGGCGATCATGCGCGGGGTGTCCTCGGGGTGTTCCAGCGCCGCCAGCTCGGTGCGCAGCGCCATGCCCAGCTGCTCGGTCACCGACAGCAGCTCGTGGATGACCACGCGCCGGCGCAGCGTCTCGGCACGGCCCAGCACGTCCCGGCGCAGGTGCGCGACCAGAGCGGGGAACCCCGACTCGTCGTTGAGGATGCGGTCCTGCTGGTCGGCGGCGAGCAGGCGCAGGTCGCTGGAGACCGCGAACAGCGGCACCGTTCCGACGTCGCCGAGGTGGCTGCGGTCGATGTTCTCGATCTGGCGCCACGACGGGTAGATGTCGGTCTTGGACAGCACCGCCGCCACGCTCGGCGACATCCGCATCGCGTGCCGCAGGAACTGGATCTCCGGCTCGGTGTATTCCTGCGACGCATCGGAGACCAGCAGCACGGCGTGCGCGGTCGACAGCGCCGCCAGGGTGCTGAGCGAGCGCGTCGACTCGAGCCCGCCGACGCCGGGCGAGTCGATGACGCGCAGGCCTCCCTTGAGGATCTCCCGCGGCAGCAGCACCTCCGCCCCCACGATGTCCCCACGTGCCTCCCGCTCGCCGCTCTCCGACACGTAGTCGGCGAGGTCGTCCAGCGGCACCGGGACCCGTTCGATCTCGGGATCGGGCCCGTCGTCGCGCCGCATCAGCACGACCGCCGACGGCGTCTCGGCGTAGCCCACGGACGTCGGCACGCTGGTGGCGACGTCGTCGTCCACCGGGCAGGCCGGCGCGTTGACCAGTGCGTTGACGAGCTTGCTCTTGCCCTGTTTGAACTGACCGACCACGACGACCCGGATGTGAGGATCCAGCACCCGCTCCTTCGTCTGCCTCAGCCTCGTGACGAGGTCCGGCCGGCCGAGGGCCTGCGAGTAACCTGCGGTCCGGTCGATGAGCGGGAGCAGCGCAGCGGTGACGGCCTCCTCGTCGAGGTCATCGGGCGAATCCGGCGGCGTGGGCGCGAATCCGGAGCCGGGGGCGGGGTGGGTCATCGGGCGGCCTTTCAGGTGCGCGGGTCGCAGGTGCGCGGGCGGAACGCACCGAGAACCCGCTCCGCGGATGCGGGGCGGGTTCTCGGTGACGGCGGACGCTTCACGGCGTCGTCGTCGGGTGACGACGGGACATCCGCTCAGAGAGCGACGTCGCCGTCGCCGATGGATGCCGAACTGCTGTCCCAGATCATGTCGACATCCACATTCCAGGTCTCCTCCGAGACCGAACTCAGCTCCTCGTTGAACGAGTTGTCCGCCGTCCAGGTGCCGGAGTTGTCGTTGTACGAGTCGGAGACGTCCGTGTCGGTGGAGTTGTCGGTGTCCGTCGTGGTCGTCGTTGCGGAGTTGTACGAGTCGATCACGCTGGTCGTCGTCGTGGTGTTGCCGAGGTTCACGTCTCCCCCGGCGTCGATGTTGAGCGACGAGTCCTGCGAGAGCGACACGTCGGCGTCGCCTCCGGCGGCGATCGCGCCGCTGCCGGAGGCGACGACCGCGCTGTTGGCCGCGGCGAAGCCGCCGTCATCGCCGCCGTCATCGCCGCCGTGATCGGTCGCCGCGGCGAAGCCTCCCCCGGAGACGGCGGAGTTGTAGGACTGGTCGACGATCGTGCTCTGGTTGTTGACCCAGACGTCGCCGCCTCCGCCGCCGCCGACCGTGAGGTCGCCGAAGCCGACGGTGTAGTTGCGCACGCCGACCTGCACCGAGTCGTCGTTGGTGGAGTTGTCGGAGTTGTCGTTGTACGAGCCGTTCGTGGAGTTGTCGGAGTTGTCGTTGAACGCGTCGTTGTTGGAGTTGTCGGACGCGTCGGTCATGGAGTTGTCCGAGTTGTCGTTGTACGAGTCCCGCACGTCGCTGTAGGTCTCGGTGTCGTGCGAGTCGCTGTTGAACGACCCGGAGATGCTCGTCGTCGTGTTGCCGCTGTCGGTGACCGACTCGTCGGTGTTGGCGACGTTGTCGAGGTCCGCACCCAGCGTGCTGGTGGACGTGTTGACGGTGTTCCCGGAGTCGCGCACCCGCATGTTGAACGAGTCGGTCGCCTCGTAGGTGTCATCGGCCATGATGGGCATTCCTTTCCGAAGGTGTGGGATCGGTCCGGCCGCCGGCGGCGGCGGCCGGACCGAAGGTCATCAGAGCGCGACGTCGTCGATCGAGGAGTCGCTGCTGTCGACGATCGAGTCCATGTCCATGTTGACTTCGGACGAGAAGGACTCATCGGTCATCGAGTTGAACGAGTCGGTCGCGGTGTAGCTCTGCGAGTTGTCGTTGTACGAATCGTCGACGTCGGTGTAGGTGGAGTTGTCGGTCGTCGTGGCCGTGTACTCCCACGTGTTGTAGGAGCCTTCGACGGTGTCGACGGTCGTGGTGTTGTCGAGGTTGATGTCGCCGCCGGCGCTCATGTTGACCGAGTTGTCGAGGGCGACCGAGTACGACACGTCGCCGCCCGCAGCGATGGAGTCGGCTCCGCTGGCGACGATCGCGCTGTTGCCTGCGCCGCCGGCGTCGAAGGCGGACATCCCGCCGCCGCCCGCGGAGTTGGTCGACTGGTCGATGATCGTGGCCTGGCTGTTGATCCAGACGTCACCGCCCTCGCCGCCCCCGGCGCCGGTGACGCTCAGGTCGCCGAAGCCGACGTTGTAGTTGCGCACCCCCACCGCCACCGAGTCGTCGTTCGTGGAGTTGTTGGAGAAATCGTTGAACGAGTCGTTGGTGGAGTTGTCGGAGTTGTCGTTGAACGAGTCGTTGTTCGAGTTGTCCGAGTAGTCGTTGGTGGAGTTGTCGGAGTTGTCGTTGTACGAGTCGGCGACGTCGGTGTCGGTCGTCGTGTCGTTCGAGTCGGTGTTGCCCGAGTCGGTGGTGGTGGACTCGACATTGCCGCTGCCGTCCACAGAGGCATCGGTGTTGCCGACGTTCTCCCACGCTGCGGTGCTCGTCGTGGTCGATGTGTTGGTGGTGTTGTACGAGTCGCGGACGCGCGTGTTGAACGATGCGTCTGCGAGGTATTCGTCGGAAGCCATGACCTTTTCCCCTCTTCCCGGGGAGCACTCCCCGACGTGTGGTTGTGCCTGAACGCTACGAGCGACGGCGCTGCGCCACATCGGGGATGCCTCCCGGTTCTGCCGGGTGCGGTTGCGGGGTCCCCCCTCCCGGCGAGGGGGTGGTGAGGGGGTCGCCCTGACACCGCCGCGGCAGGCCGGCCGCACCCCGCGACGTAGGCTGAACGGATGGACCTGGCCGAACTCGGTGCCCTGCTCACCCCCGAAGGGCTGCGGCTGCTGGATGCCACCGGTGGCATCCGCACGACCGCCGAGGCCGCTGCCGCCGTGTCGCGACTGCGGGCCGCGGGACACTCCCCCGACCTCGTCTCCGCCGTCGTCGGCCAGGCGCGGCTGCGCGTGAAAGCGGAGGCGAAGTTCGGCCCGTTCGCCGAGCGCATGCTGTTCACGCGCGCGGGTCTCGAGCAGGCGACGCGGCTGTCGGTGGCCGCGCGCCACGCCGCCCGCTTCCGCGCCGCGGGCTGTGCACGGGTCGCCGATCTCGGCTGCGGCATCGGCGGTGACGCACTGGGACTGGCCGCCCTCGGCATCGAGGTGGACGCCGTCGACACCGACGAGGTGACCGCGGCGATCGCGGCGTACAACCTCGCCCCGTTCGGATCGCAGGTGCGGGTGCACCACGGCACCGCCGAGGCGTTCGACACCTCGGCGGTCGACGCGGTCTGGCTCGACCCCGCCCGCCGCACCGCCGGGCATTCCGAGACCAGCCGGCTCGCCGCGCACGAATGGTCGCCGTCGCTGGAGTGGGTGTTCGCTCTGGCCGGGCGCATGCCCGCCGGGGTGAAGCTCGGTCCCGCGTTCGATCGCGACGCACTGCCGGCGGACGCCGAAGCGCAGTGGATCAGCGTCGACGGGTCGACGATCGAGCTGGTGGTGTGGACGGGCGCCCTCGCACGCCCGGGGGTGCACCGCGCCGCGATGGTCGTGCGGGGGGAGGCGACGCACGAGCTGACGGCGGCGGCGGATGCCGCAGACGAACCGGTGCGCGATCTCGGCGCCTTCGTGCACGAACCCGACGGCGCGGTGATCCGCGCGCGGTTGATCGGCGAGGTCGCGCGCGAGCTGGATGCCGGCATGCTGGCGCCGGGCATGGCCTACCTGACCGGAGACGCCGCCGTGACGAGCCCGTTCGTGTCGAGCTTCCGAGTGCGCGAGCAGCTGCCGTCGGATGTGAAGGGGCTGGCCAAGGCGCTGCGCGAGCGCGGCATCGGCACCCTCGAGATCAAGAAGCGCGGTGTCGACGTCGACCCCGCGGCGCTGCGCACGAAGCTGAAGCTGAAGGGCGAGGCATCGGCGACGCTGCTGATCACCCGCATCGGCAGCAAGCGGCTGACGCTGCTGGCCGACCGCGTGGGGTGAGCGCACCGGCACCCACCGCGATCACGGCTCCTGCGGCGGGGTCTCAGGCGAAGAGGTTGGCCGTCTGCGCGGCCCACACCAGCCAGCCGGCGCTGTAGAGCACCGAGACGAGCCCGAGCACGAGCGCCCAGATGGCCACGGCGCGGTTCTCCAGCGGGCGGCGCAGCGCCACGATCGCGGTGATGGCCGAGCCGATGCCGAGGGGGAACCCCCAGCCGACGAAGCACGCGACCACGAGGCCGGCGACCGAGAAGCCCAGCGCCCATCCGGCGAGCCCCACCAGTGGCCGCTGCGGTTCGATCCACGTCGCCGTCGATCCGGTTTCGGCGCGCAGGACCTCCACGGGCGCCGTGGGCAGCCGGGTGAAGCCGCCGCGGTGCTCCCCGGGGAGCCGCAGGGATTCGTCGGCGGGGGCGACGTCGGTGGACGGCGGTTCGATCTGCGGGGGGTGCGCGGGCTGTGGGGCTTGCGCGGGCTGCGGGGGCGCGGCATCCCACTCCCGGGGCTCGACGGCATCGCGGCGCGGATCGGTCATGCGGCCACCTCCTCGGCCACCTGGATCTCGGTGACCGGCAGCGTCGAGTCGGCGCCGAACGCGAGCGTCGAGGCGGGCCGCCCGGCGGCGATCAGCTCGGCAGCCAGGCCCGCGATCATCGCGCCGTTGTCGGTGCACAGGCTCAGCGGCGGGATGCGCACCTCCACACCCGCCTCGGCGGCGCGGGCGAGCGCGACCTCCCGCAGCCGGCGGTTGGCGATGACGCCGCCGCCCAGCAGGAGGCGCGGCACCTCGTACCGGGCGCAGGCATCGAGCGCCTTCGTGACGAGCACGTCGACCACCGCCTCGCGGAACGACGCCGCGACGTCGGCGGTGGGCACCGGCTCACCGGCGGCCTCGCGCTGCTCGATCCAGCGCGCGACGGCCGTCTTCAGCCCCGAGAACGAGAAGTCGTAGCGGTGCTCGGCCATGTCCGATGCGCGCGAGAGCCCGCGCGGGAACCGGATGGCGGTGGGGTCGCCCGCTGCCGCCGCCCGGTCGATCTCAGGACCGCCCGGGTAGGGCAGCCCGAGGATGCGCGCGACCTTGTCGAACGCCTCGCCGGCGGCGTCGTCGACCGTCTCGCCGAGCATCTCGACGTCGCTCGTGAGGTCGCGCACCAGCAGCAGCGACGTGTGGCCGCCGCTGACCAGCAGCGCCACGGTCGGGTACGCCACGGCGTCGCCGGTGAGCAGGTCCGCGGCGATGTGGCCGACGAGGTGGTTGACGGCATACAGCGGCCGGTCCAGCCCGACCGCGAGCGCTTTGGCGGCGCCGATGCCGACCATGAGCGCGCCGGCGAGGCCGGGACCGCTGGTGACGGCGACGGCGTCGAGGTCGGCGAGGGTGATCTCCCGCCCCTCGGCGGCGGAGGCGTCCGCGAGTGCCCGTTCGATGGCCGGCTGCAGGGCCTCGAGGTGGGCGCGGGCGGCGATCTCGGGGACGACGCCGCCGTAGCGGGCGTGCTCGTCCATGGAGCTGGCGATCGTGTTGCTCAGCAGCCGGCGCCCGCGCACGATGCCGATGCCGGTCTCGTCGCAGCTGGTCTCGATGCCGAGCACCAGGGGGTTCTCGCGGTTCATGTGCGCTCCCTCGGTGCGTCGGCGGCGGTGTCCGCCGCGGTGCGGGCGGACCAGTCGCGCAGGTCGAGCCGCATCACGATGGCATCCACCCCGTCGGGCTGGTAGTACCGGGGGCGGCGGCCGAGTTCGGTGAACCCCTCCGAGACGTACAGGGCGTGGGCGGCGGGGTTGTCGGCGCGCACCTCGAGGAACACCTCGGCGACGCGGCGCGCGGCGGCCTCGCCGAGCAGGGTCCGCAACAGGGTGCGTCCGTGACCGTGACCGCGTGCGTCGGCGGCCACCGCGATGGTCTGCACATCGGCATCCTTCGAACCGGCGGGAGCGCGCAGCCCGGCGTAGCCGACCAACCGGCCATCGTCCTCGAGGGCGAAGTACGTTCCGTGCGGCGAGGCGAGCTCGGCACGCATGAGCGTCTCGCTCCACGCGTCGGTCGGGAACGAGGCCCGCTCGAGGGCCATGATCGCATCCAGGTCGGCGAGGGTCGCCGCGCGCACGCTCACGCGCCGACCTTCTTGCGCGGGGCGGGCACCGAGACGTCCGGCGAGCGCAGGTAGAGGGGCTCGGATGCCGCGACGCGGCGCCCGGCGGCGATCGCCCGGGCCGCAACGAGCGCGAGCAGCTGCGCGGGAACCCCAGCGGCATCGTGGCGGCGGGCACCGAGCTCGGCCAGGCGGGCGTCGAGGTCGTCGCGCGGGACGAGGGCGGGCTCGGTGACGCGCACCGGCAGGCCGTCATCGTCGAGGCCGTCGTAGACGGTGTAGGCGAACTCGCGGCGACGGGCGTCGGTGACGACGGCGAAGCGGGGCGTGTCCTCGCCGCTCATCGCATCCGCCAGCAGCACCTCCAGCGCCACCGCGTCGTGGCTCGCGACCGGCACGAGCGGGATGCCGCGGGCGAGCGCGAAGGTCGTGGCCGCGGCGATCCCGACCCGGAGCCCGGTGAAGGGGCCGGGTCCCATGCCGGCGGCGACGTGCGTCACGGCGACCGGCTCGGGGGCGCCGGTCGCACCGATCGGGCCGAAGGCGGCGTCGGCGAGGGCGCGCTGGAGCAGGTCGCCGATCACCTCGGCGTGCCCGAGCGGATTGGGGCTCGTGGCGGCGGAGCGCACCACCCCGTCGTCCTCGACGACGGCGACCGCCGTGCCGAGGGAGGTGTCGATGCCGAGGATCACCCTTCCAGGCTACCTGCGCCGCCGGGCGGCATCCTCGAACCGGTCGCCCCTCAGGGGCGGCGGGAGATCACGACGCGACGCGGGGTGTCGGCGTCGAGGTCCTCGGTCGCGCGGGAGTACGTCCCGCACGCGGTGTCGACGCCCCGACCGTGCCACTCGCGGTCGAGCTCGACCTCCCACCAGCTCTCGCGCAGTCCCGCCACCATGTCGCGGCCCCACTCGACGACGACGACCGAGCCGTCCACGTCGATGTCGAGGTCGTCGAGCTCGGCGGCCGACCCGAGCCGGTAGGCGTCGACGTGCACGAGCGGCGGCCCGCCGACGAGCGACGGGTGCGTGCGCGCGATGACGAACGTGGGGCTCTGCACGGGGCCGCGCACACCGAGACCGGCGCCGATCCCGCGCGTCAGGGTCGTCTTTCCCGCCCCGAGCGCGCCGGTGAGCACCAGCAGGTCGCCGGCGCCGAGGCTCTCGCCGATCGTGCGGCCGAGCGCCTCCATCTCGGCCGGCGACGAGATCTCCCGTTCGCCGACGAGCGCATCCAGCCCGGTCACGTCGACACCTGCCGGCGCGGTACGCGGGGTCCGATGCGCGTGACGACCTCGTAGTTGATGGAGCCGGATGCCACGCCCCACTCGTCGGCGCCGGGGACACCGAGCGTCGGGTCGCCGAAGAGCACCGCCTCGTCGCCGACCGACACCGGGTCGTCGCCGACGTCGACGACGAACTGGTCCATCGCGATGCGGCCGGCCACGGTGTACCGGCGTCCACCGATGCTCACGGGACCCACGCTCGACGCCGCCCGCGGCACGCCGTCGGCGTATCCGAGCGGGACGAGGGCGAGGGTCGTCTCCCCCGCGGTGCGGTGCGTGTAGCCGTACGACACGCCCTGCCCCCCGGGCACGCGCCGGACGGCGGCGACGGCGGCGCGCAGCGTCATCGCGGGGCGCAGGCCCAGCTCCGCCGCGGTGCGGTCGTCGAAGGGCGAGAGCCCGTACATGCCGATGCCGATGCGCACGCAGTCCAGCCGCGCCTCCGGCAGGGCGATCGCGGCATTCGTGGCGGCGATGTGCCGGATCGTGGGCTTCAGCCCCACGGAGCCGGCGAGCTCGACCGCCCGGTGGAAGACCGCGAGGGCGGCGCGGTCGTCGGCGAGGGACGTGTTGGAGAGATGGCTGAAGATCCCGACGACCCGCACCTTGCCGATGCGCTCGAGACGCGCGGCCTCGGCGAACACCATGCTCCACTCGGCGGGGGCGAGGCCGTTGCGACCCAGGCCGGTCTCGACCTTCAGATGCACCGCGACGGGGCGGTCGGCCGAGGCGGCCGCGGCGGCGAGCAGCAGCTGGTCGAAGCTCGAGATGCCGAGTTCGATGTCGTGGGCGGCGGGTTCGCCGAACGACGCACCGGGGGCGTGCAGCCAGGCGAGCACGGGCGCGTCGATGCCCGCTGACCGCAGCGCCAGCGCCTCGGTGACGTCGGCGACGCCGAGCCGGGTGGCACCGGCATCCAGCGCGGCCCGCGCCGTGCGCACGGCGCC
>Ga0233375_1001345_pt1 | contig 11107 bp, 9 predicted proteins | sample ElkDunMinimDraft_10_FD_191539 | JGI IMG/M metagenome (GOLD analysis project Ga0233375, IMG submission 191539) | Fecal eukaryotic communites from dung pellets of Tule Elk in California, USA - Elk Dung E16 | ecosystem: Host-associated > Mammals > Digestive system > Large intestine > Fecal | place... | reverse complement strand
CCTCGACGAGGGCCTCGTGGCGCGCCGGGTCGAGCCGCTCGAGGTGCACCGTGAGCTCGTCCGCCCCGGCCACGGGACGCAGCGGGGCGCGGCGGGGAAGTGTGAGGCGCACGTCGTCGCACGCGCTGCCGTACCCGAACCGGCCGTAGATCGCGGCCTCCGCCGCGAACAGGGCCGACACCGGCTCGCCACGGTCGAGCGACCGCTCGACGTGCGTCCGGACCATCGACGTCATCAGGCCACGCCGCCGGTGGTCGGGGCGCACGGCGACCCACGTCAGGCCCGAGCACGCGACCTCGCCGCCGGGCACGGGCATGACGAAGTCGTACGAGCCGTGCACCGCCGCGAACGCGCCGTCGGGGCCCTCGACCGCCATGGCGCGGTCCTGCGGGATGGGGAACGGCAGGAGCTTCTCGATCTCGGGATCCGGGATGCCCGCGAACGCCAGCTGGTCGGTGCTGCGGAACTCGGCGCGACGCTCGGCGGGGACCTCGACGGTGCGGTAACCGGCAGGCAGCGTGGTCATGAGGTCATCCTGTGCTTCGGGCCGGGCGGGCGCACGGGCATTTCCTGCGCACCGCGCACCCGGCGGCCCGCCTACGCTCGGTGCGTGACCACCTCCCCGCCAGGCGCCCGAGCAGGCTGGGCATGGCGGCTGCTCGCCGGGTGGGCCGCGGGCCCGCAGCCGCTCGTCGGCGGGGCGCTGTGCCTCCTCGCGGTCCTCTACGCCGCCGCCGCGGTGTGGCGACCCGAGTGGGTCGCACCCTCGGGTCTCGTCCTGCTGCTGCTCGTCGGGGCCTTCGTGCTGCGGTGGCGTGCCCTGCTGGTGCTCGTGGCGACCCTGGTCCTGCTCACCGCCGGGCTGGCCGTGGCGTCGGCCGTGCACCCGGGGGAGGTCGCCGTGGTGCTGCTGGCCTGCGGCGCGGTCGTCACGTTCGGCGTCGAGCGCGAGCGGCTCGGCCTGCAGGGCGCACCCGGCGCGCTCATGCTCGTGGACCTGCGTGACCGGCTGGCGGCCGGTGGCAGGCTGCCCGCGCTGCCCGGCCGGTGGCAGGCCGACGCCGAGGTGCGCTCGGCCCACGGTGCCGCGTTCTCCGGCGACTTCGTCGTCGCGCACCGCGACGCGGACGCGTTCGAGGTCGTGCTCGTCGACGTCTCCGGCAAGGGGCAGGCAGCCGGTGTGCGGGCGCTGCAGCTGCAGGGTGCGCTCGGCGGCCTGCTCGGGGCGCTGCCGGTCGAGCAGTTCCTGCCCGCCGCCAACGGGTACCTGCTGAGCCAGGGCTGGGACGAGGGGTTCGCGACGGCCGCCCACCTCGCGGTGGACCTCACGACGGGGCGGTACCGGGTGGCATCCGCGGGGCACCCGCCGCCCGCCGTGCTGCACGCGGGGTCCGGGCGCATCGACGTGCTCGACACCGCCGGAGGCATCGCGCTCGGGGTGCTCGACGACATGCACCCGGGGATCGTCACCGGCATGCTGGCGCCCGGCGACGTGATCGTGCTGTACACCGACGGGCTCGTCGAGGCGCCAGGCCGTGACGTCGACCAGGGCATCGACCGGCTGCTCGGCGTCGTCGAGGCGGTCGTGGCTGCACGTCCCGGCAGCGCGCACGACGTGCTGGCCGGCGTGCGGGCCGGCGAGGACGACGACCGCGCGGTCGTCGTCGTGCGGCGGCGCTGACGTGGTGCGGCCCGCGCACGACGACCGCCCGGGTGCCCGCGACCCGTCCGAGCGGCACGTGGTCGTCGACCCCGACGACTACGTCGACCAGGTCCACGACCTCGTGGCGAGCATCCCGCCCGGCCGGGTCATGACCTACGGCCTCGTCGCGGAGGTGCTCGCCGACCGCGCCGTCGCCGCGGGCCGCTCGCCGCGTGGCGGCCCGCGCCAGGTCGGCCGCGCGATGGCGCTCGGTGGCGACGTGCCCTGGTGGCGGGTCGTGAACGCCGCCGGCAGCCCACCTGCGCACCACCTGACGCGCGCGCTGGCGCACCTGCGGGCGGAGCGCACGCCGCTGACCACCGACGGCGAGCGCGTGCGGGTGCGGCAGGCGGTGTGGTTCCCCGACGAGTGAGCCCGCTCGCCCGCCGGGCTCAGCCCAGCGCGCGCCGCGACGAGATGACGCCCGTGTCGAAGCCCGCCAGGTGCAGCCCGCCGTGGAACCGCGCGTGCTCGATCTTCACGCACCGGTCCATGACGACGTCGAGCCCGGCGGCCTCACCCCGGCGCGCGACGTCCTCGTGCCACGAGCCGAGCTGCAGCCACAGCGTCCGCGCGCCGACCGCGAGGGTCTCGTCGAGGACGGTCGGCAGGTCGTCGTGGCGACGGAACACGTCCACGAGGTCCGGCACCACGGGCAGCGCCGCGAGCGAGGGGTAGACCGGCCGGCCCAGGATCTCGTCGGCGCGCGGGTTGACGAAGTACACGTCGTACGGCGAGCTCGACAGCAGGTACGTCGCGACGAAGTACGACGCGCGCGCCGGGTTGCTCGACGCGCCGACGATGGCGATCGACCGGGTCGCGCGCAGGATCGACAGCCGCTCGGGGGCGCTGGGGCCCTGCCAGGTGCGTGCGCTCATCGTGCGTCCTCCCGCGTCGTGCCGGTCGCGGCCGTCAGGGCCTGGTCGAGATCCCACAGGATGTCCGCGGCGTCCTCGATGCCCACGCTCAGGCGCACGAGGTCCTCGGGGACGCCCGCGGTCTCGAGCTGCGCGGCGGACAGCTGCTGGTGCGTCGTGGACGCCGGGTGGATGACCAGGGTGCGGGCGTCGCCGACGTTCGCCAGGTGGCTCGCGAGCTGAAGGGCCTCGATGAACCGCCGGCCGACCTCGCGGCCGGCGAGGTCGCCCGCCGGGGCCAGCCGGAACGCGAACACCGAGCCCGGGCCCAGCGGCAGGTAGCGCTGCGCGCGCTCGTGGTGCGGGTGCGACTCCAGGCCCGCCCACAGGACCTTCGCGATCCGCGGGTCCTGCTCGAGCCAGGTCGCGACCTCGCGCGCGTTCGCCAGGTGCGCGTCCATGCGCTGGGGGAGCGTCTCGACGCCCTGCAGCAGGTTGAACGCCGACTGCGGGGACAGCGCCGGGCCGATGTCGCGCAGCTGCTCCGAGCGCAGCTTGGTGAGGAAGCCGTACTCGCCGAAGTTCTCCCACCAGCGCACGCCGCCGTACGACGCGACGGGCTCGGTCATCGTCGGGAACCGGCCGTTGCCCCAGTCGAACCGGCCGGACTCGACGATCACACCGCCCAGCGTGGTGCCGTGCCCGCCGAGGAACTTGGTCGCCGAGTGGATGACGATGTCGGCGCCGTGCTCGATGGGCCGCACCAGGTACGGCGTCGACAGCGTCGAGTCGACGACGAGCGGGACGCCCGCGGCGTGCGCGACCTCCGCGAGCCCGGCGAGGTCGGCGATCTCCCCCGACGGGTTGGCGATCACCTCGGTGTAGACGGCCTTCGTCTCCGGGCGGATCGCCGCGGCGTAGTCCGCCGGGTCGGTGCCGGCGACGAACGTCGTCTCGACGCCGAAGCGCCGCAGCGTGACGTCGAGCTGCGTGACCGTGCCCCCGTACAGCTGCGCCGAGGCGACGAGGTGGTCGCCGGCACCGGCGAGCGCCGCGAACACGAGGAACTCGGCGGCCATGCCCGACGCCGTGGCGACCGCGCCGATGCCGCCCTCGAGGGACGCGATGCGCTCCTCGAACGCCGCGACCGTGGGGTTGCCGATGCGCGAGTAGATGTTGCCGTACTTCTGCAGCGCGAAGAGGTTCGCGGCGTCGGCGGTGTCGTCGAAGACGAACGACGTCGTCTGGTAGATCGGCACGGCGCGCGCGCCGGTGGTGGCATCGGGGATGCCGCCGGCGTGCAGCGCGCGGGTGCGGAAGCCGAAGCGGTGCTCGCTCACGGTGCTCCTGTCGGGAGGACGGGGTCGGGGGACCGGGTGGTGCGGGGGGCGGCGGGCAGGCCCGCGGTGACGAGTGCGGCGACCTGCTCGACGGCCCAAGGGTTCTGCAGCGACGTGGTGTCGCCGAGCGTCGTGCCCTCGACGAGCTGGGTGAGGAGCCTGCGCATGATCTTGCCCGAGCGGGTCTTGGGGACCTCGGGCACGACCAGCACGTGGCGCGGCTTGGCGACCGCGCCGATCTCGAGCCCGACGTGGGCGCGCAGGTCCTCGCGCAGTGCGGTCGTCGCGGCGAGCCACGCGGCGACGTCCTCCACGGGTCCCGGTGGCGTGCTCGGCACGACGAACGCCGCGATCGCCTGGCCCGTCAGGGGGTCGGCGACGCCCGCCACACCGGCCTCGCCGACCGCGGGGTGCGCGATGAGCGCCGACTCGACCTCGATGGTCGACAGCCGGTGCCCCGAGACGTTGATGACGTCGTCGATGCGGCCCAGGAGCCAGATGTCACGGTCGTCGTCGTACGACGCGCCGTCGCCGGCCAGGAAGTACCCGCCGTGCGGGCCGTGACCGGCGAACCGGCGCCAGTACGCCTCGAGGTAGCGCTGCGGGTCGCGCCACACGGTGCGCGCCATGCCGGGCCAGGGCCGCTCGACGACGAGGAAGCCGCCCTGACCGGGCTGCACCTCGACGCCGTCCTCGCCGACGACCCTCGCGGCGATCCCGGGCAGCGGACGCGTGGCCGACCCGGGCTTGAGCGTCGTGACGCCGGGGACGGGCGCGATCATGGCCGCGCCCGTCTCGGACTGCCACCACGTGTCGACGATCGGGGCCTCGTCGCGGCCGAACGTGCGGCGGAACCACACCCAGGCCTCGGGGTTGATCGCCTCGCCGACCGTGCCCAGCAGGCGGATGCTCGTCAGGTCGTGCCCGCCGGGCAGCGCGTCGCCGAACCACGTCATGAACGTGCGGATCAGGGTCGGCGCCGTGTAGTACGTCGTGACGCCGTAGCGCTCGATGACCTCGAGGTGGCGCTCGCGGTGGGGCGTGTCGGGCGTGCCCTCGTAGATCACCTGCGTCAGGCCGTTGGCGAGCGGCCCGTAGATCTCGTAGGTGTGTGCCGTGACCCATGCGAGGTCGGCGGTGCACCAGTGCACGTCGTCGTCCTTGACGTCGAACACCGCCCAGTGCGACCACGCGGCGTGCGTGAGGTACCCGCCGGACGTGTGCACGAGTCCCTTGGGCTTGCCCGTGGTGCCCGAGGTGTAGATGACGAACAGCGGGTGCTCGGCGTCGAAGGCCTGCGCCTCGTGCACGTCGGGCTGGGCCTCGACGACGTCGTGCCACCAGACGTCGCGCCCGTCGGTCCACGCGACGTCCTGGCCGGTGCGGCGCACGACGAGCACGTGCTCGACGTGGTCGAGCCCGGCCACGGCCTCGTCGGCCGCGGACTTCACCTCGACGGCCCTCCCTCGGCGGAACTGCCCGTCGCTCGTGACGAGCACCTTCGCCTCGGTGTCCTGCACGCGGAACCGCACGGCCTCGGCCGAGAACCCGCCGAACACGAGCGAGTGCACGGCGCCGATCCGGGCGATCGCGAGCGTCACGACGACCGTCTCGGCGATCACCGGCAGGTACACCACGACGCGGTCGCCGGGGCCGACGCCCAGTTCGGTCAGCGCGTGCGCCGCCTGCGCGACCTCGCGCTGCAGCTGGGCGTACGTGATCGACCGGCGGTCCCCGCGCTCGCCCTCGACGTGCAGCGCGACCTTGTCCCCGCGGCCCGCCGTGACGTGCCGGTCGACGCAGTTCACGGCGACGTTGAGCCGCCCGCCGACGAACCAGCGGGCCTCGGGGACGGTGAGCTCGTCCGGTGCGCCGCCGGCCACGGGGACGGGCGGGGACCACTCGTGCGCGGTGTGCCACGGCGTGTCCCACGCGAGGCGCCGTGCGGCGTCCTCCCAGAACGCGACGGGATCGGCCGCGGCGCGCGCCCAGTCCTCGGGGCGGACGTTCGAGGTCGCGGCGAGGTCGGCGGGCGCGGGGTAGGTGCGCGTCTCGGTCTGCAGCGCGGTCAGGGTGGTCATGCGAGCCTCCGCAGCAGCTGCTTCTCGACGACGGCGACGACCGAGTCGGTGAGCTTGCCGATCAGCGCGAGCAGCACGATCGCGAGCAGGATCCGGTCGACGCGCCCGTTGTTCTGGGAGTCGGTCAGCAGGAAGCCCAGCCCCATGGACGACGCGATGAGCTCGGCCGCGACGAGGAAGAGCCACGCCTGCGCGAGCCCCAGCCGCAGGCCGGACATGACGGCCGGGACGACGGCGGGCAGCTGCACCGACTGCAGCAGCCGCACCCCGCGCAGCCCGAACGCGCGCCCCGCCTCGACGAGCTGCGGGTCGACGTGCCGCAGCGCCGCGGCGACCGTCGTGTAGACGGGGAAGAACGCGCCGATCGCGATGAGCGTGATCTTGGAGTCCTCGCCGATCTTCATCCAGAGGATGAGCAGCGGGACCCACGCGAGCGACGGGACGGCCCGGATCGCGGCGAGCGTCGGGGCGAGGAGCACGTCGCCCGCGCGGGACAGGCCGACGACCGCGGCGACGACCAGGGCCACGACCGCGCCGATCGTGAAGCCGATGAGGACACGCTGCACCGAGATCGCGACGTGCGTGACGAGCTCGCCGCGCTGCTGCAGGTCGAGCGCCGCGTCCCACACGGACGCCGGGCTCGGCAGCTGGTACGGCGCAACGAGGCCGGACGTCGTGACGTACTGCCACACCGCCAGGATCAGGACGGGCAGCACGGCCCCGCCCACGACGCGCGTGGTGCGGCGCGACCAGAAGGGCACGAGCGCGCGCCGCACCGGTGCCGCGACCGGCACGTCGTCGACGGCCGTGACACCAGGCGCGTCGGTGACCGGCGACGGGTCGGGCTCGTCGACGGGCCGCGCGTGGGCGCCGGGCCCGGGGTCGTCACCGTCGTCGAAGGGGTTCAGCGCACGCAGCGGCCGGCCCTGGTGGTCGGTGACGGGGCCCGCGCCGGGGCCGCCGATCCATCCGTCGGTCATGGGTGTCTCTCCTGGGGGACGAGGAGGCGGTGCGGGGGCGGTACCCCGCCCGGCGACGGGCGGGGCACCGCGTGGTCAGCCGGCGATGGTCGTGGCGTCGGCCTTCTCGGCGAACGTGGGCTCGAACAGCTCGTCGAGCGCCTTGTCGATCGTGGCCTGGTCCGCGACGTCACCGGACTCGACGAAGATCGGGCCGACGACCTCGAGCACCTCGCGCTGCGCGTCACCGGGGACGGGGTCGACGCCGAGGTTGGTGCGCTCGACGATGACCTTCTCGGCGACGGCCGGGTCGATCCCGGCGACCTCGGCGAGGATCGCGACGACCTCGTCGGGGTTCTCCTGCGCCCACGCGCGCGCCTTCTCGTACGCGTCGACGACGACCTGCGCGAGGTCGGGGCTCGCGTCGAGGAAGTCCTGGGTCGCGTTGAGGAACCCGTAGGTGTTGAAGTCGATGTTGCGGTAGATCAGCTGCGTGCCCGACTCCGCCTCGCTCGCGGCCATGATCGGGTCGAGGCCCGACCACGCGGCGACCGAGCCCTGCTCGAGGGCCGTGCGGCCGTCGGCGTGCTGCAGGTTCTGCACCTCGACCTGGTCGAGCGGGACGCCCGCCTCCTCGAGCGACTGCAGGAGGAAGAAGTACGGGTCGGTGCCCTTGGTCGCGGCCACGGACTTCCCGGCGAGGTCGGCCACCGACGTGACGTCCGAGCCCTCGGGCACGACGATCGCGGCCCACTCGGGCTGGGAGTAGATGCCGATCGTGTGGATGGGCGAGCCGTTGGAGCGCGCGAGCAGCGCGGCCGAGCCGGCCGTCGAGCCCACGTCGACCGCACCGGCGCGCAGCGCCTCGTTGGCCTTGTTCGACCCGGCGGACTGGACCCAGTTCACGGTGACGTCGTCACCGAGGGTCTCCTCGAGCCAGCCCTGGTCCTTGATGACCAGGCTCAGCGGGTTGTAGGTCGCGAAGTCGATGTCGAGCGTGTCGGCGCTCCACGACGCCGTGGCGTCGTCGGCGGGGACGGGCGCGGCGGCCTCGGCCTCGGCGTCCTCACCGGCGACGCAGCCGGTCAGCGCCAGGGCGGTCACGAGGGCCAGTGCGGTGGCGGAGACGGCGGTGCGGATCGTCATCGTCGGTTCTCTCATCTCGGGGTGCGGGGCCGGGGCCCAGGTGGGTGCGGACGCGGGTGCGTCGGGCGCGCAGGTCGGGCGGGTGGGTCAGATGGAGTGGTGCAGGTCCGGGTCGAGCGGCGTGGTGTGGTGCGTCGCGACGCCCAGGCCCTCGAGCAGCTCGGCGCGCAGCTCGGCGAGCTGGTGGTCGGCGCGGTCGCGGGGCCGGGTGCCGGGGACGTCGATGACGCGCGCGACGCTCTCGGTGCCCTGCGGGCAGCGGGCCAGGTTGCGCAGCAGCAGGACGCGGTCGGCCAGGTACAGGGCCTCCTCGACGTCGTGCGTGACGAGCAGGACCGTCGTCGGCTCGGCCCTGTGCACGTCGAGCAGCAGGTCCTGCATGCGCAGCCGCGTCAGTGCGTCGAGCGCGCCGAACGGCTCGTCGAGCAGCAGCACGCCGGGGTTGCGGGCCAGTGCGCGCGCCAGGGACGCGCGCTGGGCCATGCCGCCGGAGACCTGGCGCGGGCGCAGCCCGGCGGACTCCTCGAGCCCGACCAGTCGCAGCAGCTCGGCGACGCGCTCGCGCCCGGCCTGCGCCGGGGTGCCGCGCGGCAGGCCGAGGGCGACGTTGGCGGTCAGGGTGCGCCACGGCAGCAGGCGCGGTTCCTGGAACGCCATGGCGGTGCGGCGGTCGACCCCGGTCACGGGTGTGCCGTCGAGCAGGATGCGCCCGGCGTCGGGGGTGTCCAGCCCGCTGACCTGCCGCAGCAGGGTCGACTTGCCGCACCCGGACGGGCCGACGAGGGCGACGATCTCGCCGGCGCGCAGCTCGATGTCGACGTCGTGCAGGACCGTGCGGGTCCCGGTGGGCGTGGGGAAGGTGCGGCGTACCGCGTCGAGCGCGACGGTGTGGGCGCGGCGCTCGCGCGTGGAGGTCAGAGTCATGGGGGACGTCCGTGGGGTCGTGCGCGGGCGTCCGGCGGGGGCCGGGCGGCCACGAGGGCGGGCACCGGCAGGGCGACCTGTGAAGGTCGGTGCGCTGAGGGTCAGCGGGCGCCGGTGCAGGGCTGCATCGAGCAGCACAGGCAACAGCGGCACAGGGGGGAGGCGGCGACGCGGACGGAGCGGCGGGCGACGTTCATCGCTGGCCTCCTTGTCGCGTCGGGGTGCTCACCTGCAGATTCTCACGATGTGAGATGCGGTGACCACGATTCAGACAGACTGTAGCGGCACGCGTCCCGCGGCGGCAAGGCCCGTCATCCGCGGGGCTGGATCTCCTGGGCGATCCACGCCGCGTAGCCCTCGCGGCCACCGTCCTCGCGCAGGTGGATCCCGTCGTCGTAGAACCAGCCCGGCTGGGCGTCACCGCCGGACTTCCAGTCGAGCAGGTGCGCGTGCGGGTACTGCGGCACCACGCGCGCGAAGAGCTCGTTGTCGTACTGCTCCCACGCGCGCGGCACGCGCACGTTCACGACGAAGACCCGCCGGTCGGCCGTGCCGGCCAGCAGGCGGCGCAGGTCCTCCTCGGCGACCGGGCCGTTGGTACCGCCGTGCACCACCACGGTGTGGCCGAGCGTGCCTGCCCCCGCCGAGCCCAGCACCAGGTCGACCATCTCGGCGAACTGCCGGGACACGGCCGCGTCGACGGCGATGCCACGGGCTCCCAGCTCGGCGGCCGCGCCCAGCATCACCGAGTCGCCGTAGGCGGTGACCGTGCCGACCTGTTCGGCGGGCGAGGAGGCGGTGGGTGCGGGCGTCGGTGCGAGGTCCTGCTGGGGGACGACCTGGCCGATCACCTCCTGCGTCGGCGTCGGCGTCGCCTCCTGCGGGCTGCTCGCCGGTGTGCGCACCACGCCGACCCCCAGGAGCACCACACCCACCAGCACGCCCGTCGCGACCACGCCCGTCCGCAGGGCGAGGCGGGTGCGTCCCGGGCCCGGTGTCCGCAGCCGCGACACGAGCCCGCGCAGCGCGCCGCGTCGCACGGGTGTCTCGATCCAGCGGTACGACGCCTCGGCGAGCACCAGCGTCAGCCCGACCCGCACGAGCGGTGACGCCCAGTCGGGCAGCGTCAGGTCCTGGTCGGGGCGGGTCAGCATGAGCACCGGCCAGTGCCACAGGTAGATCCCGTACGACCGCTCGCCGAGCCACCGCAGCGGCTGGTGCGAGAGTGCCTGGCCGAGCAGGCCCGCGGGGTCGGCGGCCGCGGCGACCAGCACGCACGTCAGTGCCGCGAACGCGAGGAAGCCCCCGCGGTACAGCGCGGCCGAGTACGGGTCGACCAGCACCACGGCCAGGACCACCCCGGCCAGGGCGAGCAGGCCCACCACGTCGGTCACGCCGGCCTCGAACCGGCGCACGGGGTCTCCGCGCTCGGTGAGCCACGTGCCGGGACGTCGCCACGTCCGCCACGGCTGCCACACCGCGGCCAGGGCCACCCCGAGCAGCAGGCCCATCGCGTGCGTGTCGGTGCCGACGTAGGCGCGCGACGCGTCGTGCGGCACCGGCATGCCCGAGCGCACCGCCATCACCCCCATCGCGACGGTCGAGGCGACCGCCAGGAGGGCAGCCACCTGCCCGACGCGCGCGCGTCCGGCCCGCAGCGCGAGCAGCGCCGCCGCGGGCACCACGAGGTAGAACTGCGCCTCGACGGCCAGCGACCACAGGTGCTGCAGGAGCGGCGGGCGGCCCGTGAGCGCGAAGTACGAGCGGTCGGCGACCACCTGCCACCAGTTCGACGTGTACGTCAGCGCCGCGACCAGGTCGCCGCGCAGGGACGCGAGGGCGTCACGTGCGACGAGTCCCGCACCGGCGACGGCGACGAGCAGCACGAGCAGCGCCGGCACGAGCCGGCGGACGCGTCGCGCGAGGAACCGTCCGGTGCGGAACCGTCCGGTCGTCTCGACCTCCTCGAGCACGAGCGTCGCGACGAGGAACCCCGACAGCACGAAGAAGACGTCGACGCCGAGGAACCCGCCGCGGGCCCACGGCACGCCCAGGTGGTAGAGGAGCACGGCGACCACCGCGAGCGCGCGCACGCCGT
>Ga0233375_1001344_pt1 | contig 11120 bp, 11 predicted proteins | sample ElkDunMinimDraft_10_FD_191539 | JGI IMG/M metagenome (GOLD analysis project Ga0233375, IMG submission 191539) | Fecal eukaryotic communites from dung pellets of Tule Elk in California, USA - Elk Dung E16 | ecosystem: Host-associated > Mammals > Digestive system > Large intestine > Fecal | place... | reverse complement strand
CGCGCGGCTGGCCGCCCTTGGGTGACCGGGGCGACGCACCGGAGGCACGCGTGGGACGCGCGGGGCCGGGGGTCGTACGGGTCGCCATGGTCCTCACGGTAGCCGCACCGGGCCCCGGTCCCCCGTCGGCCGGGGTCGTGTCGCCCGGTGGCGCCCGCCACTCCCGGGTGAATCGGGCCCCCTCGAGCGGTCAGCAGCCCGATGCCGAGGCTCACGACACCGGCCGCGACGGCCGGCGCACCGAGCGGGAGCAGGACGACGAGGCGGTTGGGCCGCGTCCGGCCGGCCCCTGCGGCGGACAGGAAGAACCCGGCCGGCAGCAGCACGGCGCCGACGAGCACGCCGGTCTGCGCGAGCCACCGCCGGCCCCCGGTCGGGGAGGTCGCCTCCCCGAGCAGCAGGCACACCAGTCCGAGGGTGACGAGCACCCCGGCGTGGGCGTGCCCGGCGCGGTAGAACGAGCGCTGGAAGTCGGTGGCCGGGGCACGACCCGTCACGACCCGCAGCAGGAACCACCCGCCGGACTCGATCGTGACGACCGCGAGGGCCACCAGCCCTGCCGTGGTGCGCGCCGCGTCGCGTGACGGACCGGTGGCCGCCCGACGTCACCGAGGTCGAGGTCGACGGGACGCCGCGCGACGTGCGGCGCTGTGGCCGGCGCTCGGTCGGCCGGGCGCCGTGCTGCGGGACGACGAGGTCGTCGGCACCTGGCGCCCGCGTGCCCGCGGCACGCGCCTCGCCCTCGACGTCGACCCGTGGACGGCGTGGGACGCGGCCACGCGGCGCGCCGTCGCGACGGAGCACGAACGGCTGGCGCAGCTCCGGGCCGCCACCCGGCCTGACCGCACGACCCGGGGGCACCCGGACGCGCACGAGGCGCCCTCCCCCGGGCGTCGGCCGGGAGGGAGGGCTCCTCGTCAGCGGATCAGGCCTCGACGACCACGGGGATGATCATCGGCCGACGGCGCAGCTTGTTGGACACCCAGCGGCCCACGACGCGGCGCATCACCTGCTGCAGCTGGTGCGTGTCCGTCGCGCCGGAGCGGGCGGCGTCCTCGAGCGCGGCCGTGAGGACCGGCAGGATCTCGTCGAAGACGTCGTCCTGCTCGGCCACGCCGCGGGCGTGGATCTGCGGACCGGCGAGCACCTTGCCGTCACCGGAGGACACGACGGCGAAGATGGAGACGAAGCCCTCGTCCCCGAGGATCCGGCGGTCCTTCAGCTCGGCCTCGGTGAGCTCACCGACGCTCGACCCGTCGACGTACACGTAGCCGCAGGGCACGGCGCCGACGACGCGGGCGCGGCCGTCGATCAGGTCGACCACCACCCCGTCCTCCGCGAGGACCACGCGGTCCGCCGGCACACCGGTCTTCACCGCGAGCGCGGCGTTGGCGATGAGGTGGCGCACCTCGCCGTGCACGGGCATGACGTTGCGCGGCCGCAGGATGTTGTAGCAGTAGAGCAGCTCGCCGGCGCTGGCGTGGCCCGAGACGTGGACCTTCGCGTTGCCCGAGTGCACGACGCGCGCACCCAGCCGCATGAGGCCGTTGATGACGCGGAACACGGCGTTCTCGTTGCCGGGGATGAGGCTCGAGGCGAGCACGACGGTGTCACCGGGGCCGACGGACACCTTGTGGTCGCCGTTGGCGATGCGCGACAGGGCCGCCATCGGCTCGCCCTGCGACCCGGTGCACATGAGCACGACGCGGTCGTCGGGGAGCTTCTCGATCTGCTTCTGGTCGACCAGGACGCCGTCGGGGACCCGCAGGTACCCGAGCTCGGCGGCGATGCCCATGTTGCGCACCATCGACCGGCCGACCAGGGCGACCTTGCGCTCGTTGGCGACGGCGGCGTCGATGACCTGCTGCACGCGGTGCACGTGGGACGCGAACGACGCGACGACGACGCGCCCGGTGGACTCCGCGAAGACCTGGTCGAGGACCGGCCCGATCTCCCGCTCGGGGGTGACGAAGCCGGGGACCTCGGCGTTGGTCGAGTCGACCATGAACAGGTCGACGCCCTGCTCACCGAGGCGCGCGAACGCCCGCAGGTCCGTGATGCGCCCGTCGAGCGGGAGCTGGTCCATCTTGAAGTCGCCGGTGTGCAGGACGGTGCCGGCGGGGGTCCGCACGGCGACCGCGAGCGCGTCCGGGATCGAGTGGTTGACGGCGACGAACTCGCACTCGAAGGCGCCGAGCTGCTCGACCTGCCCCTCGCGCACCGGCAGCGTCAGCGGCGCGATGCGGTGCTCCTTGAGCTTGGCCTCGACGAACGCGAGCGTCAGCTGCGAGCCGACCAGCGGGATGTCCCGGCGCAGCCGCAGCAGGTACGGCACGGCACCGATGTGGTCCTCGTGGCCGTGCGTCAGCACGATCGCGTCGATGTCGTCCAGGCGGTCCCGGATGTAGTCGAAGTCGGGGAGGATCAGGTCGACGCCGGGCTGGTGGTCCTCGGGGAACAGGACGCCGCAGTCGATGACGAGCAGCCGACCGGCGTACTCCAGGACGGCCATGTTGCGACCGACCTCGCCCAGGCCGCCGAGAGGGACGATGCGCAGTGCGCCCTCCGGCAGCGGCGGGGGCAGCGTCAGGTCGGGGTGCGGGTGACTCATGGAGCTCCTGAGGGATCGGTGGGTCCCGACCGCTGCGTCACGCGCGGTCGGTGCCCGCGACGACGCCCAGCAGACCTGCGGCCGCCAGACCGGCACGCACGTCGGCGGCCTCGTCGTCGGTGAAGGGGACCAGGGGCAGCCGGGTGGCCCGGCTGTGGAGCACGCCGAGCTCGACGAGCGCGGCCTTCGCGGCGGTCGCCTGGAACCCGGCGCCGTTGAGGGCCGTGATCACGGGCAGCAGCGAACGGTAGACGTCGAGCGCGCCTGCGGCGTCGCTGGCCTGCCAGGCGGCGAACAGGCGCGCGAAGCCCTCGGGCGCGGCCTGCGTCGCGACGCCCACGAGACCGACCGCCCCGTGCGCGAGGGACGCGAGGGCGAGCCCGTCGTCCCCGCAGTACCAGGCGAGCCCGGTGCGCACGATCGACTGGGCCGCGGCGACCAGGTCGCCCGCGGCATCCTTCATCGCCACGACACGGTCCAGTGCGGCGAGCCGGTCGATCGTCGGCGCGGCCAGGCGGACCCCGGCACGCCCCGGGACGTCGTAGAGCATGACGGGCAGGTCCGTGGCGGCGGCGACGGCTCCCACGTGGGCGACGATGCCGTCCTGCGACGGACGGGAGTAGTACGGGGTGACGACGAGCAGCCCGTGCGCGCCGGCCTCCGCGGCCTGCTCGGCCATGCGGACGGCGTGCGCGGTGTCGTTGGACCCGGCGCCCGCGACCACGTACGCACGGTCACCGACGGCCTCGACGACCGCGGCGACGATCTCGGCCTTCTCCGGCGCGTGGGTCGTCGGCGCCTCACCGGTCGTGCCGTTGAGGACCAGGCCGTCGTGCCCCGCGTCGACGAGGTGCTTCGCGAGCCGGACCGTGGCCTCGAGGTCGACGGCGCCGTCCGCGGTCATCGGGGTGACCATGGCGGACAGCAGCGACCCGAACGGGTGGGTTGCGGAGGTCACGGCGGGCATGGGCACACGGTACCGCTCGGACCCGTCGTCCGCGTCGCCCCTTCCAACCACCGGTCCGGGACCGTCCGTCACCGCTCCCACGTGTCGAACCGGAAGCGGGTCCCGGTCCGGGAGGTGCGCCACGGCGCGTCCGGGCCGCCGACGACGAGCCGCCAGCCCGGCCCGACCGCGGGCGCCACGGTGTCACCGGGCACGTCGAGGTCGACGACCGTCACCTCGAGCCGGTCGGCGCGGTCGAGCGCCGCGGCGTAGACCGCTCCCCCGCCGATCACCCACACGTCCGGCGCGCTGCGCAGCGCGGCGTCGAGGTCGGTGAGCACCTCGGCCCCCGGCGCCGGGAACGTCGGGTCGCGCGACAGCACGACGTTGCGGCGCCCCGGCAGCGGCCGGAACCGGTCGGGCAGCGACTGCCACGTGGCGCGCCCCATGACGACCGTGCCGCCCGCCGTGACCTCCCGGAAGTGCGCCATGTCCTCGGGCACGTGCCACGGGATGGTGCCGGCGTCGCCGATGACCCCGGCGGGCGTCTGCGCCCAGACCAGACCGATCACGCGTCAGACCGCCACGGGCGCGGAGATCGCGGGGTGGTGGACGTAGCCCTCCACCGCCACGTCGTCCCACGTGTAGTCGAACAGGGACGCCGCCGGGCGCAGCCGCAGCGTCGGGTAGGGGTACGGCACCCGCGAGAGCTGCTCGCGGACCTGCTCGACGTGGTTGTCGTACACGTGGCAGTCGCCGCCGGTCCACACCAGGTCACCGACCTCGAGGCCGACCTGCTGGGCGATCATGTGGGTGAGCAGCGCGTACGACGCGATGTTGAACGGCACGCCGAGGAACAGGTCGGCCGAGCGCTGGTACACCTGGCACGACAGCCGCCCGTCGGCGACGTAGAGCTGGAAGAACGCGTGGCACGGCACCAGCGCCATGCGGTCGAGCTCGGCGACGTTCCACGCGGACACGACGTGCCGCCGGGAGTCGGGGTTCGCGCGCAGGTCCGCCAGCACGCGCGTGAGCTGGTCGACGTGGCCGCCGTCGGGCGTCGGCCACGACCGCCACTGCACGCCGTAGACGGGCCCGAGCTCACCGTCCGCGTCGGCCCACTCGTCCCAGATGTGCACGCCGCGCTCGACCAGGGAGGAGATGTTCGACTCCCCGCGCAGGAACCAGAACAGCTCCTCCGCGACGCCGCGGAAGAAGACCCGCTTGGTCGTGACCAGCGGGAACCCGGCGCGCAGGTCGTAGCGCAGCTGGTGCCCGAACAGCGAGCGCGTGCCGGTGCCGGTGCGGTCGGACTTGGGTGTCCCCGTGGCCAGGACGAGGCGCAGCAGGTCCTCGTACGGCGTCGGGACGTCGGTCGTCGGGGCGTGCGTGGCGTCGGCCGGCTCCGTCATGGCGACATCGTAGGCAGGGCGCGAGGATGGTCGGCATGACCTCGCCGCTGCCGCCGACCGTCGCCGCGCACCTGCCCACCGGGATGCTCGTGGGAGGGCGCTGGCGTGGCGCGAGATCGGGCGCGACGTTCGAGGTCGAGGACCCGGCGACGGCCCGCACGATCTTCGAGGTCGCCGACGCCGACGAGTCGGACGCCCGCGACGCGCTCGACGCCGCCTGCGAGGCGTTCGACCCGTGGCGCCGCACCGCGCCCCGCGTGCGCTCGGACCTGCTGCGGGCCGTCTTCGACACGCTCGTGGCCCGCACGGACGACATCGCGGCGCTCGTGACCGCAGAGGGCGGCAAGCCCTTGGCGGAGTCCCGCGCCGAGGTCGCGTACGCCGCGGAGTACGTGCGCTGGTACAGCGAGCAGGCCGTCCGGGTCGACGGCCTCGCGCGCCGGTCCCCGGCGGGCACCCACCACCAGCTCGTGCTGCGCCGACCGGTCGGCCCGGCCCTGCTGATCGCGCCGTGGAACTTCCCGATCGCGATGATCGCCCGCAAGATCGCGCCCGCGCTGGCCGCCGGGTGCACGTGCGTCGTCAAGCCGGCGCGTCTCACGCCGCTGACCACGGCGTACGTCGCCGAGGTCGTCCGTGCCGAGCTCGAGGCGCGGGACCTGCCGGCGGGCGTCCTCAACGTCGTGCCCTCGTCGTCCGCGCGGCGGATCAGCGAGCCGCTGCTGGCCGACCCGCGGCTGCGCAAGCTGTCGTTCACCGGGTCGACCGAGGTGGGCGCCACGCTGCTGGCCGCGGCCGCCCCGTCGATCCTGCGCACGTCGATGGAGCTGGGCGGCAACGCCCCGTTCCTGGTCTTCGCGGACGCCGACCTCGACGCCGCGGTCGAGGGCGCGGTGCAGGCCAAGATGCGCAACTCCGGCCAGACGTGCGTGGCGGCCAACCGGTTCCTCGTGCACGCGTCCGTCGCGGACGAGTTCTCGCGTCGGCTGACGCGGGCCTTCGAGGGGCTCGTCCTGGGGCACGGCGCCGACGACGGCGTGACGGTCGGTCCGCTCATCGAGCGCGCGGCGGTCGAGCGCGTCGCGGAGGTCGTGGCGCAGGCCGCCGACGGCGGTGCCCGGGTCCGCACGGGGGGCACCGCGCCGCGCCGCGCCGGGTACTTCTACGCGCCGACGGTGCTGACGGACGTCGCGCCGGACGCCCGCGTGGTGACCGAGGAGATCTTCGGGCCCGTCGCGCCCGTCGTCACGTTCGACGACGAGGACGAGGCGCTGCGCCTGGCCAACGCGACCCCGTTCGGGCTGGTGGCGTACGCGTACACGCGGGACGTCGGCCGGGCGATGCGACTGGCCGAGGAGGTGCAGGCGGGGATGATCGGCATCAACCGGGGCATGGTCTCCGACGCCAGCGCACCCTTCGGCGGGGTCAAGACCTCGGGCCTGGGCCGGGAGGGCGGCGAGCTCGGCCTCGAGGAGTACCTCGACCCGGTGTACGTGGCGCTCTGAGGCCACGGCACCCGCCCCGGGGTGCCGGGCGTACCGCCGGCACCCGCGCGCGCGGTCGGGTGGTCACCGTGCGGGAGACTGAGGACGTGACCCCGTACGACCCCGTCTCCGCCGCGCGCCGGCAGGCGGTCTCGGTGTCGCTCGCGACCGGGCTGTACGGCATCTCGTTCGGCGCGCTGTCCGTCGCCGCCGGCCTGTCGGTCCCGCAGACGATGGCCCTGAGCCTGCTGATGTTCTCGGGAGGCTCCCAGTTCGCCTTCATCGGCGTCGTCGGCGGCGGGGGTGCCCTGGGTGCCGCCGTGGCGTCCGCGGCTCTGCTCGGCGCGCGCAACGGGCTGTACGGCGCGCAGCTCACGCCCCTGCTGGACCTGCCGTGGTCCCGGCGCCTGCCGGCTGCGCAGCTGACCATCGACGAGTCGACGGCCGTCGCGACCGCCCAGCCGACCCGGGCGGCGGCGCGGGTGGGGTTCTGGTGGACCGGGGTGGGCGTGTACCTGCTGTGGAACCTGTTCACGCTGCTGGGTGCGCTCGCCGGCGACCGCCTCGGTGACCCGCGCGCCTACGGGCTCGACGCCGCGGCCGCGGCCGCGTTCCTCGCGCTGGTGTGGCCGCGCCTGGCCGGCCGCGCCGCGCAGGCGGTGGCCGGGGCAGCGGTGGTCGTGGCGCTGGCGACCACGTCGCTGCTGCCCGCGGGCGTGCCGGTGCTGCTGGCCGCGCTGGCGGCCGTGGTCGTCGGCCTGGTCACGACCGGGCGCCCGCCCGTACCCGGAGCGGTGCGATGACCGCGCTGTGGGGCGGTGTGCTGCTCGCGGGCCTGGCGTGCCTCGCCATCAAGCTCGCGGGCCACGTCCTGCCGGAGCACTGGCTCGCCCAGCCGCGGGTCGCCCGCGTGGCAGCCCTCGTCACCGTCGCGCTGCTCTCGGCGCTCGTCGCCGTGCAGGCCGCCACCGACGGCGGACGCGTCGTGCTCGACGCGCGGCTGCCCGCGCTGGCCGTGGCCGCCGTGGCACTGGCGCTGCGCGCGCCGTTCGTGGTCGTCGTGCTGCTCGCCGCGGCGACGGCCGCCGGGCTGCGCCTGCTCGGCATGCCGTGACGGGCCGCCGGGGCGCCCACCGGCAGGGTTAGGCTCACCGGGTGCTGCCCACCGCTGACGTCTCCGTCCGCCCCGCCGTCCCGGGGGACGAGGAGCGCATCGCGCGCATCCAGCTCGCCGCGTGGCGTGCCTCCCACGTCGACGTCCTCGGGGAGGTCGTGCTCGACTCGCTCGACGAGCAGGCGTTCGTCGAGCGGTGGCGGCAGGCCGTGACCGCGCCGCCCGGGCCGGGCTACCACGTGCTCGTCGCGTGCGACGGCCCCCGCGTGGTCGGCGTCGCGTCGGTCGCCCCCGTGGCCCCGCCCGACCCGATGCAGGCACCGGGCGGGGTGGTCCTGGCCCTCGAGGTCGACCCGCCGGACCAGCGCGCCGGGCACGGGTCACGCCTGCTGGCGGCCGCGGTGGACCTGCTCCGCGCCGACGGTGCCGACCAGGTGCAGACGTGGGTGGTCGACGGGGACGCGGCGCGCGAGCGCTTCCTGTCCGGCGCCGGCCTCGGTCCCGACGGGCGCAGCCGCCGCCTCGCGACGGGTCCGGGACCCGACGAGGAGGCGCACGTGGTCACCGAGCGCCGCTGGTACGCCGGCATCTGAGCCGGGTCGCGCGCTGCGCGGCGGCCGTACCACCGGCGGCCCGGCGGACCCGGCCGCCCCGTCAGGGCAGGTCCGCGGCCGCGCCCTTGCCCCGGTGCAGCCGGCTGGCGGTGCGTAGCGCCGCCCGTGCGCGTGACCGGTCCCCCGCCGCGTCGTACGCGAACGCGAGCCGGTACCAGCCACGCCAGTCACCGGGGTCCGCCTCGACCTGCTCGCGGTGGGGGCCGAACGCGGCCCGCGCCGCGGCCCGGTCGATGCGACCGCTCGGCGAGCGCGGCAGGTCGTCGACGGGCAGGTCCCCTGTCGCGGCCAGCTCGTCGGCCATGCGCTGCACGTCCAGCGCCAGCAGCCACTCCCGCGTGATGAGGGCGAGCACCAGCAGCGGCGCCACCAGCAGCGCCACGCCCAGCACGATGCCGACCGTCTGCCCGGTGCCGATCAGCTGCACGGCACGCAGCGCGACCAGCCAGACGTAGATCGCCAGGAGCGCCGTCAGCGCGACCGCAGCGAGCAGACCGGTGCGGCGACGGCGTGCCGCGGGTCCGTCGGTCATGCGGGGAGGTCGAGCAGGTGCTCGAGGCCGACGGTGAGCCCGGGACGGTCCGCCACCCGGCGCACGGCGAGCAGGACCCCGGGCATGAAGCTGGTCCGGTCGAACGAGTCGTGCCGGATCGTCAGCATCTCGCCGGGGTTGCCCAGCAGGATCTCCTCGTGCGCGACGAGGCCCCGCAGGCGCACGGCGTGCACCCGCACACCGTCGACGTCCGCGCCCCGTGCCCCGTCCAGCGCCTGGGCGGTCGCGTCCGGGACGGGCCCGAGGCCCGCGGCGGCGCGCGCCGCGGCGATGCCCTGGGCGGTGTGCCGCGCGGTGCCCGACGGTGCGTCGACCTTGTCGGGGTGGTGCAGCTCGACGACCTCGGCGGACTCGAACCAGCGGGCCGCCTGCCGCGCGAACGTCATGGCCAGGACCGCGCCGAGCGCGAAGTTGGGTGCGACCACGACGCCGATGCCGGGGGCCCGGGTCAGGTGGTCGTGCACCCGCCCGAGCGAGGCCTCGTCCCAGCCGGTCGTCCCCACGACGGCGTGCACGCCCTGGTCCACCAGGGTGTGCACGTGCTGCTCCGTCACGGCGGGCACCGTGAAGTCGACCGCGACCTGCGCACCGGCGTCGGTCACGGCGCGCAGGTCGTCACCCGCGTCGAGGGCGGCCACCAGCTCGAGGCCGTCGGCCCCCTGCACGGCGCGCACGGTCTGCGCCCCCATGCGCCCGGAGGCGCCCAGCACGGCCACGCGGATCGGTTCGCTCACGGCAGGTCACCCTAGTCGCCACGCACCCGCGGGTCGCGGCGCGTCCGCGGCCCGCACGCCTGCGACCGGGGGCTCTCCCGCACCGGCCACGACGCACCACGTCGCCTCAGTGCGCGAGCGCGCCGGGACCGAACCGCTGCGCGAGGTGCTCCGCGAGCCGCCGCAGCTCGACGGGCGGCAGCCCGGTGAACCGCTCCACCTCACGAGGCTGGTAGCCCGCCGCGACGTACCACTCGATCGCCGCGACCGTCGCGGCCGCGTCGACCGGTCCGGCCCCCACGGCCTCCCGCACGAAGGTGCTGAACCGCACGGCGGAGAGGTACTGCGCCGGGCTCGTGCCCAGCAGGTGGCTGCACCACCGGTGCAGCTCTCCCAGGCTGGTGCCCACCTCCCGCGCGACGTCGGTCGCCCGCACCAGGCCACGACGCTCGTCGACGAACGCCAGCGCGTCGTCGAGGTGGTCGAGGTCCGCGCTGCTGCGGCGGGGCCGGGCAGCCAGCGCCCCGAGGACCGTCGCCACCGCCGCGTCGTCCGCCCCCGCGGCGAGCTGCTCCCCGGCCGTGGCCAGGCTGCTCTCGTCGAGCACCTCCGTGGGCGCCAGCCACGTGTCGGCCGTCGGGCGCTCCTCCCGCAACCGCGCGAGGCCGGCGGGGTGCAGCTGCACCCCCAGCCGGGCCACCGGGCCGGTCTGCTCACCGACGACCGCGTGGGTCCAGGCGCCCCGGACCCCGTCGCGGTCGGGCGTCCGCTCCCCGGTCAGCGGCTCGACGACCGAACCGCCGCCACCGCGCACGATCTGCAGCAGGCCGCGACCGTCCGGGAGCAGGACCTCGGCGTGCGCGCGGCCCGCGGCGTGGCGGGCGACCCAGGCGTGCTCGGCCACCCCCGCGAGGGCGCTCGGCACGGGGAACCGACGGTAGGAGTCCACGGCGACGGGCATGCCCCATCATGCCCCGATCCCGGGGCACGACGGGACCGGTCAGTCCCCGAAGGGACCGACGCGCACCACGCTGCGCGGCGCGGCGGCGAGCTCACCGGCCAGCGCCTGGACCTGCTGCGCCGTGACCGCACGGACGCGCGCCAGCGACTCGTCGATGTCGAGCAGCTCGCCGTGCACCAGCTCGGCCTTGCCCAGCCTGCTCATGCGCGACCCGGTGTCCTCCATGCCGAGCACCAGCCCGCCGCACAGCTGGCCGATGCTGCGGGACAGCTCGGCCGCCCCCATCGGCTCGTCCGCCATGCGCTCGAGCTCCTGCACCATGAGCGCCGTGACCTCGTCGACCCGCGCCGGCGTGCAGCCCGCGTACAGGCCGAACAGGCCCGTCTCGGCGTGACCGCTGGCGAACGAGTAGGTCGAGTAGGCCAGCCCGCGCTTCTCCCGGACCTCCTGGAACAGCCGCGAGGACATGCCCCCGCCCAGGGCGGCGTTCAGCACCGAGAGCACGAACCGCCGCTCGTCGGTCGCGTTCAGGCACGTGCCGCCGACGATGACGTTCGCCTGCTCGGTCGTGCGACGGATCGTCAGCTCCGCGCCGGCCGTCGGCGCCGACGTCGCACCCACGCGGCGCCCGGCGGGCACGTCGGTGGCGCCCAGCTCCCAGCCGCCCGTGCGCAGTGCCGCCTCGACCTGCGCGCACAGCGCGTCGTGGTCG
>Ga0233375_1001343_pt1 | contig 11121 bp, 12 predicted proteins | sample ElkDunMinimDraft_10_FD_191539 | JGI IMG/M metagenome (GOLD analysis project Ga0233375, IMG submission 191539) | Fecal eukaryotic communites from dung pellets of Tule Elk in California, USA - Elk Dung E16 | ecosystem: Host-associated > Mammals > Digestive system > Large intestine > Fecal | place... | reverse complement strand
GACGACGTCAAGACCGAGGTCCAGACGGCCGTCACCGAGCTGAAGACCGCCCTCGAGGGCACCGACGTGGACGCCGTCAAGGCCAAGCACTCGGCGCTGCTCACGGCGAGCCAGAAGATCGGCGAGGCGCTGTACGCCAACCAGTCGGCGGCGCCGGCCGCTGACGAGGCCCCGGCGGGCGCCGGCTCGACGTCCTCGACGACCTCCGACGAGGACGTCGTCGACGCCGAGATCGTCGACGACGAGGACGACAAGAAGTGACCGAGGAGCGCTCGGGGTCGGGCACGCCCGACCCCGAGGACACCCCGCGGTTCACCGACAAGCGCCGCGTCGACCCGGAGACGGGCGAGCTGCGCGAGCCGACGCCCGAGGAGGCCGTGCTGGCCGAGGCCGAGCAGGTCACGACGGAGGCCGAGGAGTCGGTCGTCCTGGAGGGCCTGGTCGAGGCCGAGAAGCTCGCGGCCGAGCGGCTCGAGGAGCTGCAGCGCGCACAGGCGGCGCTGTACAACCTCGAGCAGCAGTACAACGGCTACGTGAAGCGGTCCAAGGCCGAGACGGTGGCGGCGCACGACCGTGGCGTCGCGACCGTCGGCGAGGCGCTGATCCCGGTCCTCGACGACATCGACCTGGCCCGTCGCCACGGCGACCTCACCGGTCCGTTCGCGTCGATCGCCGAGAAGCTGGAGGGCACGCTCTTCCGCCTCGGCATCGAGCGCTACGGCACCGAGGGCGACCCGTTCGACCCGGCCGTGCACGAGGCGCTCATGCACTCGCACTCCGACGAGGTCACGGTGGCCACCGTGCAGCAGGTGCTGCAGCCCGGCTACCGCACCCCGGAGCGGATCCTGCGGGCCGCGCGCGTCGCGGTCGTGGACCCGGAGGCCTGAGGAGCACCATCATCAGCACCGAGCGACGTGGGGGCGGCGGCCGGGCGACCGGCCGCCGCCTCCGCGGCACCAGGAGAACCACCACGACCACGCACCACAGCACGCGAACCAGGAGGGAGGCGCCGTGACCGGCCAGGACTGGATCGAGAAGGACTTCTACGCCGTGCTCGGCGTCGCCAAGGACGCCGACGCCGCGACCATCAAGAAGGCGTACCGCAAGCTCGCCCGCCAGCTGCACCCCGACCAGAACCCGGGTGACGCGAAGGCGGAGGCGCGGTTCAAGGACATCGGCGAGGCGTACGCGGTCCTGTCGGACCCCGAGCAGCGCCAGCAGTACGACCAGCTGCGGGCCATGGCCGGCGGCGCCCGCTTCACCGCGGGCGGCCGCGGGGCCGGCGGCACCGCGGGGTTCGAGGACGTGTTCGGCGGCATGTTCGGCGGCGGGGCCAACGGCCCCGGCGGGCGGGTGCGGTACTCCACCGGCGGCGCCGGTGGTGCAGGCTTCGAGGACATCCTCGGCGGCCTGTTCGGCGGTGCCGGCGGTTTCGGTGCGGCCCGCGGCCCGCAGCGCGGCACGGACCTCACGGCCACGACCACGCTGCCGTTCCGCACGGCCGTCGAGGGATCGACCATCTCGCTGTCCGTCGAGGGCCGCACGGTCAACGCCCGCATCCCCGCCGGGGTGCGCGACGGCCAGAAGATCCGCCTGCGCGGCAAGGGGCGTCCCGGTGACGCCGGCGCGCCCGCGGGTGACCTGGTGATCACGGTGCACGTCGAGCCGCACCCGGTCTTCAGCATCGACGGCGACAACCTGCGCGTCACCGTGCCCGTCGCCTTCGACGAGGCCGCCCTCGGCGCCACGATCGACGTCCCCACGCTCGACGGCTCGACCGTGCGCGTGAAGGTCCCGGCCGGGACGCCGTCGGGCCGCACGCTGCGGGTCAAGGGCAAGGGCGTGACGACGTCGCGGCACACGGGCGACCTGCTGGTAAGCGTGCAGGTCGTCGTGCCGCAGAAGCTGTCCGGCGCGGCCAAGGAGGCCGTGCAGGCGTTCGGCATCGCGACGTCCGGGCAGGACGTACGGGCCGACCTGATGGCGCAGGCCAGACGCTGACCTGCGGAGCCGGTGAGGAGGCGTGATGGACGAGGACTCCAAGGTCTACGTGATCTCCGTCGCCGCCGAGCTCGCGGGCATGCACCCGCAGACCCTGCGGCAGTACGACCGCCTCGGCCTGGTGCGGCCGGCGCGCACGCGCGGGCGCGGGCGGCGCTACTCGCCGCGGGACATCCGTGCGCTGCGCGAGATCCAGCGGCTGTCCCAGGAGGGCGTCAACCTGGCGGGCATCAAGCGCATCCTCGAGCTCGAGGAGGAGGCCCGCGCGCTGCGCCGGCAGGTCGAGTTCCTGCGCACGCTGGTCGACCCGGGCCGCCGCGTGTTCCGGGCCGACCCGACCGGCAACGTCGTCGCCGACCGGCTGCACCCGCTGGCCGAGGCGACCCCGCCGCGGCCCACACGCTGGGTGCCGCGGCAGCTGACGTCGGGCGTGACGCGCCGCGACTGAGGGCGTCAGACCCAGCGCCAGCGCACCCGGGCCGGCCCGCCGCCGTTCAGCTCGCGGACCCGACGCGTCGCGTGCGGCAGCCACCGGTAGCGCTCGTAGCCGCCGCGGCCCGTGTCGACGACCCACGGCAGCAGCCCGACGAACCGGGCGAGCAGCAGGGCGAGCGCGACGAGCGCGACGATCCACAGCTCGAGCACCACGAGCGCCAGCGCGACGACGACCAGCAGCAGGGCGACCGCGCCCAGGACCGCGACGACGAGCGCGACGACCCCGCCGAGCAGCTCGGTGCCGCTGAACAGCGCGAAGTCGACGTCCGGACCCTTGTAGCGGCGTCGCGGCCGCCACGGGAGCACCCGCAGGTCGATCACCGCCGCGGGCTGCGTGGCCGAACCGTCCGTCGTCGTCATCCCGCCCACCTCTCGTCCGGAGTCGGGCAGGCTACCGACCGCGGGGCCCGTGACCGAGGAGGCCCGCTCGCGCGTTGGGCCGGACGGGTGACAGCGGGCCGAAGCGATTGTTCGAAACGGACAATCCGGACGACGATGGCCCGACCACCGCGGCTGCGGCGGCCGGGCACCGCGGGCCGTCGCCTCATGAAGGGTCCGCCCGTGACCGACGCCCCCGCCAGGCCCCTGCTCGGCGCGCACGACATCGCCGTCGACCGCGAGCGGGTGCGTCGTCGCCGCGTGATCCGCCTCTGCCTGGTGGTCCTGGTGCTCGAGGCGTACGTCGTGTGGTCGGCGCTCGCCGGTCGGCCGCTGGTGGTGCTGCCCGACGTCGACCCGCTGGTCGTCGCGCCGGTGCTGTTCTTCGTCGCCCTGATCGCGCTGCTGGTGGGCACCCAGGTCGGTGCCGGGCGGTCCCCGCACGTCACGTACCGCCCGGAGCAGGTCGACGTCACGCTGGACGACGTCGTCGGCATCGACCCGATCGTCGACGACGTGCGCCGCTCCATCGACCTGTTCCAGACGCACCGGCGCTTCGCCGACCAGATGGGCGGCACACCGCGACGCGGCATCCTCTTCGAGGGGCCGCCCGGGACGGGCAAGACGCTGACCGCCAAGGCGATGGCGGCCGAGGCCGGGGTGCCGTTCCTCTTCGTCTCCGCGACGAGCTTCCAGTCCATGTACTACGGCGCGACGGCCCGCAAGATCCGGACGTACTTCAAGGCGCTGCGCCAGGCCGCGCGCACCGAGGGCGGCGCGATCGGCTTCATCGAGGAGATCGACGCGATCGCCCTGCGCCGCGGTGGCCTGCTCGGTGCGGACCCCACGGCGGCGTTCGTGGCGCTGCCGTCGCGGTCGTCGCTGCTGGCGGGCCAGGGGGTGGTGCGCAACGCGATGGTCTCCGAGGGCACGGGCGGCGTCGTCAACGAGCTGCTGGTCCAGATGCAGTCCTTCGACCAGCCGGTCGGTGCGGACCGCCTCTACAACGCGCTGGTCGCCGCCGTGAACCTGCTGCTGCCGGCGCAGCGCCAGCTCAAGCAGCGCCGCCCCACGCGCGCGCCGATCCTGCTCATCGCCGCGACCAACCGCGCGGACCACCTCGACCCGGCGCTGCTGCGGCCGGGTCGTTTCGACCGGCGGCTGACGTTCAACCCGCCGGACGCGCACGGACGGCGGGCCCTCGTCGACCACTTCCTCGCCCGGCGTTCCCACCACGCCGAGCTCGACGAGCCCGCCGCCCGTGACCGCGTCGCCGCCGCGACCAACGGGTGGACCCCCGTCATGGTCGAGCACCTGCTCGACGAGGCGCTCGTCAACGCGCTACGGCGTGGCGACGACGCGATGACGTTCGTCGACGTCGAGCAGGCGCGCATCACCGAGCTCGTCGGCCTGGGGCACCCCGTGACCTACACCGCGGGGGAGCGTGCGCTCATCGCGACGCACGAGGCCGGCCACGCGGTCACGGCGTGGCTGGTGGCGCCCAACCGCACGCTCGAGGTGCTGACCATCGTCAAGCGCGGCTCCGCGCTGGGGCTGCTCGCGCACGGCGACTGCGAGGAGGTGTACACCCGCACGCAGGACGACCTGCGGGCGCTGGTGCAGATCGCGATGGGCGGCTGGGTGGCCGAGGAGCTGTTCTTCGGCCAGACGACGACCGGCCCGGCGTCCGACCTGGCGGCGGCGACCCGCACGGCCGCGCAGATGGTCGGCGCGGCGGGGATGACCGGCTCGCTCGTGTCGTTCGCGGCCACCGACCGGGACCTCGTCACCGCGGTGATCGGCGACCCGGCGGCACGGGCGCGGCTGGAGGACGTGCTGGACAGCGCCCGGGCCACGGTGCGGCGGCTGCTGGCGAGCAACCGGGACCTGGTCGAGGCGCTGCGCGACGCGCTGCTCGACCGGTACGAGCTGGTCGGCGAGGAGATCACGTCGGTGCTCGAGAAGGCGGTCGCGGCCCGGCCCGACGGTGTGCGACAGGCCCCGCCGGCGGAGCACCTGCGCATCGCCTGACGGCGCCCCCAGGCGGGCAGCGGCCCGGGGACGAAGGTCCCGGGTGCCCGCGGGGACCCGTTGGGACCATCGAAGGGCCGGTGACCCCGGCACCCCGCTGTCCTCGCACCTACAGGAGCGTGTCGCCGTGTCCGCTGTCACCTGGAACCGTCCTGTGACGGCTGCCCGCCCGCTCCCGCTGCGCACCCGCGTGCGCCACGTGGTGGACACCGTGCGCTGGGCACCGGCGCCGTACTTCGAGGGCTCGGTGCGGCAGCGCGTGCGCTACGTCGCCTACCTGCTGGGGTCCGTGCTCGCCTGGACGGTCGGCAGCCTCGCCGTGCTGGCCGTGATCGGGCGGGCTCTCGCGTCGGTCTGACGCCCTCGACACCGTGCCGGGCGTGCAAGGGCGCCCTCCCGGTGCGGCCCGTACCCGTGCGCCGTGACGCGCGCACCGCGGCAGCCGTCCGCCTGACCGGGTAGCCCCGGGTCGGGCGGACGGTCGCACAGGGTGTCGCACGCAACTGCGCGCCCGAGGTCCCGGCATAGCGGACAACGCTCCCGAAGTCCCTGTGGACGGGGGTGGGGACGACCGGCCCTGCCCTGTGCACGTCGCTGTGGGTCCTCCCGGCGTGTCGTGTGGCGGACGTGCGTCGTCGCACGTCAGCGGCCCCGCGGGATGTCCACAGGCGGTGGGCCGCGGGCCCCACAGGGTGAAGAATGACACGGCCGTAACACAACACTTAGTGGGTACTTGCGATGTCAGACCCCAGGTGTAGTGTCTAGCCAGACGGCTCGCCCCGAACCACACGGGTGTCATGCAGACCTTCGGCAGCACGACGGACCACCCTCGCAGGGAGGTCCGGAGGCTGACGGGGAGCACGCGGACCCCGACCCCCGGGTGACGCGGCCGCCACGGCGAGAACCACACGGACCACGAGCTCGGGGGAGCAGACATGACCATCACGGTGTACAGCAAGCCGGCCTGCGTGCAGTGCACGGCCACGTACCGCGCCCTCGACAAGCTCGGCCACGAGTACACGGTCGTCGACATCTCGGAGGACGCCGACGCGCGCGACTACGTCATGTCGCTCGGCCACCTCCAGGCGCCCGTCGTCGTCGCCGGCGGCGAGAACTGGTCGGGCTACCGTCCCGACCGCATCAAGGCGCTCGCGGACAAGTTGGCGACGCAGGTCGCCTGATCGCGGCGGACCTCGTGGTCCGTCGCCCCGCACGCCCCGGGCCGACGCACGGCTAGCGCCGCGTCGGCCCGGTGGGCACTCGAGAAAGGTCCGGCCGGCGCCTCGTGCGCCGGCCGGGCTGCACCCGGCACACACGGAGCGGGCCTCGGCATGCCCGGGTCCGCCGCACGGCGGCAGCACGCACAGGACGCGGAGGAGGAGGCGAGCGGTGACCGAGCTCGTGTACTTCTCGTCCGCGTCGGGCAACACGCACCGCTTCGTGCAGAAGCTCGGCACGCGGTCGCAGCGGATCCCGCTGCGACCGACCGACGGGTTCCTGCACGTCACGGAGCCGTACGTCCTCGTCGTGCCGACCTACGGGGGCGGCAACGAGGGCGGCGCGGTCCCGCGGCAGGTCGTCAAGTTCCTCAACGACGAGGGCAACCGTGCGCTGATCCGCGGTGTCATCGCGGCCGGCAACACGAACTTCGGTGAGGCGTACTGCATCGCCGGCGACATCGTGGCCGCCAAGTGCCACGTGCCGTACCTGTACGCCTTCGAGCTCATGGGAACAACCGAGGACGTCACACGCGTCCGCGAAGGATTGGGAAGATTTTGGCAGCGACAGTCGCAGATACCCGCGTAGAGCTGACGGGGCTGGACTACCACGCCCTCAACGCGATGCTCAACCTGTACGACGCGGACGGGAAGATCCAGTTCGACGCCGACCGGCAGGCCGCGCGCGAGTTCTTCCTGCAGCACGTCAACCAGAACACCGTCTTCTTCCACGACCTGGACGAGAAGCTCGACTACCTGGTCGAGAACAAGTACTACGACCCGGCCGTGCTCGCGCAGTACGACCGCGCGTTCGTGAAGTCGCTGTTCCAGCACGCGTACTCGAAGAAGTTCCGGTTCCAGACCTTCCTCGGCGCGTTCAAGTACTACACCTCGTACACGCTGAAGACGTTCGACGGCAAGCGGTACCTCGAGCGCTTCGAGGACCGCGTGTGCATGGTCGCGCTCGCCCTGGCGGAGGGCGACCAGCAGTTCGCCATGAACCTGGTCGACGAGATCGTCTCGGGCCGCTTCCAGCCGGCGACGCCGACCTTCCTCAACCTCGGCAAGGCGCAGCGCGGCGAGCCCGTCTCCTGCTTCCTGCTGCGCATCGAGGACAACATGGAGTCCATCGCGCGCGGCATCAACTCCGCCCTGCAGCTGTCGAAGCGCGGGGGCGGCGTGGCGCTGCTGCTGTCGAACATCCGTGAGCACGGCGCGCCGATCAAGCACATCGAGAACCAGAGCTCCGGCGTCATCCCCGTGATGAAGCTGCTCGAGGACTCGTTCTCGTACGCCAACCAGCTCGGGGCCCGCCAGGGCGCCGGCGCGGTGTACCTGCACGCGCACCACCCGGACATCTACCGCTTCCTCGACACCAAGCGCGAGAACGCGGACGAGAAGATCCGCATCAAGACGCTCTCGCTCGGCGTCGTCATCCCGGACATCACGTTCGAGCTGGCGAAGAAGAACGAGCCGATGTACCTGTTCTCGCCGTACGACGTCGAGCGCGTCTACGGTGTGCCGTTCGCGGACGTCAACGTCTCGGAGAAGTACTACGAGATGGTCGACGACAAGCGCATCCGCAAGACCAAGATCAACGCGCGCGAGTTCTTCCAGACCCTCGCGGAGATCCAGTTCGAGTCCGGGTACCCGTACGTCATGTTCGAGGACACGGTGAACCGGGCCAACCCGATCGAGGGCAAGATCACGCACTCGAACCTGTGCTCGGAGATCCTGCAGGTCTCGACGCCGTCGACGTACAACGAGGACCTGTCCTACGCCGAGGTCGGCCGCGACATCTCCTGCAACCTGGGCTCGATGAACATCGCGCTGTCGATGGACTCCCCGGACCTGGGCAAGACCGTCGAGACCGCGATCCGCGCCCTGACGGCGGTGTCCGACCAGACGAGCATCGAGTCGGTGCCGTCGATCAAGAAGGCCAACGCCGGCGGGCACGCCATCGGCCTGGGGCAGATGAACCTGCACGGGTACCTGGCGCGCGAGCGGGTCTTCTACGGCTCGGACGAGGGCCTGGACTTCACGAACATCTACTTCTACACGGTGGCGTACCACGCGATCCGTGCGTCGAACCTGCTCGCGCAGGAGCGCAAGGCGTCGTTCTACGGCTTCGAGAAGTCGACGTACGCGACCGGTGAGTACTTCACCAAGTACGTCGAGAAGGAGTGGAAGCCGCGCACGGCGCGTGTCGCGCAGCTGTTCGCCGAGGCCGGTGTGCACATCCCCACGCAGGACGACTGGCGCGAGCTGTCCGCCCTGGTGCAGCAGCACGGCCTGTACAACCAGAACCTGCAGGCGGTCCCGCCGACGGGCTCGATCTCGTACATCAACCACTCGACGAGCTCGATCCACCCGATCGCGTCGAAGATCGAGATCCGCAAGGAGGGCAAGATCGGGCGCGTCTACTACCCGGCGCCCTTCATGACGAACGACAACCTGGAGTACTACCAGGACGCGTACGAGATCGGCTACGAGAAGGTCATCGACACGTACGCCGAGGCGACGCAGCACGTCGACCAGGGCCTGTCGCTCACGCTCTTCTTCAAGGACACCGCCACGACCCGCGACCTGAACCGGGCGCAGATCTACGCGTGGAAGAAGGGCATCAAGACGATCTACTACATCCGCCTGCGGCAGATGGCGCTCGAGGGCACCGAGGTCGAGGGCTGCGTCAGCTGCATGCTCTGACGCCCCACCTGCGACGACGCCTTCGACGAGACTGAGGAACGAACATGATGAGCACGGGCAAGCTGAAGCTGGTCGACCGCGTGTCGGCGATCAACTGGAACCGGCTGCAGGACGAGAAGGACGCGGAGGTCTGGGACCGCCTCGTCGGCAACTTCTGGCTGCCGGAGAAGGTGCCGGTCTCCAACGACATCCAGTCCTGGGCGACCCTCACCGAGGCCGAGAAGACGATGACGACCCGCGTCTTCACGGGCCTGACGCTGCTGGACACCATCCAGGGCACGGTCGGCGCGGTCAGCCTCATCCCCGACGCGCTGACCCCGCACGAGGAGGCCGTCTACACGAACATCGCGTTCATGGAGTCGGTGCACGCCAAGTCGTACTCCTCGATCTTCTCGACGCTGATCTCCACCAAGGAGATCGACGAGGCGTTCCGCTGGTCGGAGGAGAACCCCAACCTGCAGCGCAAGGCCGAGATCGTCCTCAACTACTACCGGGGCGACGAGCCGCTCAAGCGCAAGGTCGCCTCGACCATGCTCGAGTCGTTCCTGTTCTACTCGGGCTTCTACGCGCCCATGTACTGGGCGTCGCGCGCCAAGCTCACCAACACGGCCGACCTCATTCGCCTCATCATCCGCGACGAGGCCGTGCACGGGTACTACATCGGCTACAAGTACCAGAAGGGCCTCGAGCTGGTCAGCGAGGCCGAGCGCGCCGAGCTCAAGGACTACACGTTCAACCTGCTCTTCGAGCTGTACGACAACGAGGTGGAGTACACCCAGGACCTCTACGACGAGCTCGGCCTGACCGAGGACGTCAAGAAGTTCCTGCGCTACAACGCCAACAAGGCCCTGATGAACCTCGGCTACGAGGCGCTCTTCCCGCGCGACGAGACGGACGTCAACCCGGCGATCCTCTCGGCGCTGAGCCCCAACGCCGACGAGAACCACGACTTCTTCTCCGGGTCGGGCTCCTCGTACGTCATCGGCAAGGCCGTCAACACCGAGGACGACGACTGGGACTTCTGAGTCCTGCGGAACGACGCCGCGGCCCCCGTGACCTGCTGGTCACGGGGCTGCGGTGCTGTGAGGGAGCGGCCTGCTCCGCCACCGGGCCCGGGCGTACGCTGGTGGCACAGTGATACCAGGGAGGTCCGGATGCCGACGATGTCGTTGCGCATGAGTGACGAGGACAGCGCGCTGCTGCGCCGTCTCGCGGAGCGCGAGAACCGGTCGATGAACGACACGGCGATCCTGGCGATCCGCCGGCTGGCTGAGCAGACGGTCGTCGAGGACGCCTACGCCGACGCGGTCTCGAAGGTCGCCGAGCGCGACGCCACACTGCTCGACCTGCTCTCCCGGTGAGCGTCTGGTACCCGACGCTCGACACCGCCAAGCTGATCTGCGACCGGTTCGGCCTCCACATCCGTGACGCCGGCTCGCTCGCGTCGGCTCTCGCGCGCCCCTCACAGGTTGTCTGGGGCGTCGAGGCGTACGTGGGGATCCACGCGAAGGCGGCGGCTCTCCTCGACGCGGTCAACCGGTCGCACCCGCTCCACGACGGGAACAAGCGGCTCTCGTGGCTCCTCGTGGCGTCGTTCTACGAGGTGAACGGGTACTCCCTCGTCGTCGACCCGCACGACGGCGACGGGTTCATCCGCGCCGTCGGAGGTGACGACCACCTGACGCTCGACGCGGTCGCCGACTGGTTGTCGGCGCACGCCGTCGCGCACTGACGGCTCGACGGCGGTCGCGGTGGACGAGCGGTGTCGGGCCGGACGTGGGCGGCGTAGCGTCGCGGGAGACCGATCGCCATCGAGGAGAGCCCGATGACCTCTGCCCTTCCGGCCCTCGTCAGCCCCGAGGAGCTGCACACCGCCGTGGCGGCGGGTGTCGCCGTCGTGGTGCTCGACGCCTCGACCGCCCTGGCCACGCACGGCGAGGCGGAGCCGTACACGGCCCAGCCGCTGCGCGAGCAGTACCTCGAGGGGCACGTGCCCGGTGCCGCGTTCGTCGACGTGACGAACGAGCTGTCGGACACGTCCGGACCGCAGCTCTTCGCCGTCCCCGCCCCGGAGGCGCTGGCCGCGGCACTGGGTGCCCTCGGCATCGGCGACGAGACCCATGTCGTCGTCTACGACACCGTCGGTTCCGCGTGGGCGACGCGCGTGTGGTGGCTGCTGCGCTGGCTGGGCCACGACCACGTGTCGGTCCTCGACGGTGGCCTCGGCGCCTGGCGGGCGGCCGGGCTGCCCGTCGCGAGCGGGACCGAGGACGACGCGGCCGCCCGTGCCACC
>Ga0233375_1001341_pt1 | contig 11147 bp, 8 predicted proteins | sample ElkDunMinimDraft_10_FD_191539 | JGI IMG/M metagenome (GOLD analysis project Ga0233375, IMG submission 191539) | Fecal eukaryotic communites from dung pellets of Tule Elk in California, USA - Elk Dung E16 | ecosystem: Host-associated > Mammals > Digestive system > Large intestine > Fecal | place... | reverse complement strand
TGCGCGACTACGTGCACGTGGCCGACATCGCCGCCGCGCACGTCGTGGCAGCCGAGCGCCTGGCCGCCGGCGAGCCGATCGAGGCCGCGTACAACCTGGGGTCCCGCAACGGCCTGTCGGTGCGCCAGATCATGGATGCCATGGCCCGCGTCACCGGCATCGACTTCACGCCCGAGATCGCGCCCCGTCGCGCCGGCGACCCCGACCGCATCGTCGCCACCGGCGAGCTCGCCGCCCGCGACCTGCAGTGGGAGAACCGCTACTCCGTGGACGAGATGGTGCGCACCGGCTGGGAGGCCCGCCGCGCCGCTGACGCCTGACCGGGCGGCGGGGCGGTGCTGGCCCGCACCACGAGCGGAGCGGGAAGAAGCACCACGGGCTGGTCGCCGCCCTCGATCGCGACCACGAGCGCGGCGAGGGCTTCGGCTCCGAGTGAGTCGAAGTCCTGCCGCACGGTGGTCAGGGGCGGCCGGTAGTCCGCGGCGTCCGTCACGTCGTCGAACCCCACGACGCTGACGTCCTCGGGCACGCGCCGCCCGGCCTCGGTGATCGCCCGCAGGGCGCCGAGGGCCATCTGGTCATTCGCGGCGAACACCGCCGTGGCATCGACGGGAAGCTGGGTGGCCGCGGCGAACCCGGATGCCGCGGTCCAGTCGCCCCGCACCGGCGGCGGCACCTCGATGCCGGCGTCGACCAGCGCCGCACGCCATCCCCGCTCACGCTCGGCGGCGGCGAAGGACGTCTCGGGACCGGCGAGGTGCCAGACGGTGGCGTGCCCGAGCCCGAGCAGGTGCTCCGTCGCCGCGCGAGCGCCGGCGGCGTGGTCGGTCTGCACCACGGCGAAGCGGTCGTCGACCGGCGAGTCGACCACGACGAGTGCCAGCCCCGCGGGGGCGAGGGCGTCGCGCACGACGGCGGTCGCCTCGTTCAGCACGATGGCCCCGTCGACCCCCTGGTCGCGCAGCCGCGCGAAGGCATCGGCGATGCCGGATGCCGCGTCCAGCGTCACGACCACGACGGCGTACCCCCGGGCGGTCGCGGCCTCGACGACGGCCTGCAGCATGCGGGAGTTGCCGACGGTCGCGAGCGTCGTCGCGACGAGTCCGATCGTGTGGGTGCGACCGGTGCGCAGCGCCCGGGCGGCCCGGTGCGGGCGGTAGCCGAGCCGTGCCATCGCCTCTTCCACCCTCGCACGGGTGGCGGGATCCACCCGCGGGCTGCCGTTGACGACGCGCGAGACGGTCTGCCCCGAGACGCCGGCGAGGGCGGCGACGTCGAGCATCGAGACCCGCTTGGGCGCGACGCCCGCGGCATCCGTGCTGCCCGCGGCATCCGTCGCGTGTGCGCGCTCGAGCGGGTTGAGATCCTTCATCGGGTCGCGAGCCATCCGCGTTCTCCTCACCGCACGGTCGTGTTGACGATAACACAGGCCCCGACGTAGCATGTTGACGTGAACACTGCTGAGTCCGGCACGCCCGAAACCCCCGAACCGGTCACGCTGGGAGCCGGGGTGGTCAAGCGGGTCACCCGCATGGCCGACGGCCGCGACCTGATCTACTACGACGATCCCGACACGACGCTCGGCCCTGAGCGCGGCATCGACGCCCGCCAGCTCGACCCGCGCCCGGCCACCGCCACGATGCGCCAGGACATCCTCACCGGCGACTGGATCTCCATCGCCGCCGCGCGGCAGAACCGCGCGTTCCTGCCGCCGGCCGAGCTCGACCCGCTGTCGCCGCAGACCCCGACGAACCCGTCCGAGATCCCTTCGCGCTACGACGTCGCGGTCTTCGAGAACAAGTCGCCCTCGTTCGGCCCTGCGCTCGCCGAGGCCCATGGCGACGCTCCGGCTGCCAGCGACCCGCCGCGCGGCATCGAGGACCTCGAGCACCTCGGTCTCGGCCGCACGCGCACCTCGGTGGGCCGCTGCGAAGTGGTCTGCTTCAGCCCCGAGCACTCCGGCTCGTTCGGCACGCAGACCGTGACACGCGCCCGCACCGTCATCGAGGCCTGGGCCGACCGCACCGCCGCCCTCTCGGTCCTCCCCGGCGTCGAGCAGGTCTTCCCGTTCGAGAACCGCGGCGAGGCCATCGGCGTGACCCTCCCCCACCCGCACGGGCAGATCTACTCCTACCCCTACATCACGCCGCGGACGACCCGGCTGCTCGACTCGATCGACCGCACCGCGCCCGACCTCTTCCAGCGCATCCTCGACTTCGAACGCACCGGCCCGCGTGTCATCCTCGCCGGCGAGCACTGGACCGCCTTCGTGCCGTTCGCCGCGCGCTGGCCGCTCGAGATCCACCTTCTGCCGCACCGTCACGTGGCCGACTTCGCCGAGACCAGCGACGCCGAGCGCGACGAGCTCGCGCCGCTGTACCTGCGGCTGCTGCGCGGCGTGGACGCCCTCTACGACTCCCCCACCCCCTACATCGCCGCCTGGCACCAGGCGCCGGTGCACCACGGCCGCGACACCGTGCGCCTGAACCTGCAGCTGACGAGCCCGCGCCGCGCCGCCGACAAGCTCAAGTTCCTCGCCGGCAGCGAGGCCGCCATGGGTGCCTGGATCGGCGATGTCCCCCCCGAAACCGCCGCGGAGCGCCTGCGCGCCGCCGTCGAAGGAGTGTCCCTGTGACCACCCCCGCCACCCCCGAGACCGCCGCCGCCGCACGCGACCTCTTCGCCACGCTCACCGGCCACGAGCCGATCGGCACCTGGTCGGCGCCGGGCCGGGTGAACCTCATCGGCGAGCACACCGACTACAACGACGGCTTCGTCCTGCCGTTCGCGACGCCGCACCGCACCCACGTCGCCGTCGGCACCCGTGCCGACGGCCGCATCCGCGTCGTGTCGACCTTCGACCCCGTCCCCGTCGAGGTGCCGCTGACCGACCTCGACACCCTGTTCCCGAGCGAGGGCGCGCTGCGCGTGCCGGAATGGTCCGCCTACCCGCTGGGCGTCGCGTGGGCTCTGCTGCACGCCGCCGGCCTCTCAGGCGACGCGGTCACCGGCGTCGACCTCGCCTTCGCGTCGGATGTGCCGGTCGGCGCGGGACTGTCGTCGTCCGCGGCCATCGAGGGCGCAGCGGCCACGGCCCTCGCCGACACGTGGGGCGTGTCCGCCGACCGCGTCACCCTCGCCCAGGTCGGACGCCGCGCCGAGAACGAGGCGGTGGGCGCCCCCACCGGCATCATGGACCAGATGGCCTCCATGCTCGGGCAGGCCGATGCCGCGACCTTCCTCGACTGCCGCACGCTCGAGACCCAGACCGTCGACCTCGGCTTCGCCGGGGCGGGCCTGGAGCTGCTCGTCATCGACACGCGCGTCACGCACGCCCACTCCACTGGCGGCTACGGCGAGCGCCGCGCCGCCTGCGAGCGGGGCGCCGAGATCATGGGCGTGCCGTCGCTGCGCGATGTGTCGGTCGCCGACCTCGACCGCGCGGAGGAGCTCATGGACGACGTCACCTTCCGGCGCGTCCGCCACGTCGTGACCGAGAACCAGCGCGTGCTCGACACCGTCGCCGCCCTCCGCGCCGACGGCCCCCGCGCGATCGGCGGGCTGCTCGACGCCTCGCACGCGTCGATGCGGGACGACTTCGAGATCTCGGTCCCCGAGCTCGACACCGCCGTCGAGGCGGCCGTCGCTGCCGGCGCGCTCGGCGCCCGCATGACCGGCGGAGGCTTCGGCGGCGCCGCCATCGCCCTGGTGGAGCACGATCGGGTCGCCGAGGTGTCGGATGCCGTCACGCGCGCGTTCGCCGAGCGCGGCTTCACCGCACCGCACCTGTTCACCGTCGCCCCCTCGGCCGGGGCGGGTCGCGACGCCTGACCGGCATCCGCCCGCGCCCTCCCTGCAGCCGGCACGGCTCCCCACAACAGGAGGTCTCCCCACAACAGGACGTTCCGACGCCATTCGTCCTGTCCCCGGGAGATCTCCTGCATCCGTGCGCGGCCGCGGCTGCGCAACCGAGCGGGATCCCGCAACCTCTGGCGGCGACCACGGCGAAGGCCCTAGCGTCGAGACGATGTCGAGGCATCCGTCCCCCTCGGCGCGAGGAGAGACGATGGCCTACATCACCGTCGGGACCGAGAACTCGGCCGACATCGAGCTGTACTACACCGACCAGGGCACCGGGCGACCGGTGGTGCTGATCCACGGCTTCCCGCTCAACGGCGAATCCTGGGGCAAGCAGCAGGCGGCGCTGCTCGACGCCGGGTACCGCGTCATCGCGTATGACCGCCGAGGCTTCGGCGCCTCGAGCAAGGCGGGTTCCGGCTACGACTACGACACCTTCGCCGCCGACCTGCACGCCCTCATGGAGGAGCTCGATCTGCAGGATGCCGCGCTCGTCGGGTTCTCGATGGGAACCGGCGAGATCGCCCGCTACCTCTCCCGCTACGGCACCGGGCGGGTGGCGCAGGCCGCGTTCCTCGGATCGCTCGAGCCGTACCTCGCGATCACCGAGGACAACCCCGAGGGCGCCGCGCCGGCGCAGTACTTCCAGGAGACCGCGGATGCCGTGCGCGAAGACCGGTACGCCTTCATGACCGGGTTCTTCCGCAACTTCTACAACCTCGACGACCTGCTCGGCGAGCGCATCTCGCAGGAGGCGGTGGACGCGAGCGTCGCGGTGGCGAACCTCGCCGGCAACGTCGCGGTCGCCGCGGCCCCGCTCACCTGGCCGACGGATTTCCGTGCCGACATCCCGCAGATCACCGTGCCCACCCTCATCGTGCACGGCACGGCCGACAACATCCTGCCCATCGACGCCACCGGCCGTCGCTTCCGCGAGCTGCTGCCGTCGGCCACGTACGTCGAGATCGACGGTGCGCCCCACGGCCTGCTGTGGACCCACGGCGCCGAGGTCAACGAGGTGCTGTTGACGTTCCTCGGTTCCTGAGGACCTGATCAGGGCGCGAAGGCGCGGCGGAACTGGCGCCGCGCGCGTGCGGCGACGTCGGCGCGGTCGGCGGGATCGGTGCGCGCCAGTTCGCCCGCCAGCATGCCCACCGCGAGCATCACGTCCGCCGTCTCGACGTGCGCGCCGACATGCCCGACGGCGCGCTCGCGGGCGAGCAGTCGTTCCACGACATCCCGGAAGCGCTCGCCGAGCACGAGGACGTGCCGATCGTGCCGGTTGCGCACGGTCAGATCGATGAGCGCGGTCGAGACGACCGCCTGTTCCACGATCATGTCGAACAGGTCCTCGAGGGTGCGGTCCTCGGGCGCGGTGTGCGCCTCGATCGCCTCGACGTTCTCCTCGAACACCGCCGCCGCCAGGGCGGTGCGGTCGGGGAAGTGACGGTACAGACTGCCCTGCCCTACGCCGGCGCGCTTGGCGATCGCGGAGAACGGGCCGGAGACGCCGGATTCGGCGAACACCGCCCGCGCCGCCTCGAGGAGAGCGCGCCTGTTCTCGGGGCCGGCGGCCGGCCCCCGGTTGGCCTTCGGCCGCTCTTCCTCGTCGGATCCCACGGGTATAACCTAGTACCGGACAATAGTGTCCGGTAGAAGGGAACACACCATGGGTACCACCCCGCTCTCCGGCGATTCGGCCATCGCCGACTGGCTGGCCGATCCGGCCGGCAACGCCATCCTCACCGACATGCTCGCCCAGGGCGGGCAGAGCCCCGAGGTGTTCAAGCCGGTCAAGCGGCTCGCCATCAAACGACTCATCAAGCTCAGCCGCGGCTCCTTCACGCAGGAGATGCTCGACGAGCTGGTGCGCCGCGCCGCCGCCGGCGACGTGCCCGCCGGCGTCACCCCCACCCCCGTGGAGTCGACCGACGACGACGGCGCCCCCGCCGTGCCGCTGCGCGAGTGGACCGAGCGCATCGACCAGGGCCGCTTCACCGGACAGACCGTCATCGTCACCGGCGCCGGATCCGGCATCGGGCGTGCCACCGCGTCCCGCGTCGCGCGTGAGGGCGGCCGCGTCGTCGCCGTCGACGTCAGCGCGGAGCGCCTCGCCGAGTTCGCCGCCGAGCACGCCGGCGCGGACATCGTCACGATCGTCGCCGACATCACCGACGACGCCGGTGTCGCCCGCATCGTCGAGGCCGCCGGCGACACGATCGACGGGCTCGCGAACATCGCCGGCATCATGGACGACATGACGCCGGTCGGCGACCTGACCGATGCCGTCTGGGACCGCGTGATGGCGATCAACGTCACCGGCACGATGAAGCTGATGCGCGCTGTCATCCCCGCCATGCTCGCGCAGGGCGGGGGCTCGATCGTCAACACCGCCTCCGAGGCGGCACTGCGCGGCTCCGCTGCGGGCGCGGCCTACACCGCCTCGAAGCACGCCGTGGTGGGGCTCACGAAGTCGACCGCCTTCATGTACGGGCCGAGCGGCATCCGCTGCAACGCCGTGGCTCCGGGCGCGACGATCACCAACATCGAGGCCACCTTCGCCTCGCCGCTGGGCGCCGAGCGCGTGCGGGCCGCGATGACGATCCTCCCCGACCCCGCCGAGGCCGATGCCCTGGCGGCATCCATCACCTTCCTGCTGAGCGACGACGGCGTGAACATCAACGGTGTCACCCTCGCCAGCGATGGAGGATGGTCGGCAGCCTGACCCGAACCCGCTGCCGACGAGGGGCCCCGAGAGCGCATCGCGCCCGGGGCCCCTGTCACATCACGTCCCCGAGACGCCGTTCGCCAGGGTGACCAGCTGCTCGAGCTGCTCGTACGACACCGGCACCCCCGGAAAGCCCGCCAGGCGGCCGATGGGGAACGACGCCATCATCTTCTGCATCGCCTCATCCGGCATGATCCCGCCGCCGGCGGAGCCTCCCAGCATCGCCCCCATCGCCTGCTGCACGATCGGGCCGACGACCGGGTGCGCGAGCAGCTCGCCCACCGACGACGCCATGGTCAGGGGCAGGCGCACGTCGTCTGCCGCGACGGAGACGGTCGCCGTCCCGCGCACGTCGCGGCTGGATGCCGCCACCGCCACGACGTAGTCACCGCCCTCGACCACCCACCGGTCGGCACGCACGTCCCAGTACGCGAGGTCGGCGCGCGCGACGAGGAGCTCCACCTCGCGGGTCTCCCCCGCATCGAGAGCCACCGATGCGAACGCCTTCAGCTCCTGCGGCGGGCGGGTCACGGCCGAACCCGGCAGCGACGTGTAGACCTGCACGACCTCGCGTCCCGCCCTGGCGCCCGAGTTGGTCAGGGTCAGGGTGACGCGCAGGTCGCCGTCGGCGGTGAGGGATGCCGCGGGCGCCCCGTACGCGAACGACGTGTACGACAGGCCGTGTCCGAACGGGTAGGCGACGTCCATCTGCCGTGCGTCGTACCAGCGGTACCCGACGAAGAGGCCTTCGCCGTAGCGCACATGGCCGGCTTCGCCGGGGAAGTTGCCGTAGGCGGGGGTGTCTGCCAGGCGCAGCGGAATGGTCTCGGCGAGCTTGCCCGACGGGTTCACCTCGCCGAAGAGCACATCGGCGGTCGCACCGCCGCCGGCCTGCCCCAGCAGCCACCCGTCGACGATCGCCGGCACCCGGTCGCGGAAGGGCAGCGCGACGGCCCCGCCGTGCGAGAGCACCACGACGGTGCGGGGGTTCGCCGCGACGACGGCGTCCACAAGCGCGAGCTGCTCCGCCGGGAGGTCGATGTGCTCACGGTCGAAGCCCTCGGACTCCTCGGCGGCGGGCAGCCCGAGGAAGACCACGGCGGTCTCGGCGTCACGGGCGGCAGCGACGGCCTCGGCCACCAGCATGTCGGCATCCGGGCGGTCGGCGTCGTCGGCATCCGCTCCGGTCCCGTCGAGCGCGAAGCCCGCGGCGGCGACGACCACGCCCGCGGACAGGGCGCGGATCTCCTCCAGCGCGGTATCGAGGCGGGTGGGGTTGATGAGCGACGAACCGGCTCCCTGGTAGCGCGGCGCGGCGGCGAAGGCGCCGATGACGGCCACCCGCGCGTCCCGCCGCAGCGGCAGCAGGTCTCCTTCGTTCTTCAGCAGCACGATCGACCGCCCGGCGGCCTCGCGAGCGAGGGCATGGTGCAGGTCGATGTCGAGCGACGCGGGGGCGGCGGGGCGCTGACCGGCACGCGCCACGAGGTCCATCACCCGCTGCGCCGCGGTCTCGAGCGCCGCCGCGGCCAGACGTCCCTCCTCGACGGCGTCGACCAGCTGCGCGTCGGTGCGTCCGCCACTGGCCGGCATCTCGAGGTCGAGCCCTGCCGCGAGGGCGGCGACGCGGTCTTCGACGGCGCCCCAGTCCGACACGACGAGCCCGTCGAAGCCCCAGTCGTCCCGCAGCACCTGGGTCAGCAGCCACGGATCCTCGGAGGCGTACACGCCGTTGATGCGGTTGTAGGCGCACATCACCGTCCACGGCTGCGCCTGCGTGACCACCCGTTCGAAGCCGCGCAGGTAGATCTCCCGCAGCGGCCTCGGGTCGACGTCGGCGCTCACCCGCAGCCGATCGGTCTCCTGGTTGTTGGCGGCGAAGTGCTTGAGCGACGCTCCGACCCCCTGCGATTGGATGCCGCGCACGGCGGCCGCACCGAGCACCCCTGCGACCACGGGGTCCTCGGAGTAGTACTCGAAGTTGCGGCCGCACAGCGGCGAGCGCTTGATGTTGATGCCGGGGCCGAGCACGACGGCGACGTCCTCGATCGCCGCCTCCCGTCCGATCGCCGCGCCCACCCGCTCCACGAGGTCCGGGTCGAACGACGAGGCGAGGCCCGCCGCGGGCGGGAAGCACGTCGCCGGCACGCTCGACGCGAGTCCGAGGTGGTCGCCCGCGCCTGTCTGCTTGCGCAGGCCGTGCGGCCCGTCGGTCATCGTGATCGAGGGCACACCGGCACGCTCGACGGCCTTGGTGCTCCAGAAGTCGGCGCCGCTGGTCAGCGAGGCCTGCTCGTGGACGGTGAGATCGAATGCCGTGCGCGACCGCGGTGTCATGCGCACACCATAAGCCATCGGCCGCGGCGGACGCGGCGGGCGGTCTACGCTCGAGGCATGGCCACGCCGACCCTGGTGACCACCGACGCGGGACGCGTGCGGGGATTCTGGCGCACCCGCGGCGGTCGCCGCTCGGCCGCGTTCCTCGGCATCCCCTACGCGGCCGCACCCGTGGGCGCCCTCCGCTACGCCGCTCCGGCGCCCGTCGCACCGTGGACGGGCGTGCGGGACGCCACCGTGTACGGGGCGACCCCGCACCGGTCCGACGACGGGCTGACCCTCATCCCGGAGCCCTCGATCCCCGGCGACGAGACGCTCAACGTCAACGTGTTCACCCCCGATCCGACCGGTCAGGGGCCGAAGCTGCCGGTGCTCGTGTACATCCACGGCGGGGGCTTCACATCGGGGTCGCCCGCGAGCCCCTGGTACGACGGCGCCGCCTTCAACCGGGATGGCGTCGTGACGGTCACCGTCGCGTACCGGCTGGGCTTCGACGGCTTCGGCACGATCGAGGGCGCCCCCGCCAACCGGGGCGTGCGCGACTGGCTCGCCGCACTGGAGTGGGTGCAGCGCAACATCGCCGCGTTCGGCGGCGACCCGACGCGCGTGACCCTCGCCGGGCAGTCCGCCGGCGGCGGCGCGGTGCTCACCCTGCTCGGCATGCCCGGCGCGCAGCACCTCTTCCACGCCGCCATATCGATCTCGGGGGCCATCGCCGACGTGGCGCCGGCGCGTGCCGCGGCCGCCTCCCGGCGGCTCGCGGCCCTGGCCGGGGTGGCGCCCACCCGCGAGGGCTTCTCGTCCGTGCCGGAGGAGCACCTGTGGAAGCTGCAGCAGGCGGCGGGCAGGCCCGAGGATGCCGGCATCCTCACGGCGGTGCGCGAGCTCCTGCACGAGGGGCTGCCGTGGGGCCCGGTCGTCGACGGCGACCTGCTGACCCAGCCGACGGTCGAGGCGCTGGCTGCCGGTGTGGGGGCCGACAAGCCGCTTCTGCTCGGAACGACCGATGACGAGTTCACGATGGTCACCGATGGGCTTCGGGCAGTGCTGCGGTTCCTCCCCCCGTCGCTGCCGCTCATGCTGTTCCTGCCGGGCAGGGCGAGGCGCCGGGCGTACCTCGCGGCGAACCGCCCGGTGCGGCGGCGAGGGAGCGCCGCGACGGTGGGACGCTTCGTCACCGACCGGCTGTTCCGTTCACTGGTGCTGCGGGTCGCCGACGCCCGTGCCGGCGCCGCGGCCGCCGCCGGCGCCGCCGCGGCGCCGACCTGGACCTACAGCTTCTCGTGGCCCTCCCCCACCCGGCGGTGGGCGCTGCACTGCCTCGACGTGCCGTTCTGGTTCGACTGCCTCGACGCCGTGGGGGTCGCCGACGTGGCCGGCACCGCACCGCCGCCCGCACTCGCGGCGGCGATGCACGGCACGGCCGTCGCGTTCGTGCGCGACGGAGACCCCGGGTGGATGCCGTGGTCCGAGCAGCCCGGAACCACCAGGGTCTTCGGCGGACCGGCATCCGCCCCCGACGTCTTCAGCGACGGATACGCCGACGCCCGTCCCCTCGTCAGCTGAGGGCGGGGATCACCTCGTTCTCGAACAGCTCCACGCCGGAGCGGTCGTAGGCCAGCTCCGGGAAGTAGTGGATGGCGTAGCCCATGCCGAGGTCACGCATCGCCTGCAGCCGCTCGATCACCTGGTCGGGCGTGCCCACGAGGCCGTGGCCGCCGCGGTACTCGTCCATGAAGCCGTCGGTGCGGTCGCCGAGGTACGGGCGCACCCGCGCCTCGATGGCATCCAGGCGATCGGCCACTTCGGCCTCGGTCGAACCCACCACGGTGTTGAAGTTCGTCGAGAGCACGACCTCGCCGGGGTCGCGGCCGAGGTCGGCGCAGTGCGCCTCGAAGACCTGCTTCTTGTGGCTGAACTCCTCGGGGTCGTTGGACCAGTTCGTGTACGAGGCGTACTGCGCGGCGATGCGCAGCGTCTTCTTCTCGCCGCCGCCGGCGATCCACATCGGGATGCCGCCCTGCTGCACCGGCTGCGGCTGCACGATGGCGCCGTCCACCTGGTAGTGCGTGCCGTCGAGGGTCGCCTGACCGGTCTCCCATGCCTGCCGCATGATCTCGACACCCTCGGCGAGCATTCCGAGACGGTCGCCGATGCGGGGGAAGCCGTAGCCATACGCGCGCCACTCGTGCTCGTACCAACCGCCGCCGATGCCCATCTCCAC
>Ga0233375_1001337_pt1 | contig 11168 bp, 10 predicted proteins | sample ElkDunMinimDraft_10_FD_191539 | JGI IMG/M metagenome (GOLD analysis project Ga0233375, IMG submission 191539) | Fecal eukaryotic communites from dung pellets of Tule Elk in California, USA - Elk Dung E16 | ecosystem: Host-associated > Mammals > Digestive system > Large intestine > Fecal | place... | reverse complement strand
GCGCGGCGGCGGGAGGGTCAGGCGGATTCGCGGGTGACGAGCTCGGTGTCGAGCATCGTGACGTAGTCCGGACGGCCGCCGCTGAGCAGCTCGAGCAGGATCGACGCCATGCGCTCGCCCTGCAGGTACGACGGCTGCCGCACGGTCGTCAGCTGCGGCGTGACGGTCGTGGCGACCGGCGAGTCGTCGAAGCCGACGATGGCGACGTCGTCGGGCACCCGGATGCCGGCGCGCGCCAGCACGGTGAGCGCACCGCGGGCCATGAGGTCGCTCGCGATGAAGATGCCGTCCACCGGCGCGCCGGCTTCGAGCATTCGGGCCATCGCCCGCGCCCCGCCGTCTGCGGTGAACCCGCCCTCCTCGACCGCCGCCGCCGTCAGTCCCGCCGCGGCCATCGCGTCGCGAAATCCCTGCAGGCGGTCGACGCTCGCGGGCATCGTGCCGGGACCGGTGATGGTCGCGATGTAGCGGCGCCCGCTGTCGATGAGGTGCTGCGTCGCGATGCGACCGGCTTCGACATTGTCGACGTCGACGTAGTAGTCGCGCTCGCGCTCGCGCACCGGGCGGCCGCCGTAGACGACGGGAACGGCGGCGGCGATGCGGTCGATGAACGTGTCGCTGGTGTGGTGCGACACGATGATCGCGCCGTCGACGGCGCCGCTGCGCAGGTAGCTGGTCGTCTTGTCCCGCGGATCGTCGCTCGCGATGATCAGGTTGAGCACGTAGTCCGACCTGCTGATCCGCGCGTTGATGCCCGAGACGACGGCGGCGAAGAACGGGTCGCCGAAGAACCGCGTGGTGTCCTCGGGTACCACCAGCGCGATCGCGAGCGTCTGCCTGCTCGCCAGCGACCGTGCCGCCCGGTTGGGCACGTAGTTCAGCTCGGCGATCGCCCGGTTGACCGATTCCAGTGCCGCCGGACTGACGGCGGTCGATCCGTTGACCACGCGCGACACCGTGGATCGAGAGACCCCCGCGGCAGCGGCCACCTCTTCGATGGTCACCGCGCCACGCGCTGCGTCCGTGCCCATGCGTCTCCTGATGACGTCGCCGCTAGCCCGCGGACGGGACGTCGAGTGCCCGCTCCGCGATGATCCGACTGTACTCGCGGCCGCTGTCCTTCACCGTGCGCACCTGCGTGTCGTAGTCCACGCGCACGATGCCGAAGCGCTTCTCGTAGCCCCAGGCCCACTCGTAGTTGTCCAGCAGCGACCAGTAGAAGTAGCCGCGCACGTCGACGCCCGCATCCTGGGCGTCGAGGATCGCACCGAGGTGCGCGCGCACGAAGGCGACGCGGTCGGCATCGTGCACGCGCATCTCGCCGTCCTCCTGCACCACGGCGTCGTCGTAGGCCGCGCCGTTCTCGGTGACATACAGCGGCATGCCGAGCGCGCCGGTGTACTCCTCCTGCACGCGGCGCAGCAGCCGGGTGAGCCCCTCGGGCTGCACCTCCCAGTGCATGGCCGTGCGGGCGAGCCCGCGATCGTGCCAGAAGATGCCCTCGTGCGAGGGGAACGGCGAGGAGCCCTCGCGCTCTGTGGGCGCGTCGCCACCCTCGACCGGCACGGCCGGCGGACGGCCGCCGACGTACTCGCCGTGGTAGTAGTTCACACCGAGCGTGTCGATGGGAGTCGCGATGGTCTCGAGGTCGCCGGGACGGATGGCCGTCTCGAGCGCGGCGATCGCCTCGGCGTCGACCGCACGGATGTCCTCGACGACGTCGGCGGGGTACTCGGCCCGGAAGATCGGGTCGAGGAACCAGCGGTTGAACTGCCCGTCGATGCGTCGCGCGGCGTCGCGGTCGGCGGCATCCGCGGGGTCCACGGCATCCGCCACCGTCAGGTTGAGCGTGAGGCCCAGCTGCAGAGCGGGGTCGCGTCGCCGCAGCTCCTGCACGGTCTTGCCGTGCCCGAGCAGCAGGTGGTGGGCTGCGAGCACGCCCTCGCGCACGCTCTGGTGCCCGGGTGCGTGCAGGCCCGCGGTGTAGCTGAGGAACGACGAGCACCACGGCTCGTTGAGCGTCGTCCACGCCGTCACCCGGTCACCGAGCGCGTCGTGCATGTCCAGCGCGTACTCCGTGAAGAGGTCGGCGGTGTCGCGGTTCGTCCAGCCGCCGCGCTCCTGCAGCGCCTGCGGCAGGTCCCAGTGGTACAGCGTCAGCCACGGGAGGATGCCGGCATCGAGCAGCTCGTCGACCAGCCGCTTGTAGAAGTCGACTCCTGCCGGGTTGAGCGCACCGCCGTCCGGACGCACGCGCGACCACGACGTCGAGAACCGGTAGGTCTGCAGCCCCATCCGCTTCATCAGCGCCACGTCGTCGCGGTAGCGGTGGTAGTGGTCGCATGCGACGTCGCCGTTGTCTGCGTTGATGACCGCGCCCGGAACGCGGGAGAACGCATCCCAGATCGAATCCCGCCGCCCGTCCTCGTGGGCGGCGCCCTCGATCTGGTACGCCGCCGTGGCCGCGCCGAACAGGAAGTCGGTGGGGAAAGGTCGAGTGGATGCCATGAGGGCGGAGTCCTCCCGTGTGATGGTGCTCATTGTCTCAGCCCTTGACCGCGCCGGCCATGATGCCGCTGACCAGCTGCTTGCCCGCGAAGATGAACAGCAGCAGCAGGGGGATCGTGGCCAGGACGACGCCGGCGAGTACGACGGAGTAGTCCACGAAGTAGTTGGACTGCAGCAGCGACAGCGCCACCGGGAGGGTGGGATTCTGCCGGTCGAGCACGATGAACGGCCAGAAGAAGTTGTTCCAGGACCCGACGAAGGTGAAGAGGAACAGCATCGCCGCGGCCGGGCGGGCAGCCGTCACGCCGACCGTCCAGAACGTGCGGATCATGGACGCCCCGTCGACGCGCGCTGCCTCGATCAGCTCGTCCGGCACCGCCTGACGCAGGTACTGGGTCATCCAGAACACCCCGAAGGCGCTGGTCAGCGCCGGGATGATGATGGCGCCGATCTGCCCGGTCCAGCCGAGGTCGGAGAAGAGGATGTACAGCGGCACGACACCCAGCTGCTGCGGAACGGCCATCGTCGCCACGACGAACACCAGCAGCGCGGGGCCGCCGAGGAAGCGCAGCTTCGCGAAGGCCCAGCCCGCGAGGGTCGAGGTGATCACGACGGCGGCGGCGATGAGGAACGAGCTGTAGATCGAGTTCCACAGCGCCGGCCAGAAGTTCACGGCCGGGTTGTTCAGCACCGCAGTGGCGTTCTCGATGAAGTTGCCCAGCGGAACCCACGGGAACGCTCCACGCAGGGTGGTCGCGTCGCCGGAACCGATCACGAACGACCAGTACAGCGGGAAGACGGCCGAGAGGAAGACGGCGCCGAGGGTGCCGTAGACCCAGAACCCCGGCCGCGAGCCGCGGATGCGGATGGTCTTCGCTCCGCGGCGGCGCTTGGCCGCGTTGGGGATGTTCTCTTCGACGACCGCGAGGGGCGTGGGGGTGCCGATGCTCATCGCTGGGACTCCTTGACCTGCTTCTTGGTCGCTCGCGCGGCCTTCTTCTGATCGCGTTTGCTCAGTTCGGACCGCAGCCCCTCGTCGCGCACGAGGGTGCGGGTGATGAGGAGGTTGATGAGGCCGATGCCGAGGATGATGATGAACAGGATCCAGGCCATGGCCGCCGCGCGGCCGAAGTTCCACTGCCCCCAGCCGATGTCGTAGAGGTAGAGGGTGATGGTCAGCCACTGCTGGGCCGAGCCGCCGCGACCGAACTGGTCGAACACGCGCGGTTCATCGAAGATCTGCAGCCCGCCGATGGTCGAGGTGATGATCACGAAGATGAGCGTGGGCTTCAGCGACGGCATCGTGATGCTGAAGAACTGGCGGATGGGACCGGCGCCGTCGACGGTGGCGGCCTCGTAGAAGTCCCGGTTCACCGCCTGCATGGCGGCGAGGAGGATCAGGGTGTTGTAGCCGACCCAGCGGTAGTTGACCATCGTCGCGATCGCGACGTGGCTCCAGAAGGGCTCGACGTGCCACGGGATGGCCGAGATGCCGATCACCTGCAGCCAGCTGTTGATGAGGCCGGACTTGTCGGCGAACATCGCGTTGAAGATGAGGCCGACCGCGACGGGGGCGACGACGTAGGGCACCAGCACGCTCATGCGCCAGAAGGTCTTGGCGCGGATGTTGCGGTCCAGCACCGAGGCGATGAAGATCGCCAGCAGCAGCTGCGGGACGCTCGAGAGCACGAAGATGCTGAAGGTGTTGCGCAGCGCCGTCCAGAAGTGCGGCTGCGTGAGGATCCAGATGTACTGGTCGAAGCCGACGAACTCGCCGGAGTTGCGGACGAGGTCCCAGTCCATGAACGAGATGACCGCGGTGTACGCGATGGGGAACAGGCCCACGATCGCGAACATGATGAAGAACGGCGAGATGTACAGGTAGGGCGAGACCTTCAGATCCCACCGGCTCAGCCGGTGCGAGAAGGAGATGACCCGCGGCTGGCGCGGCGGCGGTGCCGCAGCTGCGGCACGCGTCTGCGGGCGGGATTCGGTAGCGGTCACGATCGCCTTTCTTCGTCGGATGATCACGGGGTGCGGGTCACGGTGCGACCCGCACCCCGTGGATCAGTGGGCTGTCGCCAGGATCAGAAGCTGCTGATCTCGGTCAGCCACGTGTTCCAGGCGGTCTCCTTGTCTTCGAGACCGTCGAAGACGCGGGTGATCGCGTTCTGCAGGGCGTCGTGGTACTGGAAGTACTTCTCGCCCTTGTAGGTCGACACCTCGATCGCGTTGGCGCGGTCGATGCCGATCTGTCCGGTCGGAGCGCCGTTGAAGTACTCGTTGGTGTACGACGTGATCGCGTCGGCGTCCTGCGCCTCGACCTGGCTCGGGAAGGTGCCGGCGTTCTCGAAGGCCTTGATCTGGTTCTCCGGAGCGGTCAGCCAGTCGGCCAGCTTCTGCGCGGCTTCGGTGTTCTTGCCGTCGGCGGGGACGACGAGGTACGAGCCGCCCCAGTTGCCGCCACCCTCGGGGAAGGCGTTGGCGATGTCCCAGCCGGCGACGTCGGGCGCCTCGCCCGCGATGATGCCGTGCATCCACGGCGGGCACAGCATGGCGGCGAACTCGCCACCGGCCATGGCCGCGTACCAGTCGTCGCTCCACTGACCGGGGAAGGCCGAGATCGGGATGCCGTTGTCGACGACCTGGTCGTAGGCCGCGCGGATGTCGGGGTTCTCGGCGGCGATGATGGTGCCGTCCGGCTCCTCATAGGCGAGGTCGAGCTGGTTGACGAAGCCCTGCAGCAGCGAGTTGGCCGAGTCGATGAACGGGGTGCCCGTCTTCTCGACGTAGTCCGAACCCACCTGGAAGAAGGCCTCCCAGGTCGGGAACAGCTTCGCGACCTCTTCGCGGTCGGTGGGGAGCCCTGCCGCTTCGAACAGGTCGGCGCGGTAGCAGACGCTCTGCGGACCCATGTCGGTGCCGTAGGCGACCAGGTTGCCGTCGGCGTCGGTGGCCGCGGCCTCCTTCCAGTCGAGCCAGCGGCCCTTGAGATCGTCCGGCACGGGCACGACGAGGTCCGAGTACTTCATCATCTCGGTGAACCAGTCCACCTCGACGGCCTCGACGTCGGCCAGGCCGCCCTTGCCGAGCTTCTGGAAGAAGTTCGCCCGAGCGTCGTTGGAGGTGGCGGCCTTGTTGTGGACGACCTCGATGCCGGTCTCCTCGGTGAACTCCGCGAGGAGCTCGTCCGAGTAGCCCATGTCGTTGAAGGTGGCGAGCGTGAGTGTCTGCGCACCCTCCGCGTCGCCCCCGTCGGTTCCGCCGCCGCCGGCACAGCCGGCCAGGACGATTGCTGTGGTCGCGACGCCGGCCAGCAGAACGGCGGGTCGCAGTGCGCGTGTTGTCACGTGTCACTCCTTTGTGGTGGTGGGTACTACGGGTCGACCGGCCGCCGCTCCCTTCGGGTGGGAGCGCTCTCACCGATTGGGTCTCAGGCTATGGGATCGCTCCCACGAACGCAAAGCAACCTCCCAGGAAAAGCGGTCACGGTTCGATAACAGGACGCTATGCGGCCATCCGCGACGCAGGAGCGGCGATCACGCGCACCCCCATAGACTGGGCAGGCACCCTTCCCGCGACATCCGGAGCCTCACCATGCCCACCATCGTCGTCGACGTCATGCCCAAGGCCGAGCTGCTGGATCCGCAGGGGAAGGCCGTCGCCGGCGCCCTCACGCGGCTCGGCGTCACCGGATTCGGCGACGTCCGCATCGGCAAGCGCTTCGAGCTGACGGTCGAGGGCGAGGTCACCGACCAGACGCTCGCCGCTGCCCGCCGCATCGCGGACGAGGTGCTCTCGAACTCGGTCATCGAGGACGTGGTGGGCATCGAGGTCGTCGAATGACGGTCCGCGTCGGAGTCATCACCTTTCCCGGCTCGCTCGACGACGGCGATGCCCGCCGGGCGATCTCCCTCGCAGGCGCCGAGCCGGTGGCCCTCTGGCACGGCTCGCACGACCTCGAAGGCGTCGACGCCCTCGTGCTCCCCGGCGGCTTCAGCTACGGCGACTACCTGCGCGCCGGAGCCATCGCGGCCCTCGCCCCGATCATGACCGAGGTGAAGGATGCCGCCACGCGCGGCATGCCCGTGCTCGGCATCTGCAACGGCTTCCAGATGCTCGTCGAGGCGCACCTGCTGCCGGGCGGGCTGATCCGCAACGCCCACCAGCAGTTCATCCGCCGCGACCAGCGGCTGCGCGTGGAGAACGCCTCGACCGCCTGGACGAGCGGCTTCGAGGCAGGCCAGGAGATCGTCATCCCGCTGAAGAACGCCGATGGCGGGTACGTCGCCGCGGAGTCCGAGCTCGACCGCCTCGAGGGCGAGGGCCTGGTGGCGCTTCGCTACCAGGGCGTGAACCCGAACGGGTCGCTGCGCGACATCGCAGGCATCACCAACGAGCGCGGGAACGTCTTCGGGCTGATGCCGCACCCCGAGCACGCCGTGGAGCCCGGATTCGGTCCCGGCACCCCCCAGGCCATGCGCTCGGGCGTCGACGGACTGCCGTTCTTCACCTCTGCCGTCGCGGCCGTCGTGGGCGCTGCGGCCTGATCCGACCGGCCCGCACCCTCGCGGGGTGACTATCGTCGGAGGATGAGCACCGGCATCCGTCCCCTCCTCGTCAGCGTCCCGACCGAGCAGCTGGTCGACGACCTCACGCCCGCGCCGGACGGCGCCGAGGTGGTGCTCTGGGACCTCTCTGGTGACGCGCCCCGCGAACGGATCGACATCGTCGTCCCGCCCTACATGAACGGCGACACCCCCTACGACCGGCTGGCCTCGGTCGAGCCGCGGCTGGTTCAGGGGCAGTCGATCGGATACGAAGGGGTCGCCGAGAAGCTGCCGCAAGGTCTCGTCTTCGCCAACGCCGCGACCGTGCACGAGACGTCGACCGCCGAGCTCGCCGTCGGACTCATCCTCGCCGCCCAGCGCCGCATCGACGACTTCGCCGTCGACACCCGCGAGGGCAGGTGGAAGCCGCAGTTCACCCAGAGCCTGGCCGACCGCCGCGTGCTGCTGATCGGCTACGGCGGAGTGGGCAAGGCCATCGCCGCGCGACTCGCGCCCTTCGAGGTCGAGATGACCGCCCTCGCGCGCACCGCCCGCGAGGAGGGGGGCATGGAGGTGCACGGCATCGACGAGCTGGACGCACTGCTGCCCGAAGCGGAGATCGTCGTGCTGAGCCTCCCCGGCGGGGACGAGACGCGCGGCATCCTCGATGCCCGCACCCTCGCGCTGCTGCCCGACGGCGCCCTGGTCGTCAACGTCGGACGGGGCTCGCTCATCGACACCGACGCCCTCGTCGCCGAGACGTCGTCGGGCCGGCTGCGGGCGGCGCTGGACGTCGTCGATCCGGAGCCGCTTCCCGAGGGCCACCCGCTGTGGGCGACCCCCGGCGTGCTGATCAGCCCGCACGTCGGCGGCGCATCCAGCGCCATGCGCCCGCGCATCGCGGCGCTGGTGCGACGCCAGATCGAGCGCATGCTCGCCGACGAGGAGCCACTCAACGTCGTCATCGGCGGCGGAGGGGCGGATGCCGCGTCGCGCTGAGGCCGCATCCGATCGACGCGCGCGCGAGCCTCAGGCGGTGAAGACGGAGTAGACGTCGCCGACGGCCTCACGGCCGCCGAGGCCGGGGAGCTCCATGAGCACCGATGTGCCGACGACCACGCCGCCGATCGTGCCGATCAGCTCGTGCGCGGCCACCAGGGTGCCGCCCGTGGCGAGCACGTCGTCGACCAGCAGCACCCGCGTGCCCTCGGCGATGTCGTCGTGCACCTCGATGGCCGCCGTGCCGTACTCGAGCGAGTACGCCACCTTGGCCGCCGGGCGGGGGAGCTTTCCGGCCTTGCGGATGGGCACGAGGCCCACGCCCGCGACCGTGGCCATGGCGCCTGCCAGCAGGAAACCGCGCGCCTCGATGCCGGCGACCACGTCGAACCGGCCCTCGAACGGGGCGATCATCGCGTCCACGACGCAGCGGAGGGCGGCGGCGTCCGCCAGGAGAGGCGTGACGTCGCGGAACAGCACACCCTGCTCGGGGTAGTCGGGGATCGTGCGGATGAGCGAGTCGGCGCGCGCAAGGGCGGCGGGTTCGGGGGTCACCGACCGATTCTACGCGCGGCGCCCTCGACCTCCCTGGGAGCGGGCCCCTCGCGACGCCCGCTGCAAGCGCTTGCATTACCATGGTCGCATGACCCTCTCCGACACCCTCCCCGGCGCCGCCGCTGCGGAATCCCGTCCCGGCTCCCAGTGGTGGCGCACCGCCGTCATCTACCAGATCTACCCCCGCTCGTTCGCCGACGCTTCGGGCGACGGCGTGGGTGACCTCCCCGGCGTGACCTCGCACATCGACGACCTGCAGGCCCTCGGTGTCGACGCGATCTGGCTGAGCCCGTTCCAGCGCTCCCCGCAGAAGGACGCCGGCTACGACGTGTCCGACTACTGCGACGTCGATCCGCTCTTCGGCACGCTCGCCGACTTCGACGACCTGATCGAGGCCGCGCACGCCCGCGGCATCCGCATCATCGCGGACCTCGTCCCCAACCACTCCTCCGACCAGCACGTCTGGTTCCAGGAGGCGCTGGCCTCGGCGCCCGGCAGCCCGGAGCGGGCCCGCTACATCTTCCGCGACGGCAGGGGCGAGAACGGCGAGCTGCCCCCGAACAACTGGGAGTCCGTCTTCGGCGGCCCCGCATGGACCCGGGTGACCGAGCCCGACGGCACCCCCGGTCAGTGGTACCTGCACCTGTTCGACTCGTCGCAGCCCGACTTCGACTGGTCGAACCCCGTCGTGCACGAGGAATTCCGTCGCATCCTGCGCTTCTGGCTCGACCGCGGCGTCGACGGCTTCCGCGTCGACGTGGCCCACGGCCTGGTGAAGGCTCCGGGCCTGCCCGACTACACCCCCGACCCCGAGGCCGGCTCGATGGGCGGCGACGCCGCCGACGTGCCCTACTGGGGCCAGGAGGGCGTGCACGACATCTACCGCGACTGGAACCGCGTGCTCGCCGAGTACGACGGCGACCGTGCGCTCTGCGCCGAGGCGTGGCTTCCGACGGTCGACATGACCGCCAAGTGGGTGCGCCCCGACGAGATGCACCAGGCGTTCAACTTCGCCTACCTCGAGACCCCGTGGGATGCCGCCGAGCTGCGCAACGTCATCGACGAGTCGCTGCGCGCCTACCCCGCCGTGGGCGCCCCCAGCACCTGGGTGCTGTCGAACCACGACGTGGTGCGCCACGCCTCGCGACTGGCGCTGACGGCCGAGAACCCGCAGGGCCACGGCATCGGGCCGGACTCCCCCGGAAAGCCCGAGCCCGTGCTGGGCCTGCGTCGTGCCCGCGCGGCATCCGCCGTCATGCTCGCCCTTCCCGGGTCGGCCTACATCTACCAGGGCGAGGAGCTCGGGCTCCCCGAGGTCATCGACCTGCCCGGCGACGCCCGCCAGGACCCGACCTGGTTCCGCACCGAGGGTGAGCGCTACGGCCGCGACGGATGCCGCGTGCCGATTCCGTGGGACGCCGACGCCCCCGCGTACGGCTTCAGCCACACCGGCCGGTCGTGGCTGCCGCAGCCGGCGGAGTGGGCGACCCTCGCCCGCACCGCGCAGGTCGACGACCCGACCTCGACGCTGTCGCTGTACCGCACCCTTCTCGCCGAGCGCCGCGCGCACGGCCTGGGCGCCGGCACGCTGCGCTGGATCGACGGCTACGGCGACGACGTGCTGGCGTTCACCAACGGCGACGTCACCGTGCTGTCGAACATCGGCTCCGAGCCGGTGACGCTGCCCGCCGGCGACGTGCTCGTCGCGAGCGAGCCGGTGGCCGACGGCATGCTGCCTGCCGACGTCACCGTGTGGCTGCGCACGGCCTGATCGACGCGACCGGAGACCCCACGCCATGGTGAGCATCGATGAGGTGGCACGCGCGGCGGGGGTTTCCACCGCGACGGTGTCGCGCGCGCTGAGCGGGCGGGGGCAGGTCTCGGCCGCCACCCGCTCGCGCGTGCTCGACGCCGCCGCGGCGCTCGGCTACGTGGTGTCGGCGTCGGCGTCGAGCCTGGCGTCGGGCCGCGCCCGCAACATCGGGGTGCTGCTGCCGGTGGTCGACCGGTGGTTCTTCTCCACGGTGCTGGCCGGCATCGCGTCGGGGCTGCAGTCGGCCGGCTACGACATCACCCTCTACGCCCTCACCGACGACCCGGTCGAGCGCGCCGCGGTGTTCGAGACGTTCCTGCGCCGGCGGCGCGTGGACGGGGTGATCGCCATCGCGATCTCGCTCGACAGGTCGGAGGTGCGCCGCCTGGTGGAGCTCGGCCTGCCGGTGGTGGCCCTCGGGGCCACGCTGCCGCCGCTGCCGAGCCTGTCGGTCGACGACGTCGCGGTCGCCCGTCTGGCGACCGGGCACCTCACGGGGCTCGGCCACCGCGCCCTCGCCCACATCGGCACCCTGCACGACGCCGACGACGACACCGAGCGGGAGCACATCCCGTCGCTGCGCCGTCGCGGGTTCGAACTGGCGCTGCGCGACGCCGGCATCGCCCGGTCGTCCGCCCGTCACGAGCAGGCCGACTTCACGATCGAGGGCGGGCATGCGGCGGCCATGCGACTGCTGGACCGCCCCGACCGCCCGACGGCGATCTTCGCGGCATCCGATGAGA
>Ga0233375_1001336_pt1 | contig 11182 bp, 9 predicted proteins | sample ElkDunMinimDraft_10_FD_191539 | JGI IMG/M metagenome (GOLD analysis project Ga0233375, IMG submission 191539) | Fecal eukaryotic communites from dung pellets of Tule Elk in California, USA - Elk Dung E16 | ecosystem: Host-associated > Mammals > Digestive system > Large intestine > Fecal | place... | reverse complement strand
GTCGCGCGCGTGCCGGCGGACGACCGGGTGCCGGGGAGAATGGGGCCGTGACAGAACCCTCCGCGCACCGCGCGCCGTCCGACGCGGCAGCACCCGGCCCGGCGGCCTCCGGCCCGGCAGCACCCGGCCCGGCGGCCTCCGGCCCGGCAGCACCCGCACAGGCAGCGTCCGCACAGGCAGCGTCCGCACAGCCAGCGTCCGCCCCCCGCGGCGAGGACGAGGTCGAGGTGGGCGTCGGGCCCTGGCCGGGGGGCAGGGCGGCCTGGCCGACGGACCCGCGCTACGACGTCGACCTCCTCGAGAACGGCGACCGGCGCAACGTCGTGGACGCGTACCGGTACTGGACGGTGGAGGCGGTCGTCGCGGACATGGACGCGCGGCGCCCCGCGGACCGGCGCCTGCACGTCGCGATCGAGAACTGGGGGCACGACCTCAACATCGGCTCGGTCGTGCGCACCGCGAACGCGTTCAACGCCGCCGGGGTGCACATCGTGGGGCGACGCCGCTGGAACCGTCGCGGCGCGATGGTCACGGACCGGTACCAGCACGTGAGCCACCACCCGCAGGTCGAGGACCTGCTGGCCTGGGCGGGCGCCCAGCGCGACGGCGCGGGCATCCCGGTCATCGGCATCGACAACGTCCCGGGCTCGATCCCGATCGAGGGCTACGCGTTCCCGCCCGAGTGCGTCCTGCTGTTCGGGCAGGAGAGCACGGGGCTGTCCGACGAGGCGCGCGCGGCGAGCCGGGACGTCCTGCACATCACCCAGCACGGGTCGACCCGCTCGATCAACGCGGGGGCCGCGGCGGCGATCGCGATGCACGCGTGGGTCACCCAGCACCTGGCCGTCCCGTAGGCAGGTCCGGCCCTCGGGACGTCCCAACCCGTGGTGCCGGACGTCCACCACCGGGACGGGTCGCACCGCCGGGAGGGATCCATGACAAAATCATGGGGATAACAGGGCGCACGGCAGTGTCGTCGGCACCCACCTCCTCCCTTCATTGGAGTTCTGCAGATGGCTATCGCAACCCCCGAGGTCTACGCCGAGATGATCGACCGCGCGAAGGCAGGCAAGTTCGCCTACCCCGCCGTCAACATCACGTCGTCGCAGACGATCACCGCCGCCATTCAGGGCTTCGCCGAGGCCGAGTCCGACGGCATCATCCAGGTCTCCGTCGGTGGCGCCGAGTACGCGTCGGGCTCGACGATCAAGGACCGGGTGACCGGTTCGCTCGCCCTCGCGGCCTACGCGACCGAGGTCGCCAAGAACTACGACGTCACCATCGCCCTGCACACGGACCACTGCGCCAAGCAGAACCTGGACTCCTGGGTCCGTCCGCTGCTCGCGCTCGAGGTCGAGCAGGTCAAGAACGGTGGCCTGCCCACCTTCCAGTCGCACATGTGGGACGGTTCGTCCGTGCCGCTCGACGAGAACCTCGTCATCGCCGAGGAGCTCCTCGAGCTCTCGGTCGCCGCGCGCACGATCCTCGAGATCGAGGTCGGCGTCGTGGGTGGCGAGGAGGACGGCCACACGGCCGAGATCAACGACAAGCTCTACACGACGGTCGAGGACGGTCTGGCGACCGTCAAGGCCCTCGGCGCGGGCGAGAAGGGCCGCTACCTGACGGCCCTCACGTTCGGCAACGTGCACGGCGTGTACAAGCCGGGTGCGGTCAAGCTGCGTCCGTCGATCCTCGCCGAGATCCAGAAGGCCGTCGGTGAGGCGATCGGCAAGGAGAACCCGTTCGACCTCGTCTTCCACGGTGGTTCGGGCTCGACGGCCGAGGAGATCTCGGAGGCCGTGGACAACGGTGTCATCAAGATGAACATCGACACCGACACGCAGTACGCGTTCACGCGCCCGGTCGTCGACCACATGTTCCGCAACTACGACGGCGTCCTGAAGATCGACGGCGAGGTGGGCAACAAGAAGGCCTACGACCCGCGCGCCTGGGGCAAGCTCGCCGAGGCCGGCATGGCTCAGCGCATCGTCGAGGCGTCGCAGCAGCTGCGTTCCGCGGGCAACAAGATCCGCTGAACCCGGTGAGCCGCCCGGCAGGGCGGTGAACCCCGGCGGGGAAGGCCCCGCCACCTGGAGTGCCAGCAGGCCCCGGTCCCTCGCGGACCGGGGCCTGCTGCGTGCCGTGGGAGGAGGCGCGGACGCCCGACGGCGGGTCGCCCGTGGGCGGTCCGCGTCAGCGGTCCGTGCGTGGGACGCGACGACTTCCGTTGAGGTGGGTGACGCCGTCGGGCAGGTCGAAGCCGGGGTCCTCGTCGACGATGTCGAGCATGTCCCCGATGCGGGTGACCTCCAGCAGGAACCGCACGGTGGGCGGGGCGCGCAGCACCCGGACACGGTGCGGACCGCGGGTCGCGAGCCGGGCGAGGAACGCCACGCCCGAGGAGTCCATGAAGGTCACATGATGGGCGTCGATCTCGACGGGCAGGCCCGTGGCCTCCGCGTCCGCGGTCGCGTCGAGGAGGTCGGCGCCGAGATCGGCGTCGATCTCTCCGGACAGGACGATGCGAGCCCTGGTCGCGCCGACGATGACGTGGACGCTCGCAGGATCAGCCTGGTCCGTGACGACGCCGCTCTCCCCGAGCTCGGGGTCCTCGGGCTCGCTACCAGCCGTGGTGTTACCGTCGCGCACGTTGCTCCTCCCAGCGTGGACCGGACCCGCACAGGTCTCGGAGATCACCAATCTACGGTTGAATGTCCACTCGGGACAGTAACGCGCTCACGGCAGTGTCGTTCGGAGGTGGAAATGGTCGGCTCGTCGAGCCTTGGTGTGAGCTCCTGGGGCCATTTTCCGCGTACCGGCGGAGAGGCGCTCCCGGAGGACCGGGCGCAGGTCCTCGCGCGTGCCGTGCAACGGTCGGGGATCGCGGTGTTCCTGCTGGGACCCGTGTCGCGGGGGCTGCCCGTGCTGTGGGTCAACGACGCCTTCACGCGGCTCACCGGCTTCTCGGGCGACGAGGTCGTGGGGCACCGGCCGCAGTTCCTCGCGGACCTCCTCGCGGACGGGTCGCAGGTGGACACCTTCCGGTCCGGGGTGCTCGAGGGGCGGGAGGTCCAGCGGACCGTGCAGAGCGAGCGCCACGACGGGAGCCTGCTGTGGGTGCAGCTCACGCTCGCGCCGGTCGACGAGGCCGGGGGTGAGGTCGGTCACTGGGCCGGCTCGATGGTCGACGTGACCGAGCACGTGGACCGCTCCGCGGCCCAGCTCGCCTCGCTCGATCTCGAGCGGCGCAAGCGCGCAGGCCTGGCCATCATCACCGAGACCTCGGACCTGCTCAACGACCTCGACTACCCCCTGGCGCTGCGAGAGATCTGCGACGTCCTCGAGGGCGCGCTCGTCGAGTGGGCCGGCTTCTACATGAACGACGACGGCCTGCGCTTCGCCGAGGGCATCGACACCACGACCCCTCCGAGCGGTCGGGGCCAGCGCCACGGCCGCTACATCGCGGACGGCGCGGGCGCGGTGGCCGGAGCCATGGGCCAGACCGACGCGCTGGGCGACGCGACGGGCCCGGCCCTCGTGGTCCCGGGCACCGTGATCGACCTGCAGGACACCGTGCAGGACCTGCTCGACGGCCGGATCGACGGCCCCGTGCGGCTCGACCTGTCTGCCGAGTACCCGCAGTGGTCGGCGTCGGGGTGGTTGAGCCGTGACGTGCGTCAGCGCACCTCCACGCTCTCGAACGCCCCGCGCGAGGTCGTGCTCCACGCGATCTCGGGTCGCCGGCGCGTCCTGGGCGTGCTCGCCACGAGCGGGCTGCCCGCGACGCCCAGCACGACCACCGACCCGGAGAGCTCCGAGGCAGTGCTGCGGACGCTCGCGCGGCGCGCGGGTCTCGCGATCGACAACGTGCGCCTCTACGCCCGCGAGCACCGTCTCGCGGAGACGCTGCAGCGCGCCATGCTGCCCGAGCAGGCGGACGTGACCGGGCTCGACGTCTGGACCTACTACGCGCCCAACTCCGAGCACGCCCAGGTGGGCGGGGACTGGTACGACGTCCTGCAGATCACGCCCGACGTGGTCGGGCTCGTGATCGGGGACGTCGTGGGCCACGACGTCGAGGCCGCGGCGGCCATGGGCCAGCTCCGGTCCGTCGTGCGCTCGTACGCGTACGAGCTCACGACCCCCGGGCCCGTCCTGGAGCGCGTGGACCAGCTCGTGGTGGGCATGCGCATCCCCCGCTCGGCGAGCCTCGTGTACGCCTCCCTCGTGCGCCACGAGGAGCAGCCGTCGTCGGCAGGGCAGGGCGACGAGCCCGACGACGTCGACGCCCCGGCCCCGGACGCTGCGGACCGCAGGGCGGGGGAGGGCGGCGCCGAGCGGTGGACGATCGAGTACTCGCGGGCGGGTCACCTGCCCCCGCTGCTGCTCCGTGCCGGCGAGGTCGCCCAGCTCAACGAGGCCGGCGGCTCCCTCGTCGGGTTCGGGGTCGGTGCGCGCGCGACGGGGCGGGCCGAGCTCGTGCCGGGCGACGTGCTGCTCTTCTACACCGACGGGCTCATCGAGCGCCGGGACCGCGCGCTGCGCGTCGGGCTCGACGCGCTGATGGAGGCGACCCGGGCCATCACCGCGATCGACTCGGCCGGGATCGGCGAGGAGCTCCTCTCGCGGCTCGCGGACGCCCCGGAGGACGACGTCGCGCTCGTCGTGGTCCGCATCCCCGACCCCGTGACGGACCCCGTGACGTCGGCGTTGAGCCCGCGGAGCAGGCGCTGGCTGCTGCCGAGCGAGCCGGCCTCGATCGGTCGGGCGCGGCACGCGGTCCTGCGCACCTGCCAGGCATGGGACCTGGGTGACAGCGCGAACGCGGAGCTGGTCGTCTCGGAGCTCGTCGCCAACGGCGTGCTGCACGGGTGGGGGCACCTCGCGCTGCGGCTCTTCGACACGGGCGACGGCCTGCGCGTCGAGGTCGAGGACTCCAACCCCGCGCCGCCCGTGGCGACGGACGGCCACGCCCACCGCATGGGCGGGTTCGGGATGCAGATCGTCGAGCGGCTCGCGGACTGGGGCTGGCGGCCGGCGGGCTCGGGCAAGCTCGTGTGGGCACGGTTGCGGCCGGCCGCGGAGCGCGCGCACCGCGGGTCGAGGTCAGAGAGGGCCTGAGCCCGCCGGTCAGGCGCTCGCGCTCACGGGCGGGTCGCACCGGTGGTCCGCGTCGATGCGGAACAGGTCGAGCGCCCCGCAGACCTCCAGGACGAACAGGTCCCGGTCGTCGCAGCCGCGCAGGACCGTCGCGCCACCGCGCTTGCGGCCCGAGTCGGCGAGGGAGATCAGGAACGCCGCCCCGGTCGAGTCCATGAAGGTGACACGGCACATGTCGATCACGAGGAGCTGACGACGCAGCCCGACGACGCGGGCGGCGATCTCCGGGAACTGGTCGCGTTCCGCGAGATCTAGGTCCCCGGCGATGACGAGCGTGGTCGTCGCGGGGGACGTGGAGATCTCGATCATGACCATGACTCTAGGCGGCGGGGCCTCTGGTTGCACATGCGCTCGTCACAGGCCTGCGAGAATCGCTGGATGTCCCCTGCACCCACGCACCGCAACCTCCTCGACGGGCCCGATCCCGTCCGCCTCCCGGCCGAGCCCGACGTCGACGCGGCCGTCGCCCGGGGCGACGACCCGGTCGCTCTCGCGAGCGCGCACCCCGCCTCCTCGCTCCCCTGGGCGCTCCTCGCCGAGTCCGCCCTGCGCGAGGAGGGGGAGCGCTCGGCCGTCACGGCGTACGCGTTCGCCCGGACCGGCTACCACCGCGGCCTGGACGCCCTGCGCCGAGCGGGCTGGCGGGGCCAGGGCCCCGTCCCGGCCGACCACGCACCCAACCAGGGCTTCCTGCGGGCGCTGCTCGCGCTCGCCCGCGCGGCCGCGCTCATCGGGGAGGACGCCGAGGCCGAGCGGTGCGAGCAGCTCCTGGTCGACTCGGGCACCTCGGTCGCCGAGGTCGCGGTCCTCGCTGACTGACGTCGCGGGCCTGCTCCCGGGCGGTCGGCCGGCGCACCTGCGCACGTGCACCAGAGCCCGCCAGGGCGCACGGCCCCCCGCCCGACGACGCCGCGCACGCTGCGTCGTCGGGTCGCCGTCGGGTCGCCGTCGGGCGGCGGGAGGCCGGCCGGTGGGCCGAGGGACGCGCCGAGGTCAATGACAGGTAAACTCGTCCAGGCTTCCGGGTGACTGCCGCCCGGACGCGCCTCGGGCCCTGCGCAGGACCCGTCGGCGGTACGCGCCGTGCGTCGACCCCGGGTCGACGGTGCGCGGCGCGGTCGTCCGTCGACCGGACAGTCCTGGCGTACGTGCCGGTCGGTGCCGGTAGTGACCCGGTCCGAGGAACAGGCAGTCTGAAAGTGGGGAATCCATGCCAGGCGTGGTGCTCATCGGTGCCCAGTGGGGCGACGAAGGCAAGGGCAAGGCGACCGACCTCCTCGGGTCGCGGGTCGACTACGTGGTCAAGTTCAACGGGGGCAACAACGCCGGGCACACGGTCGTCATCGGCGACGAGAAGTACGCCCTGCACCTGCTGCCCTCGGGCATCCTGTCGCCGGGCGTGACCCCCGTCATCGCGAACGGCGTCGTCGTGGACATCGAGGTGCTCTTCCAGGAGCTCGACGACCTGATCTCGCGCGGCGTGGACGTCTCGCGGCTGCTCGTCTCGGGCAGCGCGCACGTCATCGCGGGCTACCACCGCACGATGGACAAGGTCAGCGAGCGCTTCCTGGGCAAGCGCCGCATCGGCACGACCGGCCGGGGGATCGGGCCGGCCTACGCCGACAAGATCAACCGGGTCGGCATCCGCATGTGGGACCTGTTCGACGAGAAGATCCTCGCGGAGAAGATCGAGGGCTCGCTCGACCAGAAGAACCACCTGCTGGTCAAGGTCTACAACCGGCGCGCCATCACGGTCGACGAGACGGTCGAGGAGCTGCTCGCGTACGCGGACCGGGTCAAGCCGATGGTCGCGGACACGTCGCTGATCCTCAACCAGGCGCTCGACGCGGGCAAGAACGTCCTGTTCGAGGGCGGCCAGGCGACCATGCTCGACGTCGACCACGGCACCTACCCGTTCGTGACGTCGTCGAACGCGACGGCCGGCGGCGCGCTGACGGGCTCGGGCGTGGGCCCCACGAAGATCTCGTCCGTGATCGGCGTCATCAAGGCGTACACGACCCGCGTCGGCGAGGGCCCGTTCCCCACCGAGCTGTTCGACGAGATGGGCGAGTACCTGCTCAAGACCGGTGGCGAGTTCGGCGTGACCACGGGGCGTGCGCGCCGCTGCGGCTGGTACGACTCGGTGATCGCGCGCTACTCGAGCCGCATCAACGGCATCACGGACCTCGTCGTGACCAAGCTCGACATCCTCACGGGCATCCCCAAGATCCCCGTGTGCGTCGCCTACGACGTCGACGGCGTCCGCTACGACGAGATGCCCACGGACCAGACGGCGTTCCACCACGCGAAGCCGATCTACGCCGAGTTCGACGGCTGGACCGAGGACATCTCGGGTTGCCGGACGTTCGAGGACCTGCCGGCGAACGCGCAGGCGTACGTGCGCTCGCTCGAGGAGCTCTCGGGTGCTCGGGTCTCGGCCATCGGGGTGGGCCCCTCGCGCGACGCGATCATCCCGCTCCACGACCTGCTGCACTGAGACGCTCGACCCGAGGAGCCTGGCGCCTGCCGCGGTCTCCTCACCACCTGAAGGGCCCTGCGCCGACCCGTCCTCCCGGACGGTCGGCGCAGGGCCCTTCGGTCGTGGTCGCCCGAGCGGGTGATCTTCGTCATCACATCCTGTCAGAAACAGGACAGGACCAGACAAGTCGACCAGCTCAACGCTGTGCGTGTCCGCACGGCACGAGTCGATCCTCGTATGGTATGGGCGTACCAAGAAGCTTCATGCAACGGCGCTTTCTTGGGGTGACCGTCAGGGAACTTCAGGTGGCGTCTGCCGTGCGCGGCTCGCACCCTGACCGAGAGAGATGGGTTTCTCATGCAGGAATCACGTAGCCGCAAGATCAAGGCGGGACTCGCGGGACTCGTCGTCCTCGGCGTGGGCGTCGCCGCGACCAGCGCGCTCTGGAGCGACAACGTCTGGTTCACGGGTGACGTCAGCACGTCGGCGTTCAACCTGCAGGGGTCGGTCACCAGCGCCTCCGCAGGGTTCGAGGAGGCGGCGAGCGAAGCCGTCGCCCTCACCATCCCCGTCGTCGAGGAGCTGGCGCCCGGCGACTCGGTGACGCGCACGGTCTGGGTCAAGAACGCCGACTCGACCAACGCGGCGGACCTGGTCGACGTCCCCGTGGTCACCGTCACCGGTGACGCGGCCTCGTTCCTCACGGTCACCGCCACGTACGACACCACGGGCGGCAAGGACCCGAACAGCCTCGCGACCAACGACGTGATCCCCGTCGACGTGACGTACGCATTCACGAACCCCGACACCAGCGCGACCGGCCCCAACGCCGCCGCGCAGGGGAAGTCCGCACAGATCACGGTCCAGGTCACCGGCACGGAGATCGCTTCCTGACATGACCTGGATCCCGCGCACGGCTCGCGCCGTCGCGGGGACAGCGGCTGCCTGCTTGCTCGGCGGCGTCGGAGCCCTCCTGGGGACCGGTGCTGCGGTCGCCGTGGAAGCACCCGTGAGGGTGTCGGCGGGGGAGGTGACCCCCCGGCCGCAGTCGTTCTCCTTCGACGGCATGTCCCCGGGGCAGACCCGGTCCACCCTCGTCGACCTCGCCTCGACCCACGAGAGCGAGGGCGCCGTCGTGGGGATACGGACGACGACCAGCGGAGAGCTGGCCGGCTCGCTCAGCACGTCGGTCGAGGCGTGCAGCACCTCCTGGGAGGACGGTTACTGCCCGACCGGGGCCGCCGTCCTCCTCGAGGGGTGGCGCGGGGACCGTGCCGGAACCGCCCAGGAGGAGGTCGTCCTGCCCGCCGGCGGCACGACCTGGCTCAAGGTCTCCGTCACGCTCGACGACGACGTCGCCCCCGGCGCCACGGGCGCGGTCCGCTACGACCTCTCCCTCCAGGAGACCGAGGGTGACCGGTCGCCCGGCGGCGGGACCGCCGGTCCGGACGGCGCCTCGGGCGGTGGTGCCGACGGCACGCTCCCTCCGGGGGCCTCGGGCCGGCCGGCGATCGGACCGCTCGCCATCACGGGGACGGCCCTCACGACGCTGGCCGCGGTCGCCGGGGTGCTGCTCGGCGCCGGGGCTGCACTGGTACGGCGCAGGCGAGATGCTGTGAGCGGCCCGGCGCCCGGGGACCGGTCCGGCTGAGACGCGCACCGGCGCCGACGAGGCCCGGACGAGGTCCGGACGAGGCGCCGACGACACGAGACGACCAGGACGGAAGGAGAGTGAGCATGACCCGTCGACCCACGACCCGAGCGTCTGCGCACGCTCCGGGCTCCGACCGGTTCCGGGCGCGCACCGCGGCGTTGGTCGCCCTCCTGCTCGTCGTCGCCGTAGTCCTCGTGGGGGCGAGCCGCCCCGAGCCGACCGCGGCGGCGTGGACCGATGCGGTGCACTCCCAGGGCCAGGTCGACGTCGCACCCCTCGTCGTCGCCACGGACGTCGTCGCAGGGGGGAACTTCTCGTGCGCGCTCGTCACGGGGCAGGTCTGGTGCTCGGGCGACAACTCCGCGGGCCAGCTCGGGACCGGGAGCACCACGTCCTCGGCCGTGTTCGTGGGCCCGGTGCGCGGAGCGCTCGAGGGCAGGACGGTCACCCGGCTGGACGCGGGCGCCGCGCACGTCTGTGCGGCCACGGCTGACGGCGTGTACTGCTGGGGCCGCAACGACCAGGGGCAGCTCGGCGTGACCGGCGCCACGAGCTCGGCCGTGCCGGTCCGGGTCGCGTCGTTGTCAGGGGCCGTGACCGACCTCGAGCTGCACGGGACCTCGTCCTGCGCGGTCAGCGGGGGCAAGGCGTACTGCTGGGGCACGACGCACGCCACGGCCGGGAGCAGCGCCACGCCCGTCCTGGTCTCGGGGGGCGCGCTGCCGACGTCGGCGACGGTGACGCACGTCGGGGTGGGTGAGTCGTCGGGGTGCCTCACCGCCGGCGGGGCGTCCTACTGCTGGGGCGCGAACGGCCGTGGCCAGCTCGGCAACGGCACGACGACGACCAGCCGCGTCCCGGTGCGGGTCGTGACCTCGACCCCCATGTCCGGCTTCGTGCTGGACGACGTGGCGGTCGGGCAGGGCTTCGCGTGCGCCGTCGGCTCCGGCCCCAACAACGCCGAGCGGACGTTCTGCTGGGGCGACAACTCGAAGAAGCAGCTCGGGCAGTCGAACGACGGCGCTCAGGTCGAGCTGTCGAACGTGCCGCTCCAGGTCCGTGGCCCGCTCACCGAGAGCATCATCCGCTCGATCGACCTCGGTGGCATGACGGCCTGTGCCATCACGGGCGACGAGATCGGTTACTGCTGGGGCGACAACGCCTCCGGGCAGGCCGGGGTGGGGTACGACGAGTCGTGGGTGCAGCCCGTGGTCGACCGCCCGTCCGAGCTCACGACCGGCCAGATGGACGTCAGGACGTTCGCGACGATCGACGCGAGCAGCAACCACTCGTGCGGGATGTCGACGCTGGGCACGGTCTACTGCTGGGGCTCCAACGCCCAGGGCCAGCTCGGCATCGACGGAGGTCCCGCGGCGGCGCCCACGAAGTTCCGTCCGTGGCCCGTCCTGCAGACGTGGTCCGCGTGGGGATGAGACCGTCGAGCTCCTCGACCTCGCACCCGCCCGCCCCTCCCGGAGGCTCCGCATGACGTGGCTCAAGCGCATCGGCGACGCGTTCCTCACGCTGGCGGCGGTCGCCGGCGTGCTCGGGCTGGTGCTGTTCGTCGGTATCCAGACGGGCCACCTGCAGTCCCTCGTGGTCGTCTCGGGGTCGATGATCCCCACGTACGAGGTGGGGGACGGGATCGTCGCGCGCCGCGTCCCGGCCTCGACGCTGGGGGTCGGCGACGTCGTGAGCGTGTTCACGCGCGAGGGCGTGCTGGTCACGCACCGCGTCGTGGAGATCGAGGACGGCCCCGGGGGCGCGCGCACCCTCACGCTGCGCGGTGACAACAACCCCGTCGACGACCCCGAGCCCTACGTGGTCGAGGACGCCCTCGTGCCGATGGTGCGCATCCCGGGCGCGCGGGACGCGATCGAGGTGCTGCG
>Ga0233375_1001333_pt1 | contig 11187 bp, 7 predicted proteins | sample ElkDunMinimDraft_10_FD_191539 | JGI IMG/M metagenome (GOLD analysis project Ga0233375, IMG submission 191539) | Fecal eukaryotic communites from dung pellets of Tule Elk in California, USA - Elk Dung E16 | ecosystem: Host-associated > Mammals > Digestive system > Large intestine > Fecal | place... | reverse complement strand
GGGCCGGTCAGGGCCGGCAAAGGGCGTCGCGCGGCCGCGCTCGGCCGGCCGGTCGGCCGTGGTGCGTCCAGCCTAGGTCGCGTCACCGACACGGGGGCGGGCGCGCGCCGCGTCAGGGTCGTGACCGGACGTCCAGGAGCGCCGCGCGGATCGCCTCGACGCCCACCTGCACCTCGGTGAAGCTCGTCGAGAGGGGGGAGAGCCCGAGCCGCAGGCCGTCGGGCCGCCGGAAGTCGGGGACGATGCCCTGGGCCCACAGCCGCCGCAGGACCTGCTCGAAGGCGGCGTGGTCGACGGTCACGTGGCTGCCGCGCCGGGCCGGGTCGCGGGGCGAGGCGACGCGCACCCCGAGCGGGACGAGCAGCTCGTCCACGAGGTCGAGGGCGAAGCCGGTCAGCCGCACGGACTTGGCCCGGACAGCACCGGACCCGGCCACGTCCTCCGCCTCGGTGAGCAGGTCGAGCATGTCCTGCATCGCCAGCATCCCGACGATCGCGGGCGTCCCGCTCAGGAAGCGCCGCACCCCCGTGTGCGGGGCGTACCCGGGTCCCATCTCGAACGGCGCGTCGCTGCCCATCCAGCCCTGGATGGGCTGCGTCAGGGCCGCGTGCAGGTCTGCGCGCACGTACCCGAACGCGGGGGATCCCGGGCCGCCGTTCAGGTACTTGTACGTGCAGCCCGCCGCGAGGTCCACGCCCCAGGCGTCGAGCTCGACCGGGACGGCCCCGGCCGAGTGGCACAGGTCCCACAGGACGAGCGCCCCCGCGTCCTGGGCCACGCGCGTGATCGCGCCCGCGTCGGCGAGGAACCCCGACCGGTAGGCGACGTGGCTGAGGACCACGAGCGCGGTGCCCGGCCCGACGGCGCCCGCGACCTGGTCCGCGGTCACGCCCGCGTCGGGGTCCGGGGTGAGCCAGCGCAGCGACGCACCCCGCTCGGCGGCGATGCCCTCGAGCACGAACCGGTCGGTGGGGAAGTTGCCGGTGTCGACCACGATCTCGGTGCGGCCGGGGCGTGCGTCGAGGGCCGCGCGGACGAGCTTGTAGAGGATCACGGTCGTCGAGTCGCCCACGAACGTCTGGCCGGGCGCCGCGCCCAGCACGGTCGTCCCGATCCGGTCGCCGACCGCGAGCGGCAGCTCGTACCAGGACTCGTCCCACCCGCGGATGAGCCGCGCCCCCCACTGCTCCGTCGCGAAGCGCGCCAGGCGCTCGGCGCTCGCGCGCGTGGGGCGCCCGAGGGAGTTGCCGTCGAGGTAGGCGACCACGTCGTCGGAGGGGACGAACTCGCCCCGGAACCGGGCGAGCGGGTCGGCCGCGTCGAGCGCCGCAGCGCGTGCAGCGGGCGAGCCGGTGGACGTGGTCGGGGACGCGGAGGGCGAGCTGGTCACGAGGGATCCTCACTGTACGGACGGGAGCACGGGCGGGGGAGCGGGTCGGCGGGCGGGCCGGCGGCCAGGTCGTGGGGCGTGAGCACACGGGCGCCTGCGAGCCACGCGGCGACCTCCTCGGGGGTCGCGCCGTGCGCGGGCCGCTCACCGGGCAGGTGCGTGCGGGCCGCGGTCGCCGGGCCCCACGTCAGGGCGTGCAGCAGCGCGTCCACGGTGAGGCCGACCGCCAGGAGCGCGCGCAGCTCGCGCTCGTCGAGCCCGGCGGGCAGGGGGCCGTTGCCCTGGTCCGTCCCGTACACGACGGTCCCGCCCGCGGCGACGAAGCGGGCCAGGTTGTCGAGGGCCGTGGCGTGCTGGGCCGTGGGGGTGCCCCAGCCGTGGACGTCGAGCGTGCTGATCCACGTCTGGGAGCGGGCCGCCGCGCTCACCACGTCGTCCGGCAGCCGCTCGCTGAACGGGGTGTGCGCGAGCCGGTCCACGCCCGCCGCCAGCGACCGCCGCGTCTGGCCCGCCCCCTCGGTGTGCGCGACCACGGGCCGGCCGTGCTCGTGCGCGCGCCCCACGAGCGCGCGCAGGGTCGCGTCGTCGGGCACCGGGCCCGCGTCCGCGTGCAGCGCGACCTTGACGAAGCGGGCCCCGGCCGCGACCTGCCGGTCGACCGCGGCGGCGGCCCGCTCGGGACCCGTGACCTCCTCGACGGATCCCGGCGGGGCCCACGACCGGTCCGACGGGTACCCGCCGGGGGCCGTGAGGAACGCGCCGGCGAAGCGGACCTCGGGCAGGCCGGGCGCGCCGCGACGGGTCCCGGACCCCGCCGCGCGTGCCGCGAGCGCGCTCAGCGCCACGGGGTCGCCGCCGAGGTCGTCGACCGCCGCCAGGCCGCCGCGGTACAGCGCGCCCGCGTCGACGAGCCCCAGGTGCACGTGCGCGTCGCGCAGGCCCGGCAGCACGACGCCGGCCAGGTGGCGGCTCGGTGCGGGGTCGGTGCTCGTCGCGGGCCGGGGGCCGCGCGCCGTGGCGACGAGCGCGGTGGGGCCCGACCAGCCCGCGCCCCGCTCCCAGCGGTCGTCGACCGTGACGGTCACCGCGTGGTCGGGTGCGGGCCCTGCGGACCGGGCGCTCACGTGCGACCGATCTCGCTGCGCACCGCGAACAGCTCGGGGAAGAAGGTCAGGTCGAGGGCCTTCTGGAGGAAGCCCACGCCGCTCGAGCCTCCCGTCCCGCGCTTGGTCCCGATGATGCGCAGGACGGTCTTCAGGTGGCGAAAGCGCCACAGCTGGAAGTTGTCCTCCAGGTCGACGAGCTCCTCGCAGCTCTCGTAGGCGAGCCAGCTGCGCTCGGGGTCCTCGTAGATCGCGCGGACCACCGCCACGACGTCCTCGTCGAGCGCGTACCCCTGCGTCACGTCGCGCTCCAGGACGCGGGCGGGGACGGCGTGGCCGTGCCGGGCGAGGTAGCGCAGGAACTCGTCGTAGACGCTCGGCTCGTGCAGCAGGCGCTCGAGCGCGGCGCGCGCGGCGGGCTCGGCGTCGAACACCGACAGCATGCGTGCGTTCTTGTTGCCCAGCAGGAACTCGACGGCCCGGTACTGCCACGACTGGAACCCCGACGCGTGCCCCAGCGACCCGCGGAACTGGGCGTACTCGCTCGGCGTCAGGGTCGCGAGGACCGACCACTGCTCGGTCAGGGTGCGCTGGACGTGCTTGACGCGCGCGATGCGCTTGAGCGCGGACTGCAGGTCGTCGGCCGCGATGAGCGCGCGCGCCGAGGCCAGCTCGTGCAGGACGAGCTTGAGCCACAGCTCGGTCGTCTGGTGCTGCACGATGAAGAGCATCTCGTCGTGGTGCGCGGGCTCGCTGACCGGTACCTGGGCGCCGAGGAGCGCGTCGAGGCGCAGGTACGAGCCGTACGTCATCTGCTCGCGCAGGTCGGTCACGAGGTCGGGATCGAGCGGGCGCTCGGCACCCGGCGACGGCGTCGTCATCTCCCGAGGGTAGAGGGCCGCGCAGGGAGAGCGCCATGAACGCCCGCACCGTGCGGACGCACGCCGGGGTACGGTCGCGGCATGGGCACCCAGAGCGGCGGGACGACGATCGACATCGAGCTCCTCGACGACGTGGCACGCTCGCAGGCCCACCGCGAGGACGTGCTGGACCGGCTGCGCGCCGTGACCGCCGCGCCCGGCCAGGGCAGGTTCGTGTCGTCGGCGGCCCAGATCGTCGCGCTCGCCGAGGCGGACCCTGCCCGGTACCTGCTGGTCGTGTCCTGCGGGGACGACGTGGTGGGGCTCGGCGTCCTGCACCCCGGCGGTGCGCCCGCCGAGGTCGTCACGCTGCTCCAGGGCCCGTCGTCCGACGACGTCGTGCTCTTCCGCGGGTTCCTCGTGGACCGGGCGTACCAGGGACAGGGCGTGGGCACGGCAGTGGCGGCTGCCCTGCCGGCGCTCGCGGCCCGGCTCGCCGAGCGCCTCGACCGCCCTGCCTACGAGTCCGTGGTGCTGACCGTCGACGAGGAGAACGCCGCCGGGCTGCGCGCGTACGCACGCGGCGGGTTCGTCGACCGCGGCCGCTACCTCGGCGGTGACGAGGGACCGCAGCGCGCCATGGCGCTCGCGGCCCGGTAGGTCGGGCGCTGCGCCGGACGCCCGTGCCGGGCGCTCGTGCCGCTCGAGGGGCCGGCTGGCTCGGCTGGGCGAGACTGAGACGCCTGTCCTACAGTGCAGCCATGACCGGGTGGCGCCGGGACGGTGACGGAGGTGGCGCGTGGCACGCGTGGTGGTGACGGGCATCGGGGCGGTGACGCCCTTGTCCTCGACGGGTCCCGGTACCTGGGACGCGCTCGTGCGCGGCGAGCAGGGCGTGCGCCGGCTCGACGACGACTGGGCGAGCGAGGTCCCCGTGCGCATCGCGGCCCGCGTCGAGCGCGACGTCGCCGAGCCGCTCGGGGTCCGCCTGCTGCGCCGCACCGACCGCGCCGAGCAGCTGGCCCTGGTCGCGGGACGTGAGGCGTGGGCCGACGCGGGCAGCCCCGGCGTCGACCCGGAGCGCCTCGCCGTGGTCGTCGGGTCCGCCAACGGCGGGATCGCCTCGACCCTCGCCCAGAGCCGCCTGCTCGACACGCAGGGCTACCGTCACGTCTCCCCGCACGCCGTGACCATGCTCATGGCCAACGGTCCGGCGGCGTGGCTCTCGATCGACCTGGGCGCCAGGGCCGGCGCCCGGGCGCCGACCAGCGCGTGCGCGGCGGGCAGCGAGGCGATCATCACGGGACGCGAGATGATCCTGGCCGGAGCGGCCGACGTCGTGGTCTGCGGCGGGGTCGAGGCCGGCGTCGAGGCGTTCTCGCTCGCGGCCTTCGCCAGGGCGCGGGCGCTGTCCACGCGCAACGACGACCCGGCGCGCGCCTCGCGGCCGTTCGACCTCGGGCGCGACGGGTTCGTCCTGGGCGAGGGCGCCGCGATCGTCGTGCTGGAGAGCGAGGAGCACGCCCGTGCGCGGGGCGCCCGGGTCCTGGGAGCCGTGTCCGGGGCGGCGCTCACGTCCGACGCGTACGACATCGTGGGCGGCGACCCGGTGAACCAGGCGCGCACGATCACGCTCGCGCTGCGCTCCGCCGGGCTCGATGCGGCCGACCTCGGGCTCGTGCACGCGCACGCCACCTCGACCCCGGTGGGCGACCGCAACGAGGCCGACGCGTTGCGCGCCGCCCTGCCCGCGCCCCCACCGGTCACCTCGACCAAGGGGGCGACCGGTCACCTGCTCGGCGCGTCCGGCTCGCTCGGGGTCGTGGTCGCGCTGCTCGCGCTGCGCGAGGGCGTGGTGCCGCCCACGCTCAACCTCGACGACCCCGACCCGGCGATCGACCTCGACGTGGTGCACGGGTCCGCGCGCCCGACGGCGGCCCGGCACGCCCTGGTCGACGCGTTCGGGTTCGGGGGCCACAGCGCGAGCATCGTGGTCTCGCGCGACTGACCGACGCCCGGCAGCCGTCCGACCAACGTCCGACCGACGTCCGACCGACGCCCGGCGGCCGCCCGGCGGCCGCCCGGCGGCCGGGCGGCAGGGACAATGGCCCTGTGGACCTGGACCCGATCGCCCGCCTGCTCGCCTCGCCGCCCGATCTCCCGGTCCGCCACCACCTGGCCGAGCTCACCGGCGCCGTCCGCGACCGGGGGGTCGCTGTGCTCCAGGCCCCGCCCGGCACGGGCAAGACGACGCTGGTCCCGCCGGCGCTCGCGGCCGCACTGCCCGCGGGGCGGGTCGTCGTGACGCAGCCGCGCCGGATCGCGGCCCGGGCGGCGGCGCGCCGCCTCGCGCAGCTGCTCGGTGAGCCCGTCGGACGCACGGTGGGCTTCTCGGTGCGCGGCGAGTCCCGCACGGGTCCCGGGACCCGCATCGAGGTCGTGACGACCGGCGTCCTGCTGCGCCGCCTCCAGCGTGACCCGGAGCTGGCCGGGGTGAGCGTCGTCGTGCTCGACGAGGTGCACGAGCGCCACCTCGATGCCGACCTGACCCTCGCGCTGCTGGTCGACGTGCGGGCGACCCTGCGCCCGGAGCTGGCCCTCGTGGCGATGTCCGCGACGATCGAGGCCGAGCGCACCGCGAGCCTCCTGGGGGACCGGACCCCCGCTCCGGTCGTGGTCGCGGACGGCAGCCTGTTCCCGGTCCAGGAGGTGTGGGCCCCCTCGCCGGGGCCGCGGCTCGACGAGCGGGGCGTGCCGCGCGCGTTCCTCGACCACGTCGCGGCGACCACGCGTCGTGCCCTGGCCGAGCAGACCGGGGACGTGCTGGTGTTCGTGCCCGGGGCGGGCGAGGTCGACGGCGTCGCGCGCCGCCTGGCCGGTGTGGACGCCGACGTCCGTCCCCTGCACGGGCGCCTGCCCGCGCGCGAGCAGGACCTGGCCCTGACGGCGGGGCCGCGGCGAAGGGTCGTGGTCTCCACGGCCGTGGCCGAGTCCTCGCTCACGGTGCCGGGCGTGCGGGTGGTCGTCGACGCAGGCCTCTCGCGCGAGCCCCGCACGGACCACCGCCGCGGCCTGGCCGGTCTCGTGACGGTCCGCGTGAGCCGGGCCGCGGCCGAGCAGCGCGCCGGACGTGCGGGACGCGAGGGGCCGGGCGCGGTGTACCGCTGCTGGTCCCCGGGGGAGCACGGGCAGCTCGTCGCGCACCCGACACCCGAGATCCTCACGGCGGACCTCGTCGCGTTCGCGCTCGAGCTCGCGTGCTGGGGGAGCCCGGACGGCACGGGCCTCGCCCTGCTGGACGCGCCGCCCGCCGCGGCGATGGCGGTCGCCCGCGCGACGCTCGAGGCGCTCGGTGCCGTGCACCCCGACGGCGCGGTCACCCCGCGGGGACGCGAGATCGCGCGCGTCCCGGCGGACCCCCGGCTCGCGCGAGCCCTCCTGGACGCGAGCGACGTCGTCGGGCCGCGGCTCGCCGCCGAGGTGGTCGCCCTCCTGTCCGACGACGTGCGCGCGCCCGGGGCGGACCTCGTCGCGGCCCTGCGGGACGCCCGGCGGGGTGGTCCGGCGAGCGGGGCGTGGCGGGCGCAGGCCGAGCGGCTCCAGGGGCTCGTCCCGGCGCCGCACCGGGGACGACGCGAGGACCTGAGCCTGGACCTCGCGGTCGGGCTCGTCGTCGCGCTCGCACACCCCGACCGGGTTGCGCGCCGTCGGCCGAACGGCTCCACCTACCTGATGGTCTCGGGCACGGGGGCCGCGCTGCCCCCGGGGTCCCCGCTCGCGGGCTACGACTGGCTCGCGGTCGCGGACGCCGACCGCGGCGCGGGCCGGCGCGACGCCACCGTCCGGTCGGCCGCACCGATCGACGAGGACCTCGCGTACGAGGCCGCGTCCTTCGCCCTGCGCGAGGACGAGACCGTCACGTGGACCGGTGGACGGATCCAGGCGCGGCGCACGACGCGGCTCGGCGCGATCGAGCTCGCCTCGCAGAAGGTCGCCGACCCGCCCGCCGACCAGGTCGTCGCGGCGCTGCGGACCGGGCTCGAGCGTGAGGGCCTCGACGTCCTGCCCTGGCGCGAGCCCGCGCGCGAGCTGCGGCACCGGCTCGCGTTCCTGCACCGGGCCCTGGGGGACCCGTGGCCCGACGTGTCCGACGACGCGCTGCTCGTGGGGCTCGACACGTGGCTCGGGCCCGACCTCGCCAGGGTCCGCCGGGCCGCCGACCTCCAGCGCCTCGACGTGACGAGCGCCCTGCGGCGCCTGCTGCCCTGGCCTGCCGCGGGCCGGCTCGACGAGCTCGCCCCCGTGCGGGTCGACCTGCCCGGGGGACGCAGCGCCCGCCTCGACTACACGGGCGAGCAGCCCGTGCTCGCCGTCACGGTCCAGGACGCGTTCGGCTGGCGCGCCACGCCCCGCGTCGCCGACGGGCGCGTGCCCGTGCTGCTGCACCTGCTGTCCCCGGCCAGGCGCCCCGCCGCGATCACCGCGGACCTCGAGTCCTTCTGGGCCACGGGGTACGCGCAGGTGCGCGCCGAGCTGCGCCGCCGCTACCCCAAGCACGACTGGCCCGAGGACCCGACGGCGTGAGCGCCTGACGGGGCCCGCGCCGGCCCGCGGACCCGTCCCGTTTGAGAGGGTGGGCCCATGCGCGCACACCCCGACACCCGGACCGAGCTCCCCCGTGACCTGGAGGACCTGCAGCACCGCGTCGCGAGCATGGACACCCAGGAGGTCGTCGACGAGCTCGGGCGCCTGGGCGGCCAACGGCGGGCGGTCGCGTTCCGCCTGCTGCCCAAGGGGCGGGCCGTCGAGGTCTTCGAGGACCTGGACCCGGCGATCCAGGCCGAGCTCGTCGAGGCGCTGCGGTCCGAGGCGACCGCGGAGATCTTCGCGGACCTCGACCCCGACGACCGTGCGTCGCTGCTCGACGAGCTACCTGCGGGCGTCGCGGCCCGGCTCCTGGCCGGGCTGGGACCCCACGAGCGCGCCCTGACCACGGCGCTGCTCGGGTACCCCGAGAACAGCGCGGGGCGGCGCATGTCCCCCCGGGTCGCCGCGGTGCGCCGTGGGACGAGCGTCGCGGGTGCCCTCGACGCGCTGCGCCGGGCCGGTGACGACGTCGAGACGATCTACACCGTGCCCGTGCTCGGGCAAGGACGCGTCGTCGAGGGCGTGGTGTCGTTGCGGCGCCTGCTCGTGAGCGACCCGGGAACCCTGGTCGAGGACGTCATGTCCCCGGCCGTGACGGTCGAGGCGACCGACGACCAGGAGCACGCCGCCAACGTGGTGCGTGACGGCGGCTATGTCGCGGTGCCCGTGGTCGACCACGAGCACCGCCTGCTGGGGGTCCTGACGGTCGACGACGCGATGCGCATCCTGGAGGCCGAGGAGGACGAGGACTCGGCCCGGGTGGGTGGCTCGGAGCCGTTGCGCCGCCCCTACCTGACCGTCTCGGTCCTGGGGCTGGTGCGGGCGCGCGTGGTCTGGCTCCTGCTGCTGATCGTCGCGGCGAGCCTGACGGTGGGTGTGCAGAGCTACTTCGAGGCGGAGCTCGACGCGGTCGTCGCGCTCGCGCTGTTCATCCCGCTGCTCATCGGCACGGGCGGGAACGCGGGCTCGCAGGCCGCGACGACCGTGGTCCGTGCGCTCGCGGTGGGCGACGTGCGCCGGGGCGACCTGCTGCGCGTGGTCGCGCGCGAGATGCTCACGGGCCTCCTGCTCGGCACGGTGCTCGCCGCAGTCGGCTTCGGCCCGGCGGCGTGGGTCGCGGGGGCACCCATCGCGCAGGTGCTCGCGATCACGGTGGTGGGGGTGTGCGCGCTCGCGACGACGGTCGGGTCGAGCATCCCGATCCTGGCCCGCCGCGTCGGCATCGACCCGGCGATCGTCGCGGCACCCTTCATCTCGACGTTCGTCGACACCCTGGGCCTGGTCATCTACTTCTCGGTCGCGAAGGTCGTCCTCGGCATCTGACCGGCGACAGGGGGCGGCACGAGGCGTCCGGGCCGCGCTCCTGATGCCGGGCGGGGCCCGCGCGGATACCTTCGCCCCAGGCGCGCGCGGCGCCCCACGGGCGAGAGGCGGCCACATGCCGACGAGCAGCAGACCACCGGGACCGCCACGGTCGTGGCCGCTCTTCGCGTCCTTGCAGGGGTATCGCGGCGACTGGCTGCGCAGCGACCTCGTCGCCGGGCTGACGGTGTGGGCCGTCCTCGTGCCCGAGTCGCTCGCGTACGCGACGATCGCGGGCGTCTCACCCGTCGTGGGTCTGTACGCCGCCGTTCCCGCGCTCGTCCTGTACGCGGCCTTCGGCAGCTCGCGCCACCTCGTCGTAGGACCGATGTCCGCGACCGCGGCCCTGTCCGCGAGCGTCGTGGCGGCCTTCGCCCCCGGCGACGACGCCGCGTTCGTCGCGCTGACAACTGCTGTCGCGCTCGTGACCGGTGTGCTGTGCCTGGTCGCAGGGATCGCCCGGCTCGGCTTCCTGGCCTCGTTCATCTCCGAGCCCGTGCTCAAGGGCTTCATCGTGGGCCTGGCCCTGACGATCGTCATCGGGCAGGTGCCCGCGCTCCTGGGCGTCGACAAGGGCGAGGGCAACTTCTTCGAGAAGCTCTGGGCGATCCTCACCGAGCTCGGCACCGTGCACCCGCTGACCGTCGCCCTGGGCCTGGGATCGCTCGCTGCCGTCCTCGCGACCAGGCGCTGGCTGCCCGCGGTGCCCGGCTCGCTCGTCGTCGTCGCGGTCGGGATCGCGCTCGTCCTGCTGCTCGGGCTCGACGACGACGGGGTCGACGTGGTCGGACCCGTCCAGGCCGGGCTCCCCGCGCTCGGCCTGCCCGCCGGCCTCGACCAGGGCACCTACACCGACCTGGTCGGACCCGCCGCGGGCGTCATGCTCGTCGGGTTCGCCGAGGCCCTCGGCGCCGCCAAGGCGTACGCCTCGCGCGAGGGCTACGACATCGACCCCGACCGTGAGCTCGTCGGCATGGGTGCCGCGAACCTGGGCTCGGGCCTCGCCTCGGGCATGATCGTCAACGGCAGCCTGTCCAAGACCGCGGTCAACGGCGGCGCCGGCGCCAAGAGCCAGGTCTCGGGCCTCGTCGCGGCGGCCCTGACCCTCCTGACGCTCCTGTTCCTCACGCCCGTGTTCGAGTCCCTGCCCGAGGCCACGCTCGCAGCCGTCGTCATCGCCGCAGTGATCGAGCTCGTCGACGTCAAGGCGCTGAGACGTCTCTACCGGCTCGCGACGCCCCGCACCAAGGCGCTCTACGGCGGAGCGGCCCGGCACGACTTCTGGGCGGCGCTCGCGGCCATGGTCGGGGTCCTGGTCCTCGACACCCTGCCCGGCCTGGTGCTCGGGATCGTCCTCTCGCTGTTCCTGCTGCTGGGCCGGGCCTCTCGGCCCCACGTCGCCGTGCTCGTGCGCAGCCCGCACGGCCTGTGGGTCGACCGGGCGCGCCGCATCGCCACGGGCAAGGACGGTGGCCGGAGCGTCGAGGGCGCGCTCGTCGTGCGCGTCGAGTCGGGCCTGTTCTTCGCCAACGCGGACACCGTGCGCGCGGCCGTGCGGCGCCTGGTCGCCGACACCGAGCCCCGCGTCGTGGTCCTCGACGCCGAGACCGTGCCGTTCGTCGACGTCGAGGCCGCCGAGATGCTCGCCACCCTGGCCCGCGACCTCGACCGGGTCGGTGCGCGCCTCGCCCTGGCCCGCGACGTCGGCCAGGTGCGGGACGTGCTGCGCGGCGCCGTCGGGCCCGACGACCTGCCGCCCACCTACCCCGACGTCGACAGCGCGCTCGCCGACCTCCTGCCCGGCGCGCCGGGGCCCGCGGGGGAC
>Ga0233375_1001332_pt1 | contig 11192 bp, 6 predicted proteins | sample ElkDunMinimDraft_10_FD_191539 | JGI IMG/M metagenome (GOLD analysis project Ga0233375, IMG submission 191539) | Fecal eukaryotic communites from dung pellets of Tule Elk in California, USA - Elk Dung E16 | ecosystem: Host-associated > Mammals > Digestive system > Large intestine > Fecal | place... | reverse complement strand
CGTCCCCAGCGCGGCGGTGTCGTCCGCGCGGATCCACACGCTGCGCCCGTTCACCTGCGACGCGTCCTGGCTGGGCAGCGCGCTGCGCGTCGCGACGAGCACCCGCAGCCAGCCCCCGCGCTGGTCGATCACGGGCAGCACGGTCGCCACGTCGAGCGTCTCGGCGGGCACGGTCGCGACCGGTGTGCCGTACGGCGCGTCGTACCCGGCGGTGTCACGCAGGACGGACGCGGTCTGCCAGGTGCCGAGGGCGGGGTCGTCGTTGCGGCGCTGCTCGAGGCCGTCGGTGCCGGGCAGCCCGGGGACGAGGACGCGCGGCTCGGCGACCGGCAGGGTCGACAGGTCGACGGGTGGGAGGGTCGGCGGTGCGGGGACGGCCGACTTGGGGACGTCGACGGGCGCGCGGACGACGACGGGCTCGGGGGTCGGCGGTGTCTGCGCGCAGCCGGCGACCACGACCGCGCCCAGCACCGCAGCGGCCGTCAGCCGGGTCCAGCTCCTCGTCCTCACACCACCATGGTGGGGGATGTCGGTCGACACTGGAACGCATGGGAGCTCAGAGCAGCAGCGCCTGGCGACCGCGCACCTCACCGCCCGGCGGCCGCGCCGCGACGGTGCCCGGGCCGGGTCAGGAGTCCGTGTGGGACTACCCGCGCCCGCCGGCGGTGGTGCCGAGCGACGAGCACGTCCGGGTGACCTTCGGCGAGACGGTCGTGGCCGACACCCGTCGGGCGCTGCGCGTCCTGGAGACCTCGCACCCGCCGACGTACTACCTGCCGCTCGCCGACGTGACCGAGGGCGCGCTGGTCCCTGCCGACGGTCCGACGACGTTCTGCGAGTTCAAGGGCCGCGCCGTGTACTACGACGTGGTCGGGACCGACGACACGGGCCGCCGCGTCGTCCGGGCCCGGGCCGCCTGGGGCTACCCGCAGCCCGCGCGGGGGTACGAGGCGCTGACCGACCACGTCGCCCTCTACCCCGACGGCCTGACCTGCACCGTCGACGGCGAGCGCGTCCAGGCCCAGGACGGCGACTTCTACGGCGGCTGGCGCACCAGCCGGGTCGTCGGGCCGTTCAAGGGCGGCAGCGGCACGCGGGGCTGGTGACCTCAGCCCACACCCTCGCCCGCCAGCGCGTCGGTGAGCAGCCCCACCAGCGCGTCGAGCTGCACGTCCGACGACCCCTCGGTGTCCTCCTCGCTCGCGCCGTCCAGCGCCCGGGCGGCGAGCCCGGACTTGCTGTCGATGAGCTCGGCGATACGGGCGTCGATGGTCTGCGCCGCGATGATGCGCCACGCGGTGACCGGCTCGTCCTGGCCGATCCGGTGGATCCGGTCGATGGCCTGGGTCTGCTCGGCGTCGGTCCACGACAGCTCGGCCAGCACCAGGTTGGACGCGACCTGCAGGTTCAGGCCGACACCGGCAGCCATCAGGGAGCACACCGCGATCGAGACCTCGGGGTCCTCGACGAACGCCTTGACGTTCTTGGCGCGTGCCCGGGGCGTCTGGTCGCCGCGGATCGAGGCGTACCGGATGCCCCGCTCCGCGAACGTCTTCTCGGCGTGGTCCATGACGTCGATGTGCTTGGCGAAGAACACGACCTTGCCGACGTTGCGCGCGAGCTGTGCGGCGTAGTCCGCGGCCAGCCCGGCCTTGGCCTGGCCGATGCGGCGGACCATCGTGAAGACGTTCTCGCCGCCCGCCTTGGAGCTGGAGTCCTTGAGCTCGGAGGCGGCGACGCGACGTGCGAGGTCGAGGTCGACGCCGTCGACGGCGGTGTCGCCCCCGCGCGCCTGCAGGGCCGCGCGGTACCGGCTGACCAGGCGCTGCGCGAGCGCGGCCTCGGCGGCGCGGATCGAGCGGCCGACCGCGCCGTCGAGCTCGACGGGCAGGTCCGCGACGCGGCGGGCCGGGATGTCGGCGACCACGTCGGCCTTGCGGCGACGCACGATGCCCATGTCGATGACGGCGGCACGCGCCGCGGCGGAGAACCCGCGGTCGGCCGGGGTCAGACCCGTGTCCTCGAGCGCCGTCATCAACGCGCCCAGCGGCTTCGTCTCGTCGATCCAGCCGAGGAACTGCCAGATGGCGCGGAAGTCCTCGATGTCGTTGATCAGCGGCGTGCCGGTCAGCGCCATCAGCAGCGGCCGCGCCATGCGGGCGCGGATCCGCTCGGACAGCGCGAGCACGTGCTTGGAGCGCTGCGAGCTGGTGTTCTTGATGAAGTGCGCCTCGTCGACGACCATCCCGCGGAACCCGTGGTCGCCGAGCCACCCGACGTGCCGGTCGAGGATGTCGTAGTTGACGATGACGACGTCCGCGAACGCGTCGACGTCGTCGCCGTCACCGTGGACGACGGTCGCCCGCCGCAGCGGGACCCACAGCCCGACCTCGTGCGCCCAGTTCGTCTTCACGACGTTGGGGACGACGACGAGGAGCGGGAACGCGTCGGCGGCCTGGGCGGCGAGCAGCGCCTGGGCCGTCTTGCCGAGACCGGGCTCGTCGGCGAGCAGGAACGTGCGGTGGCCACGGACCGCGGCCGCGACGACCTGCGCCTGGTGCGGCATGAGCTCGCGGCCGGGAGGCGTGGGCACGAAGCGCGGCTCGGGGAGTGCCATGCACGCGGGTGCACCGGGGGTGGCGTCCTCGAACGAGCGGAAGAGCGGTTCGAGCAGCTCCCAGCCGGCGAGCCGACGCGGGCGCGCGACGACCCGCTGGGCGGCCGCCTCGAAGTCGGGTGCGAGGAACGGGTTCGCCAGCCGCCGCGAGATGACGGACTGCGGGACGACCCGCTTCTCGACGCCGGGGGCGGGCTGCGGGGGCGGGGCCGGCTCGGGCTCCTCGGGCGGCTCGAGGCCGCCGGCGCGCATCACGGTGGCCTTGTAGGCACGTGCCGCGTCCGAGACGCGGGCCTCGTCCGTCAGCAGCTCCAGCAGCGAGGTGTCGCGGGCGGCGGTCTTCGCGAGCTGGGTCGCGACGCCGTCGAGCCGCTTGAGCTGCTCCGTCCGCCGCGCCTGCGAGAGGCTGGCGTCCGCCATGACCCGGGCGCGCTCCTCCCGCACGATCAGCGCCACGACCTGGAACTTCGTGCGGACCGCGGCACGGGTCGGGGGTCGCTGGACCGCACCGTCGACCTCACGGGCAAGCCCGGCGAGCACGGGGATGATCCCCTGCTCGCTGGGACGCGGAGCACGGCGGCGTTGCGCGCCGGCGTCGCTGCGTCCGCGGCCGGAGCCGCGCTGGCCTGCTCGTGCCACATCTCCTCCTTCGCGCCCGTCCGCACCGCGTCCGCGGTCCGGCACGCCATGCCCCCACCCAGCCAGGACCGGTCGCGCCGGGGCAGTGCCCCGTGCTGCCGGGCAGCGCCCGGGGCCGACGGGGCGTGAGCTCCTGCGGGTGAGCGCGCCGTGAGACCGCGCAGCTTCCCCCGTGCGCGCGCCTACGGGTCCGTGCTGACGCCGGTGGTGCCACTCGGCCGGACGCCTCCGTGAACGACCACGCGGCACGGTCCTGGCCCTGCTCCATCACCAGCTGATCGAAAGCCTACCGCCGCGTGCACGGCACGCCTGCGCCCGGCGTGCAGGATCCACCCGAAAACCAGCCACGCGGCCCACTCCCCCGTCGCTACGCTGCTCGCGCTCGCCCGGGACCCTCCCGGGCCACCTCCCCGGGAGTCCCCGTGTCTGACAACCCCGCCGACGTCGTGACGACGCCGGCCGCACCCGTTCGCGAGAACGTCCGCCGCGGGACGCTCGCCGCCCTGGTCACCGTCCCCGTGGGCGTGGCGGCCTGGGTCCTGATCTGGGGACTGGGCTACGTGACCGCGATCGTCGGCGCCGTCGTCGCCTTCGTGGCGCTCCGCCTGTACGTGTGGGGAGCGGGCCGGATCAGCCGCGTCGGCGCCACGGTCGTGCTCGTGACCACCGCCGTCACGCTGCTCCTCGCCTTCTTCGCCGGCATGGTCTACGACGGCGCGACCGCGTTCGTCGAGGGCAGCGGGCTCAGCGCCTGGGCGGCGCTCACGCACGGCGAGTTCTGGCCCCTGTTCTTCGAGGTCCTGCCCGACGCCCTGCCCGACTACCTGCCCGACTTCGGCTGGGCCATCGGGTTCGGTGCGCTCGGCTCCTTCGCGGTCCTGCGGTCGGCCTTCGCCGCGGCCAAGACCCCGGACGAGGCTGCGGTGCCCGCCGCCGAGGCGTACGGCGTCGGTGCGTTCGGTGCCGAGGCGTCCGGTGCGGAGGCCGCTCCGGCTGCGGCGCCCGAGGCCGGCCCCGCTGTCACGCCCGTCGCCGCGCCCGCGCCGGCGAACGACCACCAGGGCATGCCCGGCCCGCTCTGACGCCTCGACGAGGGGCCGCCGAACCGTCAGGTCTCGGCGGCCCCTCGTCGTTCCCGCCCCGGCGCCGTTCAGGCGCGCAGCGCCGCTCAGCCCTGCGCCGCGTGCCACTGCGCCAGCCGCCGCAGCCCTTCGTCGATCGTCACCTCGGGGCGCCACCGCAGGTCGGCACGCGTGCGGCGCTGGTCGAACCAGTGCGCGGTCGACAGCTGCTCCGCGAGGAACCGCGTCATGGGCGGCTCCCCGTCGGTGCTGCGCAGCGGGAGCCGGGCCCAGGCCGTCTCGACCGCGGCACCCGCGCCGCGCGCCAACGCGCCGGGCACGCGGGCCGTCGGCGGGGGCGCACCGACGGCCGCACAGATCCCCGCGAGCATCTCGGCGACCGTCCGCGGCTCGCCGTTGGTGACGACGTAGGCCCGGCCCCGCACGGCACCGTCGTCGTCGCCGAGCCGGTGCAGCGCCGCGAGCAGCGCCGACGCCGCGTTGTCGAGGTACGTCGTGTCGATGAGCGCCGCGCCGTGGCCCAGCAGCGGGAGCCGGCCGGCGCGGGCCCGCTGCGCGACGCGCGCGACGAGCTGCTCGTCGCCCGGCCCCCACACGATGTGCGGCCGGACGGCGACGACCCGCAGGGCACCGTCGGCGTCGAGCGCGAGGAGCTCGGCCTGCGCCTTGGTCCGCGCGTACTCGCCGTGCGCGTGCTGCGGGTCGGCCGGCGGCGCGTCGTCCCCGACGATCGCGGTCCCCGTGTGCGCGACGGACGGTGACGACACGTGCACCACGTCGGTGACGCCGCGGCGCGCGGCCGCGGCGAGCAGCGTGCGCGTGCCGTCGACGTTGACGCGGCGGAAGTCGGCCGCGTCGCCCGCGAGCGACACCTTCGCCGCCAGGTGCACGATCGCGTCGACACCGCGGACGGCGCGGTCGACGGCGTCGGGGTCCGTCACCGAGCCGAGGACGTCCTCGGCGCCGTCGAGGCCGCTGGGCCGCCGCTGGAACGTCCGGACCTCGTGCCCCACGTCGCGCAGCCGCGCGGCGGTGGTGCGTCCCAGCAGGCCGGACGCGCCGGTGACCAGGACCTTCACGGCCGGCCCAGCCGTCCGCCGGCGAGCACGCCCTCGGCCCATGCCGCGAGCCGGGTGCGGTCGACCTTGGAGTTGTGGCGCACGTCGGTCGGCAGGTCGGGGACGACGAGCACCGCCGCGACGGCCGGACCGACGGCGGCGCGCACGTCGGCCGTGAGCGCGGGCGTCCCGAGCGCGGGCCGGCGCGCGCCCGGCTCGGTCTCCACCACGACGACGACCTGCTGCGTGCCCCGCGGCCCGACACCGACGACACCCGCACGGCGCACGCCGGGGAGGGACTGCGCGCGCTGCTCGGGGCCGACGGGCGTGACGGGCCCGTCGGCGGTGAGCAGGACGTGCGCGAGCCGCCCCTCGACCCACAGCCGGCCCTCGGCGTCGAGGTGCCCGACGTCACCGGTCCGGTGCCATCGCGCGCCGGGTGCGACCCCGTCGAGCGCGTCGTGGCCGCCGCCGTCCGGCGTCCCGCGTCGGCTCTCGCGGTCCGTCAGCCACAGCCGGTCGTAGTGGTCCTTCACGTGCGCCGCGGCGACGACGACCTCGCCGGTCACCCCGGGCGTCGCGGCCAGGGGCCCGGTCGCGCGCCCCTCGGCGTCGAGCGCGCTGATCCGCACGGTCACCCCGGCTGCGGGCCGTCCGACGCACACCCCGCCCGCGGCCCCGCCGGCGCCGGCGGCGCGGATCTCCTCGAGGGTCACGTCGGTGAGCAGCAGGCCCTCGGTCATGCCGTACGGCGTGTGCGGCACCGCGCCGGGCAGCAGGTCGCCGACCGCCGCGAGCAGCGCCTCCCCCACGGGCGCACCCGCGGACAGCAGGAGCCCGACGCGGCCGAGCGCGCGCTCGTCGTCGGCCGTGAGGTCGCCCGCCGTCGCGACGACGTTCGCGACGGCCGCGGGCGACAGGAACACCGCGGTCGGGCCGGGAAGGTCGACGGTGGCGGCCTCGACGGCGGCCGCGACCGCCCGCGCGGTGAGCGTGCGCGGGGCCGTGACGTCCATGTCGGGCGTCACGGAGCGGCAGCCGAGGGCGGGGCCGAGCAGGGCGAACGGCGCGAAGCCCGCGACCAGGCCCGTCCCGACGCCCAGGCCGTACTGCGTCGCGAGCGCGTCGCGCATCGCCGAGAGCTGCGCGTGCGTGTACGCCACGCCCTTGGCGGGTCCGGTGGACCCGGACGTGAACAGGATCGCCGCGACGTCGTCCGGTGCCGGCTCGGGCGGCAGCCCGGTCCCGACGCCGAGGTCGACCAGGTCGGGCAGGCTCAGGTCGACCCCGAGCAGGGCTGCGGTGGCGGGTGGCAGCGTCGTCGTCGACACGCGACGCCCCGGCCAGCCGAGCGCGCGCGCCGCAGCCAGACCCTTGCGCTCCCCCACCACGACGCTCGGTTGCGCGCCACGGACGGCACGCGTGAGGCCGCGGGCACCGAGCCCGGCGTCCGCGACGACGACGACGGCGCCGATCCGCAGGCACGCGTAGAGGGTCGCGGTCAGGTCGGCCCCGGGCGGGACGAGCAGCGACACCCGGTCCCCGCGGCGCACACCGGCCGCGTGCAGACCCGCCGCGAGCTCACGCACGCGCCGGGCGAGCAGACGCCACGTGACGGTCCGGACGCCGTCGCCGGTGGGCGGCGCCATCTCGACGAGCGCCGTCGAGTCGTCGTCGGCGAGGTCGTCGAGCCGGCGCCACAGCGGCGCGCGGGCGTCGGTCGCGGCGGTGGGGTCGGCACCCGTCGCGGCGGTGGTGCGGTCGCGCGTCGCGGCGGCGCGGTCCGGGCCTGTCGCGCGGCGGTCCGCGAGCCACGTCGTGACGGCGCCCGCGACGTCGACGTCCTCGGAGACCAGGTGCCCCGCGCCCTCGAAGCGGTGCACCCGGGCCTGCGGCAGCCGCGCGAGCAGGTCCCCGAGGTGGGCGTCCCCGAAGACCGGGTCCCGCGGGCCCCACAGCACCAGCGCCGGGACGTCGAGGCCACGGACACCCTCGGCGACGCGGTCCAGCTCGTCCGTGCTCGGGTGACCGGGGCCGACGGGGATGTCGGCGACGAACGCGCCGATCCCCGCGCGGCGCTCGGCCGTGCGGTACGGCGCCCGGTAGGCGTCCTTGACGTCGTCGGGCAGCGACGGGTGCGCGAGCGCGAGCGTCGTCTCGAGGAACGCGGGCGTCGCGACCGTCGACGGCGCGAGCGCACCGAGCGCGGCACGCAGCGGCAACGGGATCGGACGGTCCTGCGGCTGGTGCACCGCCGTGTTGAGCAGGACGACGCCCGCGAGCGCGTCGACGTGGTCGACGGCCCACCCGAGCGAGACGACGCCGCCCCAGTCGTGACCCACCGTGACGACGGGCCCCTCCAGCGCGAGCGCGTCGGTGAGGTCACCGAGGTCCCGCACCCGGCGGCGCAGGGTCCGGTGCGTGCCCGTCCGCTCGGAGTAGCCCATCGCCAGCTGGTCGACGGCGACGACGCGCCACGCGCCCGGGCCGTCGTCGGCGTCCGCGGCGGCGAGCGTGGCGGCGGCGAGGTCGCGCCACAGGTACGCCCACGTGGGGTTGCCGTGCACGCACAGCAGCGTCCCGACGGGCGTGACGCCCCGGGCGGCGAGGACCGGTCCGGTGTCGAGCACGTGCCAGGTGCGCTCGACGGCGGGCGTGCCGTCGGCGGGGCCGGGCGACCCCGGCAGCGGCGTCTCGCGCGCGGTCACGAGCCGCGACCACGCGGGGTCGAGGCCGGGCAGGCCGGCCGGCGGGAGCTGCGCGGGCGCGGGCGTCGGCGCGGGCAGCCGACCGGCCGGCCCCGTGGTGGGACGTGTCACCAGGCGAGCTCCAGCATCGCGGTGTTGATCCCGGAGCCGACGCCCATGAGCAGCACGCGGTCCCCCGGCGTCAGGCTCGACGCCTCGTGGGCGAGCGTGATCGGGATGGACGCCGGTCCGACGTTGCCGAACCGCGGGTACGTCAGCGGCACGCGCGCCCGGTCGAGCTTCGCCGCCTTGATGATCGCGTCGGTGTGCACGTCGGAGACCTGGTGCATCACGTAGCGGTCCATGTGGGACCACTCGAAGTGCTCGCGGGCCTCCTCCCACGCGGCCATGACGAGCTGCATGCCGCCGCGCAGCAGCGCCTTCGCGTCCGTGTACATGCCGTTGACGCCGCCGACGCACAGCTCGTTGAACTGCGTCGCCGCGCGGGTCACGCCGCCCAGCAGGCGGTGCCCGGAGGGGTGCGCGTCGGCGGGGCCGAGGACCGCGGCGGCGGCGCCCGAGCCGAGCGTGAGCGTGGGGAACTCGCGCATGAAGTCCGCGCGCGTCGTGCCCTCGCGGGACAGCCGCGCGACGGTGTTGTGCTGGACCTCGTCGGCGTCCTCGCCGTCGACGACCAGCGCGTACTCGATCTGCCCGGCGTCGATGAGCTGGGCCGCGAGGCTCATGCCGTTGACGAACCCGAGGCACGCGTTGGCGATGTCGAAGTTCACGGCCGACGACGGCAGGCCCAGGCCGTGGTGCATGCGGACCGCGACGGACGGCTCGAGGTGCGGCCGCGTGACCGACGTGTTGACGATCAGGCCGATCCGGCCGCGGTCGACGCCGGCCTCGGCGAGCGCCTTCGCGCCCGCCTCGATGGTCGCGGCGTCGAAGCTCTGCCCCGGCGCCCAGTTGCGGCGCTCGTGGACGCCCGCGATGCGCTCGAGCAGCCCCGTCGGCAGCCGCAGCCGCTCCAGGACGGGCCGCAGCCGGTCGTCGAGCTCCGCGGACGTGGTCACGCGGTCAGGTGTGACGGCGGCCAGGGACAGCAGGGCCGCGTTGCGGAATGTCGTTGTCGCGTTGCCTGCCACTCACACGCCTCTCCAGGTCACGGAGACCCCATCCTCCCCTGACCGGCGGGAGCGTGCACGGCGGTGGTGGGCACGTGGGCGCGCGGAGGCCGAGGCCCCCGCGGGTGTCCGGAGCGTTCTCGCCCCGGCGCCCGCGAGGGCCTCGGCCTCGTCGGTCGCCGTCAGGACCGGGGGTGACCCGGCTTCGGCGGCTTCGGCGGCTTGGTCGGCTTCGGCGGCTTGGTGGGCTTCGGCTCGAGCGCGGCGACGGCGTCGAGCAGCGCGGCGGTCGCCTCGTTCACCCTGGCCTGCGGGCCACCCTTGGCGAGGACGGCCTTGGCATGGGCCTCGGCCCTCTTCACCGCCGCGACGCTCTTGCCCGTGTAGGTGTGCCCGCGCAGGTCGAGCTCCGCGACGGTCGCGAGCGCCGCCTCGAGCCCGGAGGTGTCGGTGATCTGCTGGCGCAGGCCCAGCCACTTCTCGGGGTCGGCGACGGCCACCGCCCCCAGCTTCTCGGAGAAGTCGCTGTTGAAGATCAGCGGGTTGTGGGTGGACCGCCAGCTCAGCTGGTCCGTCAGGCCCCAGAACGTCACCCGGTTGATGTCGGTCGAGTACTTCTTGTAGACCGCGAAGTACTCGGCGAACCGCTGGGCCTGGATCGTCTCCAGCTCGGCCCGGTTGGTGATCTTGCCCTCCCAGTAGGTGAACCCCTCCCGGGAGATGCGGTCCTTGACGGACGGGTCGGTCAGGTCGCGGTACGCGGCCCGGTCGTCGCCCTCGGGCTGGCCGTTCCACGCCTCCCACACCTGCAGGTCGAGCTCGCTGATACTCACCGAGAAGCCCGCCTCGACGATCAGCTGGAGCGAGCGCTCCACGGACGCCTCGTTCGAGCACGCCCCCGGCTGCCACTCCGCCGCGGCGTCGTCGACGAGGCGCGGCAGCCGCGTGAGGTCCGAGCACGCGTAGGCGGGCGTCTGGTTGATGTAGTTGTGCGACTGCATGCCGATGGCCTCGACGAGCGGGCGCGGGTCCTCGGGGTGCTCGGCGGCGTACCGCTCGTTGAGGTCGGTGGCCATCGCGATGATCGCCTGCGCCTTGCCCTCGGACTGGAAGACGTTGAAGTCGTTGTACTCCAGCCGCGTCTCCGGGCCGTACTGGCGGGCGAAGACGAACGCGTCGTAGAGGAAGTCGGCCGGGTGCTCGCCCGCCGCGGTGTCGGCGCCGTTCGCGTAGGAGCTGTACCAGCGCGAGAAGCCGCCGTTGGGGCCGCCGCGCAGGAAGTCGCGCCAGTCCTGCGTGGCGGGGTCGAACTCCGCGAGCCCGTCGACGAACGCCTCGTTCACGACGTCCCAGGACACGGTGCGGCCCTGGAAGTGCGTGAGCACCTCCTCGATGTACCGCTCCATGTTGGCCTTCGCCTGGGCGCGGGTGCCGCCCGTGGTGCCGCTGTTGATGCGGGCCGGTGACTGGCCGTGCCAGACGAGCACGTGCCCGTGCACCTTCATCCCGCGTGCCAGCGTCTCGTCGACGAACGCGTCGGCCGCGTCGAAGGTGAAGGTGAACTCACCGGTCTCGGGGTCGATGTTGTCGTTCGGCAGCAGCTGGTCCGGCTTCATGTTGTTCTCGGCCGTCATGACGCTGTAGTGCCGGTCGATCGTCGCCGAATTGGGCGAGCCCTCCGCGTACGTGCCGGGGTGGGAGTAGATGTTGCCGACGTCGAAGTAGTCGCGGTAGACGTCCTTGAGCGGCTTGATCGCCTTGCGGAACGACGTCTCGAGGACGACGTCGTGCTCCGGCATCGTGAAGGAGTCGACGCGCGCGCCGATCCACTCCAGGTCGGCCGACGTCCACCCGCCCCAGACGTGACCCTCGCGCGGGATGGCCGTCAGCTGGACGGTCTCGCCCGCCTCGTAGCTGCCCGCGCCGGTGACGGTCCCGTGCTTGGCCGCGCGGATCTCGACCTCGTAGGTCTCGGCGAC
>Ga0233375_1001331_pt1 | contig 11208 bp, 11 predicted proteins | sample ElkDunMinimDraft_10_FD_191539 | JGI IMG/M metagenome (GOLD analysis project Ga0233375, IMG submission 191539) | Fecal eukaryotic communites from dung pellets of Tule Elk in California, USA - Elk Dung E16 | ecosystem: Host-associated > Mammals > Digestive system > Large intestine > Fecal | place... | reverse complement strand
GTCACCAGCATGCCGAGGGTCGCGAACTCGGTCACACCGGTGGTGCCCGGTTCCACGAACTTGTTGCGCACCAGCATCTGCAGGATCAGCCCCGCGATGCCGAGCGATGCGCCGACGAGCAGCACCGCGACGGTGCGCGGCACGCGGCTGGCGGCGAGGAGGAACGCAGCCGTGCCGTCCGTGCCGCCTTCGAGGAGCGCCGCCGGGGAGACGTCGGACACCCCGATGAAGAGGCTGGCGATGCCGAGCAGCACGAGACAGACGCCGATGAGCACCCCCACCCACGTCCGCCGGGGGCGGGCGGGGGCAGGGGCGCTCGTCGTCGCGACGACCGTCGCAGTCACCTCAGTGCCGGTTCTCTCTGATCGAGCGCCTATTCGGCGATCTGCAGGACGTCTTCGATCATGATGCGGGTGGTGTCGATCCCGCCGAAGACGATGTACCAGGCGGTGGGGTTGAGGTAGACGATCTGGTCTTCCTGGTACGCCGTGGTCTGCTTGATGATGTCGTTGTCGAGCACCGCGGCCGCGGCCTGCGCGTTCTCCTCGCCGGTGGCGGCGTCACGGTCGACGACCCAGAGGAAGTCGGGGTTGTGCTCGAGGAGGAATTCGAACGACACCGGCTCACCGTGGGTGGCCGACTTGACGTCCTCGACGACGGGCTCGACGCCGAAGACGTCGTAGATCAGTCCGCCGCGGGCATTGCGACCGGTGGCGTCGCCCTCCGAGGGGGCCATGGCGTTGAGCCGGCCGCCGGAGACCATGAGGCCCAGGCCCGTGCCGGCGTCGGCGGTCGCTGCCCGCGCCTCTTCGATGCCGGCCTCGAGCTCGGCGAGCGCCTCTGCTGCGGCATCCTCGGCTCCGAGGACCTCGCCGAGGAACGTGGTGTTGCGCTCGAGGGTCTCCTGGAAGGAGCCGGCGATGCTGAGGTCCACGGTCGGCGCGATCTCGCTGAGGTCCTCGTACAGACCGGTGGAGCGCCCGCCGATGATGATGAGGTCGGGCTGCTGGGCCTCGATCGCGACGAGGTCGGCTTCGAACAGGGTGCCGGCGTTGAACGCGTCGTCGGCGAGGTAACCCTGCAGGTAGTCGGGGACGGACTCCAGCGGCGCTCCGGCGACCTCGCCGCCGAGCGCGCCGATGGTGTCGAGGCTGGCCATGTCGAACACGACGATGGTCTCGGGGTTCACGGGCACCTCGACCGTGGTCTCCTCGTACTGCGGCTCCTCGTCCTCGCCGGCGAGGTTGCGGTCCCACGAGTACGAGACGGTGCCGGCGTCGGCGCCCTCGGCCGCTTCGGCGGTCTCTTCGGTGGAGCCCGTCGCGCAGCCGGTCAGGGCGACGGCGGTGACGAAGGCGAGGGAGGCCGCGAGCAGCGGTCGTGTGGTGCGCATAGAGGTGTCATCTCCTGTGGGGGGCGACGATTCGGAGCGCGATGCATCGACGGATGACGTCGGCTCCGACGGCATCGTCGTAGGGTGGGAAAGGCCGGGGATCACATCACACCAGCCGTATGTAGGTTAGCCTAACCTCATGACTTCGACCACCTCGGCATCCTTCCGCCTCGAGCGTCGTCCGCTGGACCTGCGGTTCCGCATGACCCGTCTGGCCGCTCGGCAGTGGCTGACTCCCGGCTACGTGCGGGTGCGGCTGGAGGGTGACGACCTGCGCGGCTTCGACTCCCTCGGCGCCGACGACCACATCCGGGTGTTCTTCCCCGATTCGCCTCCCGCCACGGTCGAGGAGCTGCGCGCGGCGCCGAATCGGGAGTACACGCCGCTCGCGTGGAGCTCCGACGACGGCTGGCTCGACCTGGAGTTCGCGATCCACGGCGAGGGCGTCGCCACGCAGTGGGCGGCGACCGCCGAGATCGGCGCGGTCGCCGGCGTCGGCGGCCCCCGGGGCTCGATGATCATCACCGGCCGGCCCGACGCGTGGCTGCTGGCCGGCGACGAGACCGCCGTCCCCGCGATGCGACGCTTCGCCCACGCGATGGATGCCGACGCGGTCGGCCGCATCTTCGTCGAGGTGCCCGACGCGGGTCACGAGCTGCCGATCGAGGCGCCGTCGGGCGTCACGGTGGAGCAGGTGCACCGGGGCGGGGATGCCGCGGGAGCGGCACTCGCACGCCGACTGGACGCGCTCACCGCCGACGACCGCCCCACGGGCGCCGTGTTCGGCTTCGTCGCGGCCGAGCAGGGCATCGTCAAGCCCGCACGTGCCCTGCTGCAGGAGCGCTGGGGCCTCGAGCCGGACTCGTTCGTGGCGAAGGGGTACTGGAAGCGCGGCGAGGACGAGTACCACGCACCGCACTGAGCGGGCGGCTGCGGCTCAGTACCAGTCGGTCGCCTGCGAGTGCGCCCACGCGGCGCACGGAGTGCCGTACGCCCGCGAGATGTAGTCCAGGCCCCACCTGATCTGCGTCGTGGCGTTGGTCTGCCAGTCGGGTCCGGCTGCGGCCATCTTGTGCCCGGGCAGCGACTGCGGGATGCCGGTGGCACCGCTGGAGGGGTTCACGGCCTGGTAGTTCCAGTCCGACTCCTTCTGCCAGAGCGAGTCGAGGCACCGGAACTGGTCGCTCCCCCAGCCGTACTGAGTGGCGGCGAGGTGGGCGGCGGTCGCCTTGGCACCCTCGACGGTGTTGCCCGCGGCGATCGCCGCAGCCTCGGCCTCGGCGGCTGCGGCTGCCGCGGCGGCCGCCTCTTCCGCGGCCTTCTGGGCGAGCGCCGCGTCGAGCCGGGAGCGCAGGTCGGCGACGCGGACCGTGACCGTCTCGATGTGCTCCTCGGTCTCATCGACGACGTCGGGCACGAGCAGCAGCGGCATCACCTCGAAGTCCGAGAGCCGCTCCACCGCGGCATCCAGGTGGGTCGTGTCGACCTCCGTGGTCTCGACGCCGAGGTCGAGCCCCGACTGTGCGATCTCGGCGCTGACCGTCTCGGCGGCGGCGATCGCGGCGTGGGCTTCTCCGACGGTCGCCTCGGCCTCGGCCGCGACCTGCTGCAGTGTCGTCGCACCCGTGGGGTCGTCCGACATCGGCAGCGCGTCGGCGGCGGCGGCGGCTCCCGTCGCGGCGAGCCCGCCCAGGGCGATGCCGCCGAGGATGGCGCCGGCAACGGCCAGACGGCGATGGACGCGGCGGAGGTGCTCGACGCGCAGGGCGCGCCGGGACAGGGCTGACGTGGATGCTGAAGGCATGGGAAACGTGCTTTCGTGAGCGGAGTGCGCCGGCACGGCGGCGCCACGCCCTCGGGCCGGGCGCGGTAACCCACTGTGCAAGGTCAGTCTGGACGAACCCTCCGCCGATACTGAGCGAACCGTGAAAGCGGAGATGACCACGCGATCAGGGGTTATTGTGCGGACGCGGGTGCGCCGCCTTGCCCGCCGGGGCGCGCGGCTGAATACTGAGGACCGCCGGGACCACCGGCATCCCGCACCGGCGCGAGAGGAACCGTCATGCTGACCCTGAATCCGTACCTCAACTTCCCGGGCCGGGCGCGCGAGGCGATGGAGTTCTATCAGGAGGTGTTCGGCGGCGAGCTGACCGTCGACACGTTCGGCTCATTCGGCGGCACCGACGACCCCGCCGATGCCGACCTCGTCATGCACGCCCAACTCGAGACGCCGCAGGGATTCACGCTCATGGCGGCGGACACCCCGAGCAGCATGTCGCATCATGCCGCCACCGGGTTCTCGGTGTCGATCAGCGGCGACGACGAACCGGCGGCCCGCCGCTTCTGGGACGCACTGTCGACCGACGGCAACGTCACCATGCCGCTCGGCGACGCGCCGTGGGGCGGGCTGTTCGGCATGCTCACCGACCGGTTCGGCATCTCGTGGCTGGTCTCGGTCGACCCCGCGACAGAAGACGCGGGGGGCCGGACCGCAGCCGCCGCGTCGTGAGGATCGCGGCGGTGGGCGGCACGGGTGCCGCCGGGAGCCGCGTGGCGCAGGTGGCCCGCTCCCGCGGCCACGATGTGGTGATCGTGACGCGCAGCACGGGAGCGGACGCTGCCAGCGGCGCCGGGCTGCGCGACGCACTCAAGAACGTCGATGTCGTCATCGACACCCTCAACGTCTCGACCCTCAACGCCCGTGAGAGCGAGGAGTTCTTCCGAGCCACCACCGGACGCCTGCTCGCCGCCGAAGGCGATGTGGGGGTGGGGCACCACGTGGCGCTGTCGATCGTCAACTGCGACCGGGCCCCGTACGGCTACTACGCGGGCAAGGTGGCACAGGAATCACTCATCACCGCCGACGAGGTGCCGTGGACGATCCTGCGCACGACCCAGTTCCATGACTTCGCGGCGCAGGTGTTCGCCTCGGCGCGCGTCGGCCCCGTGCACGTCGCGCCGCAGATGCGCACCCAGCCGGTGTCACTCGACGATGTCGCGACGCGGCTGGTCGACCTCGCCGAAGCGCCACCCGCAGGGCGGGCACGCGACCTCGCGGGCCCCCGGGAGGAGTCGCTCGTCGAGATGATCCGCGCCTACGCGCGGGCGACCGGTCACCGCGGCTGGATCCCCGCCTTCCCGCTTCCCGGCCCGCTCGGCCGCGCGCAGCGCGACGGCACGCTGCTGCCCGGTCCGGATGCCGACCACGGCATGGTCACGTTCGCGCAGTGGCTCGCGAACCGGTGACGGGATGCCGGGAGCTCCGGCATCCGCTGGCTACATCTCTTCGTGCGTGTCGGGATCGCCGTCCCACAGCCGCCCGCGCTCGAGCCCGCTGATCGCGGCGACCTCGTCGTTCGTGAGGGTGAAGCCGAACACGTCGGCGTTCTCGCGCTGCCGCTCGGGGCTGGCCGACTTGGGGATGGGAGTCGAGCCCAGCTGGGTGTGCCACCGCAGCACGACCTGGGTCGGGGTGACCCCGTGCGCTGCGGCGACCTCGGCCAGCACCGGCTCGGTCAGCAGCTCGCTGCGCCGGGCGAGCGGACTCCAGCTCTCGGTGCGGATGCCCTGCGCCGCGTGGAAGGCGCGCAGCTTCGCCTGCGGGAAGTAGGGGTGCAGCTCCACCTGGTTGACCGCGGGCGTGACGCCGGTCTCGTCGATGAGACGGGCGAGCATGGGCTCGGTGAAATTCGACACCCCGATCGAACGGACGGTGCCGCGCTCCCGCAGCTCGACCATGGCGCGCCACGTGTCGACGAAGCGGTCGACGGACGGGTTCGGCCAGTGGATGAGGTACAGGTCGATGCGGTCGAGCCCCAGCCGCTCGAGCGAGCCGGCGGCGCTGGCGAGGGTCTGTTCGTAGCCGTGGTCGCGGCCGGGCACCTTGGTCGTGACGGTGAGCTCGTCGCGGATGCCGCTGCGCCGGGCAGCCTCGCCGACCTCGGCCTCGTTCTGGTAATTGACCGCCGAGTCCAGCAGCCGGTAGCCGCTGTCGATCGCGGCGGCGATCGCATCGACGCCCTCCGGGCCGCGCAGGTTGTAGGTTCCGAGGCCGAGCTGCGCCAGGTCCGTGCCGTCGTTGAGCGTCACCGTGGGGATCGTGATCATGCCTCCACGCTACGCCCGCTCCCCCGCCTCGGGGGCGGGCTCAGTCCAGCAGCGACTCGATCGTCGTGATGACGCCGTACTCCGCGTTGGAGGGCGCCCGGAACCGTGCGACCGCGGCGACGTCGGGGTGCGCGTCCGCCATCGCATAGGACCAGTCGGCGGCCTGCAGCAGCTCGATGTCGTTGAGGTAGTCCCCGAACGCCGCGGTCTGGGCGGGGGTGATGCCGAGCGCCTGCTGCAGGTGCCGCAGGGCCACGCCCTTGTTGACGCCCGGGTTCATGATGTCGACCCAGTGGTGACCCGAGACGACCACCTGGTGGCTCTCCCCCAGGTCGCGCAGCGCCGGGGCGGTGTGGGTCTCGCTGCCGTCGTGGTCGTACACGGCGATCTTGAGCACCTGGTCGTCCTGCGCCAGCACGTCGTCGACCTCGGTCAGCTTGGCGTAGTACTTCTCCGCCTCGGCGCGGAACCGCTCATCGGGGGACTCGATGTACGCCGACGCCTTGCCGCACACCACCACGCCCAGCCGCATGCCCTGCGCGGCGAGCGCGCGCAGTCGCTCGACGACGGTGCGCACGAACGCGGCATCCAGCGCGTCGGAACTGACCTCGACTCCGTCGCGCACGACGTACGCACCGTTCTCGGCGATGTAGTCCAGCCCGCCCCCGGCCGCACCGAACGATCGCTGCAGCGTCGCCAGCTGACGGCCGCTGGCCGGAGCGAAGGCGATGTCCCGCTCGCGCAGCCGCTCCAGCAGCGGCCACAGCCGCGGCGGCACCGCGCCGTCGGGGTCGAGGAGCGTGCCGTCCATGTCGACGGCGATGAGGCGGATGTCGGGAGCAGTCACCGCCCCATCGTCTCAGCCCGCGCTGAACGCGGCTCTCGGGATAACCCGAACAAAAGACTCCGGATGCCGGGGCGGTGGCGCAGCCCGCCCCCGCCCTACCTTTGAGCCATGACCACTCCTCCCGTCCCCGCCGCACCGGGCACGAACACGCCACGCGTGACGCCGCTGCGCGTCCTCGGCGCCCTGGCCATGCTGGCCGCCTGGGCCATCGCCGGGACCGTCCTGTTCACCGTCATCGTGACGTTCCTCAGCCTCGGCCTCGGCCTCGCGCTGGTGCTCGGCATCGGCCTGCTCTTCCTCATCGGCTTCGTCTACGTGCTCTACGCCACCGCCTGGCTCGAGTACGCCCGCGCCGACGGCTTCTACGACTACGGACTGCCGTCGCTGCGTCCCCGCCGCATGACGCGGCCGGGCTTCGGCGGCTGGCTGCGCATGCTGTGGCAGCAGTTCATCGACGGCCCGATGTGGCGCGGCATCGCCAGCGCTGCGCTCGCGACCCTCCTCGGCTCGCTCGTGCTCGCGCTGCTGTCGACCCTCGCCTCGGGCGTCGGGCTGCTGTTCGCTCCGCTCGCTGACGACGTCGTGCGCATCCCCTGGACCGGTGCCGTCGTCGACAGCGGCTGGGCCGCCGTCATCGGCGGGTTCGCCGTCGTCATCAGCGCCGCGATGCTCGTGGGCATCGCGCTGCTGGACGGCATCCTGACCCGGGCGATCCTCGTCCCCTCCCGCGAGGCGATGCTGGCCGAGCGCGTGCACACCTCCGACGTGCAGCGCGCCGGCGCGGTCCGCGCCAGCGAAGTGGAGCGCAGCCGCATCGAGCGCGACCTCCACGACGGGGTGCAGCCTCGGCTGGTGTCGGTCGGCATGACGCTGGGGCTCGCCCAGCAGAAGCTCGACACCGACCCGGATGCCGCGCGTGAGCTCATCACCGAGGCGCACACCTCGACCAAGGCCGCCATCACCGAGCTGCGGCAGCTGGCACGTGGCATCCACGCCTCGGTGCTGGACGACCGCGGCCTCGACGCCGCCCTGTCGGCCCTCGTCGCCCGCTCCCACGTGCCCGTGCACGTCGATGTGCGCATCGACGGACGCTGCACCCGCGAGGCGGAGGCCGCGGTGTACTTCGCGATCGCCGAGTCGCTCACCAACGCCGCCAAGCACTCCCACGCCAGCGAATGCCGCGTGGTCGTGCGCAGCCGCGACGACGGCACGCTCTGGGCACGCGTGGAGGACAACGGCACGGGAGGCGCCCGCGTGCTCCCCGGCGGCGGCCTCGACGGCATCACGAACCGCATCGTCGCCGCGCGCGGCACGGTGCGTCTGGACAGCCCCGTGGGGGGCCCGACCTCGCTGGAGGTGAGTGTGCCGTGCGCATCCTGATCTGTGAGGATTCCGCGCTGCTGCGCGAAGGACTCGTACGGCTGCTCGAAGACGCCGGCCACACCGTGGTCGCCGCCCTCCCCGACGCCCACGACCTCGACACGGTCGTCGCCGACACGACACCCGACCTCTGCATCCTCGATGTGCGGCTCCCGCCGACGTTCACCGACGAGGGCATCCGTGCCGCGCTCACCCTGCGCGCGGCGAACCCGCAGCTGCCGGTGCTCGTGCTCAGCCAGTACGTGGAGGAGCGCTACGCGTCGGAGCTCATCGCGGGGCGGGGCGGGGCGCTGGGCTACCTGCTGAAGGACAGGGTGGCCGACGTCGCCGACTTCGTCGAGACGGTGGCCCAGATCGGCGCCGGCGGCACCGTGTTCGACCCGGAAGTCGTCTCGCAGCTGCTCATGCGCCGCACCCGAGATGACCGCATGGCCCGGCTCACCGACCGTGAGCGCACGGTGCTGGCGCTCATCGCGGAAGGCAAGTCCAACCAGGCGATCGCCCGCACGCTGCACGTCAGCGAAGCGAGCGTCGAGAAGTACATCACGTCCCTCTTCCAGAAGCTCGACCTCGAGCAGGACGAAGCAGGAAACCGGCGGGTGCTGGCAGCGCTCGTCCACCTCGAACACGGCGGCGACCAGCCGCAGACAGGAGCATCGCGATGAGCACGACACTCACTCCCCCGGCAGGCCCCCAGCCCGCCGCCCCCACCCCGCCCCCGCAGCGGTCGTCCGCGGGCCGCATCGTGGCCATCATCGCCATCGTCGTCGGCGGTCTGCTGATCCTCGGCACGGTCGCCTTCGGCATCCTGGGCGCCGTCGTGCGCACAGGCGGCCCGGTCGACGACCGCATCGCGGTGGATGCCGCCGGGGTCGACTCCCTCGACATCGATGTGTCCGCCGGCGATGTGCGGGTGCTGTTCACCGACACCGATGAGGCCGTGCTCGACATCACGGCGGACGCCGGCGCCGGCAACTGGACCCTCACCCGCGAGGGCGACGAACTGGTCGTGCGCTCCCCGCAGCGCTGGTTCTTCGGCTGGTGGTTCTACGACGGCCCGACCCGGGTCGTGCTGGAGCTCCCCGAGGCGCTGCAGGGCACCGGACTCGACGCGGACTTCGTGCTCTCGGCCGGGTCGCTGGACGTCGACGGCGACTTCGGGGCGCTCGACCTCGAAGTGAACGCGGGCGAACTCACCCTCGCCGGTTCTGCCACGGAACTCCACACCGACGTCAGCGCGGGCCGGGCGGACCTGGAGCTGGCAGACATCGACACCGCCAGCCTGAACGTCAGCGCGGGCGGCCTGAAGGCCGTGCTCACCGGCAGTGCCCCCGACGACGTCACCATCGACGTCAGCGCCGGTTCGCTGGACCTCACGGTGCCCGACGGGCAGTACCGAGTGGAGTCCGATGTCTCCGCCGGCGGCCTCGACAACCGGCTCGAGACCACGTCGCAGGCCACCCGCACCATCTCGGTGAGCGTGTCGGCAGGAGACGTGACGCTGCGCTCGGATCGCTGAACCCAGGCGGTGCGGCATCCCCGGCGCAGGGGAACCAGGGCCGGTCGGAGTGCTCCGACCGGCCCTTCCGCCTGCCGTTGTCACGGCCCCCACGTGGACGCTGTCGGCTCCGCCGCGTTAGCGTTGACGGCGTGACCGCCCCCATCGACGCCACTGCCACGCCCGCCTGGACCGAGCTCGCCGCCCTGCGCGACTCGTTCACCCCCGACCTGCGCGGCTGGTTCGCCATCGACCCGCGCCGCGCCGAGCGGCTGAGCCTGCCGCTGGCCGACCTCCACGTCGACCTGTCCAAGAACCTCGTCACCGACGAGGTGCTGGCCGCTCTCGTTCGGCTGGCCGAGCAGACCGGCGTCGCCGAGCGCTATGCGGCGATGCTCGCCGGTGAGCACATCAACACCACCGAGGACCGCGCCGTGCTGCACACCGCGCTCCGCCGCCCCGCCGGCGCCACCCCCGCGCTCGTCGTCGACGGTCAGGACGTCGACCACGACGTGCAGGAGGTGCTGACGGCGATGTCGGCCTTCGCCGACCGCGTGCGCGCGGGCGAATGGGTGGGCGTCACGGGCAAGAAGGTGCAGACGATCGTCAACATCGGCATCGGCGGCTCGGACCTCGGCCCGGTCATGGTGTCCGAGGCACTGCAGCCGTATGCCGATGCCGGCATCTCGGCCCGGTTCGTGTCGAACATCGACCCCACCGACATCGCGCAGAAGACCGCGGGCCTCGACCCCGAGACCACGCTGTTCATCGTGGCATCCAAGACCTTCACGACGCTCGAGACCCTCACCAACGCGCGGCTCGCACGCGACTGGCTGTGGACGCAGCTCGAGAAGGCCGGTGCGATCGACGGCAGCGAAGCCGCGCGCACGGATGCCGTGGCGCACCACTTCGTCGCCGTCTCGACGGCGCTGGACAAGGTCGCCGCGTTCGGGATCGACCCCGCCAACGCCTTCGGGTTCTGGGACTGGGTGGGCGGCCGCTACTCAGTGGACTCGGCGATCGGGCTGTCGCTGGCGATCGAGCTCGGCCCCGACGTGTTCCGCGAGCTGCTCGCCGGCTTCCACGCCGTCGACGAGCACGTGCGCACGACCCCGCTCGAGCGCAACGTCCCCGTGCTCATGGGCCTGCTCAACGTCTGGTACTCCAACTTCCTCGGGTCGCAGTCGCACGCCGTGCTGCCCTACGCGCAGCAACTGCACCGCTTCGCGGCCTACCTGCAGCAGCTGACGATGGAATCCAACGGCAAGTCGGTGCGCTGGGACGGCACGCCCGTCACGACCGACACCGGCGAGGTGTTCTGGGGGGAGCCCGGCACCAACGGGCAGCACGCGTTCTACCAGCTCATCCACCAGGGCACCCGGCTGATCCCGGCGGACTTCATCGCGTTCGTGAACCCCGCCTACCCGCTCGCCGACGATGGGCGCGACGTGCACGGGCTGTTCCTGGCGAACTTCCTCGCGCAGACCAAGGCGCTCGCCTTCGGCAAGACCGCCGAGGAGGTCGAGGCCGAGGGCACCACCGGGCCGCTCGTGGCGGCGCGGACGTTCCCGGGCAACCGGCCGACGACGTCGATCTTCGCCGACGCGCTCACCCCGCGCGTGCTGGGCGAGCTCATCGCGCTGTACGAGCACATCACCTTCACGCAGGGCGTGATCTGGGGCATCAACTCGTTCGACCAGTGGGGCGTGGAACTCGGCAAGCAGCTCGCGATGCAGATCGCCCCGGCGATCGAGGGCGACGCCGATGCCCTCGAGGCACAGGATGCCTCCACGCGCGCGCTCCTGGAGTACTACCGCACCCACCGTCGCGCCTGACCCGGATCGTCAGCCGCGCGTTGCGGCATCCGCCACGCCCGCTCGCCCGTCGCGCGTTGCGGCACCCGCCACGGCCGCTCGCCCGTCGCGCGTTGCGGCACCCGCCACGGCCGCTCGCCCGTCGCGCGTTGCGGCACCCGCCACGGCC
>Ga0233375_1001330_pt1 | contig 11212 bp, 7 predicted proteins | sample ElkDunMinimDraft_10_FD_191539 | JGI IMG/M metagenome (GOLD analysis project Ga0233375, IMG submission 191539) | Fecal eukaryotic communites from dung pellets of Tule Elk in California, USA - Elk Dung E16 | ecosystem: Host-associated > Mammals > Digestive system > Large intestine > Fecal | place... | reverse complement strand
CACTGCACCGGCACGCGGCCGCGCTCGTACGTGCGGTGAAGGACAACCCGTGGACGATCGACGGCCCGGGCCGCCCCGACACCGTCGTCATCGACAAGCTCGACGTCTTCGCCAAGACAGGTGCGGAGGGGATGCTGGTGATGGCGGCCCCCGACGGCACCACGGTGGCGCTCAAGGTGCTCGACGGCAGCTCCCGCGCGGCCACCGTCGTCGCCCTCACGCTGCTCGTGCGCGCTGGCGCCCTGCAGGCGGCGCACGTCGCCCAGGTGCTGGGCTCTCTTCCGCTGACCATCCAGGGTGGCGGCAAAGACGTCGGAGCGATCCGCCCGACCGTGTGACGGCGCCCCACGAGGGCGCGGAGAAGGAGCGATCGATGAGGATCTGCGTACCGACCGAAGTGAAGAACAACGAGTACCGGGTCGCTCTGACCCCTGCCGGGGTGCACGACCTCGCGTCCTCCGGGCATGAGGTGTTCGTGCAGCGCGGTGCCGGCGACGGGTCGTCGATGACCGACGCGGAGTACGAAGCCGCCGGTGCCACGCTGCTGGACGACCCCGCGGAGGTCTGGGCGCGGGCGGAGCTGCTGCTGAAGGTGAAGGAGCCGGTCGCCAGCGAGTACGCCTACTTCCGCGACGACCTCGTGGTGTTCACCTACCTGCATCTGGCCGCCGACCGCCCGCTGACCGAGCGGCTCGTCGCCGACCGGGTGACGGCGATCGCGTACGAGACCGTGCAGCTCACCGGCGGCGGGCTGCCCCTGCTCGCGCCGATGAGCGAGGTGGCCGGCCGCCTCGCCCCGATGGTGGGGTCCTCGACCCTCATGCGCTCCGCCGGCGGCCTCGGCCTTCTCATGTCCGGCGTGCCGGGAACCCGGCCGGCGCGGGTGACCATCATCGGCGGCGGGGTGGCGGGGGCCAACGCGGCGCTCCTGGCGGCGGGGATGGGCGCCGACGTCACGATCTTCGACACCAACGTGCAGCGCCTGCGCTTTCTCGATGACCACTTCCAGGGGCGGGTCAAGACCGCCGCGTCGAATCCGCTCGACCTCGATGCCGCCGTCGTGGCATCGGACCTCGTGATCGGCTCCGTACTCATCCCGGGCGCCAAAGCCCCCAAGCTCGTCACGAACGCGATGGTGGCGCGGATGCGGCCGGGCTCGGTGCTCGTGGACATCGCCGTCGACCAGGGTGGATGCTTCGAAGACAGCCACCCCACGACCCACGCCGACCCCACATTCACGGTGCACGGCAGTGTGTTCTACTGCGTGGCGAACATGCCGGGTGCCGTTCCGAACACCTCGACCTCCGCCCTCACCAACGCCACGCTCCCCTACATCCGGCGGATCGTCGCGCACGGCTGGCGGGAGGCGCTGCGCACGGATCCGGCGCTCGCGGCGGGCCTGAACACCCACGCCGGCGCGGTCGTGAACGCCGGTGTCGCCACGGCGCACGGGATGCCGCTGGGCTCGCTCGACGACGCCGTCGCCTGACCGCGGCCCGTCACTCCAGCCGCACGCGCCGGGCGGCCGACTGGGCGTCCCACACCCACGCCCTCGCCCTGCCGGGCGCGGCGTAGGGCGGCAGCACCCGCGACGACGTCACCGCCCGCACCTCCGCCGCGCAGGCGGCGTCGACGACGAGCGCGCCTGTCGCCCGCACCGCCTGCAGGGTCCGCCACTCCCGCAGCCACGTCTCGGGCTCGCCCCACAGCACCAGGGACGCCCCGTCCGCCGCCACCGGCTCTCGCTCCCCCACCCCGACGACGTCGATCCCGGCTGCGGCCCACCGGCCGCGCACGGCACCCGCCGCGGCCGACGAGGGTGCGACGAGGCCCACCAGCCCGTGCGGCCGATAGAGCGGCACGTCCGCCTCGCTCGGCCGCAGCGGCGCGTCGACCCGCGCGAACTGCACGGCGACCCCGTCGAGGGTGCCGCGCCCGGCGGGCACGTCGCGGCGATACCCGTCCGCTTCGCCTCCCGCCGCGACATGATCGGCCTTCGTGGGAAGCCCCAGGATCGCCCGACGCGGCAGCAGTGCCGCCACCCTGGCGGCGAGCGCGGTGAGCCGCTGCGTCGTGACCACCAGGCGGATGCCGCGCCGGGCCCCGTCGCGGGCGAGCGCCTCCACCTGCTCCGACAGGTGGGCCTGATGCTCCGGACCGAAGGGCAGTGGCAGAGCGTCGAGGTCGTCGATCAGCACCAGCGTCCCCCGCGGCAGGTCGTCGAACCGGGCCACGGCATCCCACGCACCCTCGGGGTCGCGGGCGACCAGCAGGGTGCGCGACGGATCGTGCTGCGCCGCAGCGAGGCGCAGCACGCCGGTCTTTCCCGATCCGGGCCCGCCGACGACGAAGAGGCCGCGGTCCTCGGACGCGAGCACGACCGGTCGCTGACGCTGTCGGTGCGGTTCATCCGCGAGCCCGAGCACGATGGCCCCAGACGGCGGCCGCACCGCCAGTGCGGCGAGCGGCACCTGTGCCGGCAGCTCCGGCAGCCACGGCCGTCGGGGCGGCGGTCCGGCATCCATGGCAGCCACCGCGGCGAGGGTGGCATCGCCGCACACCGCCACCTGTGCGCTGCGCGCCACCCGATCCGCCGCGCGACGCACGAGGGCGAGGCCCCGCGCCGCGGGGTCGCCCGGCAGCGTCGCCGCGTCGTCGGATCCGATCACCAGCCGCGAATCCGCGGCATCGGTCACGCGCAGGCTGATCCGCAGCGGACAATTCGCCAGCAGCGCGTCGCGGAACACCCCGCCGGCACGCTGCCCGGCGAGGATCAGGTGCATGCCCAGGGCCCGCCCCCGTGCGGCGATGTCGGCGAAGAGCTCGTGCAGCTCGGGCTGGGCACCCACGAGCGCGGCGTATTCGTCGACGACGATGACCAGCCGCGGCAGGGCGTCTGCGGCCTCGCCGATATCGCGTGCGTCGAGGGCGGCGAGCACCCGCTCGCGGTGATGCAGCTCGGCGCGCAGACTCCGGATCGCCCGGTGGGCGGCCGCCTCGTCCAGGTCGGTCAGCACGCCCGTGACGTGCGGCAGCCCGGCGAGGCGGTCGAAGGCCCGCCCCCCTTTGAAATCCGCCAGCAGGAAGGCCACCTGCGCCGTGGTGTGGGTGGCGCACAGCGCGGCGACCCACGTCGTCAGCAGCTCGCTCTTGCCTGCTCCCGTGACGCCCGTCACGACGGCGTGCGGGCCGTCGACGACGAGGTCCACGACGACCGGCTCCCCGCCGTCGCGGCCGATGACCGCAGGCAGCATGCCCCGCCCCGCGCGGGGCGACGACGGCAGCAGGCCCGCGAGGTCGCTCGCCTGCGCGGACAGCCCTCCGGCGACCTCGTCGGAGCGGGCGGCGAGCATGACGGCGATCGTCGCGGCCTGCCCGCGGCCGATGGCCTCGACGGCCACCTCGCGCGTGACGCCGGCATGGTCAAGGCGGGCGGTGGCGAAGCCGGTGAGGGTCAGCACGGCGGCGCAGCGCGGGGGCGGCGGGGAGCCGGGACCCACGACCGCGATGGGCGCGTCCACGCCGCGCTCGACCCGGTCACCGGGTGCGCACAGCTGCACAGCGATGCCGGTGACCGCGCGCCGGTGCGGTACGCCGGCCGTCCAGCCGCCGTCGACCGCGGGCGGTCCGACGAGTCTCACGTCGCCCGGCGCGGAGCTCAGGCACAGCTGCGCCACAAGGCTCCGCGCGACGGCGGTCGCCGCCACCGGCGGGCCGATCACCGCCACGCCGTCGGCGGCGGGCACCGTGAGGGGCGCATCGGTCAGCAGGGCCGCCCTCGCCCGGAGCGCGGCATCCTCACCGCCCGCATCGCCGCCGCTCACGTGCACGCCGCTCGACGCCTCGCCCACGCCGATCCGCAGCCGGCCTGCCCGCCCGGGGACGACGCGCCAGATCTCTCCTGGTCCCGACACGAACCCCGCGACGTCGGGATGCCGGCGATGCAGCCGCCCACGCTCCCCCGCGTGACGGCGGGCGACCTCCTCGAGGGTGCGCGCGCGGGCACGGGAGTGTCGCCGCCGTGCCCGCCGACGGTCCCTGCGGGTCGCTCGCAGCCCATCGAGCGCCGCACCGCCGGCCAGCAGCGGACCGAGCGCGGCGAACCACAGGGACATGACCGACCCCGTCACGGCCCACAGCCCCACCGATGCAGCGACCGGAAGCAGAGCCGACGCGAACGGCAGCGCGGGGCGCGGCGGCGGCTCACCGGGCGTGGGCAGCGCCAGCGGCTCATCGCGGGGTTCACCGGACCACGAGGGGCGCGGCTCAGGGGGGCTCACGCGTCCAGCACACCGCATCCGACGCCCGCGGCGCGGGCAGCAGCCCTCCGCCGGGGCGGCGCGACCTCAGTCCGCGCTTGGGGAGGAACCGGCGTCGGCGACCTGCGCGGCATCCGCCGCGTTCGCCGATGACGCCTCCGGGCGCTGCACGGGGGTCGTCGGCGCCGCCATCTGGGGACGCTCGGCGGTGTCGTCGTCGATGCCGGCGCCGCCGGTGAGGCGCGCGTTCAGCACGATGATCGAGACGTTGTCCCGCCCGCCGTTCTCGATCGCCGCCTTCAGCATCGCGTCGACGGCCTCGCCGGGATCGGCGTGCTCGAGCAGGAAGTGCAGGATGCCGTAGTCGGTCAGTTCCTTCGTGAGCCCGTCGCTGCAGATGACGAACCGGTCGCCGTCGACGATGTCGAGGCGCACGTAGTCGGGGGTGACGCTCTCGGTGGGGCCGACGGCACGGGTGATCACGTTGCCGTACGGGTGGTTCTCCGCTTCTTCCGGGCTGAGACGCCCCGACGCGATGAGCTCCTGCACGACGGAGTGATCCGTGGTGATCTGCATCAGGCTGTCGTCGCGCATGAGATACACGCGGGAGTCGCCGATGTTCAGCGTGACCCAGGTGGGCTCGTCGCCCGCGGCGTCGAGGTAGACGCCGGTCACCGTCGTGCCGGTGCCGTCGTCGGTGGTGCCGGGGTGGCGGCCGATGTCGTCGACGGCACGTGCGAGCGCCTTCTCGATGGCCTTCGGGCTGACCGCATCCTTGCCGGCGACGGCCTTCAGCCGCTCGACGGTGCTGGCGCTGGCGATCTCGCCGCCGATGTGGCCGCCCATGCCGTCCGCGACGATGAAGAGCGGAAACTGGGCGAGCACCGCGTCCTGGTTGACCTCGCGGCGTCGCCCCACGTCGGTGGCTGCGGCCCATGACAGGGACAGCTCTCCATCGGGCAGCGTGACGACGCGTGTCTCGGTGGTGGCCTCGGGCACGCTCTCGCCCTTCCCTGTCGACATGAAGCGCTCCGCTGCGGAACGCGTTTTCACATCCTAGTGGACGGTTGCGGCATCGCTTTCGGTCGCGTCGGGATCGGCGGCCGCCTGGAACTGCGCGTTGTACAGCCGCCAGTACGCCCCCTTCGCCGCGAGCAGCTCGTCATGCGTGCCCTGCTCGACGATGGATCCGTGCTCCATCACGAGGATGAGGTCCGCGTCCCGGATGGTCGAGAGCCGGTGCGCGATGACGAACGAGGTGCGGTCCTGACGCAGTCGCGACATGGCGCGCTGGATGAGCAGCTCGGTGCGGGTGTCGACCGACGACGTCGCCTCGTCGAGGATCAGCAGCCGCGGGTCGGAGAGGAACGCCCGGGCGATGGTCACCAGCTGCCGCTCCCCCACGCTGAGGTTCGACCCCTCATCGTCGAGCACGGTGTCGTATCCGTCGGGGAGCGCATGCACGAAGCGGTCGACGTAGGCCGCCGAGGCGGCGGCCACCATCTCCTCCTCCGTGGCATCCGGGCGCCCGTAGAGGATGTTCTCGCGGATGGTGCCGGAGAAGAGCCAGGTGTCCTGCAGCACCATGCCGGTGCGCGAGCGCAGGTCGGCGCGGGTCATCTGCCTGATGTCGAGGCCGTCCAGGGTGATGCTGCCGGAGTCGATGTCGTAGAACCGCATGATGAGGTTCACCAGCGTCGTCTTGCCCGCTCCCGTGGGACCGACGATCGCGACGGTGCTGCCCGGGCGTGCCGTCAGGTCGAGCCCGTCGATGAGCGGCTTGTCGGGCGAGTACCGGAACGAGACGTCTTCGAAGTCCAGGTCGCTGGCGTCGTCGTCCACGGTGCGTGCGGGGTCGGGGTCGGGGGTCTGCTCCTCCTCATCGAGCAGCTCGAACACGCGCTCGGCGCTGGCGACGCCGGACTGCAGCAGGTTCGCCATCGAGCCCAGCTGGCTCAGCGGCTGGGTGAACTGCCGCGAGTACTGGATGAACGCCTGCACATCGCCGATCGACAGGCGTCCGCCCGCGACCTGCAGCCCGCCGACGACCGCGATGCCGACGTAGACGAGGTTGCCGATGAACATCATCGCCGGCATGATCACGCCGGAGAGGAACTGGGCGCCGAACGTCGCCCGGTACACGTCGTCGTTCTCGCGGGCGAAGTCGGCTTCGACCTCCTGCTGGTGCCCGAAGACCTTCACGATCGCGTGACCCGAGAAGGTCTCCTCGACACGGGCATTGAGCACGCCGGTCGCCTTCCACTGCGCGACGAAGAGCTTCTGGGAGCGACGTGCGATGAGGACCGTCACGACGACGGTGAGCGGGATCGTCACGAGCGCGATCACCGCCAGCAGCGGCGAGATGACGAACATCATCACGAGCACGCCGATGACCGTCAGCAGCGACACGACCACCTGCGACAGTGTCTGCTGAAGGGTCTGTCCGATGTTGTCGACGTCGTTGGTGACGCGGCTCAGCAGTTCTCCGCGCTGCACGCGGTCGAAGTACGACAGCGGCAGGCGGTGCACCTTCTCCTCCACCTGCATGCGCAGCCGGTGCATCGAGCGCTGCACCACGCCGTTGAGGATGCGGGCCTGCAGCCAGCCGAAGATCCCTGCCAGCAGGTAGATGGCGAGGACCGCCATGAGGATCCACCGCAGCCGCTCGAAGTCGATGCCGGCACCCGGCACGAAGTCCATGGCCGAGAGCATGTCGGCCTGTTCCTGCTCGCCCTGCGCCCGCAGGCCCTCGACGACCTGTTCCTTCGTGACACCCGAGGGCGCCTGCAGCGAGATGAACCCGGCGAACACGATGTTCGTGCCCTCGCCGAGGATCTTCGGGCCGGTGACCGTCAGCCCGACGCTGAGCACGCCCAGCACCAGCACGGTGACCAGCTGCGGCAGGTCCACGCGCAGCATGGATGCCAGACGCCGGGCGCTCGGCCCGAAGTTCTGGGCCTTCTGCACCGGTGCGCCCGCCGCACCGTGCCCGCGCGGTCCGTGCCCGCTCATGCCGTCGCCTCCGCGGAAAGCTGGGAATCCACGATCTCGCGATACGTCTCACAGGTCCGCCGCAGCTCGTCGTGGCGTCCGATGCCCACGATGCGGCCGTGCTCGAGGACGATGATCTGGTCCGCGCCCTGGATCGTCGACACCCGCTGGGCGACGACGAGACGAGTCGTCCCCGGCAGGCGGGTGTCCAGCGCACGGCGCAGCGCTGCGTCGGTCTGCAGGTCCAGAGCCGAGAACGAGTCGTCGAAGATCTGGATGCCGGGGTTCTTCACCAGCGCCCGGGCGATCGCGAGGCGCTGGCGCTGCCCGCCCGACACGTTCGTGCCACCCTGCGCGATCGGCGCCTCGAGCTGCCCCGGCATGGCCTCGACGAAGTCGCGGGCCTGCGCGGTGTCCAGCGCCTCCCAGAGTTCCAGGTCGCTGGCCTCGCCGTTGCCGTAGCGGAGGTTCGACGCGACCGTGCCGGAGAAGAGGAACGCCCGCTGCGGCACCAGGCCGATGCGCCGCCAGAGGTCGTCGGGGTCGATGTCGCGCACGTCCACCCCGTCGACCCGCACGGTGCCGGAGGTCACGTCGAACAGTCGCGGGACGAGCCCCACGAGGGTCGTCTTGCCCGAGCCCGTCGACCCGATCACGGCCGTCGTGGTCCCCGGCGGCACGGTGAAGGTCAGATCGTGCAGCACCGGCTCCTGTGCGCCCGGGTAGGCGAAGCCGACGTGGTCGAACTCGATGCGCCCCTCGAGCGCCGGCGGCGCCACCGGCTCTGCGGCGGCGGCGACCGACGGCCGCGTCTCGAGCACCTCTCCGATGCGTGTGGCGCAGACCGCCGCACGCGGGATCATCACGAACATGAAGGTCGCCATCATGACGCCCATCAGGATCTGCATCATGTAGTTGAGGAACGCGAAGAGCGTGCCGATCTCCACTCCGGAGTTCTGCACCTCCCCCGCGCCGAACCAGATCACCGCGACGCTCGAGAGGTTCATCACGAGCATGACCGCGGGGAACATCAGCGCCATGAGGTTTCCCGCCCGCAGTGCGGTCTCCATGACGTCGCGGCTGGCGCCGCCGAAGCGCTCGTGCTCCTCGCGCTCGCGCACGAAGGCGCGGATCACGCGGATGCCGGTCAGCTGCTCCCGCAGGATCTGGTTCACGCGGTCGATGCGCTGCTGCATGAGGGTGAAGGCGGGCACCATGCGCACGACGATCAGCCCGACGATGATGAGCAGCGCCGGCACCGACACGGCCATCAGCCACGACAGCCCCGCGTCCTGCCGGACGGCCATGATGATGCCGCCGATGGCGAGCATCGGGGCCGAGATCATGAGTGTCGCCGAGACCTGCACCAGCATCTGCACCTGCTGCACGTCGTTGGTGTTGCGGGTGATGAGCGATGGCGCACCGAACTGGCCGACCTCGCGCTGCGAGAAGGCCACCACCCGGTGGAACAGGTCGGCGCGCAGGTCCCGACCGACGGAGGTCGCCAGGCGCGAGCCGAACCACACGGCGGTGATCGCGCATACGATCTGCACGGCGCTGACCATCAGCATGACGCCGCCCGTCGACCAGATGACGTCGATGTCGCCGGTCACCACCCCCTCGTCGATGATGTCGGCGTTGAGGGTGGGCAGAAGAAGCGATGCCACCGACTGCGCGAGTTGGAACACGACGACCGCGACGACGAGAGGCCACATGGGCCGCGTGTACCGGGCCAGAAGACGTCCGAGCACGGTCCCCCCTCCAGCGCCGGCGTGGCGCACTCACTGAGACGCTACGCCTGCCCCCCGCCGGGGGGCCAGTCGGCCCCGTGCGCTCTCGGCGAACCCAGCTCAGACGCGTGCTGCCGGATCGGCCGGGAGCGGGAACAGCGCGTCGATGGCCTCGAGATCGTCCGCAGACGGCGTCCACGCGGCGGCTGCCGCGTTGGCGCGCACCTGATCGGCGCTGGTGGCGCCGGCGATCACGCTGGACAGGGCGGGACGCGACAGCAGCCAGGCGTACGTCGCCTGGAGCATGGTGATGCCGCGCTCATCGCAGAAAGTGCGATAGGCGTCGAGCGCGTCCCACGGCGCGTCGTCGTAGACGTGACGGCGCTGGCGCATGATCCGACTGTCGGCCGGGGCCTCGTCGCGCCGGAACTTGCCCGTGAGCAGGCCGTTGTGCAGCGGGAAGTACGGGAGGAAGCCGAGGCCGAAGTGCTCCGCCGCGGGAAGCACCTCGCGCTCGGCGGCCCGCGCGAGCAGGCTGTAGTGGTTCTGCGCGGAGACGAACGGCACGTCGTGCCGCTCGCGCGCGATCAGGTCTGCCTCGGCGATCTGCCAGGCGCTGAAGTTGGAGTGGCCGATGTAGCGGACCTTGCCCTCGCGCACCAGGTCGCCCAGGGCGTCGAGGGTCTCCTCGATCGGCGTCCCGGGATCGGGCGTGTGCAGCTGGTACAGGTCGATCCAGTCCGTGCGCAGCCGTCGCAGCGACCCCTCGACGGCGCGCCGGATGTACGAGCGCGAACCCTTGGCCTCGGTCGGGAGTCCCGGCATGGCGGCACCGGCGTGCCCGAACTTGGTGGCGAGCACCACCTGGTCGCGGCGCGAGCCCAGCGCCTGACCCATGAGCGTCTCGGACAGGCCCGGCTCCTTGCCGTACATGTCCGCGGTGTCGAAGAAGGTGATGCCGGCGTCGATGGCGGCATCCAGGACCGCGCGGGTGCCCTCGAGGGTCTCCGTCGCGGTGCCGGCCCGGCCGAAGTTGTTGCAGCCGAGGCCGGCCGCGGAGACGACCAGACCCGACGTGCCGACGCGGCGCAGCGCAGGCGCCGTCACGGCTGCCGCGGGGGCTCGGGCGCTGCCGGCGGCTCCGTGTCGGGCGGAGCGGTCGGCGGCTGCGGCGGCTCGTACGGCGGCGGCTGGGTCGCCGCGGGCGGCTGGTACCCGGCAGGCGCCGCGGGCGGCTGGGAGCCGGCAGGCGCCGCGGGCGGCTGGGAGCCGGCGGTCGGCTGGTAGCCGGCCGCGGCGGGGGGCGGCGGGTAGGCCGCGTACCCGGCGGCGGCGTACTGAGGCGCCGCCACCTGCGCCGGGATCCCTGCCCACTGCGTCGTGTCACGCAGGAACGAGTTCGCCCAGGGGGCGGGCGGCACCGCGAGGCTCCACCGCGACCTGTCGAACCCGAGGATGCCGAGCCACACGACCGAGAGGAAGATGTAGAGCACCACCCAGACGGGCTCCTTCTGCAGCTTCAGCCCGACGCGGTAGGCGGCGAGCACCGTGTAGACGCTCGCGGCGAGGAAGAAGAGCCCTCCGACGCCCACGGGGGCGAGGATGACGCCCGCTCCCCACGCGACGAGGAGCCACCAGGGGCTCAGGTCACCGAGCTTCGCGAACACCATCGTGTTGTAGATCGGGACCCATGCGCGCCAGCGACCCTGCACGCCCGCCTTGTCGAAGACCTTCATCATGAACAGCGATGTCAGCACATAGCCACCCGCGGCCAAGAGCACGCCGATCCCGATGCCGATCGCGGCGAGGACGATGACGGCGGCGCCGTCGGTGTCGTAAGGGCCCATGATGACAACCTCCGCAGTCGGACGATGGTGGCACGCAGCTTCGCCGATGCGGACGCCGCGCGATCACATGCTAGCGACAAGCTCCAGCTCACCGGGCGAACCGGCGCGCATCTGCAGGCCGACTGTCCCCGCCCAGTCCCGCAGCGCGCGGACAGAGGCGATCTCGGGTCGATCCGCGGCGAGCAGACGTACGAGCTCGCCCTTGGCGCGCTTGTTGAAGTGGTTGAGCGCCCGCACCGTGCCATCGGCTCCCGCGGAGACCACCCGCACGTACGCGCCGTCGACGGTGGGCGGCACCGGCCCCAGCGCGACGTAGGCCTCGGAGCGCAGATCCAGCACGAAGCCGGGGTCCGCTGCGGCGATCGCGGCCTTCACCGGCTCTGCC
>Ga0233375_1001328_pt1 | contig 11222 bp, 12 predicted proteins | sample ElkDunMinimDraft_10_FD_191539 | JGI IMG/M metagenome (GOLD analysis project Ga0233375, IMG submission 191539) | Fecal eukaryotic communites from dung pellets of Tule Elk in California, USA - Elk Dung E16 | ecosystem: Host-associated > Mammals > Digestive system > Large intestine > Fecal | place... | reverse complement strand
CGCCGGCGACCCGGTGACGGCGGAGCGGGCACTGACCCCGCTGCAGCATCGGTACGCGCAGGCGTTCCTTCCGGTCGGCGAGGTCACGGTGCACTCCGTCGTGTGCGGCCCGGGAGACTCGTCGGCGGGCCCCGCCGACGTGGCCGATGTGGTGCGGCGGCTCGACCTGTCGGCGGGGCTGCACACCGCCGACGTGGGCGCAGCGCACGCCGAGACGATCGTCTCCGCCGCCCACGGCGTCGTCGTGCACCGCGAGACGTATGAGGTGCCCCACGACGTCACCGTGGCGTTCTCCTCTCCGCTGCGGACAATGGCGGGAACGCCCTCGGCGGGGCGGTGGGTGGTCGAACTGGCGCTGCCCGCCGACGTCGCTCCCGGGCATGAGCCGCAGGAGCCTGCGGTGACGTGGGACGTGTCCGGAGTGCTGCCCGGCCGCGTGACGGTTGCGACCGCGGTGACCCACGACGGCGACGAGACGACCGGCCGCGACGGAATCGTCGTGCGCGGGGCGACCCGGATGGAGATGGTCATCGCGGTCGAGACGCAGGTGCCGCGGTCGGCTGACGACGACGCGGCGACCCGTGCCACGGCGCGCGCCATGGCGCGGGTCGACGCCGCCCTCGCAGCGCCGGACCGGTTCGCCGCGCATGCCCTCGTGATCGCGCGCGACGCGGGAGGGTTCGCGCTCGAGCTCGGCGCCGCGCCGCCGGCGGCCGATCTCGTGGACCCGGATCTGCTGCGCGCCGAGGGGGCCGTCATCGACCCGCGCCTGCTCGCCGGCCTCGTCGCCTACGGCGTGCACCTGCTGCGGGCGTCGAGCAGAGCCGACGGACCGCCGGCGAACCTGCAGGGCATCTGGAACGACAGCATGCAGCCGCCGTGGTCGTCGGGCTACACCCTCAACATCAACACCCCGATGAACCACTGGGCCGCCGAGGCCACCGGCGCGTCCGACGCGCACCTGGCCCTGCTGGGGCTGCTCGAGAGACTCGCCGACCGGGGCCGCGACACCGCCCGTCGGCTCTACGGTGCGCGCGGCTGGGTCGCCCACCACAACACCGATGTGTGGGGGTACACCCTGCCCACCTGGGGCGACGCCTCCTGGTCGCAGTGGCCGCTCGGCGGCGCGTGGCTCGTGCGCCAGGTCGACGAGCACCGGCGGCACGGCGCGATGACGGGCGACACCCTGCGGCGCTACCGGCCGGTCCTGGTCGGGTGCGCGCGCTTCCTGCTCGATTGGCTCGTCGAGGCCGACGGCGGGTTGCACACCTCGCCCTCGACGTCCCCCGAGAACCGGTTCCTCCTGGGTGACCGGCCGGCTTCGCTGACGCGCTCGTCGGCGCTGGATCGCGCCCTCATCCGCGACGTGCTGGCGATCGCGGTCGAGATCGGCGGCGACGACGCACTGGCCGCAGAGGCGTCGGCGGCGCTGTCGCGCATCGACGGCCCCCGCGTCGACGCGGCGGGGCGCATCGCGGAGTGGGGAGAGGAGCGCACCGACGAAGACCCGCACCACCGGCACCTGTCGCACGTGTACCCGTGGTTTCCGGGAGCGACGGGGGAGCGCGCCGCGGCGCCGGCCGTCGCGCGCAGCCTCGACGACCGCGGCGACGACTCCACCGGCTGGTCGCTGGCGTGGAAGATCGCCCTGCGCGCGCGCCTGGGGGACGGCGACGCCGTCGACCGGCTGCTCGCGCTGGTCGCGCGTGCGGCGGGCGGCGGGTCCGACGCGCAGCGAGGCGGCCTCTATCCCAACCTCTTGGCCGCGCATCCGCCGTTCCAGATCGACGGAAACCTGGGACTCGTGGGGGCTCTGCTCGAAGCGCTCGTGCAGAGCCACCGCCCCGGTGTGCTCGACCTGCTGCCCGCGCTGCCGCCCTCGCTTCCCGATGGGCATCTGCGCGGCTTCGTCGCACGGCCGGGCGTCATGGTCGACCTGCGGTGGCGCTCGGGCGTTCCGGATCGTCTGCGCCTGCGTGCGCGGTCGGCAGACACCTCCGGTGCCCTCGTGCTCGTCCACGCCGACACGACGGTCCCCGTCACGGTGACCACGACGCCGTCCGAGCTCGTGTGGCCGCGGCGGCGGCGGCGCGTCGGCCCCGGCGCCGTGGGCGAGGCGTAGCCTGGCGGCATGAAGGACCTGCACTTCGAGAACCAGGTGGATGCCTCCCGTTGGGCGCTGCTGCGCGGTGACGAGCTGCTGAGCGTGCTGGACTACCGCGACGACGGCCGCACCGTGGCGATGACCCGCGCCTACACCGTGCCGTCGCACCGCGGCCACGGGTACGCCGCAGAGGTGGTCGCCCGCGCGGTGACCGAGTTGGAGGCGCGAGGCGACCGCACCGTGATCCCCACCTGCTGGTACGTCGCGGACTGGTTCGAGGGCCACCCCGAGCACCGCGGCATCCTGCGCACCGCTCGCACCGCCTGAGACCTCGCCCGCCCTACGCGCGGCGTGCGCTTTCGTCAACCCCGTGCGCCCGGACCGGGCGGGGGACAGAGTGGGGAGCGCGACGAGAGGAGCGCACCATGACCGATCACGCGGACCACGAGCTGCCCGAGGGAGTCATCGACGCGGACCCGCCGGGAGGCTGGGAAGGCATCGACGACACCGAGGCGCGCGAGCGCAACGCCGATTCCGTCGGATCGCCGAACCTGACCGATGCGCCCGTGGACGTCGGTGACGTCGAGTCGCCCGAGCCGTCCCGAGGCGCCGACCCCGACCTGGGAGTGGAGGAATCATGACAGAGCGCGAGAACGAGTTCGAGAACACCGGGGGCAACCACCCCGACCAGGGCGGAGCGGATGCCGAGGCGATGAAGGGCACGGCCGCCGCGAGCCCCGCAGACCGCGACCCCGCCAACCCCGTGACCGGGCCCGAGGGTGAGGAAGCCGCCGCAGCCGAGGCGCGGGGGAACGTCTCCGATGCGGAGCGCGAGGCGGAGCCCGTCGACGGCTCCGCAGCACCTGCAGCGGACCCCACGCACGAGGCGGTCGGCATCGGGGTCGTCCCCGACGTGCCCGACCACCACGGCCAGGACGAGGGCCGCGACACCCTCACCGCGAGCCAGTCCCAGAGCGACCTGTCAGGCGCTCAGGAGCAGCGCCTGCCGGCCATGGCGCAGAACAACGCCCCCGACGTCGACAAGGTCGCGGGGATCGTCGCCCAGACGCGGTCGGACGTGGCCACCGAGCCGCACGAGCGCATCGTCGAGGTGCTCCACCAGCGCCTCGAGCAGTCCGGCATCCACCTGCCCGACGACGAGATCTCGGAGCTCGCCCGTCAGGTCTCGACGGGCTGAATCCCGAGTTCGGCGAGGATCGCCCGGGCGGCAGGGGCGGCATCCCGGATCATGGTCTCGTGACCGTGTCCGGGGATTTCGACCACCCGTGTGTGCAGCGCGGTCGCGACCCGCGTGCACCATGCGCGGGGGCACACGACGTCCTTCTCGCCGCGGATGACCAGCGCCGGGGCCGTGACCTTGGGGTAGGAGAGCTCGGGGCGGTGCGCCAGCATCGCCCGGGTCTTCCGCCGCAGGTGCGGCCCCGCCCGCACGTACTCGCGGGCGCCGAGGAACAGCACTCTGGGGCTCTCGACGAGCAGGTCCAGCGCGAGCCGGCCGAGCTGAGGCAGGGCGCCGCGGGCGGACGCGTCCACCGTAGGGGCGACGAGCACGATGCGGTCGACCAGCGCGGGATGCCGGGCGGCGAGCTCCGTGACGATCTGCGTGCCCATGGAGTGCCCGACCGCGACGAGCTCGCGCTCGAGGGGCTCGTGCTCGCGCAGGTACGCCGCGACGAGGTCGGCGAGTCGCTCGATCGACGGCACGCGAGGCGGCTCCTCGGCCGCACCGAATCCCGGCAGGTCGACGGCCAGCACCCGTCCGCGCGGCTGGAGATGCCCGATCAGATCGCCGAAGGCGCCGCGGCCCATGCCGATGCCGTGGACGAGCAGAAAGGTGCGCGCGCCCGCGCCCGTCGCCTCGACCACGAGCTGCGCGCCGTCGTGGGTGAACACCGTCACCGAGCCGTCGGGTTCGTTCGGGACCGGTTCTCGCACCTTCCGACAGTAGGGGCTGGAACCGCCCGCATCCTGAGCGTACGGTGACCGCATGTGCCGCAACATCCACACCCTGCATAACTTCGAACCGGCCGCCACGGACGACGAGGTGCACGCCGCCGCGCTGCAGTACGTGCGCAAGATCACCGGCGCGGCGAAGCCCTCGAGGGCCAATCAGCAGGCCTTCGACCGCGCGGTCGCCGACGTGGAGCACGCGACGCGGCATCTGCTGGCCGACCTCGTCGCGGTGGCACCGCCGAAGAACCGCGAGGATGAGGCGGCCAAGGCCCGGGCCCGCGCGGAGAAGTCCGGGCGCTACGCGCCGCGCGTGGCCTGACGCCGCGATCGGCGGGGCTGGTCCAGCCCGATGTGGATGCGGGTGCGCTTGCGCTCGACGGCGATGAAGACCGAGCCGACGACCCACAGCGGCACCTGGGTGAGGAAGGCGACGCGGAAGGCGTCGAGCGTATAGGTCTCGGGGGTCCCGGCCCCTTGGAGGTCCAGGGCCGCCCCGATCAGGAACACCGCGATGAGTCCGGCGAGGAAGCCGCCGGAATTGGTGATTCCCGTCGCCGTGCTGAGGCGGTGAGAGGGATTGTGCGTCCTGGCGTGGTCGAACGCGACCATCGAGGCCGGGCCGCCCATCGCCAGCGCGACGGCGAGACCGAGCAGCATCCAGACGGGCGCGGGCCCCGGCTGGGCGATCACCACCAGCCAGGCCACACCCTGCACGGCGATCGAGGGCAGCACCAGCCCGCGGGAGCGCAGCGTGGGCACCCTGCCGGACAGCGAGCCGATGACGGGCCCGATGACGATGCCCGCCAGCACGTAGACGGTCGTCACGAGCGCCGCCTGCCCCTGTGACAGGCCCTCCCCGGCGGTCAGGAAGGGGAAGCCCCAGAGCATGACGAAGGCCGACCCGGCGAAGGGCGTCGTGAAGTGCGACCAGAAGGCCAGGCGCGTGCCCGGGTGCGCCCATGCTGCGCGGATGCCGACGCGGTTGTCCATCGCCGATGTCACGACCCGGATCGCGCCGGTGTCGGTGTCGACGGTGACATCGCGGTCGCGGTCCGGTGGGCGGTTGCGGATGACGGCGAACACGAGCACGGCGAACAGCACGCACAAGCCGGCGACGCTGCCGAAGGCCACGGACCAGGTGGTCGCGTGCAGCAGTGCCGCCAGCGGCACGACCGCCACGATCTGCCCCAGCTGACCGACGATGCCGGTGACCTGCACCATGACGGGGCCGCGCTGGGACGGGAACCACGTCGCGATGAGCCGGAGCACGCTGGGGAACACCGCCGCGTCGCCCGCTCCGAGCAGCATGCGTGCGGCGATGGCGATCCCGACGTTCGGCGACAGTGCCATGACGAGCTGGCCGACGGCCATGAGGATCATGCCCGCGGTGATGAGCGGTCGCGCCCCGTACCGGTCGAGCAGCAGGCCCACCGGTATCTGCATCGCCCCGTATACGCCGAGCTGGATGACGGCGAACATCGACAGCGTCGAGGCGTCGATGTCGAAGCGGTGCGCCGTGTCGATCCCCACCGCCGACAGCGACGTGCGGTTGACCACGGAGAGGATGTAGGCCGCGACGCCGACACCCCAGACGGTCCAGCTGCGCCAGGTGGGCGAGGGGGTGGGGAACACGGTGGCCACGACGATCCCAGCTTACGGGCGATCCTGACCGCCGATGTCAGAGGCCCGGATTACCGTGAAGGCATGCGAATCCTGCACACCTCCGACTGGCACATCGGGCGGACCTTCCACGGTCACTCCACGCTCGACGCCCTCCGCGGCGTGCTCGACGCGCTGGTCGCCCAGGTGCGCGCGAACGACGTCGACGTCGTGATCGTGGCAGGCGACGTGTTCGACTCCGCGACGCCGGCGGCAGGCTGCTACGCGCTGCTCAGCGACACCCTCGCCGCGCTCGCCGACACCGGAGCGCAGGTCGTCGTCACCAGCGGCAACCACGACTCCGCCGCGCGCCTCGGCTTCCAGTCGGCGCTCCTGCGCGCCGGCGTGCACGTCGTCACCGATCCGCAGACGGTGGGCACCCCGATCACGGTGGCCGACGAGCACGGGCCGGTGCACATCTACGGCATCCCCTTCCTCGAGCCCGCGCTGCTGCGTCACACGTGGCCCGGGGTGCGGTGCCAGGCCGACGTGCTCGCACACGCCATGGACCTCGTGCGTGCCGACCTCGCCCAGCGCGACGGCGCACGGTCCGTCGCCGTCGCGCACTGCTTCGCGGCCGGCGTCGAGCCGACGCCGCACCTCGAGCGCGACATCCAGCAGGGCGGGCTCGACGTCGTGCCCCTGTCGACGTTCGACGGTGTGGACTACATGGCCCTCGGGCACATCCACGGGCGGCAGCGGCTCTCCGAGAGCGTGCGGTACGCGGGCGCGCCGCTGCACTACAGCTTCGGCGAGGGCGACAAGCCGCGCGGTGCGTGGCTGGTCGAACTCGGTGCCGAAGGGCTCGCCGCCGTGACGTGGCTCGACCTTCCCGTGCCGCGGCGCCTGGTCACCCTCGTCGGTCCGCTGGACGAGCTGCTGACCGACGAGCGCTTCGCCGCGCACGAGGGCGACTGGGTGTCCGTCGAGTACACCGACACGCTGCCCCAGCGCGACCCCATGCGACGGCTTCAGGAGCGCTTCTCGCACTGCGCGTGCGTCGCGCACCGGCCGACGGACGCCCCCGCCGACGACGGCCGCAGCTACGCCCAGCGGGTGCGGTCGGCTCGCAGCGACCGCGAGCTGCTCGACGCCTTCCTCCGCCACGTGCGCGAGGGCGACGGCGCCAGCGACCGCGAGACCGCGTTGATCGACGAGATCCTCGACGACCGCACGCTCGCCGAGGCCGCCACATGAAGCTGCATCGCCTCGAGCTCACCGGATTCGGGCCGTTCCTGACGACCCAGACGGTCGACTTCGACGCGTTCGAGCGTGACGGGATCTTCCTCATCTCCGGGCGCACCGGGGCGGGCAAATCCAGCATCCTCGACGGGGTCAGCTTCGCGCTGTACGGCAGCGTCCCGCGTTACGACTCCGGCGACAAACGGCTGCGCAGCGACCACTGCGCGCCCGAGGACCCCACCCGCGTGAGCCTGGAGTTCACCGTCGGCGACCGCCGCTGGCGGGTCACGCGGGCGCCGGAGTACCAGCGGCCGGCGCGCCGCGGCGGGGGACTGACGACAGAGCCCACCTACGCCGAGCTCGAAGAGCAGGTCGATGGGGTCTGGATCGGCCGAGCGGCCAAGCCACGAGACGTGGGGCTGGCGCTCGATGAGATCCTCGGGCTGAACGCACAGCAGTTCCAGCAGGTCATCCTGCTCGCGCAGAACAAGTTCTCCCGCTTCCTCCTCGCCTCCGGCAGCGATCGCCAGCCGCTGCTGCGCACCCTCTTCGGAACGCGCCGGTACGAGGACTACGTCCGCGCCCTGGGCGAGCGCAGCAAGGCCGCGCAGACGGCGCTGGACACCCTCGGCGAGCACGCCCGCACGCTCCTCGACCTCGCCGAGCGCCTGATCGACGAGCACGGGCTGGCGGGCGAGGGCGATGCGGCGTCCGACCTGCCGGCGCGCCGCGACGCCGCGGTGCGGGCGGTGCAGCGCGCCGAATACCGACGGGACACCCTCGCCAACGCGCGGACCGAGGCCGATGCCGCCTTCGCGGCAGCGACGACCGCCCACGCCGAGCGCGTGGCGCTGGCCAAGGCGCACGCCGATCTCGCGCAGGCCCGTGCCCGGCTCGCGGCGCTCGACGCCGATGCGGAGCGCATCGCTGAGGCGCGACGGGAGCTCGAGCAGGCACGCGCCGCGGAAGCACTGCGCTCGGTGCTCGACGCGGCGGTCCGAACGGCGCAGGTCGCCGCGACAGCCGCCACCGATGCCGCCGCCGCGGAGCGCGCGTGGGAGCAGGTCGCGCCCGACACCGGCACCGGCACCGACCTCGCGGCGCTCGTCGAGCAGCTCACCGGTGATCTGGCGGTATGGGCGGCCGCGGCCGAGCAGGAAGCCCGGCTCGCCGCCCGTGAGGCCGAGGCGACGGCCGCGCTCGAGCGGGTCGCGGCGCTCGAGCAGCAGCTGCAGGCCCTCGACGGGCAGCGCGCGCAGATCCCCGCGGAGCTCGCGCGGCTGGGCGACCTGCTGTCCGCCGCCCGAGCACAGGCGGCGACGCTCGACGCGGCGCGCGCACACCGCGACGCCGTCGCCGCACGCGTCGACGCCGCGCGCGAGGCGCAGCAGCTCGCACTCGCGCTCGGTGAGGCCGACGCCGCGCGCCTCGATGCGTCGGCGGCCGCCGATGCCGCCGCAGCGGCCGTCACCGCGCTTCTGCGACGCCGACTCGAGGGCTATGCCGGCGACCTCGCCGCAGCGCTCGTCGACGGCGAGGCCTGTGCGGTCTGCGGTTCGACCACCCACCCGCACCCCGCCGAGCGCGGCGACGAGCCGGTGACCGATGACATGCTCGCCGCCGCCGAAGCAGCCAGGGACGCGGCGCTGCACATCGACCGGGCCGCAGCAGAGGCGGCGCGCGTGGCGCGCGACCGGCACGCCGCGGCGGCAGCCCGTGCCGGCGGTGAGACGCTCGACGTGCTCGAGGCCGCGCTCGCGACCGCCGACGAGACGCTCGTCGCCGCGCATGCCGCCGTGCGCGAGCACGACCTCATCGCGACGCAGCGTCGGGAGCTCGAGGCACTCGACACCGCCTCGCAGATCGCCCGCGACGACATGGCCGGCGAGCTGGCCGCGGCGCGCGAGTCCGTCGCTGCGCTGCAGGCGACGCTCATCGACGCCCGTGCCACGGTCGCTGCGGCGCGGGGCGGCTACGCCACCGTGGCCGAGCGCGTGGCAGAGGCGACGGTGCGACGCGACGCCGCCCGCGCCTGTCTCGCTGCCCGCACCGCGGTCGCGCGCGCCGACGCCGACCTCGCGTCCGCCGCCGCCGAGCTCGATGAGCGCCTGGCGGCATCCGACTTCGCCGACGAGGGCGAGGCGTCCGCCGCGTTGCGTGACGCTGCGTTCGTGCGCGATCTGGCGGAGCGGGTCGCCGCCCACGATGCCGCGATCGAAGCCACCCGGGTGCGCACCCTCGAGCTCGAGCTGGAGCTCGCCGGAACGCCCGACGAGCCGGTGGACCTCGAGACGTCGGCGTCCGCGGTCGCCGCGGCGGACGCCGCGCGGTCGGCCGCGATCGCCGCCGAGCGCGACGCCGAGAACGTCGCCGATCGTCTGCGCTCGCTCGTCATCCAGACCGATGAGGCCTACGCGTCGGTCGCCGCCCATGCCGACGAAGCCGAAGCCGTGCGCAGACTGGCCGACACCGTCGCCGGCCGTGCGCCGAACACCATGAAGATGGACCTCGAGACGTTCGTGCTCGCCGCGGAGCTCGAAGAGATCGTCGCAGCGGCGAACGTGCGCCTCGAGGAGATGTCGGCGGGCAGGTACACGCTGCAGCACTCCGACGCGCGTGCGGCCCGCGGGGCCGCGTCGGGCCTGGGCATCGACGTCCTCGACGCGCACACCGGCCAGTCGCGGCCGCCGCAGTCGCTGTCCGGGGGCGAGACGTTCCTCGCCTCCCTGGCGCTCGCGCTGGGGCTGGCCGAGGTCGTGACGGCGCGGGCGGGCGGCATGCGACTGGACACGCTGTTCATCGATGAGGGCTTCGGCTCGCTCGACGCGGACACGCTCGAACTCGCCATGCGCACGCTCGACGAGCTGCGCGCCGGCGGCCGCACCGTCGGGGTCATCAGTCACGTCGAGGCGATGAAGGAGCAGCTGCCCGCACAGCTCCTCGTCGAGGCCACGCCGCGAGGGCCCAGTGTCATTCGGCAGGACGTCGTCTCCCGCGCCTCGTAAGCTGGCCCCATGGACAAGAGCAGCACGATCTGGACAGTCATCGGCATCATCGTCGCGGTGGTCATCGCCTGGATCCTCGTGAGCGTGCTCGGCAGCGTGCTGATGTTCGCCATCAAGCTCGCGATCGTCGCCGTCGTCGCGGTCGTCGTCTTCTTCGCCATGCGGGCGATGTTCGCCCGTTCCAGCCGGCGCTGAGCCTTCGATCGTGACCGCCCCCATGGATCCCGACAAGAACCGGCCGTCGCCGGCGCGCGTCGGCATTTGGCTCGTCGTCAGCGCCGTCGGGCTCTACATGCTGGCATCCGGGATCATCGGCATCGTCTCCGGGGGCAGCTGAGGCAGCACCGCCGACGCGGGCGCGGAGTATTCACGGCCGAGGCCGTGGCCGTCGCCCCGTGCGTGGGCGAAGATGGGGAGACCGGCTTCTGCCGGGGAGAGGTGCGACATGGAATCCGTCCCACTCGAAACGCCTGAGGGCATCACCGCACGACTCGGGTGGGACCCGAGCATGAGCGTGCACGACCGCCGCCGCGTCCTCACCCGCGAGATCGTCGCGGGCCTGGAGCGATGCGAGCCGCATGAGATCCGCGTCGAGCGCGAACCCCCTCGCGGCTACGGCTACCACACGCGTCTCATCGCCTCCCGTGACGGCGTCGATCTGCCGTACGCCGTGAAGACCGCGAGCTTCCGCTCGGCGACCGTCGTCGCGGTGGCGGATCCGGCCATGCCCCTGGGTATCGACGTGCGCGACATGCATCCGGATGCGACCGAGATCCACATGATGCAGAAGCACTCGCACCTGTTCGACGAGAACAACATCCTCGACCTCATCGACCACTGGACCCGCGTGCAGGCCGTGCTCGAAGCCGACGGGCGCGGGGTGCGTGTGGCGGCCGAGCGCGTGCGCCTGGATGCCACCCGGCGCAAGGGCTGGCTGCCCGATCGGAAGCTGGGCTACCACCTGGTCGACCTGTCGCGCGACGGCTGGATCATCACCATCGCCTACGGGTCCCTGCCGGTGTGAGCCGCCGATGCCCGTGGCGGGCGGGTGCGAACGCTCACCTGTCGCGGATGACGGTTTCCCGCCCCGTGGAGCGACGGTTCGCGACAGGTGAGTGCGCGGCGGCGGTCAGGACCGTGTGTCGTACCGGCTTCCCGCCCCGTGCTCACCTGTCGCGGATGACGGTTTCCCGCCCCGTGGAGCGACGGTTCGCGACAGGTGAGTGCGCGGCGGCGGTCAGGACCGTGTGTCGTACCGGCTTCCCGATCTGGTGAACGGCGATCTGCGACAGGGGGCG
>Ga0233375_1001326_pt1 | contig 11228 bp, 6 predicted proteins | sample ElkDunMinimDraft_10_FD_191539 | JGI IMG/M metagenome (GOLD analysis project Ga0233375, IMG submission 191539) | Fecal eukaryotic communites from dung pellets of Tule Elk in California, USA - Elk Dung E16 | ecosystem: Host-associated > Mammals > Digestive system > Large intestine > Fecal | place... | reverse complement strand
AACATGCCCGAGGGCAGGCTGCTTTCACTGTTCCACAGCACGACCATGCCGAAGTCGCGACCCGGGATCAGTGCCATGAGGCCGCGATAACCCTGTACTGCGCCGCCGTGGAAGACCACGCGCTCGCCGGCGTAGTCGTAGACCCGCCAGCCCAGGCCATAGCCGGCGGCGTCGAGACGGTCGCGGCGCCACGACGAATTGCGCATCTCCGGCGGGGTCCCGACGATGGGCGCCTGCAGGGTGGCCAGCAGTGGCGCCGGGAGCACGTCGGGCCGATGACCGGTCTGCGCGACCAGCCACTGCGCCATGTCGCTGATGCTGGCATTGACCCCGGCCGCGGGCGCCAGGCGATAGTAGGTGGGCTTGGGCATCAGCGACGTCCAGCCGCCGCCGGCGCGAACGTGCGGCTTGGCCCAGCGCGTGCTCGCCTGGATGCCTTCGAGACCGTAGCTCGCATCGTTCATGCCGAGCGGCTTGAAGATACGGCGCGAGACCGCCTCGCTGAAGAACTGCCCCGAGGTGGCGAACACGACGTCACCGACCAGGCTGAAGGCGACGTTCTGGTAGGCATAGCAGTTGCCGGGCTGGCAGCTCATCGGCGCCGACGCCAGGCGCTGCACCAGATCGTGATAGTCGGCGTTGCGCTCGATGTCGCGGTCGTAGGTGTTGCGACCCAGGCCGACCCGGTGGCTCAGCACATCGGCAACGGTGAGCTGCTGCGCCGCCATCGGATCGGAGAACCGCAGCGACGGCAGATAATCGACGACGTGGCTGTCCCAGCGCAGGGCGCCTTCGGAGACCAGCATGCCGGTGACGGTGCCGGCGAAGGATTTCGACAGCGACGCGAGGCGGAAGACGGTGTGTGCATCGACCGGTTCGGCCGCCTTGACGTCGGTGATACCGTAGCCGCGCGCACTGAGCACCTGGCCCTTGTGCACGATCGCCATCGCCATGCCGGGCACGCGCTGGTTGGCGACGAGGTCCTGCGCCATGGCTTCGAGCAGGGTGACGTCGAAGGTGGGCGCCAGGGGCCTGGTCTGGCCGGGCACCACCGGCCGCGGCTTGACCGCATCCTCGCGGCTGACGATCGCCGGCCTGCCGGGCTGCTCGTCGAGCGGCACGATGGCGGTGACGGCGTCTTCGCCATCGCTTTCGATGATGTCGGAGGCGGTCGGTGCCTGCGCGGCCGAGCCCAGCGCAGCGGGCAGCAGCAGCCCGATCAGCCCCAGGCGCGCCAACGGCCGGCGTGAAGGATGTCGGCTTTTCATCGGACCTGCCCCCTGCGTATGCTCTGGTGCTGCGGCGATGATAGCGCCTGCAATCTCGATTGCATGAACAAGGGGAAGTTTGATGGCTAGTGCTTTGATCGTGCTCGGTTTGCTTGTCGCCGTGGCCGCCGGCCTCGCGCTCTGGGGCGTGGGTATCTACAACGGACTGGTGACTGCCCGCAATGCATACAAGAATGCGTTCGCGCAGATCGATGTGCAGCTGCAGCGTCGCTTCGACCTGATTCCGAACCTGGTCGAGACGGTCAAGGGTTACCTGAGCCACGAGCGGGAAACGCTCGAAGCGGTGACCCGGGCGCGCAACCTGGCGCAGGCGGGCCTGTCGGCCGCGAAAGCCGATCCCGGTGATCCTGCCGCGATGGCACAACTCGCGCAGTCAGAAGGCGCGCTCAACGGGGCACTGGGCCGTCTGCTCGCGGTGTCGGAGGCGTATCCGGACCTCAAGGCCAGCCAGAACATGACCCAGCTCACCGAGGAGTTGACCAGCACCGAGAACAGGGTCGCCTTCGCGCGCCAGGCCTACAACGACTCGGTAATGGCCTACAACAACCGGCGCGAAGTGTTCCCCTCGAGCGTGCTCGCGGGCATGTTCAACTTCAGGCAGGCCGCGCTGCTCGACATTCCGGCCGACCGTGCCGAAGTGCGCGAAGCGCCGAGGGTGACGTTCTGACCCGCGGGCGCGCCGGGGGGACGCGCGGGGTCGCAGCCTGATGAATTTCTTCGAAGAACAGGCCCGGGCGCGACGCAACAGCACGCGCCTGGTCGTGCTGTTCGCGCTCGCGGTACTGGGCATCGTGGTGATGGTCGACCTGCTGGTGCTGCTGGTGGTCGGCCCGCGCCCCGGCGCGCTGCTCGCGGCGGCGCTGGGCACGATCGCGGTGATCGGCCTGGGGTCGCTGTTCCGCATCGCGTCGCTGCGCAGCGGGGGCGAGCCGGTCGCGTTGCAGCTGGGCGGCGTGCCGGTGCCCGAAGACACTCGCGATCCGCATCTGCGCCGGCTGCGCAACGTGGTCGAGGAGATGTCGATCGCATCCGGCGTGCCGGTGCCGAAGATCTACGTGCTCGAACAGGAGGCCGGCATCAATGCCTTCGCGGCCGGCTATTCGGCGTCCGACGCGGTCGTCGCGGTGACCCGCGGCGCACTCGAGCGGCTCAATCGCGACGAGCTGCAGGGCGTCGTCGCACACGAGTTCAGCCATGTGCTCAACGGCGACATGCGGCTCAACATCCGGCTGATGGGGGTCCTGTTCGGCATCCTGATGATCGGCATCATCGGTCGCAAGATCCTGCTGCATGGCCGCGGCTTCCGGAACAGCGCGGCGCTCGCCGTGATCGGCACGGCACTCGCGGCGGTGGCGGTCGGAAGTCTGGGCATGTTCTTCGGTCGCATGATCAAGGCCGGGGTGAGCCGATCTCGGGAAATGCTGGCCGACGCCTCGGCCGTGCAGTTCACGCGCCAGACCGCGGGGATTGCCGGAGCCCTGAAGAAGATCGGCGGACTCGATGCGGGCTCCCGTCTCGCCCACCGCGAGGATGCCGAGGAAGTCAGCCATATGCTGTTCGGCGAGGGCGCCGGGCTCAGTGGCCTGTTCGCGACGCACCCGCCGTTGATCAAGCGGATCCAGGCGCTGGAACCCGGCTTCCGCGCCGAACAGCTCACCCGCCTGCAGATGAAGTGGCAGTCCCTGCCACCGGACGGTCTGCAGGAGGATGTGGCGCTGGGCCTCATGGCACCGGGCGAGGCTCTGCCGGGTGTGGATCGCGCGCTCTCGATCACGCCGCCAATGGTCGCGGCGCAGGTCGCGCAGCCGCACGACGAGGATTACGACCGGGCGCACGCGCTGGTTCTGGCGATCAGTGATGCCCTGCACGACGTCGCCACCCATCGTGAGGCGGCCATGCCGCTGGTGCTGGCGTTGCTGCTCGACGGGTGCAGCGATGTGCGCGATCGCCAGCACAGCGAGATCGTCGCCCGGCTTGGCGTCTCGGTGGCGACCGAGGCGGCGCATCTGCGCGAGACCTATCTGCTGACGCTGCACCCGATGCTTCGCCTGCCGCTGGCGGCGATGGCCTTCCCGGTGTTGCGTCGGCGCCCGCGTCCCGAGCTCGGGACGTTCCTCGATACCGTCCATGCCGTCATCCATGCCGACAACCGGGTCTCGCTGTTCGAATACTGCCTGGGCCGGCTGCTGGAAGTGCAACTGCGCGAGGCGCTCGATCCCGGCCGTCATTTCCAGTTCGGTCGGCGCAAGCCCGGCAATGTGAAGTCGGAATTCGCCACCCTCCTTGCGGTGGTGGCGCAGGCGGGCAATCCCGACGATGCTGCCGAAGCGCGGCGCGCCTATCTCGCCGGCATGCAGCGCGTGCTGCCCCGCGATCACGTGCCCTACGCGCCGCCCGCCGCCGGAGTGCAGGCGCTCGACGCGGTCTGGGAACCGCTCGATGCACTCGACCCCCTCGCCAAGCAGGTCATGGTCGAGGCGATCACTGCGGCGATCAGCCATGACGGGCAGGTCAGCGTGGCCGAAGCCGAGTTGCTGCGCACGATCTGCGGGGTGCTGCACTGCCCGCTGCCGCCGACGCTGGAGCAGTCGCCGGTTGGCCATGGCTTGGGCCAAGGTCGCAGTGACAGGGGCGCGCCCGCAGGCCGACGATAGCGGACACGCCTGCTGCGGGCCCGTCCATGACCGATCCGCGTTCCCTTCTGTCCTCCAGCGCCACGCTCGGCACCGCATTCGTACTGCTGTGGTGTACCGGCTACATCGCCGGCAAGCTGATGGTGGCGCATGCCGGTCCGTTGACCGCACTGGTCTGGCGCTTCGGCCTGGCAGGGCTTTTGTTCGCGGGGTTCGCGCTGGCCACGCGTGCGCCATGGGGACGCCCGCGCGCCCTGCTGCACAGCGCGGTGGCGGGCGTGCTGATGCTCGCCCTGCAGTTCGGCGGCGTGTACATGGCAATGGAGCTGGGCGCGGGTGCAGGCGTCGCGGCGCTGGTCATCGGCACGATGCCACTTGCCGTCGCCGTGCTCGCGGTGGCCACGGGTCAGGAGCGTCTGCGCGCGGTCCAGTGGTGCGGTCTGGGGCTCGGCATTGCAGGCGTCGCGCTGGTGGTGGCGGACCGGATCGACGGTGAGGTGTCGTGGGCGGCGTGGCTCGCTCTCCTCGCCGGGCTGGCCGGCATCAGCCTGGGCACCCTCTACCAGAAACGTCACGCTTCCATGGTGGACCTGCGTACCGGCCTTGCCATGCAGAACATCGCGGCCACGGCGGTGCTGCTGCCGGGCGCGCTGTGGCTCGAGGGCTTCCGCTTCGCGCACGCGTCTGATTTCTACCAGCCGATGCTGTGGACGGTGGCGGTCAACTCGATCGGCGGCTTCGCCCTGCTGTTCGTGCTGATCCGGCGTGGCGCGGCGACGCGCGTTGCTGCGTTGTTCTTCCTGATGCCGCCGGTGACGGCGCTGTTGGGCACCTGGTTGCTCGGCGAGCACCTGACCGCGCTCAAGCTTGCGGGGTTCGCGCTCGCCGCCGTCGGGGTCTGGCTGGTGGCCCGGCCTGCACCCACCACCGCGCGCTAGCCCGCTGCGATCAGGCTGGCCGCACGCTCGGCGATCATGATCACCGGGGCATTCGTGTTGCCACCTGGCAGAGTCGGCATGACCGAGGCGTCGATGACGCGCAGACCCTCGACGCCGCGCACACGCAGTTGTGGATCGACGACCGCGTCATCGTCGCTGCCCATTCGGCAGGTGCCGGCCGGGTGATACACCGACTCCGCTCTGGCCCGCACGAACTGGGCGAGTTCGGCATCCGACAGGTCGGCGCGCGGCGGGAACAGGGGCGTGCCACGGACTCCGTCGAATGGCGACTGGGACAGGATCGTGCGCGAGATGCGCGCGCACTCGACCATCATTCGCAGGTCGAAGCCTTCCGGGTCGCCCAGATAGTTCGCTTCGATGCGCGGTCTGTCGGCAATGCGGTTGCTGACGATCGAGATCCGGCCGCGGCTGCGTGGCCGCAGGTTGCAGGCGTGCAGGGTATAGCCGTCCCCCGGCAGCCGCTTGCGGCCGTGGTCGTCCAGCAGAGCAGGCACGAAGTGGAACTGGATGTCGGCCCGCGCGTCCGGGGCGAGCGGCGAGCGGTAGAAGCCGCCGGCTTCGGCGAGGTTGCTGGTGCCGGGGCCGCGACGACCGCGGGCGAAATATTCCCAGATGACCGCCGCTTCACTGATCCGGTCATAGCTGATGCGCTGGGTGGACCGGACCAGCGTGCAGATATCGAGATGATCCTGCAGATTGGCGCCCACCTGCCGTGCGTCGTGGACCACGGCCAGGCCCTGCCGGCGCAGGTCCATTGCCGGGCCGATTCCCGAGAGCATCAAAAGTTGCGGCGAGTTGATCGCCCCGCCGCACAGCAGCACCTCGCGCGTGGACGGCTGATGGAACGCGCCACGCGCGGTCGAATAGACCACCCCGGTGGCGCGACCGTGCTCGAACGTCACCCGGCTGGCGAGCGCGCCGGTCTGGATCGTCAGGTTCGGCCGGGCGCGTGTCTCCCGGTCGAGATAGGCGACCGCCGCCGAGCAGCGCGCGCCGTTGCGCTGGGTCACCTGGTAAAGCCCCACACCGAGCTGGGACGGGCCGTTGAAATCGTCGTTGATGGGAAGCCCGGCCTGGCCACCGGCCTCGACGAACATCCGGGACAACGGATTGACGTGGCGCAGATCGGTCACGCCGAGGGGACCGTCCGCACCGTGCCAGGCGTCGGCGCCGCGTGTATTGCCTTCGCTGCGCCGGAACCAGGGCAGCACCTCGTCCCACGACCATCCGCTGGCGCCCTGCGCGGCCCACGCGTCGTAATCGGCAGGGGCGCCGCGGGTGTAGCACATGGCGTTGATCGAACTCGAGCCGCCCAGCACCTTGCCGCGCGGCCACCACAGGCTGCGACCCTCCAGCGCAGGCTCGGGCGCGGTGTCGTAGCTCCAGTTCACGTCCTTGCGGTTGACCAGCCTGGCCAGCCCCGCCGGCATGTGGATGAAGGGATGCGCATCGTTGGGGCCGGCTTCGAGCAGCAGCACGCGCACGTCGGGATCGGCGCTGAGCCGGTGAGCCAGCACGCATCCGGCGGAACCGGCGCCGACGATGATGTAGTCGTAGACGGGAGCGGGGCGCGGAGGCATCGGAGTACCGGTGGGGGAGGGGGGCTAGAGGATATGCGCGCACGCCGGATCGTGCCGGAGCCGCGCTGGTCGCGGGCATGGCGTTGCGTTAACGTGCCGCGTCCCTCTGCGAGCCTGCCATGCGTCCCCCTGTCATGACGCCGTCGCGCCCCCGGTTGCGCACCGCGCTCGCGGAGTCGCCGCCCCTGTGGTGGGCGCTGCTGTATTTCTTCTGCCTGCTGTGCGGCTATTACGTCCTGCGCCCGGTGCGAGACGCGATGGGGGCCTCGTCCGATGCGGCCGCGGTCTTTCCCTCGTTCCTGCTCGACTGGGCGAGCGCGCGCGGCATCGCGCTCGGCGAGTTCACCCTGCAGGCGCTCTTCAGCGGCACCTTCGTGGTGATGCTGCTGCTGCAGCCGCTCTACGGCGCGCTGGTCTCGCGTTTTCCGCGGCGGGTGTTCCTGCCGGTCGTGTATCTGGTCTTCATCGCCTGCCTGCTGGGTTTCCGCTGGGCCTTCGATTCCGATCTCCAGGGGCGCGGCGCGCTGTTCTTCATCTGGATCGCGGTCTTCAACCTGTTCGCGGTCAGTGTGTTCTGGAGTTTCATGGCCGACGTGTTCGACAACGAACAGGCCAAACGCTACTACGGCTACATCGGCGCGGGCGGCACCATCGGCGCATTCGTCGGTCCGCTGATCACCACCGTGCTGGTCGGCCGGATCGGCGTGGCCAATCTGACCCTGGTTTCGGTGGGCTTCCTCGGCGTGTGCCTGCTGTGCATCCTCAGGCTGCGCAGCTGGGCCCTCCGCAACGAAGGCTCACGCGCTGTGCAGGGCGAACAGGCGATTGGCGGTTCGATCTGGGCAGGGCTCAAGCTCATCGCGGCCGATCCGTTGCTGCGCGGCCTGGCGATGCTGATGTTCTTCGGTGTCGGCGTCGGCACGCTGCTCTACAACGAACAGGCCGCGATCGTGCGTCGGCTGTATCCGTCGGCCGAGGCGGCGACGCGCTACTACTCGATGGTCGACTGGGCGGTTGCAGGCCTGACGATCCTGGTGCAATTGCTGCTCACCCGCTGGCTGTTGCGCCGGTATGGCGTGGCGCCGCTGTTGCTGTTGCCGGCGATCGCCATCCTGCTGGGGTTCTCCCTGCTGTCGGCATCGCCGCTGCCGCTGCTGGTCGCGGTGGTCCAGGTGGTGACGCGTTCCAGCGAGTTCTCCCTGGCCAAGCCGGCGCGCGAGACGCTCTATACCCGGGTGGACCGGGAATCCCGCTACAAGGCCAAGGCGGTGATCGACACCGCGGTCTATCGCGGCGGTGACGTGACCTTTGTCTGGGTGCACAAGGCCCTGGCCACACTGGGTTCGCAGATGGTGTTCGTGGCCGGCATCGGCATCGCGCTGGGAATGACCTTCGGCGCATGGCGGGTGATCCGCGCCGAGCGCAGGCTGCCCGCTCAGCCGACACCGGACCGGTCGGCGGAACGCCCCACGGCCGGGTGATGCCCCGGGGTAATCCGAGGACCCAGGCGCGCTTCTTTGAAGGCCGGTAGGTCGAGCAGCCGGCCCGGCGATGCGGACACGCGGATTCGAGGCGGCCCCCGCAGGGGTCGTCAGTGCGCCAGAGGAGTGCCTGGACCGGAGTGCCGGATACGACAACGGCGGGATTGCTCCCGCCGTTGCCGGTCTCATGTCGCGTCTGGCGCTCAGGCGGCTTCGCGCGACTCCGACTGCTGCGCGGCTGTGCGGAAACCCGCCGAGCGCAGTTCCCCGGTGTCGAAATCGTCGACCGTGATCACGTCCAGGGTGAGCTCACGCAACTCCTCGAGCTGGGCGCGTTCCTCGGCGGTGATGTGGCCTTCGCGCACCGCCTCGTCGAGCTGCGAGGCGTAGTCCAGAGCCTCGATGCCCTTGCTCTTGAGCGCCTTGAGGAACTTGCGCTCCACCGGCTCGGCCGCGATCGCCTTGGCCAGGTAGCTGTCGATGCGGCCACCCGGGTTGTTCTCGCCCGGAGTGAGGAAGACACCCTCGGCCAGCCGTGCACGTGCCTCGTTGGGTGCCATCAGCAGCGCTGCGACCCGGCGTGAGAGACGGTCGCCGGGGGCTTCGGCGCGACGGCCCAGCGGGAAGATCAGCGCCCACATCAGCCAGCCCACCGGGCGGATCGGGAAGTTGCGCAGCGCATCCGACAGCGCGGTCTCGATCTTGTGCACGCTGTCGTGGAATGCCCAGGCCAGCAACGGCTGGTCGGCCTGCGGCGCGCCCTCGTCGTGGTAGCGCTTGAGCATCGCGCTGGTCATGTAGATATGGCTCAGCACGTCGCCCAGGCGACCAGACAGCGACTCCTTGAACTTCAGCTTGCCGCCGAGCGTCAGCATCGACACATCGGCCATCAGCGCGAGGTTCGCCGAATACCGGTCGAGCTTGCGGAAATAGCGGCGGGTGTAATCGTCGCCGGGTGCGGCGCCGATCTTCGCGCCGGTCAGGCCGAACCAGATCGAACGCACCGCGTTGGAGATCGCGAATCCGATATGGCCGAACAGGTTGCTGTCGAACTCCTCCAGGCCGCGCTTCTCGTCCGGATCCTGCGCTGCCTTCATTTCCTTCATGACCCACGGATGGCAGAGGATCGCCCCCTGGCCGAAGATCAGCAGGCTGCGCGTCATGATGTTCGCGCCCTCGACGGTGATGGCGATCGGGGCCGCCTGCCAGCTGCGGCCGGCGAAGTTCTTCGGGCCGAGAATGATGCCCTTGCCGCCGATCACGTCCATGACATCGCTGATGACCTCACGGCTCATCGATGTGCAGTGGTACTTCGCGATCGCCGACGGCACCGACGGCACGTCGCCACGGTCGACCGCGGCCGCGGTCGCCTGCGACAGCGCACTGATCGCATATGCCTTGCCGCCAATGCGCGCCAGCGCTTCCTCGACGCCCTCGAAGCGTCCGACCGACAGGCCGAACTGCTTGCGGATCCGCGCGTATGCGCCGGTGACCACCGCGCCGGCCTTCGCGCCGCCGGAAGCGGTGGAGGGCAGGGTGATCGAGCGGCCGACCGCCAGGCACTCGTTGAGCATGGCCCAGCCCTTGCCGGCCATCTCGGCGCCGCCGATCAGCTGGCTGAGCGGAATGAAGACGTCCTTGCCGCGGATGGGGCCGTTCTGGAATGGCGAATTGAGCGGGAAGTGGCGGCGGCCGATCTCCACGCCTGCGGTATCGCGCGGCAACAGCGCCAGCGTGATGCCGATGTCCTGGGTGTCGCCGATCAGGCCGTCCGGGTCATACATGCGGAACGCCAGGCCGATCAGCGTGGCGACCGGCGCCAGCGTGATGTACCGCTTGTCGAACGTCAGCCGGACGCCAAGTACGTTCGCGCCGTTCCATTCGCCCTTGCAGACGATGCCGTAGTCCGGGATCGACGTCGCATCCGAGCCGGCGAACGGGCCGGTCAGGCCGAAGCAGGGCACTTCCTGGCCCAGCGCGAGGCGCGGCAGGTAGTGGTCCTTCTGTTCCTGGGTGCCGTAGTGGTTGAGCAGCTCGCCCGGGCCGAGCGAGTTCGGCACGCCGACGGTCGAGCTGACGACGCTCGAGATCGACGACAGCTTCTGGATGACCTTGTGGTGGGCCAGCGCCGAGAAACCCAGGCCGCCGTAGGCCTTGGGAATGATCATGCCGAAGAACTTGTTGACCTTGATGTAGTCCCAGAGTTCGGGCGGCAGGTCGGCATGGACGTGGGTGATCTCCCAGTCGTTGATCATCTTGCACAGGGTTTCGACCGGACCATCGAGGAAGGCCTGCTCCTCGGCGGTGAGCTGGGGCTTCGGATAGTCGAGCAGCTTCTGCCAGTCCGGGTCACCGGTGAAGAGCTCGCCCTCGAAACCGACCGAGCCCGTCTCCAGTGCGATGCGCTCGGTCTGCGACAGCGGCGGCAGGACCTTGCGGAAGAACTTCAGCAGCGGCGCGGTAATCAACGCCTTGCGCACGGGTGCGATCAGCAGTGGCAGTGCGATCGCCGCAACGAGCAACGCGGCGACCGCGGTTGCGACGCCATTGGCACCCAGCAGCCAGCAGGCGAGCAGGACGGTGACGGTGATCGCCGCCCAGTACGCCAGGCGCAGACGGTGATAGGCGGCAAAAGCGCCAACCAGCAGGAAAGCAAGGAAGGGGATCGCGACGCTCATCATGAACTCCGGCAGTCGGCATAGCAGAGAAAACGGAGCCGACGCCATGACGGCGCCGGCTGCCAGGGCGGGGCCCTGTGCTAACCGTACGCTCGAGTATGGTGACGAGTCTGGCCCGTGTCAATGCTGCCATCGGCGTCGTGTCGGGGGCGTCGATACTGTTGCAGACCGGGGCGTATGGATAGACTGTGGCGATGAGCAGAACCGCAGCCAAGCCGGCGTCCCCGACGTCCACCGCCAATGCGGCACCCGTCGAGCGGCAGGGCCGTCTGAGTGCCGACGACTGGGCCCAGGCCGCACTCGACCTGATCGCTGAAACCGGCGTGCAGGCGGTGGCAGTGGAGCCCCTCGCGCGGCGCCTGGGCGTGACCAAGGGCAGTTTCTACTGGCATTTCCCTTCGCGTGACGCGCTGTTGCAGGCGGCGCTGGAACGCTGGGAAAACGTCGAGCAGGAGGCGCTGTTCGGTGCGCTGGAAAAGGTTCCGGATGCGCGTGAGCGCCTGCGCGCGCTGTTCAACATGGTCGCGCGCGAATACAAATCGCACGTCATCTACAGTGCCCTGCTCAAGGCCCAGGACCACGCCACGGTGCATCCGGTGATCGAGCGG
>Ga0233375_1001323_pt1 | contig 11238 bp, 9 predicted proteins | sample ElkDunMinimDraft_10_FD_191539 | JGI IMG/M metagenome (GOLD analysis project Ga0233375, IMG submission 191539) | Fecal eukaryotic communites from dung pellets of Tule Elk in California, USA - Elk Dung E16 | ecosystem: Host-associated > Mammals > Digestive system > Large intestine > Fecal | place... | reverse complement strand
CGTCGGCCTGCGCGTAGTCCTCGCGGTAGCGGGTCGCCAGCGCCCACGTGTGGGGCGGCGTCCAGAAGAACACCACCGCGTACATCACGACCGGCGCCCAGGCCAGCTCACCCGTGACGGCCGTCCAGCCGATCAGCGTGGGGAAGCAGCCGGCGAGACCGCCCCACACGACGTTCTGCGCGGTGCGCCGCTTGAGCAGCATCGTGTAGCCGACGACGTAGAAGACGTTGGCGGCGAGCGCGAGACCGGCCGACAGCCAGTTGACGAGGAAGCCGAGCCACACCGTCGAGACCACGCCGAGCACGAGACCGAACACGAGCGCGGCCCGTGTCGTCACCGCGTGACGCGGCAGCGGACGACGACGCGTACGGCGCATCTGCTGGTCGATGTCAGCGTCGAACACGCAGTTGAGAGCGTTGGCCGAGCCAGCCGAGAGCGTGCCGCCCACAAGCGTCGCCACCACGACCCAGAGGCCGGGGACGCCTTGCGCGGCAAGGAACATCATCGGGACGGTCGTCAGAAGCAGCAGCTCGATGATCCGCGGCTTCATCAGGCCGACATAGGCGCTGACGACGTCGGAGACACGGGGACGAGCGCTCGACGGGTCCGAGGGACGCTGGTGCCCAGCACGCAGCTCCGGGTCGATTGCGGTCACCCCAGGAGTCTAGTCGCGCGTATGCCCGATGCACCCCCGGGTGGGGCCGATCCGGCTCTCGACGTGACGCCGCCCACACATCGTGGGGCCGATGTCCACGGGAAGGGAGGCGATCCCCATGGGCTCACGGGCGCGAGTAGGCTCGACACCGAGACCTGGACGTGATCCGGCGTTCAAGCACCTGCGCCGCGCCGGCAACCCGCGAAACCGTACGAGGAGCATCGCGACGTGAGCACCGAGCTGGAGTGGACCGATCTGGATCGCAAGGCGGTCGACACCGTCCGAGTCCTGGCGATGGACGCGGTCCAGAAGGTAGGCAACGGCCACCCCGGTACGGCGATGAGCCTCGCTCCGGCGGCCTACCTCCTCTACAACAAGGTGATGAAGCACAACCCCGCCGATCCGCACTGGATCGCGCGCGACCGCTTCGTCCTGTCGTGCGGCCACTCGAGCCTCACCCAGTACATCCAGCTCTACCTCACCGGCTACGGCCTCGAGCTCGCCGATCTGGAAGCGCTCCGCACCTGGGGCAGCAAGACCCCCGGTCACCCGGAGTTCCGGCACACCGCCGGTGTCGAGGTCACGACCGGCCCGCTCGGCCAGGGCGTCGGCAACGCCGTCGGCATGGCGATGGCGGCGCGCCGTCGCCACGGCCTCCTCGAGCCCGACACACCGCTCGGCGAGGGGCTGTTCGACCACCACGTCTACGCGATCGCCTCTGACGGCGACATGCAGGAGGGCGTGGCTTCCGAGGCCAGCTCGATCGCCGGCACGCAGCAGCTCGGCAACCTCACCGTGATCTGGGACGACAACCACATCTCGATCGAGGACAACACGTCGGTCGCGTTCAACGAGGACGTGCTGCGCCGCTACGAGGGCTACGGCTGGCACGTCCAGCTCGTCGACTGGACCCACGGCGGCGAGAACTACGAGGAGGACGTCCAGGCGCTGCACGACGCGCTGGAGGCCGCGAAGGCGACCCAGGACAAGCCCAGTCTCATCGCCCTGCGGACGATCATCGCCTGGCCCGCGCCCGACAAGCAGAACACCGGCGCCTCGCACGGCTCCGCGCTGGGCGTCGACGAGGTCGCGGCCACCAAGAAGGTGCTCGGCTTCGACCCCGACAAGACGTTCGACGTGGCCCCCGAGGTCCTCGAGCACACCCGCGCGACCCGCACGCGTGGCGAGAAGGAGCAGGCCGCCTGGGACGAGCGGTACGCCGCGTGGCGCGCCGAGCACCCGGAGGGCGCCGCGCTGATCGACCGCCTGCAGGCCCGCGAGCTCCCTGACGGCTGGGAGGAGGGCCTCCCGACGTACGAGCCCGACGAGAAGGGTGTCGCGACCCGCGTCGCGTCCGGTGCGTTCCTCACGGCCGCCGCTCCCGCACTTCCCGAGCTCTGGGGCGGCTCCGCCGACCTCGCCGGCTCGAACAACACGACGCCCAAGGGCGAGCCGTCCTTCCTGCCGCCCGAGCATGCCTCGAAGATGTTCTCCGGCGACTGGTACGGACGGGTGCTGCACTTCGGCATCCGTGAGCACGGGATGGGCGCGATCCTCAACGGCATCGCGCTGCACTCCCCCACGCGTCCGTACGGCGGCACCTTCCTCGTGTTCTCCGACTACATGCGCCCGGCGGTCCGCCTGGCCGCGCTCATGCAGCTCCCGGTGACCTACGTCTGGACCCACGACTCGATCGGTCTCGGCGAGGACGGCCCGACACACCAGCCGGTGGAGCACCTTGCGGCGCTGCGGGCGATCCCGGGCCTCGACGTGATCCGCCCGGCAGACGCGAACGAGACGATCGCGGTCTGGAAGCGGGTCCTCGAGACCGCGAACAACCCCGCCGCGCTCGCGCTGAGCCGTCAAAACCTTCCTGTCTTCCCGCGCGGCACCGACGGCTACGCGCCCGCCGAGGACGCGACCAAGGGCGGCTACGTCCTGCTCGACACCGAAGGCGATCCGGACGTGGTGCTGATCGGCACCGGGTCCGAGGTCCAGCTGGCGGTCGCCGCGCGCGAGCAGCTCGCCGCCGAGGGCATCGCCGCACGCGTCGTGTCGATGCCCTGCCGCGAGTGGTTCGACGGACAGACCGAGGCCTACCGGGACTCGGTCGTCCCGCCGCACGTGCGTGCGCGGGTCAGCGTCGAGGCCGGCATCGCCCAGGGCTGGCGAGAGGTGGTCGGCGACGCCGGCCGCATTGTGAGCCTGGAGCACTACGGCGCCTCGGCGGCGTACCAGACCCTGTACGACCAGTTCGGCATCACCGCCGACGCGGTCGTCAGTGCCGCGAAGGAGAGCATCGCGGCCGCGGGTCACACAGGAGGGGTCGGCGTCTTCGCCAAGCCGATGGACACGATCCTCCCGCAGACCGACCACTGAAGGCGCCCACGACGGCGTCCCATCCGACGATGGAGGAGACAGCGATGACCGACCGACTGCAGGCGCTCAGCGAGGCGGGTGTGTCCATCTGGCTCGACGACCTGTCGCGTGAGCTGACCGAGACCGGCAAGCTCGCCTCGCTCGTCGTCGACGACCACGTCGTCGGCGTCACGAGCAACCCGACGATCTTCGCCTCGGCGATGAAGGAGGGTGAACGGTACGAGGGACAGCTCGACGCGCTCCTCGCATCCTCCGACCAGACCACGGTCGCGGACGCGATCTTCGAGGTGACCACCACCGACGTCCGCCAGGCCGCGCACATCCTGCGTGGTGTGTGGGGCGAGACGCTCGGCACCGACGGACGGGTCTCCCTCGAGGTCGACCCGACCCTCGCGTACGACACCGACGAGACGATCGCGACCGCCAAGAAGCTCTGGGACAAGGTCGCCGAACCCAACGTCTTCATCAAGATCCCGGCGACCCGTGAGGGTCTCCCCGCGATCGCAGCGACCATCGCCGACGGGATCAGCGTCAACGTGACCCTGCTGTTCTCGGTGGACCGCTACCGCGAGGTGATGGACGCCTACGCGTACGGGCTCGAGCAGGCGGCGGCCAACGGCATCGACCTCTCGACGATCCAGTCGGTCGCGTCGGTGTTCGTCAGCCGGATCGACTCCGAGGTCGACAAGCGCCTCGACGACATCGGCACCTCGGAGGCCGTCGCGCTGAAGGGCAAAACGGCCATCGCCAACTCGCAGCTCGCCTACGCCGCGTACGAGGAGTTCTTCTCCTCCGAGCGCTGGGCGGAGCTCGAGGCGAAGGGGGCCAACCGCCAGCGTCCGCTCTGGGCGTCGACCGGCGTCAAGAACCCCGAGTACCCCGACACGATGTACGTGACGGAGCTCGTGGCGCCCGGTGTGGTCAACACGATGCCCGGCAGCACGCTGGCCGCGTTCAAGGACCACGGCGAGGTCCACGGCGACACCCTCACCGGCACCGCCGACGAGGGTCAGAAGGTGCTCACCACACTCGCTGAGGTGGGCGTCGACTACGACGACGTGATGGCGGTCCTCGAGTCCGAGGGCGTCGAGAAGTTCGAGTCCTCGTGGGCGGACCTTGTCCGTACCGTGCAGGATCAGCTCACGGCTGCGCGCACCCGCCGCGGCTGAGGCCAACGCACCAGGGGGGATCCGTGGAGGAAGAGAGCGCACCGGCAGGCTTCGAGCTGGGGCTGGCCTATCCGGACGAGCAGGAGCTCGAGAAGGCCGTCGAACAGCTGGTCGCGGACCAGGTGGCCAGCCGTATCGCCGGTCACGACGCGAGCCTGTGGGGCCCGGAGGCCGAGGAGGAGGCGAGCAAGCGCCTCGGCTGGGTCGACCTGCACCTCACATCGGTGCCCCTCGTCGAGCAGGTGACGTCGCTGCGCGACGACCTGCGCGGCCGCGGGTTCGACCGCGTCGTGCTGTGCGGCATGGGCGGGTCGTCGCTCGCGCCGGAGGTGATCTGCGCGAGCGCGGGCGTCCCGCTCACCGTGCTCGACTCCTCCGACCCGGACATGGTGCGCGAGGCGATCGACGCAGACCTCGAGAGCACCGTCGTCGTGGTCTCGAGCAAGTCCGGCGGCACCGTGGAGACCGACAGCCAGCGGCGCGCGTACGAGCACGCGTTCGAGGTCGCCGGGATCGATCCGGCCGAGCGGATCATCGTGGTCACCGATCCCGGCTCTCCGTTGGACGTCGAGGCGACCGAGAAGGGCTACCGGGTCTTCCACGCGGACCCGCAGGTCGGTGGTCGCTACTCGGCGCTCACCGCGTTCGGGCTGGTGCCCAGCGGGCTCGCCGGTGCCGACATCGGTGCTCTGCTGCAGGAGGCGGACGAGATCGCCGAGGACGTCGCCGCCGACGACGAGACCAACCCCGCCCTGGTCCTGGCCGCGCTGATCGGCGTCGCCAACGCGCGGGGCGTCGACAAGCTGCTCCTCGCCGACGCGGGCTCGCGCAACGTCGGCTTCGCCGACTGGGCCGAGCAGCTCGTCGCCGAGTCGACCGGCAAGCAGGGCAGGGGCGTGCTGCCCGTCGTGGTGGCAGGACCCCACTCCCCCAACGCCGACCCGAGCACTCCCGACGAGGTCGTGGGCATGATCGGCCCGATGCGCGACGACCACCCGGTCGCCGCCTCCGGGTACGGGTTCGCGGTGGATGCACCGCTCGGGGCGCTGTTCCTGCTGTGGGAGTACGCCACCGCGATCGTCGGCCGGATGATCGGCATCGACCCGTTCGACCAGCCCGACGTCGAGAGTGCCAAGCAGGCCGCACGCGACATGCTCGGCGGCGGGTCGTCCGCGCCCGTGGCTGCGTTCACCGACCAGGGCGTCACGGTGTACGACACCAGCGGCTGGCTGCCCGAGGACGTCACCACCGTCCGCGAGGCGGTCGCGGCCCTGCTGGACGAGCTGGACCCCGAGCGAGGCTACGTCGCCGTGCAGGCCTACCTCGACCGCTACCGGGACCCGAGCCTCGCCGAGACGCGTGACGTGCTCGCCACCCGTACGGGCAGGCCGACCACGTTCGGGTGGGGTCCGCGCTTCCTCCACTCCACCGGCCAGTACCACAAGGGCGGCCCGGCCACGGGCGTCTACCTGCAGATCACGTCGGACCCCGACCAGGACCTCGACGTCCCCGGTCGGCCGTTCACCTTCGGCCAGTTCCTCCTGGCCCAGGCGGTCGGTGACGCGTCCGTCCTGAGTGGGCGTGGGCGGCCGGTGCTCCGCCTGCACCTCGACGGTTCCGAGGGAGCACGCGCCGCGCTACGGGAGGCGCTCGGGTGAGCCGGGCGTCGCGAGGCGGGCCCGCCCCGTACGTCAATCCGCTGCGCCAGCCGGAGGACCGACGGCTCCCCCGCATCGCGGGCCCGAGCTGCCTCGTCATCTTCGGCGTGACCGGTGACCTGTCGCGCAAGAAGCTCATGCCGGCGGTGTACGACCTCGCGAACCGCGGCCTCTTGCCGCCCGGCTTCTCTCTGGTGGGCTTCGCCCGGCGCGAGTGGGAGGACCAGGACTTCGCGCAGGTCGTGTACGAGTCGGTCAAGCGGTACGCCCGCACGGAGTTCCACGAGGAGGTGTGGAACCAGTTAGCCGAGGGCTTCCGGTTCGTGCCGGGCTCCTTCGACGACGACGAGGCGTTCGAGCACCTCGTCAACACCGTGGACGAGCTGGACCGTGAGCGCGGCACCGGCGGCAACTACGCCTTCTACCTGTCGATCCCTCCCGGCTTCTTCTCGACCGTCGTCGGGCAGATCAAGAAGCACGGGCTCGCCACTCCCCGAGGTGGCTCCTGGCGTCGCGTGGTGATCGAGAAGCCGTTCGGCCACGACCTCGAGAGCGCTGTCGACCTGGACGACGTCGTCTCGGAGGTGTTCCCGCCCGAGTCCGTCTTCAGGATCGACCACTACCTCGGCAAGGAGACCGTCCAGAACATCCTGGCGTTCCGCTTCGCCAACGAGCTCTTCGAGCCGGTCTGGAACTCCCACTACGTCGACCACGTCCAGATCACGATGGCCGAGGACGTCGGCATCGGCGGGCGCGCCGGCTACTACGACGGCATCGGCGCCGCGCGCGACGTCATCCAGAACCACCTCCTCCAGCTCATGGCGCTGGTCGCGATGGAGCCACCGGTCTCCTTCAGCGCGCGCAGCCTGCGCCTGGAGAAGCAGAAGGTGCTCGCACAGGCCCGTACGCCGGACCGGATGGACCTGCACACCGCACGGGGCCAGTACACCGCCGGATGGGCCGGCGGTCTCAAGGTCAAGGGCTACCTCGACGAGGAGGACATCCCGGCGTCCTCGGCGACCGAGACGTACGCCGCGATCCGGCTCGACATCGAGACGCGTCGGTGGGCCGGCGTTCCGTTCTACCTGCGCACGGGCAAGCGCCTCGCACGCCGGGTGACGGAGATCGCCGTGGTCTTCAAGCGTGCGCCCCACCAGCCGTTCGCGAAGTACGACACCGCCGAGCTCACCCAGAACGCCATCGTCATGCGGATCCAGCCCGACGAGGGCGTCACCGTCCGGTTCGGGTCCAAGGTTCCCGGCACCGCGATGGAGCTGCGGGACGTCAACATGGACTTCGCGTACGGCGGCACGTTCGTCGAGTCGAGCCCCGAGGCGTACGAGCGCCTGATCCTCGACGTGCTGCTGGGCGACCCGCCGCTGTTCCCCCAGCAGGAGGAGGTCGAGCTCTCGTGGAAGATCCTCGACCCGGTCATCCAGTACTGGGCCGAGCAGTCCAAGCGCGGCGTCAGCATGCCCGAGCCGTACGTCTCCGGTGGCTGGGGGCCGACGTCGGCCGACGCGATGCTGGAACGCGACGGGCGGGCGTGGCGCCGGCCGTGAGCCCGGTGCCACGAGTTCGCGAGACGAGCCCCGAGGAGCAAGGAGAGCGATGAAGGTCGACCTGAACGACACCAGCTCCAGTGCCGTCGCCGCTGCGCTCGTCCGGGCCCGGATCGCCGCCGGCAGCCCGGCGATGGGCATGGTCCTCACGCTCATCGTCGTCACGGACGAGGCGCGCTACTACGACGCGATGCGCGCCTCCCGTGTCATCTCCCGCGAGCACCCGGCCCGAGTGCTCGGCGTGATCCTGCGGTCCCGGCGAGGGGCGTCGAGTCTCGACGCGCAGGTTCGCATCGGCAACGACAGCGCCGGTGAGTCGGTGATCCTGCGGATGAGCGGAGAGCTCACCCAGCACGCCGAGTCGGTGGTGCTCCCGCTGCTGCTGCCGGACTCCCCCGTGGTCGCCTGGTGGCCGGGTTCGGCACCGAAGGTGCCCGCACTCGACCCGCTCGGGTCCCTGGCGACCCGACGCATCACCGACGCCGCCGCCGCACGGACCCGCCACGCCGCGCTGCTGCGCGTCGCGCGTTCGTACCATCCCGGAGACACCGACCTGGCCTGGACGCGCCTCACGCCGTGGCGCGCGCTCCTCGCTGCCGCCCTCGACCAGGCCGAGCTCGTGATCACCGGCGCCTCGGTCGTCGCCGAGCGCGGCAACCCCAGCGCCGACCTGCTCGTCGCGTGGCTCGAGGCGCGGCTCGACGTGCCGGCCGAGCACTCGGTCTCGCGCGGGCCCGGCATCACGGAGGTCCGCCTCCACTCGACCGTCGGAGACGTGGCGGTGCTGCGGCACGACGGCCGCAACGGACGGTTCTTCGTCCCCGGTGAGGCCGAGCGCGCCGTCGCTCTCAAGCGCCGCTCGACCGCCGAGCTGCTCGCCGAGGACCTCCGTCGCCTCGATGAGGACGACGTGTACGCCGAGACCGTGCAGCGGCTCCTGCGCCGTGAGGACCGGAGCTCGTCGGGCCGCTCCAAGACGTCCGGCCGTACGAAGCCGTCGGTGGACGGTGAGCGCCCGAAGGACGCGAAGAAGACCGCGAGACGGGCGCCGGCGAAGAAGGCCGAGGCGGCCACCACAAAGGCCCCGACCAAGAAGGCCGCGGCGGCGAAGACGTCCGCGGCGAAGCGCACGCACACGAAGGCGGACACGTGACGGTCGACGACGGACCCGAGGTCATCGTCGAGAGGGACCACGACCGGCTCGCGCGAAGCATCGCCGACCAGCTCGTCTCGACTCTCGCCGCCCTGCAGGCGCAGGGCCGCGTGCCCAGCGTCGTGCTCACCGGGGGGACGATCGCCGACACGGTGCACCGGGCGGTCGCCGAACGCGCCGACGACGGTCGTGTCGACTGGTCGCGGGTCGACTTCTACTGGGGCGACGAGCGGTTCGTCGCCCCCGACAGCGACGACCGCAACGAGCGGCAGGTGCGCCGCGCGCTCCTCGACCACATCGACGTCGACGAGGCACGCGTCCACCCGATCGCCGCCGACGACGGGACACTCACGTTGGAGGACGCCACCGCGCGCTACGCCGACGTCGTCCGGGACCAGGTGTTCGACATCGTCATGCTGGGCGTCGGACCCGACGGCCACGTCGCCTCGTTGTTCCCCGGCAAGGCGACGCTCGCTGTCGACGACCGCGACACCGTCGCAGAGCCGGCGTCCCCGAAACCGCCACCGGCACGCGTGAGCCTGACGTACCGAGCGCTCAACCGGGGCCGCGAGGTGTGGTTCCTCGTCTCGGGTGCCGGCAAGTCCGACGCGGTCTCCCGAGCACTGGCCGGTGACGACGTCACCACGACGCCCGCCACGGGTGTGCACGGCACCGAGCAGACGGTGTGGATGCTCGATCAGGGCGCCGCGTCAGCGTTGCCTGCCGACCTGAGGTGACAGGACGTGCGCGTCAGTAGATGACGTCGCCGCGCGCGCGACGTGCACGCAGGGTCTCGAGCGCCTCGGTGAGGATCTGCTCGGCCTCGTCGTCGCTGCGCCGCTCCTTCACATAGGCGAGGTGCGTCTTGTACGGCTCGATCTTCGGAGCCGTCGGTGGGTTCTCGTGGTCCTGGCTCGCCGGGAGCCCGCAGCGTGGGCAGTCCCACGACTCGGGCACGTCGGCCTCGATCGCAAAGCTCAGAACGGTCGTGTGGGCGTGCGAGCAGAAGTAGGAGATCGCCCGTCGTGGAGCGGCGTCACCCCGCTCGGCCTCGCCCATCGGGCCGGATCCGACCCGGCTTCCTCGAATGGCACCGCCTGACACCTGTGGACTCCTCGCCCCTCGTCACAGTCATCGCCACCGGCTGACGCCGGGTCGATAGTGAGTGTAAACGGCGCTGCACCTCGGGTCGAGGTGCAGCGCGAAAGAATATCGAACCGGTCAGTTGAACCGGAAGAGCAGACCGAGCGCGACGACGCAGATGCCCCACACGACGGCCGTGCCGACGGTGATGCGATCGAGGTTGCGCTCGGCGACGGACGAGCCACCGAGGCTGCTCGAGACCCCACCGCCGAACATGTCGGACAGCCCGCCGCCACGCCCCTTGTGCATCAGCACAAGGACGATGAGCAGCACGCTCGACAGGGTGAGCAGGATCGAGAACGTGAGGATCACGACGGAGCGTCCTTACAAGTCGTACGGAGTCGGTCGTGGCTCATGCCACACCCGACAGGTCGGGGAGATCGTAGAACCGGCAGATGGCGGCGAACTCGTCCGCCTGGAGGCTCGCGCCTCCGACCAGGGCACCGTCCACGTCGGGCTGCGCCATGATAGCGGGAGCGCTCGCTGCCTTGACCGATCCTCCGTACAGGATACGCACCCGCTCGGCCGCCTGCGAGGACCACGTCTTGGCGACCTGCTCGCGCAGCGCAAGACACACCTCCTGGGCGTCCTCCGGGGTCGCCACCTCTCCGGTGCCGATCGCCCAGACAGGCTCGTACGCGATCACCGACGACGCCACCTGGTCGGGCGAGAGGCCCGCCAGCGACCCCTCCACCTGCTCCGTGCAGTGCGTGACGTGAGCGCCCGCCTTGCGGACCTCGAGGCCCTCGCCGACGCACACGATCGGTGTCATGCCGGCCTGCAGGGTCTTGAGCGCCTTCGTGGCGACGAGGGCATCGTCCTCACCGTGGTACTCGCGACGCTCGGAGTGCCCGACGACGACGTAGGAGCAACCGAGCTTGGCGAGCATCGACGCCGAGATCTCGCCGGTGTAGGCGCCGGCGTCGTGGACGGAGACGTCCTGGGCGCCGTAGCGGATCTTCATCCGGTCGCCGTCGACGATCGTCTGGACGCTCCGCAGGTCGGTGAACGGCGGCACGACCGTCACCTCGGCCTTGTCGAAGTCGTGCTTCTTGTCCTGGAGGACCCAGGCCAGCTTCTGCACCAGGACGACCGCCTCCTGGTGGTTGAGGTTCATCTTCCAGTTCCCCGCGATCAGCGGGGTGCGCTTCTGCGCCATCGTCGTCAGCCCTCCAGGACCTGCAGGCCGGGGAGCACGGCGCCCTCGAGGAACTCGAGAGACGCGCCTCCACCGGTCGAGATGTGACCGAACTGTGCATCGTCGAACCCGAGGCGTCGTACGGCCGCCGCGGAGTCGCCGCCACCCACGACCGACAGGCCGTCGACCTCGGTGAGCGCTTGTGCGACCGCCTTCGTGCCGGCCGCGTACGCCGGGAACTCGAACACGCCCATCGGGCCGTTCCAGAAGACGGTGCGCGAACCGGAGATCAGTCGCGCGAACGCCTCGGCCGACTCCGGGCCGATGTCGAGGCCCATCTGGTCGGCCGGGATCGCGTCGGCGGCCACCGTAGTGGGAGGT
>Ga0233375_1001322_pt1 | contig 11240 bp, 14 predicted proteins | sample ElkDunMinimDraft_10_FD_191539 | JGI IMG/M metagenome (GOLD analysis project Ga0233375, IMG submission 191539) | Fecal eukaryotic communites from dung pellets of Tule Elk in California, USA - Elk Dung E16 | ecosystem: Host-associated > Mammals > Digestive system > Large intestine > Fecal | place... | reverse complement strand
CGCGGGCCGCGCGGCGATCGAGGCGGTCCGCGCCGGACGCCGGCGGCAGGCTCGCCAACTCCAGCCGCAGCCCGCCGGAGGTGCGCAGGGCGGCGCGTCGCTTCGCCGGGGAACACGCCACGCGCTGGCCGCTCGAGGCCGGGGACCCGGCCCGGCGCAGGCGCCGGGCCGCTAGCGCGGCACGCCGCGCCTGCGCAGCCGCACGCGCATGAGTCGCGCCAGGGTGGCGCCGTCGGTGAGGGCCTGCACGCGCGCATCGCCCATCGCCTCGGCCAGGTAACGCGCGTTGGCGCCGCCCAGCCAGATCGGGATGTCCGGGGACAGCCCCCGATGCAGCACGCGCAGCTGGTCCAGGGTCGGCCGCGCCTGGCCCGGGTCGATGGAACTCAGGGCCACCGCGCCGGTCTCGATGCGCGCCGCCACGCGCAGCAGTTCGTCGGCCGGCAGTTCGGGGCCCAGGTACAGCACCGGCGCGTCGGCTTCGTGGGCCAGCAGCGCCGCGCCCAGCAGGCCCAGTTCGTGCGGCTCGCCAGGCAGCGTGGCGAACAGCAGCCGCGGCCGGCGCTCGCGCGGATGCTGGTTGAGGATCGACAGCAGGCGCGTGCGCAGCAGGCTGCTCACCAGCCGCTCCTGGGCGATGGCCAGGCGGCCATCGGCCCAGCGCGCGCCGACTTCGCGCAGCAACGGCATCACCACGCGCGCCACCAGGATCGGGACCGGCAAGGTCGCGATGGCGACCGACAGATCGCGGTCGAACTCGTCCACGCGGTAGTCGGCAACCGCATCGAGCATGCGTCCGGGCAGGGTCTCCACCGCGCCATAGCCGGCCTGGCGCGACTCGTCGAGCAGCCGGTCCAGCGCCGCGTCGTCGAGGCCAGCCAGATCGCGGATCGGGTGGCCGCGCCCGGTGAGCCGGTGCAGCCGCGCGAGCCGCTCGATCATCGCGCTGTCGTACAGGCGACGGCCCTTGTCGTCGCGATGCGGGACCACGGCCACATGCCGCCGCTCCCACGCGCGCAGCGTTTCGGGCGTGAGTCCACTGAGCTCGGCGGCGGCTTTGACGGGAAACATGTCCGGGCAATGTACAAGCTTCGTACATGGACAGGCTGTACGCAGTGCTAACCGCTGGCTGGCCAGACTGACGCCCTCTTCCCTGTCACCGGAGCCACCGCCATGCCCCCCTCCACCTTGTCCGCGTCCAGTTCAACCCGCCTGCGTCCCCTCCTGCTCGCCCTGGCGCTGGGCCTGACCGCGCCCGTGGCTTTCGGCGCCGCCGCCTCCCCAAAGACGCCGCCCGCCGGCCAGGCCCAAGCCCAGGCGGACATCGTCGATGCCGCCATCGCCGCCGGCGAGTTCAACACCCTGGTCGCCGCGCTGCAGGCCGCCGGCCTGGTCGAGACGCTCAAGGGCCCTGGCCCCTTCACCGTGTTCGCGCCCACCGACGCGGCCTTCGCCGCGCTGCCTGCCGGCACCGTCGAGAACCTGCTCAAGCCCGAGAACAAGGCGCAGCTGGTCGAGGTGCTGACCTACCACGTGGTGCCGGGACGCTATCCGGCCGCGCGCGTGGCGACGCTGGAGGAAGCGGCCACGGTCAACGGCGACAGCCTCGACATCGCCACCTCCGGCGATACGGTCACCGTGGAGGGCGCGCGCGTGGTCACCGCCGATGTGGATGCCAGCAACGGCGTGATCCATGTCATCGACAAGGTCCTGATCCCGGAAGACTGATCCGCGCTTCCACCAACACCAATGGAGAACACCATGAAGGCACTCAACATCGTCACCCTGCTGCTGGTCATCGTCGGCGGCATCAACTGGGGCCTGGTCGGCGCCGCGCAGTTCGACCTGGTCGCCGCCCTCTTCGGTGGCCAGGACGCGCCCCTGGCGCGCCTGGTCTACGTGCTGGTCGGCCTGTCGGCCCTGTGGCAGATCGTGCCGCTGCTCAAGGCCGGCAGCGCCGGCGAGGTACGCGCGCAGAACGCGCGCTGAGGCCGGCGTCGCCCGCGACACCCCGATATCGTCGTTCCCCCACGCCGTCGCCGGCACCCTGCGCTGTGGTGTCGGTGGCGGTTTTTTTTTGCCCAGGCCCAAGCGGCGGCGACGGAGCCGCCGGAGCCTCAGTCCAGGCGCGCGGCGTAATCCTCGCGCACGTACTGGTTGATGTAGGTGTTCAGCCCGACACCGGCCTCGGCCAGCCGCTGCATCTCGATCACATGTTCGCTGCCGGGATGGCGGCCGTCGTAGCGGTAGGTACCGCCATGGTGGAAGCGGATCGTAATCGAGTCCGGCCCGCATTCGTAGGCGGCGACACCCGAATCCCCGGCGGCGGACGCATAGCGTTTCATTGGCCCGATGCCCTGCCCATCGGCGCCCACGTTTGCATCGCCTCCGGCGTGGCGACGTGAAGGATGCGCCGTCGCCAGGCCGGGTGCTTGTGAATGCGCGACGGCATGCTTGTTCAGGTTAGACACGGGCTTCATCACAACACGCCGACAGTAATCGTCCACTTGAGCGGGAGCACCCGGAATGAGCACCGAGAAGAAGATCCAGCACAGCCTCAACGACCTGATCGAGATCGCGCGCGACGGCAGCGAGTTCTACACCGAAGCCGCCGGCAAGGTGCATGACCCGGCCCTGGCCTCGCTGTTCCAGCAGATGGCCGGGCACAAGCGCGAGATCGTCACCGGCCTCACCGCCGAAGTGGCGGCCGCTGGCGGCAAGCCGGCCGAGCACGGCACCCTGGTCGGCTCGATGCGCGAGGTCTATACGCGCGCCCGCGCGGCCCTGGGCCATACCGATTACGCCTACGTGTCCGAGCTCGAGGAACTGGAAGACCGTCTGCTGCATGCCTTCCAGAAGACGATCGACGACCAGGACACACCCGCCCAGGCCCAGGCCGCCGCGCGCAAGTACCTGCCCCAGGTCACCCAGTGCCACGACACCATGCGCGATCGCAAGGTGGCCTTGAAGCACTCGCACTGAGTCCTCGTGCTCCGGCCCCCGGCAGTGCCGGGGCCGGACGGCCAGGCCTCCCCGACGGCGGCCCGGCGCGCGCTCCCATCCTCCCCCGCTGCAGGCGGCCGTTCGGCGCCAGCCCCCGGACGGCGCGCAGCCGCCACGCCGGCCGCGCGCTGCCCTCCATTGCTCACATCGCGCGAAGAAGCGCGCTGCCAGACTTGCGGCCATGCCCGATCCGCGTCCCTCCCACGCAGACGCCACGCCCGCGCCTGGCACCGGCCTGGACGCGCTCTTCGCCCACGCGCGGGCGCGCAGCTGCCGCGTGGCCGCGCCGCTGAGCGCGGAGGACGCGCAGCTGCAGTCGATGCCCGACGCCAGCCCGGCCAAGTGGCATCTGGCCCACACCACCTGGTTCTTCGCCCGCTTCGTGCTGGAGGATCCGCAGGCGATCCCGGACGGATGGGACCTGCTGTTCAACAGCTACTACGTGGGTGCGGGCCCGCGCCATGCCCGCGCGCAGCGCGGCCTGCTGTCGCGCCCGTCCCTGGTCGACGTGCTGGAATGGCGCCAGCAGGTGGATGCGCGCGTGCTGCGCGGGCTGGACGAGGGCGCCTTCGACCAGGCCCGGTGCGAGGTGCTGCTGCTGGGCATCCACCACGAGCAGCAGCACCAGGAACTGCTGCTGACCGACATCCACCACGCGCTGTGGTGCAATCCGCTCGCGCCCGCCTACCGCGACGACCTGCCGATGCCGGGCCACGCGCCCATGCCGGTGGACGAAGGCCCGCAATGGATCGAGCAGGGCGAAGCGATCGTGTGGATCGGCGCCGCGCGCTGGCCGGCCGATGGCGACGGGTTCGCCTACGACAACGAGACCCCGCGCCACCGCGTGCTGCTCCCCGCGCACGCCATCGCCCGTCGTCCCGTCAGCAATGCCGACTATGCCGCTTTCATCGCCGATGGCGGCTACGACACGCCGGCGCTGTGGCTCAGCGACGGCTGGGATGCGGTGCAGCGCGAAGGCTGGCGGCGTCCGCTGTACTGGCACGAGGACGGCGAGCGCGAGTTCACGCTCGGCGGCTGGTGCGAGCGCGAGGCGCAGGCGCCGGTGAGCCACATCAGCCACTACGAGGCCGATGCCTACGCGCGCTGGGCCGGGGCGCGCCTGCCCACCGAGGCCGAATGGGAGGCCGCGGCGGCCAGGTGCGCGGTCGAAGGCAACTTCGCCGACGACCACGCGCCCCTGCACCCCACCGCCACGCGCCCGGCGTCCGCGACCCAGGCCCCGCAGGACATGTTCGGCAACGTCTGGGAGTGGACCGCCAGCGCCTACGCCGCCTATCCCGGCTTCCGGCCGCTGCCCGGGACGCTGGGCGAGTACAACGGCAAGTTCATGAGCGGCCAGCTGGTGCTGCGCGGCGGCAGCTGCGCCACGCCGCGCGGCCATGTGCGCGCCAGCTACCGCAACTTCTTCGCGCCGCATGCGCGCTGGCAGTTCTCGGGACTGCGCCTGGCCAGGGACATGCCGTGAGCGTGGCGCTTCGGCTCGCCGACCTGCATCCGAGCAGCGACGACATCACCGGCGACGTGTTGCGCGGGCTGGCCGGCAACCCCAGGCAGCTGCCCTCGAAGTACTTCTACGACACGCGCGGGTCGGAACTGTTCGAGGCCATCACCCGCCAGCCCGAGTACTACCTCACGCGCGTCGAACTGGACCTGCTCGCCGAGCGCGGCGCCGACATCGCCGAAGCGGTGGGGCCGCGCGTGCACGTGGTGGAGCCCGGCAGCGGCAGCGGACGCAAGACGCGGCTGCTGCTGGAGGCGCTGCACGAACCGGTGGCCTACACGCCCATCGATCTGTCGCGCGACATCCTCACCGCCAGCGCCGCCAGCCTGGCGCGCGAGTTCGCACAGGTGGAGGTGCTGCCGGTGCTGGCCGACTTCACCCGCCCCGTCCCGCTGCCGCGGCCCACGCGACGGGCGCGCTCGGCGCTGGTGTTCTTCCCTGGTTCGACCCTGGGCAACTTCACCCGCACAGAATCGGTCGAGCTGCTCACGGCCATGCGCGCCACCATGGGTCCGGGCGGCGCCGCCCTGATCGGCCTGGACCTGGAGAAGGACCCGGCCCTGCTCGAGGCCGCCTACAACGACGCCGCCGGCGTCACCGCCAAGTTCACCCTCAACCTGCTGCACCGGCTCAACCGCGACGTGGGCAGCGACTTCGACCTGTCCGCCTTCGCCCACCGCGCCCGCTACGTGGCAGCGGAAGGCCGCATCGTCACCACGCTCGAAAGCCTGCGCGAGCAGGTGGTGACGGTGGCAGGCCGGCGCTTCGGGTTCGCCGCCGGCGAACAGATGCATGTCGAGCAGAGCCAGAAGTACACCGATGCGCGCATCGCCGCGCTCGCCGACGAGGCCGGCCTGCGCGTGGTGGACGGCTGGAACGACGCGCGCGACTGGTTCGGCCTGCGCCTGCTGCGGCCGCGCTGAGCCGGAGGCCTTAGCATGTGCGCCGCAAACCCGGCCCCGCCCGATGCGGCGGACGCCGGCGACCAGGACAACAACGGATACGCAGGCCATGACCCTTCCCGAGCACGAATTCGACCCCGACGACAACTACACCGGCGACGCCGATCGCGACGAGATCGACGAGGACGCTGGGACCGAGGCGCTGGTCTGGCAGCTGCTGCTGGTCATCAACCCCGGCGACGAGGACGCGGCGCTGCAGCAGTTCGGCGCCTTCCAGGAGGCGCTCGACGGGGGCGACGCCGAGGACATCGACGCGGTGTGGCTGCTCAAGGACGTGATCGACTGGAAATCCGGCTTCCACATCGAGGAAACCGAGCCCGGGGCGCTGATCGACGCCATCGCCGAGCTGGCCGCGCGCTTCAACCTCAGCATCGACTGGGGCGTGGAGGATCCGACCGACGAGGCCTTCCTCGCACGCGTGAGCACGGCCGAGCTGCTCGAGACCGCGCACGACCAGCTGCGCCTGGACGGCTACACGCTGTGGACCTGGGAAACCGGCACCGAGGCCCGCGCCGGCTGGATGACGCTCTCCAGCGACGACGAGGCCATGCGCGTCCTCGCCCCCGCGCTTGGCATCGAGGCGCGACCCGCGGGCGTGTGATCCCGGGGCGACGCAGGGCCCGCTGCGAGGCGCGCGGGGTCCGGTTCGGCGACGCGGTTGCGCCGGCATGGGCGCCGGGGCCGGACGTCCGGGCAGCAAGGCCCCCCGGGGAACGCGGCCGTCGTCGTTCATGCCGCTTCGCCGGCGGCCGCGCCATGCTGGCGGGCCTGTCCCGTCGCGGAGGCGCTGATGGCCCTGCTGCTCGCGTTCGCGCTGGTCGCGCTGGCCTGGGGACTCGGCGCGCTGCAGCTGTGGCCGCGCGCGCGCCGGGTCGGTGACCTGCTGCCCTGGCTGGGCGGCATGCTGGCGCTGGCGGCGGCCGCGTGCCTGGTGCTGGGCATCGCCGGAATGCTGCTGCCGCTGGACGACTGGCAGTCGCCATCGAACGGACAGGCCCTGCACCGCCTGTTCGGCGAGGGCTCGCTGGCGATGCGGCGCACGGGCTGGACGCCGCTGGACCGCGCCGCGAACGTCTACCTCAACCTCGGCATCGCCTGGACCCTGCTGGTGCTGTGCCTGGCGACGATGCATGGCCTGGTGTTCTGGGCCGAGGTGGCCGAGGACCGGCGGCGCGCGCTGGCGCGCCGCGCGCAATGATGCGGCCCGTCGTGGCGCGGTGGCCGCCGGCTCGTGCCGGCGCGGCTTACTCGAGCGCGCGGAACCGGCGTACGTGTTCCACCAGCGCGCGCAGCTTGGGCGGCTGGTGGCGACGGCTGGGAAAGTACAGGTAGAAGCCGTCGAACGGCGGCAGGTAATCCTCGAGCAGGGCCACCAGCTCTCCGCTGCGCAGCCACTGGCGGTAGTTCTCCTCCAGGCCGAAGGTGATGCCGCCGCCGGCCAGCGCGGTGCGCAGCATCAGGCGCAGGTCGTTGGTGGTGACCTGGGCGCCGACATCCACTTCGAACTCGCGCCCGTCCTCGCTGAATTCCCAGCGGTAGGGCGCCACCTGCGGCGCCGGCCGCCAGCCGATGCAGCGGTGCCGCACCAGATCGCGCGGATGCGCCGGCGCGCCGCGCGCGGCGAGATAGACGGGCGCGGCCACCGCCACCTGGCGCTGCGGGCCGGTGAGCGGCACGGCCACCATGTCCTGTTCGATCACCTCGCCCAGGCGTACGCCGGCATCGAAGCCGCCGGCCACCAGGTCGATCGGCGCATCGCTCACGGTCACGTCCAGGCCGATGCCGGGAAACGCCTCGGCGAAACCGGCCACCAGCGGTCCGGACAGGAAGCGCTCGGCGATCGAGGACACGTTCACGCGCAGCAGGCCACGCGGCGGGCCGTCGTCCAGCGCGTCCTCCAGCGCCGCGCCGACCGCGCGCAGCGGTTCGGCCACCTGCCGGTGCAGGCGCTCACCCGCCTCGGTCAGGCGCACGCTGCGGGTGGAGCGCTGCACCAGGGCCACGCCAAGGCCGTCCTCGAGCCGGCGGATGCCCTGGCTGACCGCGGAGCGGGTGACGCCGAGCACGTCGGCGGCAGCGCGGAAGCTCGCCGTCTCGGCCACGGCCAGGAACATGCGCAGGAGGTTGAGACCGGCGTCCACTGGTTAGCAAGTCTAACCTGTGCATCCAGCACTGGGCGGGTTCTCTCGACAACGCCGGAGGCCTACGTTGTGTCGTGCAGGCCGCGATGGCCTGCCCTCCTCCTCCACACACACACAGGCCAATGACATGAACCACATCCAGGACAAGATCGTGCTGATCACCGGCGCCAGCAGCGGGATCGGAGAGACCACCGCGCGCCTGCTGGCCGCGCGCGGCGCCACCGTGGTGCTGGGCGCGCGCCGCATCGACCGGCTGCAGGCGCTGGTGGCCGGGATCGAGGCGGCAGGCGGCAAGGCCAGCGCGCGTGCGCTGGACGTCACCTCGCGCCAGGACGTGCAGGCCTTCGCCGATCAGGCGCTGCGCCAGCACGGCCGCATCGACGTGCTGGTCAACAACGCCGGCGTGATGCCGCTCTCGCCGCTGGCGGCGCTCAAGCTCGACGAATGGGACACGATGATCGACGTGAACATCCGCGGCGTGCTGCACGGCATCGCCGCGGTGCTGCCGGTGATGGAGCGCCAGGGCCAGGGCCACGTGGTCAATGTGTCCTCGATCGCCGGGCTGTTCGTGATGCCGACCTCGGCGGTGTACTGCGCCACCAAGTACGCGGTGCGCGCGATTTCCGAAGGGCTGCGCATGGAAAGCCAGACGGTGCGCGTGACCTGCGTGTACCCGGGCGCGGTGGAGTCCGAACTCGCCCACACCATCACCCATGCGGACACGGCCGAGGCGATCGACCAGTTCCGCCAGATCGCGCTCAAGCCCGAGGCGATCGCCGAGGCCATCGCCCATGCCATCGGCCAGCCGCCGGAGGTGGACACCACCGACATCGTGGTCCGCCATCTGCGGAGCCCGGCGTGAGCGCCGCGACAGCTGGCCGCGACGCACGCGGCGCGAGGCCGGACAACCGGCCAAGGCCGCGCAGCCGATGGGCGGGCGTCGCCCTCGCGGCCGGCCTGCTGACCGCCGCGCCGCTGGCCCTCGCGCGTCCGGCGGTGGCGGTGGTTTCGGCGCCCGGCGAGGCCGCGGTGGCCAACAGCGCAACGATCCGCGCGGCGTTCGCGGCCTGGGCGGCGGGCACCGGCAGCGTGTTCGACCTGCTGCACGAGGACGTGGTGTGGACGGTGGCCGGCAGCAGCCCGGTGTCGGGCACTTACGCCTCGCGCCAGGACTTCCTCGACCGCGCGGTGCAGCCGATCACCGCGCGTCTGTCCACGCCGATCGTGCCCGAGCTGCGCGACCTGGTGGTCGAGGGCGATACGGTGGTGGCGCTGTTCGACGGCACCGCCACCGCCCGCGACGGCAGCGCCTACCGCAACACCTACGCCTGGCACCTGGTGCTCGAAGGCGGCCGCATCGTGCGGGTGACGGCGTTCCTGGATACGTGGGCGCTGGAGCAGCTGATGCGCGGCTAGCGCATGCGCCCGTGGCGTTTCCGGCCGCGCGGCACGGACCTGGCGCTCGACGGCACGCCGCCCGCCAGTGCATCAGGCCGCTGCCACGCCGCGAGCCGCTTACGTCAGCAGGCGGCCGTCGAAAGCCAGGGGTTGGTCCGAGACCAGGGCGACCCTGGCGATCGCCGGGTGCAGCGGATTGAGCAGGATGTTGCGCTCGCCCGGCGCGATCGCGCTTGGGACCGCCATGGCCAGGTGCCTGCCTTCGCTCACGAAGCGGCTGCCGGCCTCGCGCACGGTGTCGCGGTAGGGCAGCTCGTTCCACCCGTCCGGCCAGTCGCTTTCCGGCAGCCGATAGATCTCGCCGTCAGGCACCTCGAAGGTCTGGAGGCGGTGGCCGGCCGGCACATCGGCCAGGTTCATGTGGACGAGGACCTCGAGCATCGCCAGGGACACATGCTCGCCGAGGTAGACCATGGCCACGCCCTTGCGGTTCCAGCGCCCCGGGAAGAGCTTGGCGCCGATTCCCTCGAGCGCCGTGGAGGCGTACTCGGGCCGCGACAGGCGGTAGGCGCGCATCAGCCGAAGACGCCGTACTCGATCCTGCCCAGTTCGTCCTCGACCGCGCGGCTGCCTGCGTCGGTCGCAAGCAGGTCCAGTGGCTTGCCGCCCAGGACCGCGCTGTGCGTGTTGAGCCAGCGGGTCGACTTGTCGTTGTCCCCGAACACGCGCTTGGCCTCGGCCGCCACCCGCGCGATGCGCAGCACGCGGTCGGACTCGGTCTGGGTGAGCTCGGCCTTTTCCTTGCTGCGCCGCTGGAAAGTCCGGCGATTGATCGCCGAGACGGTCAGCACGGTTTCGACCGGAACGTGGAGCGCGCGCGCCAAGTGTCCGACCGCCGCGCTGTCGATCACGTATGCCGTCTCGCCCTTCCGGGGCACCATCAACTTGCCCCCGCGTACAGCTCCCTTCAGTTGGCTTCGTGCCTTCTTCGGCGCGGCGGCCCGGGTCGCCGTGCCAGCCGCCCGCTTCGTAGCCGGGCCCGGCGCCGGCGTCCGCTGGTCCCCGTCGCTCAGGTATGCCAGGGCCTGCTCGGTATAGTTCTGCATGCCGTCCTCCAGATGCGACAGATGACGTTCATCTTACGCCATTTGGCGCGGAGCGCCTGAACGGGCAGCCGGATTCATGCGGGCCGGGCCGGGCCGGACCCGCCCCGATCCAGCACGGCGGCCATGGCCAACGGCACGTCCCGGCCGCGCCGGGGCGGGCGCATGCTGGGCGGGCGCACCTTGTGCCGCCCCCACCGGAACCCCCATCCATGCTGCGTACCCTGTTGCTGTCTTCCGCGATCGCCCTCGCCCTGGGCGCCTGCGACCGCGCCACCGCCGAGTCCCCGATGCCCAACACCGCCGCCACCGCCGCCGCGCCCGCGCAGGCCGACAATCCCCTCCTCGCCGCCAGCACCCTGCCGTTCCAGGCGCCGCCGTTCGACCGCATCCAGGACGCGCACTACCAGCCGGCCATCGAGGAAGGCATGCGCCAGCACCTGGCCGAGGTGCGCGCGATCGCCGACAACCCCGAGCCGCCCGGCTTCGCCAACACCATCGAGGCGCTGGAGCGCAGCGGCGCGCTGCTGACCCGCGCCACCGCGGTGTTCTTCGCCATGACCTCGGCGCACACCAACGCCGCCCTGCAGGCCGCCGAGGAAGCGCTGGCGCCGCAGCTGGCCGAACACGCCGATGCCATCCACCTGGATCCGGCCCTGTTCGCGCGGGTCGAAGCGCTGTACAACCAGCGCGCCACGCTCGGCCTCACCCCCGAGCAGACCGTCCTGGTCGAACGCACCCACGACAACTTCGTGCGCGCCGGCGCGCGGCTCGATGCCGCCAGCCAGGCCGAGCTGCGCAAGCTCAACAGCGAGGAGTCCTCGCTCACCACCGCCTACTCCAACAAGCTGCTGGCCGCGACCAAGGCCGGCGGCGTGCTGGTGGACGACGTGACCCTGCTCGAGGGCCTGGACGCGGCCAGCATCGCCGCCGCCGCCGAAGCCGCCAAGGCCGATGGCCACGCGGGCCAGTGGCTGCTGGTACTGCAGAACACCACCCAGCAGCCGGTGCTGGCCTCGCTCAGGAACCGCGAGCTGCGCGAGCGGGTGCTGGCCGCCTCGCTCGACCGCGCGCGCAAGGGCGACGCCAACGACACCCGGGCCACGCTGCA
>Ga0233375_1001321_pt1 | contig 11242 bp, 8 predicted proteins | sample ElkDunMinimDraft_10_FD_191539 | JGI IMG/M metagenome (GOLD analysis project Ga0233375, IMG submission 191539) | Fecal eukaryotic communites from dung pellets of Tule Elk in California, USA - Elk Dung E16 | ecosystem: Host-associated > Mammals > Digestive system > Large intestine > Fecal | place... | reverse complement strand
GGGTTGCTCGGCGGCATCGGCGTGATCGCCGTGTCTCTCGCGCTCGCGGAGGCCACCACGCGATGGCTGGAGAACCCGATCCGCCGGTCCGAGTCCGGCCGCACCCGCAAGGTTCTCGTGGCGTCCGTCACAGTGGCCGGTGTCGCACTCGTGGCCGCGACCGCAAGCTGGACAACCCACGTTGCCCGTCAGGACGATGTCCTCGAGCGCGTGGTGGCACTGTCACCCGACCTGTATCCCGGTGCTGCTGCGCTGAAGGGCTTCGTCGACGTCGAGCCGCAGCCCGTCCAGCCCCCGCTGCTCGTCGCACACCGGGATCTGCCGCCGGCGACGCTCGACCACTGCATCGCCCAGCACACCAACCGCGAACCGCTGACGTGCACCTACGGCGACCCGTTGTCGACCCGGAGAATGGTGCTCGCCGGAGGCTCCCACTCCGAGCACTGGCTCGCGGCACTCGACACCCTCGGCAAGAAACACGGCTTCCGGCTCGACACCTATCTCAAGGTGGGGTGCCCGCTCTCGGACCCGCTCGCGGAGCTCACGGAGGAATCTCCGACGGTGGAGTGCGACACATGGTCGGTGAAGGTGCTGGCAGAACTCCAGGCCGATCCTCCCGACTACCTGTTCACCACCTCGACGCGGACGAAGGACGAAGGCGAGGGGCCCGGCGATTTCACCCCGTTCTGGTACGTCGACCTGTGGCGCACACTCGACGAGTACGGCATCCCCGTCGTCGCGATCCGCGACAACCCGTGGCTGTTCCACGACGACATGAGCTACCGGGCTGCCGATTGCCTTGCAGGTGGCGGTAACTCCGACTCGTGTGCGGTGGCGCGCGCCGACGCCCTCGACCCGGTCGACCCGGCGATCGAGGCCTCGGCCTTCTCCCCCAACGTGAGCTTGATCGACCTGTCGGATTCGCTGTGCCGGCCCGAGGTCTGCCGCGTCGTCGAGGGCAATGTGCTGATCTACCGTGACGAGAACCACCTCACGACGACGTACGTGCGCACGATGACACCCGATCTCGAGGCGCAACTGGGTCCCGCTACCGGCTGGTGGTGAACGCCCGGCGAGTTCATGTGCCCGAGTGCGGCTACTGTGCAGTCATGCAGCCCAGCCCCACGGATACCAGCGAAGAAACACCGGAGCCGATCCCTGTGTGGCCCGGTAGTGCCTACCCCCTCGGTGCGACGTACGACGGCGCCGGAACGAACTTCGCACTGTTCTCCGAAATCGCCGAAAAAGTCGAACTGTGCCTGATCTCGCGTGAGGGCACCGAGACCCGCATTCCGCTCGAAGAGGTCGACGGCTACGTGTGGCACGCATATCTGCCCACGGTCTCGCCGGGCCAGCGGTACGGATACCGGGTCCACGGCCCCTACGACCCCGAGAACGGCCACCGGTGCGATCCGAGCAAGCTGCTGCTCGACCCGTACGGCAAGGCCTTCGACGGTGACTTCGACGGGGACGCGTCGTTGTTCTCGTACGCGCTGCCCTCGGACACGGACGCGGAGTCCGACAGCGACGAGAGCGCGGAATCGGACGCGCCTGACGCCGACTTCCCCCAGCTCGACTCCCTCGGCCACACCATGACGACGGTGGTGATCAACCCGTTCTTCGATTGGGCGAACGACCGGCATCCCCGGCGCCCCTACAACGAGACGGTGATCTACGAGGCACACGTCAAGGGGATGACGGCCACGCATCCCGACGTCCCCGAATACCTGCGCGGCACCTACGCGGGTCTCGCCCATCCCGCCGTCATCGACCACCTGCTCGACCTCGGGGTCACCGCGATCGAACTGATGCCCGTGCACCAGTTCATGCACGACCAGGTGCTCCTCGACCAGGGTCTGCGCAACTACTGGGGCTACAACACCTTCGGGTTCTTCGCCCCGCACACGGAGTACTCGTCGTCGTCGAAGCCGAGCGAGGCGGTTGCCGAGTTCAAGGCTATGGTCCGCGCGTTCCACGAAGCGGGAATCGAGGTGATCCTCGATGTGGTGTACAACCACACCGCCGAGGGCAACCACCTCGGGCCGACCATCAGCTTCCGCGGAATCGACAATGCCGCGTACTACCGTCTCGTGGACGACGACAAGACCCATTACATGGACTACACCGGGACCGGCAACAGCCTCAACGCCCGGCATCCCCACACTCTCCAGCTGATCATGGATTCGTTGCGGTACTGGGTCACGGAGATGCACGTCGACGGTTTCCGGTTCGACCTCGCATCCACGCTCGCCCGCGAACTGCACGATGTGGACCGGCTGTCGGCGTTCTTCGATCTGGTGCAACAGGATCCGGTGGTCTCGCAGGTCAAGCTCATCGCCGAGCCGTGGGACATCGGCGAAGGTGGTTACCAGGTGGGCAACTTCCCCAGCCTGTGGACCGAGTGGAACGGCAAGTACCGCGACACGGTGCGCGATTACTGGCGCAGCGAGCCGTCGACCCTCGGGGAATTCGCCTCCCGCCTGACCGGCTCGTCCGACCTGTACGAGGACACCGGCCGGCGTCCCGGCGCGTCCATCAACTTCGTGACCGCGCACGACGGCTTCACACTCGCGGACCTGGTGTCCTACAACGACAAGCACAACGACGCCAACGGTGAGGACAACCGGGACGGCGAATCGCACAACCGGTCGTGGAACTGCGGCGTAGAAGGTCCGACCGACGATCCCGAGGTCCTGACTCTGCGGGCGCGCCAGCAGCGCAACATCCTCGCCACGCTGGTGCTGTCGCAGGGCACCCCGATGCTCGCGCACGGCGACGAGATGGGGCGCAGCCAGCGCGGCAACAACAACGTGTACTGCCAGGACAACGAATTGTCGTGGATGGATTGGTCTCTCGCGGAGGCCAATGCCGATCTGGTGGCGTTCACCCGCAATGTCATCGCGTTGCGAACCGAGCATCCGGTGTTCCGGCGTCGTCGCTTCTTCGAGGGCCGGCCGATCCGCAGCGGCGACCAGTCCCGCGACATCGCGTGGCTCACTCCCTCCGGGGAAGAGATGACCCCAGAGCACTGGGACAGCGGTTTCGGCAAGTCGCTCGCGGTGTTCCTCAACGGAGAGGGCATCCCCGAACCGGACCAGCGCGGGCAACGCGTCGTCGACACCTCGTTCCTGTTGTGCTTCAACGCCCACCACGAACCGATCGAGTTCGTGACTCCCGACGGCGCGCACGCGGACGAATGGTCCGTGGCAATCGATACCGATGTCGCGGACGGCGTGCGGGAGTTCAGCGTCACCGCAGGAAAGCCGATCCTGGTCGAAGCACGTTCGATGGTGGTGCTGCGGAGGACCGCATGACCTCACTCCCGTTGCTGTCCACCTACCGGCTGCAGATGCGAGGTGACGCGTTCACGTTCGCCGACGCCGTCTCCATCGTCGACTATCTCGACGGCCTCGGGATCTCGCACGTGTACCTGTCTCCCCTGCTCACCGCCACCACCGGATCGAATCACGGATACGACGTCGTCGATCCGTCCACAGTGTCGCCGGCACTCGGGGGGCGTGCGGGTTTCGAACACCTCGTACGAGAGGTGCGCTCGCGCGGAATGGGCGTGATCGTCGACATCGTCCCCAACCATGTGGGCGTGGGCGACCCACGCCAGAACGCCTGGTGGTGGGACGTGCTGCGGCGCGGCCGCGACTCGGCGTACGCGTCGTTCTTCGACATCGACTGGTCGGAGGACAACGGTGCCGACGGCCGGATCGCCCTTCCGGTGCTGGGTTCCGCCGACGCGGTGCAGGAACTGACGGTGGATCGCACGGGTGACGAACCCGTGCTCGCCTACTACGACAAGCGATTCCCGATCGCACCGGGAACCGACGACGGAACCCCGGCCGAAATCCATGCACGCCAGGCGTACCGGCTGGTGCCCTGGGATTCGGGGTTGATCGGATACCGGCGCTTCTTCACCGTGGACGATCTGGCCGCGGTGCGGGTCGAGGATCCGCGGGTGTTCGACGCGGTGCACGCCCAGGTCGCGTCGTGGATCGACGACGACCTCGTCGACGGCCTGCGGGTCGACCATCCCGACGGTCTCGCCGATCCGTCGGCGTACCTCGAGCGCCTGCGCTCCTTGATCGGACCGCAGCGCTGGCTGGTGATCGAAAAGATCCTCGCCGAGGGTGAGCCCCTCGACATGACGTTGCCGGTCGACGGCACCACGGGGTACGACGCACTCGACGAACTCGCCGCGGTGTTCGTCGACCCCCGCGGCGACAAGGCGCTCACCGCGGTGTCCCGGACCTACACCGGCTCCGACGGGGACGCCGCGTGGTTGCATTCCCAGGAACGCGACCTCAAGTGCTCGGTGCTGCGGTCCGGACTTGCTCCGGAGGTGGCCCGGCTCGTCCGCGCGATCCGGAAGGACACCGCCGGATACGGCGCGGCCGGCTCCGCACAGGAACTCTCGGACGCAGTCCTGCGCGATGCGGTGACCACGGTCGCGGCGCGGGTGCCCGTCTACCGCGCCGACTATGCTCCGCTCGCCACGATGCTCCCCCGCATCGTCGGCGAGGTCGCCCGGGAGAAGCCGGACCTCGAGCCCGCCCTCCGGATGCTCACAACGGCGCTCGCGACCGGAGGCGAAGCAGCCGCACGCTTCGGCCAGGTCTGTGGCGCGGCAACCGCGAAAGCGGTGGAGGACTGCCTGTTCTACCGGGCTGCCCGGCTCGTGTCCCTGCAGGAAGTCGGCGGGCAGCCGGGCCGCTTCTCCCTCGGCGCAGCCGAATTCCACCTTTCCTGGACCCAACGTGCACGTCGTCTTCCCCGCGCGATGACGACGTTGTCGACACACGACACCAAACGCAGCGAGGACGTGCGCGCTCGTATCGGAGTGCTGTCCCAGGTCTCCGACCTGTGGTCACAGCGGCTCGGCGAATGGAATGCGATCGCGCCGCCGCCCGACGCCGCCATCGGGCTGTTCCTCTGGCAGACACTGTTCGGGGTGTGGCCGGCCGACGGTGTTGTCACCGGGGAACTGCGCGAGCGGCTCCACAATTACGCCACGAAAGCGCTGCGCGAGAACGGCACCCGCTCCACGTGGACAGAGGTCGACGCGGAGTTCGAGGGCGCCGTCACGGACTGGCTCGATGCCGTGTGCGGCGGACCCGTCGGTGTGGCTCTCACCGGACTGGTCGCCGAACTCGAGCAGCATGTCGCCGCGGCATCCCTCGGGCAGAAGCTCCTGCAGCTTCTCGGGCCGGGCGTTCCCGATGTCTACCAGGGGACGGAACTGTGGGACGACTCCCTCGTCGACCCAGACAACCGGCGTCCGGTCGATTTCGCGATCCGCAAGGGCTTGCTCGGCGAATCCGGTTCGGTGCCCGCGAAGTTCACGGTCGTGAAGAGTGCGCTGCGGCTGCGCCGGGAGAAGTCGGAGAGTTTCGTGGACGGCGCGTACGTCCCGTTGTTCGCGGCGGGGCCCGGAGCCGAGCACGTCCTGGCATTCGGCCGTGGCCCGACGGCCGACGACGTCGATGTGCTCGCCTTGTCGATGCGGCATACCGCGGCTCTCGCTGCGACGGGCTGGGGCGACACGGTGTTCCACCTCCCGCCCGGATCCTGGACAGATGCGCTCTCGGGACGGCAATTCTCCGGAACCGTCCGGCCCGCAGATCTTTTCGCAGCGCTGCCGGTGGCGGCGCTGGTGCGCGACTGAGATGATGTCTGTTGACCTTGGTGGTTAAATGCCCGCACAGCGGGCAAAAACTAACCGAAACTTGCGGGCTCCGTGCTCACACCTCGGTTTCGTCCCGCGCTGCTTCCTCGGCTTCGCGGCGCCGGTCGCGGCGGCGGACCCACACCAGAACAGCCGCCACCGCACCGGCGCCGACGAACGCCCCCACGGCCATACCTGCCCAGGTCGCGCTGTCGTAGCCGACGGGGTTCGCGAGTTCCACGTAGATGCCGGCGACACCGGCCAGGTAGAGCACGACCGCGAAAACGGTTCGCGGACGTAGCGTTTTCGCGGTGGCGTAGACGTCGACATCTCGAGCGCGGGCATAGGCGATGGTCACCATCGAGAGGACGAACCACGTGGCCAGAACACCGATCGCGATGTGGGCACCGGCCCGGCCCGCGACCCACGGCAGGACGGCCCCGACCACAAGGGCACACCACTGGAACAGCTGGAACCCCACCGCGGAGGCCTCGTTCCAGACATCGCGTTGCCGTTCGTCGTGGTAGAAGTCGTCGTCGAGGTCGGCGACGACACGAGCAGCCTTGAGAAACGCGGTCATGGGAGCCCCTCCGGGTTGAGTGGGAACAGTTCTTCGACAGTGGTACCGAGGGTGCGAGCGAGTCGCAGAGCGAGGTAGACACTCGGTGCGTAATCACCCTTCTCGGTCGAGACGATGCTCTGACGGCTTACCCCGACTGCCGTACCGAGTTCGGCCTGCGTGAGGCGCGCCTGCTTGCGCAGCTCGCGGACCTTGTTGCCTCTCGGTGTCTCCGGCATGCCAGAAGTAAAGCCTGCTTGTCATTTCATGTCAAGAATACTTGTCTTTCGAACTGTTCCCACTCAGCAGCGCACCGGCCGGCCAGGTCAGGCCACCGGCCCTGCTCCGCTCCCGATCTCCACCGCGGCCACTGCCTCCACCGCGGCTCTGATGGCGTCCATTCGCTTCTCGATGTACCCGAGATATTCCGGGTGCGTGACGATGTAGGGCAGATCCTCGGCGATCCCCCGCACCACGCAGGCCCCTGCCGCGGCCGGTGTCATCCCTACATCTCCCGCGCCTTTGATGTGTGAAGCATCCTCCACATGCCCTCCCAACCGGGTGGTGTTCGCATCGAGGTTCGACCTCACGAGTCCCGGGCACAGCACGGACACGCCCACGCCGTGTGACGCCATCTCGGCACGGAGCGCCTCCGACAGGGAGACGACGGCACTCTTCACCGCGCTGTAGGCACCGCGGCCCGGAGCACCCGCCGTGAGCCCCATGACCGACGCCGTGTTGACGATGTGCCCGTGCCCCGCATCCCGCATCTGTGCACCGAATGCGGTGACGCCGTGGAACACTCCCGCCAGATCGATCGCAACGAGCAGGTCGAAAACGTCCGCGTCCGTATCCACCACGTCGCGGCCGTTGAACCCGATCCCGGCGTTGTTGACGAGAATGTCCACCGGTCCGAACACCGATTCGGCGTCGGCCTTCGCCTGCGCCCAGGAGTCGCGATCGCGAACATCCAGACCGACTCCGCAGATCTCGGGCCCCCGCTCGGCCGTCACCGCCTCGACAGCCTGCCGATCGATATCGGCGATCGTCACGGAGATCCCGTGCTGCGTCAGCGCGTCGACGATTCCGAGCCCGATCCCGCTGGCCCCGCCGGTGACGAATGCATGCCGCGCCGAAGACAGTTCCATCGCTTCACCTTTCCCGTGACGAACCGGATCAGTTCGTCATCCACATTTCTTCGGGCATCGGTGAGCCGAGGGTGAACATCCGGACGCCGTGGACGTTCTCGTTGTAGACCACCGCGGGCGCGGCCTTGGTGTACCAGATACCGGGCACCAGGTCGACGAGCCGCTTCTGTGCTGTCTCGTACGCTGCCTTGCGCTCGTCCGCCCCTTCGGCGACGCGGCCGGCATCCAAGGCGTCGTTGAGTTCCGGGTCGTCGAGACCCGAGAAGTTTCCGGGAGAGTCACCGTGGAATGCGGTCCACAGCGCGTAGTCCGGATCCTGAGTGATCGCAGAGGAGATCACCATGTCGAAGTCGCGCGAGCCGGCGCGGGCCGTCGCCGCGGCGTAGTCCACCACCTCGACCTTGACCTCGACGTTGTCGAACGCACCGAGTTGCGCCTGCAGCGACTCGGCGGCCGCCTTCGTTTCCTGCGTGGGGTAGGACATGAAGGTGAACGAAACCGGCTTGCCTTCTGCTGCCAGTTCGTCGAACAGTTGCTGCGCGGTCTCCTTGTCGCTCGTCGCGAGCGGGATGTCGGCGAAGTACGGGGAGCCCTCGGGGAACAGGGTCTCGGGGATCTCACCCTCGCCGTTGAAGACGACGCTGTTGAGGGCGTCGAGGTCTGCCGCCAGGGATACCGCCCGGCGGGCCCGCACATCGTCGAAGGGCGCGCGCGCCGAGTTCATGATCATGATCTGACCGCCACCTGCGGGTACGACCTCGGCGGGGATACCCGCTGCGTCCGCCTTGGCCAGAGTTCCCCAGCTCGCTTCGAGAGACAGATCGGCGCCGCCGGTGGAGATCATGTTGAACCGCTGGGAGTTGTCGGCCACGGTGCGGACGGTGAGCTTGTCGAGGTACGGCTTGGGTGCGTCCCAGAAGTCCGGGTTCTTCACCAGATCGATCGAGTCACCCCGCACCCAGTTCTCCAAGGAGAACGGCCCGGCGCCCACAGGCTCACGGTCGAACTCCGCCGCGCCCTTCTGCAATGCGGCCGGCGAGGCGATCCAGTTCATCGAGGTAGTGAGCATGCCCTGCGGAAAATGCGGATTGGGTGCCGCCAAAGCAATCCTCAGTGTGGTCGGATCGACGACCTCCGAAGACGCCACCTGTGCGGCCTGCCGGATCGCGGTCGATCCGAGCGCGGGGTCGCGCAGCCGGTCCCAGTTGAACTTGACCGCAGCCGCGTCGAGCGGTGTGCCGTCCGTGAACGTCAGCCCGGGGCGCAGGACGAGGTCGAAGGTCGCTCCCCCGTCCGTGGTGGCGAAGTCGGTCGCCATCTTGTACTCGATGTCGAGGGTGTCGAGATTGTTGATCATCAGCGTTCCGTAGAGCGCGTTGCCGAGCACAGGCTGGTGCGCCCAGGTATTGGAGAGTGCGGCCGGATCCAGGCTGCGCGGCTCGCCCATCTGGATGGTGCGGAGGGTGCCGCCCGCCACGGGGTCGCCGGCATCGGCGCCTGCCGCGGAGGCGACGTTGCCGGATTCGGCGCCGCCACAGGAGGTCAGCAGAAGGGCAGCGGCGCAGGCCGCCGCGATCGCGGGTAGGAAGCGGTGGGGTCGGAACATGGGGACCTCTCGACGTGCGGAACAAGGGGCGAGCCGAACCACACGCGCACACATCCACCCATGCGCAGTGCAACGGATCGACAGAACTCGATTCGAGCGCTGCGCGCCCGACAGAACAGATGACATCTCACCGGATTCGAGGAGCAAAGCCGCCCGGTGCACGCCCACTGTCACGGAGCATCGGCCATTTGTCAACGGCACCAAGCAATTCGGCGACTCGGAAAGTAATTCCCCGGAAATCCTTGCGGATACGTGGGCGTAATACTAATGTTCTCTCATTGCAGAACGTCATTCTTCACGAAGGGATAGTGAATCTACCGGAGGAATCCTACTGCGGCGCAGTGCAATCCGGTTCGCGCAAGCACTGCCGTGCCCGTGCCTGCGATCGGTGAAAGCCCCTCTTCTTCAACCACTTCCGCGATCGCGTTGCGATTCGTCGTTCCGGACCTAATCGGTAACCCCGGTCATGAGGTGGGATCAGCCTGGGCGTAGGGGCGGTAGACGCGCTCGATCCAGTCCGGGACCGGCTTGTCGCGTGCCTCGAGTATCGCGCCGGTCGCTACGCGAGCATTGTGGCCGCATTGTGTGAACGAGGCACCGCCGTCGAGCGTGTAGTCCCATCCGAGGACCGGGAAGTAGCGGAGCTCGGACTCCACATGGTCGATCAAGCGCAACGCACAGTATCCACCGGCATCGGTGAACAATGCGGAGGTATCCGGCGCCTCGAGTGCAGGCAGATTCGGGATGATGTTCCCGCGCAGCTCGGCAGCCAGACGCGCACGCGGAATGTCCGAGGTCGCATCGACCAGATCGGGGCGTTCTTCGGCGACGTCGGGGCCGAACATGAACAGGGGTCCTGCGAGCCGGTCCCTGATCTGCGCCTGCTGGATGTTGCCGGCCAGCAACGAGGCGATCAGGTCGTAGGCCTGGCCACGGGTGCTGGTCGACCCAGCCGGAAACGTCGCATCCGTCTCGGCTTCGAGCCGTTCGAGGATCTGCACTTGACGGGCGGTGACGGGGTGCTCCCTCCAGGAAGGTCGGGCCGTTGCGATGTCACGCACCGCCCGCTTCGGCACAACCTCCGGCTCGATGCCCGAGGCGTGTAATTCGCTGCGGAGTCGAGCTTCCAGGTCGTGCAGCTCACGCCACTGCACGCGGAGGCCGGTCAGGCGCTCGCCGAGGGAGACGAGATCCGCGGCGTCAGGCCGGTCGTCACCGTCGAGACCACAGACCTTCTCGGTCGCCGAGGCGTTCTCAGCAACGCACCGCAAGCGGGTTCGGCCGGACGTTCTGCGTCCGCCACCGATCCGGGTCCCGCGCCGTCCGAGCCGTTTCCCACTTCTGCTCCGCTGTCCGGTCGGCCCACCGCTCGGCCTCCGTCGCCGGATCGCTGTCCTCGACCGGCAGGGGGAACTCTCCGCTCTGCGCCACCACTACGTCCTCCCCGGCCCCCGGAACCGGCTGCCTCTCGCTGGGTGTCCTCGTCTGCCACACGACCTCCTTGCCGCACCGCGGAACATCCCTCGTCGACGGTGCCGGACCATGAGGCCGATCCTAGCGTCTTCGGCCCCGAAAAACTGTCGCTGAACTGGCATTTCAGCGAATTCATCGAAGGGGAACCTATCGGCACGGGACAGCGCGGTGAGCGGGCGCCGGACATTCCCTCGGCCCCACCTCCCCTACCGGAACGACGGCCAACCCGACCTCCGGCGGCCGAGGATTCCCAAGAAGCACCATTTTCAGTAGTGTTGAACCTGATTCTCGTGCATGGAAGCGATATTCTCTTGTGTGACCGGGATCGCTGCGAGCGCTCACCGCGCAGGACAGGAGAGGAACGGACCCAAATGAACATTGATGACATGGTGATGATCAGCATCGACGACCACGTCGTGGAGCCAGCTGACATCTTCGAAAAGTATTTCCCCAAGAGCCTGATGGACCAGGCACCGCGCCTGACCGCCCATCCGCGCAATCCCAACGTGCAGGCCTGGCTGTTCCAGGACAAGGTCGTGGGAAGCTCCGGCCTCAACGCCGTCGTCTCCTGGCCCAAGAGCGAATGGGGCATGGACCCCACCGGATACGCCGAAATGCGTCCCGGCGTCTACGACATGGACATGCGCGTGCGCGACATGGATGCCAACGGCACCCTCGCCGCCACGCTGTTCGCCACCTTCCCCGGCTTCGCCGGCACCCACCTGGCGAGCCTTCCCGACAAGAAGCTGTCCCTCGCCGCCTGTAAGGCGTTCAACGACTGG
>Ga0233375_1001320_pt1 | contig 11242 bp, 9 predicted proteins | sample ElkDunMinimDraft_10_FD_191539 | JGI IMG/M metagenome (GOLD analysis project Ga0233375, IMG submission 191539) | Fecal eukaryotic communites from dung pellets of Tule Elk in California, USA - Elk Dung E16 | ecosystem: Host-associated > Mammals > Digestive system > Large intestine > Fecal | place... | reverse complement strand
CCCGGCCCTGGCCGCAGCGTTGGAGCGCCTGCACGCCGAGCTCGTGGGGTATCTCGCCACGCTCATCGGCGAGATGCAGTCCGACGGCTACATCCAGACCTGGGTACGGCCCCGGCCCATGGCCGAGCTGCTCGTCTCGATCGGTGACGGCGTCGCGATGCACGCCCACTATGGCGAGCCGGACGTCGAGGGCGTCCTCGACCAAGTCGCGCTGCTGCTCCTCGCCGCCCGCGACCAGAAGTCCCGCGTCTGGCCGGCAGCCGCCCGTGCGCTGCTCAAGCAGATGCGCAAGGGCTGACTGCCGTCGGACGCCCCGTGGCGCCGGGGACCACACACCGGCAGAAGACGGCGGACGCGACCGGCGCCGTCCACTGGTTGAGCAGGTCCAGCGCGACGAAGACCGCGGTGCGGCCGGCGGCTTCGTGGAGGTCGGGGTCGATCTGCGCCGACCGCCCGGAACTGGCAGGATGCAAGCCACCACCTGCGGCGACACACTTGTGCAGTCGCGTCCGCCGGACCAGGAGATCTCATGCCCAGCGAACCGTTCGTCATCGTGGGTGGCGGCCTGGCGGGCGCCCGTGCGGTGTCGACGTTGCGGACCGAGGGATACGACGGCGACCTCGTCGTCGTGACCAGCGAGCCCCACCGGCCGTACGAACGCCCTCCGCTGTCGAAGGCGTACCTCCGGGGCCAGGGCGACCGCGAGGCGCTGTTCCCGCTCGCGGACGACTGGTACGGCGAGAACGGCGTCGACCTCCGGACGTCGTCGACCGCGGCGGGCATCGATCCCGACGCGCACCGGCTGACTCTCGGCGACGGCCGGGACCTGCCGTACTCCAAGCTCCTGCTCGCCACGGGTTCGACCCCGCGCTCGCTGTCCGTCACCGGCCGTGACCTGGGCGGCGTCCACTACCTGCGCACCGTCGAGGACGCCGACCGGCTCGCCGGCACGCTGCTGCCCGCGTCGCTCGAGAACCAGGTCGAGGTCGTGGTCGTCGGCGGTGGGTGGATCGGCATGGAGGTCGCCGCCTCCGCGCGCGAGCTCGGCCTGGACGTCACCGTCCTCGACATGGGCCCGCACCCGCTCGGCGCGGTGCTCGGTCCGGAGATGGGCGAGTTCTACGGCACCGTGCACCACGAGCGCGAGGTGCGGGTGCACCGCCTGGCACAGGTGGTCCGGCTCACGGGCAGCGACGGCCAGGTGACGGGCGTCGACCTCGCGGACGGCACCCATGTCGCTGCGTCCGTCGTCGTCGTCGGCATCGGCGTGCAGCCCAACGTCGGCCTCGCCCGCGCGAGCGGGCTGGAGCTGCGCGACCAGGCGCAGGGTGGCGGGGTCGCCGTCGACGGCACGCTCCGCACGTCCCACCCGGACGTCTTCGCCGCGGGCGACATCGCCTCGATCCCGTCGCCGCACTACGGGCGGCCGCTGCGCGTCGAGCACTGGGCGACGGCCCTGGAGACCGGACCGCACGCCGCGCGCGCGATGCTCGGGGACCCGGCTCAGTACGACGTCCTGCCGTACTTCTTCAGCGACCAGTTCGACGTCGGCATGGAGTACAAGGGCTACGTGAACATGCCCGGCGGCTACGACGAGGTCGTGATCAGCGGTTCGACGTCCGAGCGGGCCTTCGTCGCGTTCTGGGTCAAGGACGACGCCGTCCAGGCCGGCATGGCGGTCAACGTCTGGGAGCGCATGGACGACGTCGAGCGCCTCATCCGGCGCCCCGACCGCGTCGAGCGCGAGGAGCTCGAGGGGTTCGTGGGCGGCTGACGGGGGTTCGTGGGCGGCTGACGGCGCTACGACTCCGAGATCCCACCTGACCTGCGCGTTCCCTTCACCAGCGGCGCGCACGGCGCTGGCAGCATCGACCCGTGACCCGAACGCGAGCCGCCGCCGTCCTGTCGGTGCTGGGCCTCGTCGCGGTCGCGGCAGCGCTGCTGGCATGGCGGCCGTGGGACCCGGTACCCGACGAGCTCCGCGCGGCGGTCGCGCGGATCGACGACCTGCCCGGCGTGCTCGCGGCCGACGTCGAGTACACGGTCACGGCACCGGACGCCAAGGACGGGGACACCGCCAGGGCGCTCGTGACGGCCCGCTTCGACGCCGGGCTCAACCCCGAGCGGGCCGGCGAGACCGCGCGCCGGGCCGCCGGCGAGCTCGACGACGTCGAGGTCCCGGGCGTGAGGTCCCTCGACCGGTCGTTGTGGGTCAACGCGGGCGAGCCCACCAGCCTGAACGGGACGGACATCTTCCCCGTCATGGTCGCGTACGACGCCGGCCCGAGCGCCGCGGCCGGTGAACCTCCCGGCGTGATCGGCGTCGAGGAGGCGTTCGCGCTCTGGCAGGCCGGAGCCGTGGACGTCCGCGGCGTGGCCTCCGCCAGCGACGGCGCCCACCTCGTCGAGCTCGCCGGCTTCGCGGCAGAGCGAGGCATCGCCACCAGCCTGCGCACCACGGACGACCGGCTCGCCTACGAGGCCATGGGCACTGTCCCGGACGTCACGGCCGCGCGGCTCGTGGCCGACGTCGGCGGCCTGCCGGGTGTGCAGAGCGTGGGTTTCGACGCCTACGCCGAGCCCGTGCTCCGGGTGGGGCTCGCGGTGGCGCACGACTCTCCGCGGGCCGACGACGTGCTGACCCGCGTCGAGGCCGCGGACTACGCCCGGCACGCGGGGCGGCCGGTCGCGGTCACGCTCACCGACCCGGACTTCGAGCAGCGGTCCGGCTGGGTTTCTGCGCTGGCACCGGCGGTGCCCGAGCCGCACCCGGTGCCTCTGCCGGCCGGCGTCGAGCCGTGGCCCGACGACACCTCGGCACCCGCCTGCACGGGCGCCGACCTCGAGCTCTCGTACGGCGGTTCGGACGCCGCGACCGGCGCGCGCTACGCGAATGTCCGCGCCCGGAACGTCGGCGCGCGACCGTGCGCCGTCGAGGACGTTCCGGAGATCGGGTTCCGCAACGCGGACGGCGAGGCCCAGCGCGACGTGACGCTCGAGCCGTACGGTGCGGGCGTCGTCGCGGCCAGGGTCGTGGTGCCGCCGGGAGCCGAGGTCTTCGCCCCGCTCGAGTGGCGGGCAATGTCGACCGCCAACGACCCCGACGTCACGACCACGATCCGCGTGGTTCCCGTGCCGCGCGCCGACGCGGTGTCCCTCGACGTCCTCGGCCATGTCTCGTCCCCGGGCGGTCTGGACGTGCTCGACGGCGCGGAGGTGCGCGTCGGCCCGTGGGTGCAGGCGGCCGAGGGCTGGTCGTGACCACCGACCTGCGACTCTGAACGTCGTCATCCAGCCCTCGGTAGGCGACATTCCCGGACGCACGTCGACGCCGCGCCGCGCGAACCCTGTGGACAACCATGCGGACGACGACCCGGCACCTGCTGAGATCCTCCGGTGCCTCGACGACCACCGCCCGTCCCACCAGCGCTGCTCCGACGCGCGGCCGCACAGGAGGGCCTCGTCTCCGCGAGCCAGTGCCTCGCGCACGGCGTGTCGCGCCAGCAGATCGCCGGCCACGTCCGTCGCCAGGACTGGAACCAGGTCGTCCGCGCGGTCTACGACGTCCGGGCCCTGCCGGCGAGCGGCCGCGACCCGTACGCCGCGCGACGGCGTCGGGCGGCGATCCTCGGGCTCCTCGCCCACCCGGGATCGGTCGCGACCGGGGTCTGCGCCCTGGTCCTGCACGGGGTGCAGGGTGCCCCGCTCGACGTCGTGCCCGAGGTCGCGATGCCCTCGGGCGCTCCTCGGGCAGCGCACGGGCCCGTCCGGATGCGCCGGGTCCGCGTCGAGCGGTGGGACGACGTCGACGGTCTCGCCGTCGCCACCGTTCCCGATGCGCTCGCCCAGGCCGTCCCGCACCTGGGCCGCCGGCACGCCGTCGCGCTCATGGACTCCGCCCTTCAGCAGCGGCTCATCACCCCGGGCGAGCTGGCGGACGCCCACCGTGCCGCCCGCCGGCGCCCCGGCGTCGCGCGCACCCACTCCTGGTGGGCGGAGGCAGACGGCCGCGCGGAGTCTCCCGCCGAGACGTGGGCGCGCCTGACCTGCGCCGACGTCGGCGTGCCGCCCGACGTGCTCCAGCTGCCGGTGATCGGTCGGTCGGGCCGGACGCTGGCCCGGGTCGACCTGGCATGGCTGCTCCCCGACGGCGGCGCGCTGCTCGCCGAGATCGACGGCCACGACGTCCACTCGACCCCGGCCGCCGTGGTGGCCGACCGCGAACGGCAGAACCGGATCGACTCGCGGCGCACGGTGGTGCGCCGGTTCACCGGCGCCGACGCCTGGAACGGACGGGTGAGCGTCGAGGTCTCGCGCGTGCTCCATGACGCCGGCTGGCGTCGGCGGCCGGTCCGCCGCGATGCCATCCTCCGGCTGGACGACTGAACCCCTCGCGGGCCCTACCGGCGCGACCTGCGACTCTGAATGTCGTCTTCCGGTGGCCGGAAGACGACATTCAGAGTCGCAGGTCCCGGAGGCGGGACGCCGTCAGGAGCGCCGCTCCTGGACGGCGGTCGCGAGGCCCCGGAGCAGGTCCGCGGTCGTCGACCAGTCCATGCACCTGTCGGTCACCGACTGCCCGTACACGAGCGAGTCGAGCGGGCCGGGCTCCTGCGCGCCCGCGACCAGGAACGACTCCATCATCAGGCCCGTGATGCCCTGCTCCCCCGCGGCCAGCCGGTCCGCCAGCTCCCGGACGACCTGCGCCTGGCGCACGTGGTCCTTGCCCGAGTTCCCGTGCGACGCGTCGACGACGACGCCGGCCTCGACCGCGCCGCCCAGCCCGGACCGCCGGGCGACCGCGAGCGCGTCGGCGACGTCGGCCACGCCGTAGTTCGGGCCGCTGCGCCCGCCGCGCAGGATCACGTGGCAGTCGGGGTTGCCCGTGGTCTCGACGGCCGCGGCCCGCCCCGCGGCGTCGGCCCCGAAGAAGGTGTGCTCGCTCGCGGCGGTGATGCACCCGTCGACGGCGATCTGGATGTCGCCGTCGGTCGCGTTCTTGAACCCGACCGGCATCGACAGGCCCGAGGCGAGCTGGCGGTGCACCTGCGACTCGGCGTTGCGCGCGCCGATCGCCCCCCAGGTCACGGCGTCGGCGATGAACTGCGGCGACGTCGGCTCCAGGAACTCGCTCGCTGCCGGGACACCGGCGTCGAGCACGCCGAGCAGCACCTCGCGGGCGAGCCGCAGGCCGTGGTGGACGTCGTGCGACCCGTCGAGGTGCGGGTCGTTGATCAGGCCCTTCCAGCCCACGGTCGTGCGCGGCTTCTCGAAGTAGACCCGCATGACCACGACGAGGTCGTCGGCGAGCTCGCGCGCGAGCGGTGCCAGGTGGCCCGCGTAGTCGAGCGCGGCGGCCGGGTCGTGCACGGAGCACGGCCCGACGACGACGAGCAGGCGGTCGTCCTCGCCGCGCAGGACGTCACGCACCTCACGCCGCGACGTCGTCACCAGGTCGCTGCGGCGCGTGCCGAGCGGAAGGTCCTCGCGCATGGCGCCCGGCGCGGGCAGCGGGTCGAGAGCGCGGACCCGCAGGTCGCCGGTCTGCGCCTGCAGCTCGGTGGTGTCCGGGCCGTCGGCGGTCGTCGGTCTCATCGTCTGGTGCTCCTGGTCGTGGCGGTGGGCTTCGGTATGGGCTACGAACGCGGGGCGTCGCCGTCGAACCGTGGTCCATGCCCGACCGGAGCGGCTCGTCTGACGACGAAGGGCCCGGACGCGGGTGCGTCCCAGGCCCAGTGCTGGCTCCGGTGGAAGTGCGTCGGTCAGGCGCGAGCCCGCCGAGCTCCAACCGGAGCCGGCGTAAAGCGCCAATACCAACGGGTGTTCACGACCCCGAGGGTACGCCGCGGTCGAGCGGCCGGTCCAACGCTGTCCACGATGCGGCACTGTCTGAGCGTCCGGCCGGGCGCCCGGCCTAGCCTGGCTCGCGTGACCCGGATCGAGCACGCCCCGGCCGGCCCCGACGAGATCGGGCAGTACCTCGCGATGCGCGACGCCGCTGCCGAGGCGATGGTCGCCGCGGGGATCGTCCAGTGGCAGCCCGGTGAGCTCACGGCCGGCCGGCTGCGGGACTGGCTGGGCGACGGTCAGCTCCTGCTCGCCCGCCTGGACGGCGAGCTCGTGGGCGGCGTCATGGTCATGTGGGCCGACCCCATGTTCTGGGGCGAGCGCGACGACGACGCCGGTTACGTCCACGGCCTGCTCGTGGGACGGGGCCGCGCGGGCGGCCGGTACTACCGGGACGCGGGCTACGCCGAGGTCGGCGAGAAGGTGTTCGAGCGCGGGTCGGTCCTCGACGGCGGCGCGCCCATCGGCTCGGTCACGTTGTTCGAGAAGCGGCTCGCACCGGAGTGACGCCTGACGCGTCGCACGTACGCTCGCCTCATGCCGGTCCCCTCGTTCGTCGCCCGGCTCCGTTCCCGCATCGGCCGGGACCTGCTGTGGCTGCCGGGCGTCACGGCCGTCGTGCACGACGCCGAGGGCCGGCTGCTGCTCGGCCAGCGCGCCGACTCCGGCGAGTGGGCCCTGGTCAGCGGCATCCTCGAGCCCGGTGAGGAGCCCGCGGCGGGCATCGTGCGCGAGGTGCTCGAGGAGACGGGCGTCGAGATCGTCGTCGAGGCCCTTGCCGCGGTGACCGCGACGCCCGAGATCACGTACCGCAACGGTGACCGCTCGGCATACCTCGACGTGCTGTTCGTCGCCCGCGCCGCCTCCCGCGCGGCAGCGGCCGCGGCCCGGGTGGGCGACGACGAGTCGCTCGCCGTGGGCTGGTTCGCGCCCGACGACCTGCCTGCCTCCCTGTCCCGCTCGACGCGCGATCGGCTCGCGCTCGCGCGCCGGTTCCTCGAGCGTCCCGAGCAGGGCACCTACTTCGTGCGCTGACCCGGCGCCGGGCGAGACGGGTGCCAAACCGGGGCGAACCCGGTGATCCGGCGGCCGTCCGCCGACCGGAGGACCGTTCGACGTGCGTGGGGCAACGACCTGATTACGTTGAGTTGCTGTGGTGACCTCTGCCACAACGGTGTGGCACGCGGCACCGCCGCCGCGGCCATCCCGCCCTGCTCCTCATCCCGGGGGAACCGTGAACCGACGCATGACAAGCGCATTCGGAGCGGCGGCCGCACTGGTCGCAGCAGCAGTGATCGTCCCGGGGGTCGCCACAGCGGCGCCCGCGGCCGTCGACAGGCCCACCGCCCACGCCAAGCCCGACGACCGTCCCGACTCGCTGTCGGAGAAGCGGCGCGCGCTCAAGCAGGAGGCGGTCGAGCAGGTGGCCACGGGCCAGGCCAAGGTCATGACGCGCGGCTCGGGCGACGCCACGTCGAGCTCCGTCCGCATGGGCAAGGGCCAGTGGGTCGAGTACGAGGTCGAGGAGACCCACCAGCTCCTCTCGTTCCTCATCGAGTTCGGCGACCAGGCCGACCCGCGGTTCCCCGACGCTCCGGCGTCGGGCCCGGTGCACAACGAGATCCCTGAGCCAGGGCGAGGCGACAACTCGACGTACTGGAAGCCGGACTTCTCGCGCGAGCACTTCCAGGAGATGTTCTTCACCGGGCTCGACGACCAGCGGGGCGAGTCGTTCCGCGACATCTACAAGGAGATGTCCTCGGGTCGCTTCGACCTCCAGGGCGACGTCTCGGACTGGGTCACGGTGCCGTACTCCGAGGCGTCGTACGGCCAGACGGAGAACAACGTCGACATGACGCGCTTCGTCCAGCACGCCGCCGACGCCTGGTACGAGGACCAGCTCGCCCAGGGCAAGACGCCCGAGCAGATCACCGAGTACCTGCAGTCGTTCGACGTCTGGGACCGCTACGACCTCGACGAGGACGGGCTGTTCGACGAGCCGGACGGCTACATCGACCACTTCCAGGCGATCCATGCGGGCGAGGGCGAGGAGGCCGGCGCCCCCGAGTGGGCCATCTGGTCGCACCGGTGGTCGGTCAACCCCAACGGCTGGCAGGACGGCGAGGGGCCGCAGGGCTACGAGCCGGCGGGCGGCATCAAGATCGGCGACTCCGACATCTGGATCCGCGACTACACGACCGAGCCGGAGAACGGCGGCCTCGGCGTGTTCGCGCACGAGTTCGGCCACGACCTCGGCCTGCCCGACTACTACGACACGGCGGGCGGCGAGAACGGCACCGGGTTCTGGAACCTCATGAGCTCCGGGTCGTGGCTCGGGCACGGCAAGGACGCCATCGGCACCACCCCCAACCACATGGGGGCGACCGAGAAGCTGTTCCTCGGCTGGCTCGACTACGAGGTGGTCGAGCACGGCGAGTCGGACCGGGTGCGCCTCGGCCCGTCGTTCCATGCGACCACCGACCCGCAGGCGGTCATCCTCACGTTGCCCGACAGCGAGGCGACGATGGACGTGCTGCCGCCGCTCGACGGGAGCTACCTCTACTCCGGTACGGGCGACGGCCGGACGTCCACGGCCACGTCACCGGACTTCACGGTGCCGGCGGACGCGACGCTCACGGCCAAGGTCAACTACGACATCGAGAAGAACTGGGACTACGCGTACGCCGAGATCTCGACCGACGGCGGCACGACCTTCACGCCGCTCGAGACGAACCTCTCGACGGCCGACGACCCCAACGACCAGAACGACGGCCACGGCATCACCGGGTCGTCCGACGGCAAGTGGGTCGACCTCACGGCCGGCCTGTCCGAGTACGCCGGTGACACGGCTCGGCTCCGGTTCCGGCACGTCAACGACGCCGCGACGCACGAGATCGGCTTCGTCGTCGACGACGTCGCCGTGGGCGACGCGCTGACGGCGGACTTCGAGGACGACGCCGCGGGCTGGGCGCTCGACGACTTCATCGTCACGGACGGCACCTACCAGCAGCCGTACTCCCACTACTACGTGGCCGAGAACCGCCAGTACAAGGGCTACGACCGCACCCTGCGGACCGGCCCGTACAACTGGGGCTGGGAGCGCACGAACCCCGAGCGGGTCGAGCACTTCCCGTACCAGGACGGCCTGCTCGTCTGGCACGTCACCGACCTGTACGACGACAACAACACCTCCGAGCACCCCGGCTACGGCATGGCCCTGCCGGTGGACGCCCACGCCAAGGCCCTGCGGTGGTCAGACGGCGTGGTCGCCCGCAACCGGATCCAGTCGTTCGACTCGACGTTCGGCACCGAGCGGACGGACTGGCTGTGGCTGCACCGGGAGACCGACGACGGGATGACCCGGCTCATCAAGCCCTCGCAGCGGGCGGTCCGGGTGTTCGACGACACGGACCCGTACGCCTACTTCGACCGGGCGAACCCCATGGGCTCGACCATCGTCGGCGGGACGGGCACCCGGATCGCCGTCACGAACGTCAACCCCTGGTCCGACGTGATGACCATCCGGGTCAACTGACGACCCGTACGTCGAGCCGGCCGGGACCGCAAGGTCTCGGCCGGCTCGGCCGTTCCCGGACAAGGCTACGGGCTCGTCAGCGCTCGTCAGCGCTCGTCAGCGCTCGGCGGCGTACCGCTCGACGAACGCGCGTAGGACGCGCATGGGCTCGGTGACCTCGCGCGACCGGCCGCGGGCGACGACCTCGGCCGCCTCGTCGGGGTCGAAGTAACCGTAGGTCTTGTAGACCTCGATGCGCTGGGTCAGGCCGGCCAGGTCGAGCTCGGGATGGAACTGCGTGGCGTAGAGGTTCTGCTTGAGCCGGAACATCTGCACGGGCGCGTCGGCCGACGTCGCGAGCAGGACCGCGCCGGGCGGGAGCCGGTGCACCGCCTCCTTGTGACCCACGTACGCGGCAAACCGCCGCGGCATCCCCTGCGTGAGCGGGTCGGCCAGTCCGGCGTCCGTGAGCTCGACCGTCACGGGCCCGACCTCCTCGCCGTAGGTGCGGTCGATGGTCCCGCCGGCGTACTGGCCCAGGGTCCCGACGCCGTAGCACGCGCCCAGGAACGGGAAGTCGCGCTCCACGATCTCGCCGAGAAGCTCGCCGATCTCGTGCTCGACCCGCTTCTGCACCTCGGACTTCGACTCCGGCGGGTCCGACGAGTTGAACGGGCTCCCGCCCACCATGACGCCCGAGTAGTCGTCGAGGTCGACCGGCGGCATGGGGCCGGCCTCGAGCCGCACCCGGTGCAGCTGCTCGGGCTCGAGCCCGCCGTAGGTGCAGAACGCCTGGTACTCACCGTCGGCCGCGACGTCCTCGGCACGGGTGGCGAGCAGCAGGAAGGGCTTCATGCCCGCAGGGTAGACGCCTCGCGCCCCGGCCGCTCAGCCCTTGTCGCCGAGCGGCCCTCCGGTGTGCGCAGCGCACCGCGGCGGCGTCTGGTCCCAGACGCCGCCGCGGTGCGTTCCGTGCTCAGGTCCAGCGGAAGATCTTGATCGACAGCGGCAGCAGCACCGCGGTGTAGACGACCATGACGACCATCTGCAGCAGGGGGAAGCCCTCTCCGAACCAGCCGGTCGTCAGGGCCTGCGCCACGGCCCCCAAGGGCGAGTACTGCCCGATCTCCCGGACCAGGTCCGGCATGATCGGCCCCGGCGTCCACAGCCCCGCGAGGAACAGCAGCGGGAAGTAGATCAGCGAGCCGACGGCGTTGGCCACCGAGGCCCTGGGCAGGACGGCCGCGAGAAGCATCCCGAGCGAGAACATCGTGAGCAGCCCCAGCACGAAGGCCAGCAGCGTCACGCCCAGCTGCGCCGGCGCCACGACGTCGAAGACGACGGTTCCGACGACGAGCGCGAGGGCAACCCCGATGATCGTGGTGACGACGTTGATGGTCAGGTGCGCGGTGACCATGGCCTGGGGCCGCATGGGCGTCGTCGACAGCCGGCGGAGCACGCCCTTCTCCCGGAAGCCGGCGAACGTGACCGGCAGGGACAGCACCGCGAGCGTGCCGATGGCCGTCGCGAGCACGGTCGGCAGGAATGCCGCGACCGCGGTGATGCCGTAGTAGGGCGAGTCCGGCGGGGCGTCGGTGATGGGGTCGCGCATGCCCGGGATCGCCATGCCGACGCCGACCAGGATGACGGTCGGGAACAACGTCCCGAAGAACCAGGACGAAGCGTCGCGCAGCCAGACGACCGTCTCGGTACGCAGCAGGCGGCCGAAACCGCGGCGGCCGGAGGCCGTCCGGACGAGCGGCGGGGCGGCGGTTGCGGTGGTCATGAGCGAGCTCCTTCGGTGGCGAGGACGCCCTCGGCGCCCGTGTCGGACTGGGGGTCGGACTGGGGGTCGTACTGCCGCCCGGTGACGGCGAGGAA
>Ga0233375_1001318_pt1 | contig 11279 bp, 7 predicted proteins | sample ElkDunMinimDraft_10_FD_191539 | JGI IMG/M metagenome (GOLD analysis project Ga0233375, IMG submission 191539) | Fecal eukaryotic communites from dung pellets of Tule Elk in California, USA - Elk Dung E16 | ecosystem: Host-associated > Mammals > Digestive system > Large intestine > Fecal | place... | reverse complement strand
CGAGCACCCGGTGACGCGGCTGCGCGACGCGGGCTTCGAGGTCACCGTCAACACCGACAACCGCCTGCAGTCCGGCACGTCGCTCTCGCGCGAGCTCGGCCTGCTCGTCCGCGAGGCCGGGTGGAGCCTCGACGACGTCGCCGACGTGACGCTCACGGCGGCACGCCACACGTTCCTGCACGACGACGAGCGCCGTGCGCTCGTCGACCGCATCGTCCGCCCGGCCGCCGCGCCGGGCACCGCACGCCCCGGGAGGCACCGAGCATGACCACCGACGACACCCCCACCACGCACGTCCCTCTCGACGCCGTCGGCCTCGCACGGTTCGTCGACCACACGCTGCTCAAGCCGGACGCGACGCGTGCGGACGTCGACGCGCTGGTCGCCGAGGGGGTGCAGCTCGGCGTGTACTCGGTGTGCGTCTCGCCGTCGTTCCTCCCGCTCGAGATCCCCGTGGGCCTCGACGGCACGCCCGACCTGCTCGTCGCTACCGTCTGCGGGTTCCCGTCGGGCAAGCACCACAGCGACGTCAAGGCGGCCGAGGCGGCGCGCGCCGTGCGCGACGGCGCCGACGAGGTCGACATGGTCATCGACGTCGGTGCCGCCAAGGAGGGCCGGTTCGCCCACGTCGCGCAGGACATCGCGGCCGTGCGCGCGGCCGCGCCCGCGCCGACGGTGCTCAAGGTCATCATCGAGTCGGCGGCGCTCACGGACGACGAGATCGTCCACGTCTGCGAGGCCGCCGAGGCCGCGGGGGCGGACTTCGTCAAGACCTCGACGGGCTTCCACCCGGCCGGTGGGGCGACCGTGCACGCGGTGCGGCTCATGTCGCGCACCGTGGGCGGCCGGCTGGGCGTCAAGGCGTCCGGCGGCATCCGGACCGCGGCGGACGCCCTCGCGATGGTGGAGGCCGGTGCCACGCGCCTGGGCCTGTCGGGCACGGCGGCCGTCCTCGGCGGGCTGACGGCGGACGGCGCGTACTGACGCCGCCGGGCGGCCCGGGGTGTTCCCGGGCCGTCCGGACGCAGCGTGCGGTCGGCGCTGCGGCCAGGAGGGTCCGCGCCCAGGGGAGCCTGCGCCCAGGGGAGCCCGCGCCCAGGGGAGCCCGCGCCCCATGAGAGCGACGTGAGAATTCGCCCCGCGGTCGGGTGAACACCCCCGATCCGGACGAATCGGGCGTTGACTGGGCACTCGAGGTCGGACGATGCTGGACGTACGTCCGGCTGAGTTCGCTCTGGCGACGACGACGTGGCCACGAGCAGGTGCACCGGTCCGGCGGACCACGCCGCGCGCACCGGCAGGGAGGAGACGCACGCGGCATGGGCCCGATCCGGCGCGGCACGATCGTGGCTGCTCTCGTCGTGGCCTTCGTCCTCGGCGCCGTCCTGGCGACCGCGCTCGGCACCCAGGCCGGCGCGTCCAAGGACCTCGTCGTGCCGGTGGGCTGGCGCAGCTCGTGGTCCGACGCCCACGTGCTCGAGGGTGAGCACGTCGCGCTCGCCTGGGGCGACCGCATCGGTGCGGACCCGACCGTGGGGCCTGCGGACCTGCGCTTCGACCCCGCGGTGGTGGTCGAGCAGCTCGAGGCCCTGCACGCGCTCGACGTCGGCGCGCTGGGCCTGGGCGCGCGTGACGGCCCGCTGGCGGCCCGCAAGCTGCTCGTCGTCGTGGACGGGACGTGGTCGGCGGGCCCCGGCGCGCCGCGCGACGGAGCCTTCGACCCCGCCGACGGCGGGCTGTCGGAAGGGGCGGGCGCGCCGACGCCCACGCGCGGCGCCGTCGTCGGGGGTGTCGGGCTGCTGCGTGTCGCGCCGTCCGTGCTGACGTCGTCGCTGGACGACGCCTCGCCGGACCTGGCCGCGTCGCCGGACCTCGCGGCGTCGCCGGCCCCGACGTGGCCGTCCACCACGGCGACCGGGCCGCCGCCGGGCACGGGCCCCGGTGGCCTCCCGAAGATCCCGGACGGCACGTCGTGGGAGCTCGCCCGCGGCGTCGCGGAGACCCTGCAGCACCTGACGCGGGCGGCGCACCCCGGCCACGGCCTGGCTCCCGGGTCCGCCGCGACGCTGCGCACCGCGGCGTCGGCGTACCTCGCGACGCTCGCCGTGCCCGACGAGCACGCCGACGTGTCCGACCACGTCCTGGCACCCCAGCTCGCGTGGGGCAGCCCTCGGCAGGGGGCCGCCGGGTGGCTGCTGGTGCAGCATCTCGCCGGCCGGTCGGCGCCGACGCTGCTGCGCGACCTGTGGGCCGAGTCGCTGGACACCGAGCACGTGATCGGGGCGTACGCCCGCCTCACGGGGTCCGATGCGTCGGCGCTCAACCGGCGCATCGCGCAGTACGCCATGCGCGCAGCCGTCGCCGACGTCGCGGGGACGGGGGAGCCCGGCGCGCTGCTGACCGAGCTGGACCCGGTGCTCGTCGCCCACCGCACGACCCCCGTCGAGGCGGTGCCGGACGATCCCGGCCACCACCGCGTGACGGGGACCTTCGCGCCTGCGGCCTACGGGTACACGGTCGTGCGGCTCGTGCCCGACGGGTCCGGCGCCGACGTGCGCGTGCGCGTGCGTGGGCACGTCGAGGCGCTCCCCGCCGGCGAGGCGGGGTGGAGCTTCGGGCTCGTGGCCGTCGGCCCCGACGGCCCGCGCTACGGCCCCGTGACCGAGGCGACCGACGGTGAGCTGCGCCTGACGCCGCACGCGGGCGAGGACGAGGTGTACCTGGTCGTGGCCGCGACGCCCGCCGAGGTCGTCGCGTCGGCGTCCGAGGGGTTCGCGTCGACCCTGCGCTACCCGTACGAGTTCCGCGTCGCGGGCGCGGCCGTCGGCACCGCCGCTGCGCAGGCCCCGGTCGAGGGCGGCCACCTGCACGAGAACGGGGGCGGGTGGGTCGACGAGGCTGCGAACGTCGACCCCGCCGCGTACGTCGGGGCCGGCGCCGTCGTGCGTGGTGACGCCGTCGTCGGGCCCGGCGTGCGGCTCGAGGGCCGGGCGTGGGTCGAGGGCGGGGCGCGGCTGAGCGGCGACGTCGTGGTGCGCGACGCCGCGGTCGTGCGCGGGTCGGCACGGTTGTCGGGCAGCCTGGTCGTCGGCGGTGACGCTGTCGTCGCCTTCACGTGCGACGCCGGGGCCTACACGTCGTACCGCGCGGGGGCCGTGTGCGACCCGGCCGTGGTCGACAGCGACGTCAACCCGGTGGTCGTGCCGTTCGCGGCCGGTGAGACGGCGCTGAGCGAGGGGGCGCCGACGATCGCGCCGACCCCGCCGCCGGGCCCCGACAGCACGCCCCCGTCGACGACGGCCCCGGCAGTGACGCCGTCGCCGGGACGAGGGGCCGGCACGCCGGCCGCACCGGCACCGACGTCCGGTGCCGCCGCGCCCCCCGACGACCAGCCCGGGGTCGCACCACCGCCGGCCGCGGTCCCGGCCGGGGCCTGCACCGCGTCCTACCAGGTCACCGGCTCGTGGCCCGGCGGCATGCAGGCGCAGGTCGTCGTGACCGCCACCACGTCCGGCGTGCGCGGCTGGGTGCTGACGTGGACCGCCCCCGACGGCATGGAGATCACCGAGCAGTGGGGTGTCGACATCACGCGCAGCGGCAGCACGATCACGGCCGAGAACCTCTCGTGGAACGGCGCGATCGAGGACGGCGCGAGCGTGACCTTCGGTTTCAACGGGACCGCGGCAGGGGAGGCGGCGTTGAGCGTGCCGCAGGTGCGCTGCACCCGGACGGGCTGACCGCGGCGCGCCGCCCCTTGTGCGGGGACCGTCAGGCCCCGTCGAGCCCGAGCGCCGCGCGCACGTCCGCCGCGAGGCGGTCCAGTCGGTGACGGGCGTCCCGGTGGGCGGCGTCGAGCGCCTCACGGTCCGCATCGGGGGCGACCGGCACGACGACCTCGAGGTACGCCTTGACCTTCGGTTCCGTGCCGGACGGGCGCACGACCACGCGCGTGCCGTCGGCCGTCAGGAGCCGGATGCCGTCGGTGGGAGGCAGACCGTCGCGGTCGTCCTCGGTACCGGCGGCCAGGTCGACGACCTCGACGACGGCCGAGCCCGCGAGGTGCGCCGGTGGCGCCTCCCGCAGGGCCGCCATGGTCGCCCCGATCCGGCTCAGGTCAGCGAAACGGGCACTGACCTGGCCGGTGGCGTACAGCCCGTGCGCACGCGCCAGGTCGTCGAGCGCGTCGACGAGCGTGCGGCCCTCGGCCGCCAGGCGGGCGGCCAGGTCGCACACGCGCACGGCGGTCGAGATGCCGTCCTTGTCGCGCACGTGCGCGGGGTCGACGCAGTACCCGAGCGCCTCCTCGTACCCGAACACCAGGCCGTCGACGCGTGAGATCCACTTGAAGCCGGTCAGGGCGGGCGCGAAGCGCAGGCCGGCGTCCGCGGCGATCGCGGACAGCAGGCGCGACGAGACGATCGAGCACGCGAGGGTGCCGCCCTCGCCCGCAGCCGCGGCCCGGGCCGCCGCGTCGGCACCGAGCAGCGCTCCGACCTCGTCGCCCGTGAGCATGCGCCAGCCGTCGGCCTGCGGGGTCTCGGGGCCGCGGGCCGGGATGTGGGCGCGCCGGTCGACGACCGCGACCGCGCACCGGTCGGCGTCGGGGTCGAGCGCCACGACGAGATCCGCCGGCAGCGCCCACGCCAGCGCGAGCGCGAGGTCGGTCGCGCCCGGCTCCTCGGGGTTCGGGAATGCCACGGTCGGGAAGTCGGGGTCGGGGTCGGCCTGCTCGGGCACGAGCGTGACGTCCGGGAAGCCGGCGCGGCCCAGCACGTCGTGCGCGACCGCGCCGCCGACGCCGTGCAGCGGCGTCAGGACGACCTTGAGCCGGGCCCGCGCGTCCGTGTCGCCCGCTGCGTCACCCGCGGGCACGACTGCGGCCGCCGTGCGCGCGTACTCCTCGACGACGTCCTCGCCGAGCACCGTCCAGCCCGTCGGCACCCGCGGGACCGACGCGACCGACGGCACGCGGGCGATCTCGGCCGCGATGGCGGCGTCGTCGGGCGGCACGATCTGCGCGCCCTGCCCCGAGCCCACCACGACCCGGCCGCCGAGGTAGACCTTGTAGCCGTTGTCCCGCGGCGGGTTGTGCGACGCGGTGACCATGACGCCCGCGTCTGCGTCGAACCGGCGCACGGCGTACGCGAGCACGGGCGTCGGCAACGGCCGGGGCAGCAGCAGCACGTCGATGCCGACGGCGGTCATCACCTCGGCCGTGTCGAGCGCGAAGCGGTGCGAGTTGTGCCGTGCGTCGTACCCGACGACGACCCGTGGGCCCGGGGTCCGGCCTTCGAGCTCACCGAGCAGGAAGTCCGCCAGCCCCGCCGCGGCGCGGATCACGACGGCCCGGTTCATGCGGTGCGGGCCACCGCCGAGCTCACCGCGGAGCCCCGCGGTGCCGAACTGCAGCAGACCGGAGAACCGGTCCGCGAGGTCGGCACGCGCCCGTGCCGCGTGCCCGCGCACCAGCTCCGCCTGCGGCTCGCCGGTGCCCGGTGCGGGCTCGTCGCGCGCGACGCGCAGCAGGTCCGACAGCTCGGCCGCGGTCACCGGGTCCGGGTCGTCGGCCACCCACGCCTCGACCTGCTCGACCAGGTGGTCCCAGCCGTCGTGCGGGTCGTCGGTCGTGCGCTCGGTCCTCACGGGTGCCGCCGGGGTGTCCCCGCGGAGCACGTCGTCACGGTCGTCGGTGCTGCTCACGCTCCCAACCTACTGGTGGGTACGGCACGCGGCACGGTCAGGTCGTGCGACGCGCGGCGACCTCAGATCCGGCGGACGACGTCCGCGAGGAGCGCGCTGATCCGCGGGCCCGCGGCGCGCCCGGCGGCCAGGACCTCGCCGTGGTCGAGCGGCTCGGGGCTGATGCCGGCCGCGAGGTTCGTGACGAGTGAGATGCCCAGCACCTCCAGGCCCGCGTGCCGCGCCGCGATCGCCTCGAGCGTCGTCGACATGCCGACCAGGTCGCCGCCGAGGCGCCCGGCCATCGCGACCTCGGCCGGCGTCTCGTAGTGCGGCCCGGGGAACTGCACGTACACGCCCTCGTCGAGCGACGCGTCGACCTCGCGCGCGACCGCACGCAGGCGCGCCGAGTACAGGTCGGTGAGGTCGACGAACGTCGCGCCCTCGAGCGGGGAGGTCGCCGTGAGGTTGAGGTGGTCGCTGATCAGCACCGGGGTGCCGGGGCCCCACGCCAGGTTCAGGCCGCCGCAGCCGTTGGTGAGCACGACCGTCGACGCCCCGGTGGCCGCCGCGGTCCGCACGCCGTGCACGACGCGCCGCACGCCGCGGCCCTCGTACAGGTGCGTCCGCGAGCCGAGCACGAGCGCGTACCGGTCCGGCCGGTCGCCGTCGCCCGCGATGCGCACCGAGCGCAGCGTCCCGACGTGCCCCAGGACGGCCGGCCGGGAGAAGCCGGGCACCTCGTGGCTGGGCAGCTCGGCGACCGTCTCGCCCAGCAGGTCCGCCGCGCCGCCCCACCCGGAGCCGAGCACGAGCGCGACGTCGTGCTTCTCGATGCCGGTCCGGCGCGCGATCACCTCGGCCGCGAGCCGGGCCACGTCGAACGGGTCGGTCGCGGGGTCGTCGAGGCTGGGCACGGCGCCGCCGGTGAGGTCGCGGGCCGGGGAGATGTCGCTCATGGGAACAGGCTAACCACGCCCGCACCCGGCAGGATGTGCCCGTGAGCAGCCAGCAGACCGCCGCGTCCCCCGATCAGCCGCAGGTGCCGTCGCCGACGGCCGCCTCGACCGTGCGCACGGCCCCCGACGCTCCGCCCGCGGGCCACGTCGTCGTCATCGGCGGGGGACCCGGGGGGTACGAGGCCGCGCTGGTCGCGCGGCGCCTCGGTGCGCGCGTCACCGTCGTGGAGCGTGCCGGGCTCGGCGGGGCTGCCGTGCTCACGGACGTCGTGCCGTCCAAGACCCTCATCGCGACCGCCGAGTGGATGACGATCGCCGACCGCGCCCCCGAGCTCGGCATCCGCCTCGACCGCCTCGCCGACGGTGACGCGTCCGGTGCCCGTGGCGTCGTGGCCGTGCTGCGGCACCGGATCGACCTGCAGGCGGTCAACGCGCGCGTCCGCGCGCTCGCGACCGCGCAGTCCGAGGACATCCGGGGCCGTCTGCTGCGTGAGGGCGTCGAGCTCGTCACGGGCACCGGGCGCCTGGTGGACGCCGAGCACGTGGCCGTCACCGCCGCCGACGGTGCCGAGCACGTGCTGCGCGCCGACGTGGTCCTCGTGGCGACCGGGGCGACGCCGCGCGTGCTGCCCGACGCGCAGCCCGACGGCGAGCGCATCCTCACGTGGACGCAGCTGTACGACCTGCCCGAGCTGCCGCAGCGGCTCGTCGTCGTCGGGTCGGGTGTCACCGGCGCCGAGTTCGCCGGGGCCTACACGTCGCTCGGGGCGGACGTCGTGCTGGTGTCCAGCCGGGACCGCGTGCTGCCCGGTGAGGACGCCGACGCGGCCGAGCTCATCGAGCGCGTGTTCACGCAGCGCGGCATGACGGTCATGGCGCGCTCGCGGGCGTCGTCGGCGCGGCGGACGGCCGACGGGGTCGTCGTCACCCTCGAGGACGGGCGCACCGTCGAGGGCTCCCACGTGCTGCTCGCGGTCGGCTCGGTCCCCACGACGCGTGGTCTGGGCCTCGAGGAGGCGGGGGTGCGGCTGACGCCCTCGGGACACGTCGAGGTGGACAAGGTCTCGCGCACCAACGTGCGCGGCATCTACGCCGCCGGGGACTGCACGGGCGTGCTGCCGCTCGCGTCGGTCGCGGCCACGCAGGGCCGCATCGCGATGTCCCACGCGCTGGGCGACGCGGTACGGCCGCTGTCGCTGCGCGGCATCTCGGCCAACATCTTCACGGCGCCCGAGATCGCCACGGTCGGGCTCTCGGAGACGCGGCTGAAGGAGACGGGCACGCACTACCGCACGAGCATGCTGCCCCTGTCGCGCAATCCGCGGGCCAAGATGCTGGGCGTGCGCGACGGGTTCGTCAAGATCTTCGCGCACGCGGGCACGGGCACCGTGCTCGGGGCGGTCGTCGTGGGCCCGCGTGCGAGCGAGTCGATCTTCCCGTTCACGCTGGCCGTCACGCACGGGCTGACGGCCGACCAGATCGCCGAGGCGTCGACCGTCTACCCGTCGATGTCGGGGACGATCGGCGAGGTCGCCCGCATGCTGCACCAGCGCGCCGAGGACTGACCCGACCTCTCACGGCCGGGGTGGCGTCGGGGTCAGGGTCGTCAGGTTCGCGCGCAGCGCGGGCCATGCGTCGGCGAAGGCCGGCAGCAGGGGGCGGTCGGTGACCTCGTCGAGCCGCACCCACACGACCTCGACGCTCTCGGCGTCGGTGACGGTCGGCTCGAACGGCGCGAGCGCGTCGGCCAGGACCGTGGTGTACGACCAGTCCGGGTGCGTCAGCACATGCTCGCCGCGCACCGCGACGACGCGCGGGTCGAGCCCGGCCTCCTCGCGGGCCTCGCGCAGGGCTGCGTCGACGGCGGTCTCGCCCGGTTCGCGTGCCCCGCCGGGCAGCGCCCACGTGCCGCCCTGGTCGCTCCACGGCGCACGGTGCTGCAGCACGACGTGCGTCGCACGGCCCGCGGAGTCGCGCCGCACGAGCAGCAGCCCGGCCGCGCCGTGCAGGCCCCAGTGCCGGCGCCCGCAGCCGCACGTGACCCAGCCGTCCCCCGGACGTCGGGTTACCGGTCCCGTCACGAGCACGCCGCGATCAGCCGACGATCTCGCAGATAGCACTGCCCGCGCTGACGCTCGACCCGACACCGGCGACCAGCGACTGCACGGTGCCGGCGCGGTGGGCGACCAGCGGCTGCTCCATCTTCATGGCCTCGAGCACGACGACGAGGTCGCCCTCGGCGACGACCGCACCCTCGGCGACCGCGATCTTGACGATCGTGCCCTGCATGGGCGACGCGAGCGTGGTGCCGGCGGCACCGCTCGCCCGCGCGGCGCGCGGCCGGGCCGTGCGGCGCGGGCCGGTGGCCAGGCGCACGCCGTTGCCCGCGCGGCCTGGTCCCGTGCCGGAGCCGCGGCCCAGCCCGAGAGTGGCGGGCAGGACGACCTCGAGACGCTTGCCGCCGACCTCGACGACGACGCGCTCGAGCACCGCGTCGGGCAGCTGCTCCTCCTCCTGCGCCGCCGCCGGGGTCCGACCCAGGCCGGCGACGGTCTGCGCGAACTCGGTCTCGATCCACCGCGTGTGCACGGCGAAGGGCTGGGTGTCGTCGGTGGGGACGAACGCCTCGGACTCGAGTACGGCCCGGTGGAACGGCACGACGGTCGGGATGCCGACGACCTCGAGCTCGGCGAGAGCGCGGCGCGCGCGCTCGACGGCCTGGCGCCGCGTCGCGCCGACGACGACGACCTTCGCGATCATCGAGTCGAAGAGTCCGGACACCGTGTCGCCCTCGACGACGCCCGAGTCCACGCGCACCCCGGGTCCCGACGGGAACCGCAGACGGGAGATGCGGCCCGGTGCCGGCAGGAACCCCGCCGCGGGGTCCTCGCCGTTGATGCGGAACTCGATCGAGTGCCCGCGCGTGGCCACCTCGGTGTAGCCCAGGGGCTCGCCCGCGGCGATCCGCAGCTGCTCGCGCACCAGGTCGATGCCGCTGATCTCCTCGGTCACGGGGTGCTCGACCTGCAGACGCGTGTTGACCTCGAGGAACGAGACGGTGCCGTCGACGCCGACGAGGAACTCGCACGTCCCCGCGCCGACGTACCCGGCCTCGCGCAGGATCGCCTGGGACGCGGTGACCAGAGTCCGGAGCTGCTCGTCGGACAGGTACGGCGCGGGCGCCTCCTCGACGAGCTTCTGGTGGCGGCGCTGCAGCGAGCAGTCACGCGTCGAGACGACGACGACCGTGCCGTGCGCGTCCGCCAGGCACTGCGTCTCGACGTGCCGCGGACGGTCCAGGTAGCGCTCGACGAAGCACTCGCCGCGACCGAAGGCAGCGACGGCCTCGCGGACCGCCGACTCGAACATCTCGTCGATCTCGTCGGCCTCGCGCGCGACCTTCAGCCCGCGCCCGCCGCCGCCGAACGCCGCCTTGATCGCGATCGGCAGGCCGTGCTGCGCGGCGAACGCGTGGATCTCCGCGACGTCCTGGACGGGCTCGGGGGTGCCCGCGACCAGGGGCGCGCCGGCGCGCTGCGCGATGTGCCGCGCGCTGACCTTGTCGCCCAGCGCCTCGATCGCGGCCGGCGGCGGGCCGATCCACACGAGTCCCGCGTCGAGGACGGCCTGCGCGAACTGTGCGTTCTCGGCGAGGAACCCGTAGCCCGGGTGGACCGCGTCGGCCCCCGCGCGGCGCGCGACGTCGATCAGCTTGGTCGCGTCGAGGTACGTCTCGGACGCCCGGGCGCCGTCGAGCGCGTACGCCTCGTCGGCGACGCGCACGTGCAGCGCCTCACGGTCGGTGTCCGAGTACACGGCGACGGACGCGACGCCGGCGTCACGACAGGCTCGGGCGATGCGGACGGCGATCTCGCCACGGTTCGCGACGAGGACCTTGGTGATGAGAGGCACGGCTCACGGTAGCGCGCGATCCGCGTCGAGCCCCGGTGCGCCGCCGTGCGCCCGCGCAAGTCTGGGGCAACGGCCAACGCCCCCGAGGCGCTCTTGTAGGAACCCACCACCGCACGCGCCCCCCGCAGGTGCGCGCCGTCACGGGATGGCAGGTCGGCGTCGTCAGCGGCGCCAGAGCGACGGGATCGTCATGTCGATCTCCGCCAGCAGGTGGCGCAGCGCCGGCAGGCTCACGCCCACCACGTTGTGGTGGTCGCCCTCGATGCGCTCGACGAACGGGCCGCCCAGGCCGTCGATCGTGAACGCCCCCGCGACGGCGAGGGGCTCACGCGTCGCGACGTACGCCGCGACCTCGTCGTCCGACAGGTCGGCGAAGTGGACGACCGTGGACGCCGTCGCCCCCAGCGTCGCGCGCGTGCCGCCGTCGGCGGGGTCCCGCTCGTCGACGAGCCAGTGTCCGGTGTGCAGCACCCCCGAGCGACCGCGCATCGCGCGCCAGCGCGCGAGCGCGTCCGGCGCGTCGGTCGGCTTGCCGAGGATCTCACCGTCCAGCTCGAGCATCGAGTCGCAGCCGAGCACGACGACGTCCTCGTCGTCACCCCAGCCCGGCACGTCGAGCTCGTCGAGCCGGCGAGCGACGTCCTCGGCCTTGGCCTGCGCGAGCACGAGCACCGCGTCGGCCGGCTCGAGGTCCCCGAACCGCTCGCGCGCTGCGGCGAGCACCGCGTC
>Ga0233375_1001317_pt1 | contig 11282 bp, 9 predicted proteins | sample ElkDunMinimDraft_10_FD_191539 | JGI IMG/M metagenome (GOLD analysis project Ga0233375, IMG submission 191539) | Fecal eukaryotic communites from dung pellets of Tule Elk in California, USA - Elk Dung E16 | ecosystem: Host-associated > Mammals > Digestive system > Large intestine > Fecal | place... | reverse complement strand
GACCGCCCCCGAGCGCAAGGACTGGGAGGACTACCGTCGCCGGGTCGCGCGCGAGGCCGCGACGTGGCGGCGTGCCGGCCTCCCGTTCCACGAGACGCCGCAGGTCGACTGGTCCTAGCCCGCGCTGCACTGCGGCACGCGGTCGTCGTCCGTCCCTCCGCGGGGACCGGACGGCGGCCGCGTGCCCGGCTCGTGCCGCCGGCCGATGCCGGTGGCGCGGCTAGATCCAGCTCGGCAGCCACATGTGCAGCCGCCAGAACCACTCGGGGATGTTCATGGCGGTCCACAGCGGGTAGAAGAAGACGCTCATGACCACGATCACGGTCACGAGCGCGGTGACGCCCCAGATCACCCAGCCCCTGGCCCAGCGGTCGCGCTCAGTCCGCTCCAGCAGCACCGTCACGACGTAGACGAGCGCGAGCACCACCCACGGGGTGAACACGATCGCGTAGAACGTGAAGATCGTGCGGTCCGGGTACGCGAACCAGGGGAGCCAGCCCGCGACGAGCCCGCTGAGCACGGCCGTGGCCCGCCAGTCCTTGCGCCACACCAGGAGCACGACGGTCGCGATGATCGCGAGCGCGGCGGACCACCACAGGACCGGGTTGCCGAGCGAGGTGATGACCCGTGCGCACTCGTCGTAGCCGCAGCCCTGCACGCCGTCGGAGCCGTCGCGGTAGTAGAACGAGGTGGGGCGCCACTGGACGATCCAGCCGATCGGGTGCGAGGCGTACGCGTGCTCGGCGCTCAGCCCGGTGTGGAAGTCCCACATCTTGAGGTGGTAGGCCCACAGCGAGCGCAGCGCCTCGGGCAGCCACTGCACCCCCTCGCCGGGGTTCAGCGCGGCCCAGTCCCGCATGTACGCGCTGGGCGAGCGGAACCAGGAGAACCAGGTGGCCAGGTAGGTGAGCGCCGCGGTGGGCAGCATGACGAGCGCGGCGGGGACGGCGTCGAGGAGCAGCGCGTCCTCCCACCACCGCTTGATGCCGACGGTGCGTCGTGCGGCCGCGTCCCACAGCACCGACAGCAGGGCGAACACCGCGAGGAAGTACAGGCCCGACCACTTGACCCCGCACGCCAGCCCGAGCGACACGGCCGCCGCGAAGCGCCACCACCGCCAGCCCAGCCAGGGCCCGTAGCGGCCGATCTCCTTGCCCTGCTCGAGGACCGCGCCCACCCTGTCCGCGAGCCGGCGGCGCGCCTGCTCGCGGTCGAGCAGCAGGAAGCCGAACGCGACCAGGACCCAGAACATGAGGAAGTTGTCGAGCAGTCCCGTGCGCGAGTGCACGATCGCCATGCCGTCGATCGCGAGCAGCCCGCCCGCGAGGATCCCCATGGCCGTCGAGGCGAAGAGCCGCCGGGCGATCCGGGCCAGGAGGAACACCGCGAGCACGCCGACCAGCGCGGTCGAGATGCGCCACGACCACGGGTTCTCGGCGCCCCCGAACAGCTCCATGCCGCCCGCGATCATCCACTTGCCCAGCGGTGGGTGCACCACGTAGTCGGGCAGGTTCAGGAACGAGTCGACGTCCCCGGCCTCGAACGCCGGGTTGGGGTCGTCGGGCCACTTGGCCTCGAACCCCGCCCGGAGCAGCGTGTAGGCCTGCTTGACGTAGTACGTCTCGTCGAAGACGAGGCTGCCGGGACGCCCCAGGTCCCACAGCCGCAGCCCGCCGGCGAGCAGCGCGACGAGCGCCGGGCCGAGCCAGCCCCAGAGCCGGTCCTTGGCGGTCGAGCCCAGCGCCAGGCGGCGGGCACCGAGCAGGGCGAGCAGCAGCCGGTCGCGCGCGGGCACCGCCGGGGCCGCGACCGCCTCGGTCCCGGGTGCCGGGAACGGGTCGTCGGGCGCGGTGGCGGGGACGGCCGGCGTCGGGTCCGAGGAAGGGTGGGGCACGTCGGCCATCGTAGGACGTGGAACGCTAGGGGGTATGAGCAACGCCCGCCCCACGCCCGCCGCCGCCCCCGAGCCACCCGCCCTCCAGCCCGACGGCGCCGCACCGGCCCCGGCGGCAGCGCACCCCGCGGAGGTGGGCGAGCCGGGAGCGGGCGGGCGCGGAGCCAAGGACGACGGGCACCTCGTCCTGGCCGCGACCCCTATCGGCAACGTCGAGGACGCGAGCCCGCGGCTGCGGCGTCTCCTGGCCTCCGCGGCCGTGGTCGCCGCCGAGGACACCCGCCGCCTGCACGCGCTCGCCGCACGCATGGGCGTCTCGATCGGCGGCCGGGTCGTGAGCTACCACGAGCACAACGAGGCCGAGCGGGCCGACGAGCTGCTCGACGTCGTCGCAGGCGGCGGGACGGTCGTGATCGTGACCGACGCCGGGATGCCGTCCGTCTCGGACCCGGGCTACCGGGTCGTCACGAGGGCCGTCGAGCGGGACCTGCCCATCACGTCGGCGCCCGGTCCCAGCGCGGTCCTGGCGGCGCTCGCGCTCTCGGGCCTGCCGACCGACCGCTTCTGCTTCGAGGGCTTCCCGCCCCGCAAGCCGGGCGAGCGCGCGCGGGCGTTCGCCGCGCTCGCGCGCGAGGCCCGCACCATGGTCTTCTTCGAGGCCCCGCACCGCATCGACGACACCCTCGCGGCCATGGCCGAGGGCTTCGGCCCCGACCGCCCCGCGGCCGTGTGCCGCGAGCTGACCAAGACGTACGAGGAGGTCCTGCGAGGGCCGCTCGCCGACCTCGCGGCCGAGGCCGCCGAGCGTCAGCTCCGCGGCGAGATCTGCATCGTGGTGGCCGGGGCGCCCGAGCGCGAGGCCGCGTCCGTCGACGAGCTCGTCGGGGAGGTCCTCACCCGGGTCTCGGGCGGGGAGCGGCTCAAGGAGGCGGTCGCCGAGGTCGCGACCGCCGCCGGCGTGCCCAAGCGCGACCTGTACGCGGCGGCTCTCGCCGCACGCAAGGTCTAGGCCCTGTGCGCCAGGGCGAGCGTGGCCCGCGCTCGCCCGGCGGGTCCCGCCCTCGCTAGATCTCGCGCGACCGTGCCAGCCCGACGCCGGCAGCCGCCAGCTGCGTGCGTGCCGCCGCTCCGAGCTCGGCCGAGACGGGGACCGTGAGGTCGGTCAGGACCCGGGTCGCGAGCCCCAGTGCGTGCGCGTCGAGCGCGGTCGCCAGGACGCAGTGCGACTCCGCGATCCCGACGACGTCGACCGAGGAGACCCCGGCCTCCTGGAGGATCTGCGCGAGGGAGCGGCCCTCGCCGTCGACCCCCTCGAAGCCCGAGTACGCCGCCTGGTACTCACCCTTGCGGACGCTCGCGTCCGGCACGAGGCCGGCGAGCGCCGGGTGCAGCTCCGCGTTGGGCGTGCCCGCGAGCCCGTGCGGGGGCCAGGTGTCGACGAAGTCCGGGACCTCGGGCGGGGTCGCGAAGTGGTGCCCCGGGTCCACGTGCCAGTCCTGGGTCGTCACCACCAGGTCGTAGGCCGAGCGGTGCTCGGCCGCGAAGAGCGCGACGGCCTCGGCGACCGCGTTGCCGCCCTCGACCGCGAGCTCACCGCCCTCGCAGAACGTGGGCTGGACGTCGACGACGATCAGGGCGCGGCCCGAGGCCGGGATGTCGGTGCTGGTCATGGCACCACTGTGCCACCGCACCGTCCTGCTGGGAACGCACCGCACCGCCGAGCCCCGCCCGGCGGCGGTCTCTGGCGGGGCGTGCGCGGCCGGTCGTTCGTACGCTGGGTCCAGATCCGTCGGCGGGCCACGTCGGGGGCAGAGCGAGGGAGCCGAGCATGAGCACGACCGGCGCGACCGACCACCCGGGCCCGACCGACCAGACCGCCGGGCCCGCGCCGGGGGCGTCGCCCGGACCCGGGGCCGGGGCGGCCGCCGGCCCCGCGCCGGGCGAGCGGCCCGTCGGGTACTGGCTCAAGCTCGTCGACCGGCTGATCGACCAGAGCTTCGACGACGTCTTCGGGCGCACAGGCCTCACCCGTCGTCACTGGCAGGTCCTCAACATGATCCGCGACGGCGTCTCCGACGCCACGACCGTCGACAGCGTCCTGTCCCCCTTCGCGTCAGTGCCCGGCACGGCGCGACCTGTGGGCCAGGCGGCTGCGGTCAGCACGGAGATCTCGGACCTGCAGGCGCGCGGCTGGGTGACCCAGGGCGGGACGGGCTGGGAGGTGACCGTCGCGGGCCAGCACGCCTACCACGACCTGCTCGACGCGGTCTCGGTCTCGCGCGAGCAGCTCGCCCACGGGATCTCGCGCGAGCAGTACGACCAGACCATCGCGACCCTCGAGCAGATGGCCCGCAACCTCGGGTGGGAGCCCGGCGCCTGAGACCGGGTCCGCGCGACGGGGCCTGAGACCGGGTCCGCGCGACGGGGCCGGGCGGACAGCGGACCGCCCCGGCGCGTGGCGACGGCGCCGCCCGTGCGCGGTCCGCGTAGCCTGGCGGGCGCGAGCCCCGTCCTTCGCCGGGCGATGCACCGTGCCAGGCGGCACCGCTCGCAGCCCGCGCCGCCCGCGACGACCCGAGGACCGACGAACCCATGCTCCACGACGAGGCCCTTCGCGCCGTCCAGGACCCGGCAGCCCCTGCGCCCGTGCTCGCCCAGGTCGCGGCGCAGTTCCCCGACCTGCGCCCGCACGTCGCCGTGCACCCCGGCGCCTATCCAGGACTGCTGTCCTGGCTCGCGGCCTGGCACGACCCGGCCGTCGACGCGGCGCTCGCCGCCCGGGCGCGGCAGGGAGCGGACGAGCCCCTGTTCGCCCCGCCCTCCGCGCACCCCGCCGCGTACCCCGCCGCGACGTACCCGGCGCCGACCCGCCCTGCCTCGACCGGTCCCGCCGCGCCCCACGCCACGGCGACGTCCCCGGGCGGGACGGCCTACGCCGTCGGGCCGCAGGCCGCCGTGGGCCGGAGGCCGCAAGCCCCCGCCCGCCGCCGGGCCCGCGTCACGCTGCTCGCCGTGCTCGCCGGCCTGCTCCTGGTGCTCCTCGTGGCGCTCGTCGCGTTCCTGGCCGCGACCGGAGGCAGCCCGACCGCCGCACCCCCGGACCCGGTCGCGCAGGGGCACGCCGCCCCCTCGGACGGGCCCGCGAACGCCACGCCCGACCACGGCCTCCTCGCCGGGGCGGGCGACCCGGCGGCCCCCGTGACCATCGAGGTCTACGTCGACTACATGTGCCCCGTCTGCGGGCAGTTCGAGGAGATCAACGGCGCCGGGCTCGCGTCCCTGCGGGACGACGGGAGCGTCCGCGTGGTCGTCCATCCGGTCGCGATCCTCGACCGGTACTCGCAGGGTTCGCAGTACTCGACGCGCGCGGCCGCGTCGGCGGCCTTCGTGGCCGACCGGGCCCCCGGCGCCTTCGCGGACTTCCACGCCGGACTCCTCGCGGGCCAGCCGGAGGAGGGGACGGCAGGACTGAGCGACGAGCAGATCGCCGACGTCGCCCGCGCGGCCGGTGTGCCCGGCGACGTCGCGGCCGACATCGCCGCGGGCGACGCGTCCAGGTTCGCGGGGTGGGTCGCCGCCGCGACCGGCGCCGCGACGGACGACCCGGCCCTCCAGGGCCCGCGGGGCTTCGGCACGCCGACGGTCGTGATCGACGGCGAGCGCTGGGACGGCGACTGGACCGACCCCCAGGCGCTCCGGGTGGCGGTCGAGGGCGAGTCCGTCTGACCCTCGTCCGGCCCCGCGTCGGACCCTGCGTCGGACCCGTCGTCCGACGCTGCGGACCGGACCGCGCCCCTGCGCACGGCAGGCGTACCCTGCCTGGATGCCACGCGAGATGGAGTTCCGCCGGATCCCCGGCCTGCCCCCGTACGTCTTCACGATCATCGACTCGCTCAAGCTCGACGCGCGCCGCGCGGGCCGCGACGTGATCGACCTGGGCTTCGGCAACCCGGACCTGCCGAGCCCGCAGGTCGCGGTCGACAAGCTCGCGGAGGCGGTCCACAACACGCGCAACCACCGGTACTCGGCGTCGCGAGGCATCCCCAAGCTGCGGCAGGCGGCCGCGGACATGTACCAGCGGCGGTTCGGCGTGACGCTCGACCCGGACACGGAGATCATCTCGACCATCGGTGCCAAGGAGGGCTTCAGCCACCTCATGTGGGTGCTGCTCCAGCCGGGTGACGCCGCCCTCGTCCCCACGCCCAGCTACCCGATCCACATCTGGGGCCCCTACTTCGCGGGGGCCGACGCCCGCCAGGTCGCGATCGGCGACGGCACGGACGCCTCGGGGTACATCGACCGGATCATGGAGGCGTGGGAGTACGGGTGGCCCAAGCCGCGCGTCGTCGTGCTGTCCTTCCCGCACAACCCGACCACGACGATCGCGACCAAGGAGGACCTGCAGCGCCTGGTCGACTGGGCGCGCGAGCGCGACGTCGTCCTCGTGCACGACCTCGCGTACGCCGACATGACGTTCGACGGGTGGCGCCCCCCGTCGATCATGGAGTGCGACGGGGCCAAGGAGGTCGCCGTCGAGCTCTACTCCATGACCAAGTCGTACTCGATGGCGGGCTGGCGCGTCGCGTTCCTCGTGGGGCGCCCGGACGTCGTGGGGGCGCTCGCCAAGCTCAAGTCGTACCTGGACTACGGCACGTTCCAGCCGATCCAGATCGCGGCGACGGTGACGCTCAACGAGGCGCTCGACGTCCCGACCGAGGTGTCGGCGGTGTACGAGTCGCGGCGCAACACGCTGTGCGACGGGCTCGACCGCATCGGCTGGGACATCCACCGCCCGAAGGGCACCATGTTCGCGTGGGCGCGCATCCCCGAGCCGTACCGCGAGATGGGGTCGATCGAGTTCGCGACGCACGTGATCGAGGAGTGCGACGTCGCGGTCTCGCCGGGAGTGGGGTTCGGCCCGGGGGGTGACGGGTTCGTGCGGTTCGCCCTCATCGAGAACGAGCAGCGCACGACGCAGGCGATCCGCAACCTCAAGAAGGGCCTGACCCGGCTGCGATAGCCGTCAGAGCTGTTCCCACGGACCAGGTGTCAGAAGTGGCCCGGGCTCACGCCCGGGCCACTTCTGACACCCGCTCTCGGCGCCCGGGCTCGAAGCCTGCGACGATGGCTGCATCGACGGCGAGGCTTGCGGAGGGGACGATGCGCGCGAGGAGGACGGCGTCCGCCGTGCTGGTGCTGGCGGCGTGGGCGGGCCTGACGGCGTGCTCGGACGGGGCCCCGGACGCGCCGGGCCCCACGGTGACCTCCCCTGGCGAGCCGACCGGGACCGCTGCGCCGGATCCGACGCCGGCCCCCACGGGCACGGTGCCGTTGACCGTCGTCCCGTCGGTCACCGCGACCGCGACCTCGCTGGTCGACGACCTGCCCTCACCCTGGGGGCTCGCCGCGCTCCCCGACGAGCGGGTGCTGAGCACCTCGCGCGACGAGGGGACGGTGAGCGTCCTGGACCCGGCCGCCGGGACCGCTGTCCCGGTCACGGGCCCGGGGGCCGACGAGCTGGCGTCCGGCACCGACCACGGTGGCGAGGGCGGGCTGCTGGGGATCGCGGTCTCGCCGACCTTCACGACCGACGGCACGGTCGTGGTCTACCGGACCGGCGCGGACGGCAACGAGGTGCTGCGCGGGACCTTCGACCCGGGCACGGCGGTGCTCGGCGAGCTGACGACGGTCGTGGACGGCATCCCGAAGGCGAGCAACCACAACGGCGGCCAGGTCGCGTTCGGGCCGGACGGCTTCCTGTACGTCGCGACGGGGGACGCGACCGAGTCGGGGGCCGCGCAGGACCCGGACTCGCTCGCGGGCAAGATCCTGCGGGTCACCCTCGACGGCCGGGCGGCGCCGGGCAACCCGGACGGCTCGCGCGTGTGGAGCCTGGGGCACCGCAACGTGCAGGGCCTGGGCTGGGACCCGACCGGGCGGATGTTCGCGAGCGAGTTCGGCCAGAACACCCTCGACGAGGTCAACGTGGTCGTCCCGGGCGGCAACTACGGCTGGCCCGAGCGCGAGGGCACGCTCGGCGCTGCCGCCGCCCCCGACGGGACGGCCTTCGTCGACCCGGTCGCGACCTGGCCGACGTCCGAGGCGAGCCCGAGCGGCCTCGCAGTCCTGCAGGATGCCGTGTACGTCGCGGGGCTGCGCGGTGAGCGCCTGTGGCGCCTCCCGTTCGCGTGGGCCCCGGACCAGTCGCCCGACGGCGGCGGCTCGCCCTCGGCGTTCGGCGAGCCGCAGGCCCTGTTCACGGGGGAGTGGGGGCGGCTGCGTGCCGTGGTCCCGTTCCCCTCCCCGTCCACGGACCCGGACCGGCCGTGGGCGCTGCTCGTGCTGACGAACGAGACCGACGGGCGCGGGAACCCGTCCGCGGGCGACGACCACCTGCTGCGCGTCGGCTTCGGGACGGGCTGAGCGGGACCGCCACCTCGGCGGGTGAGGGCGTCACCGTCGGCGGGCGGGAGGCTGGCGGCAGGGGGATGGTCGGCGGACAGGAGGGCCACCCTCGGCTGACGGGCGTGTCGCCGCCGGCACGGTCCGCGGACAGCGGCGCCGTGGCAGGGTCGGGACAACTACGATGAGGACCATGCCTGACGCTGCCTCGGAGACCTTCTATCTGACGACCCCGATCTACTACGTGAACGACGCCCCGCACATCGGGCACGCGTACACGACGGTCGCGGCCGACGTCGTCACGCGCTGGCACCGCCAGCGCCAGGAGCCCGTGTGGTTCCTGACGGGGACGGACGAGCACGGTCAGAAGGTCATGCGCACGGCCGAGGCCAACGGCGTGAGCCCGCAGGAGTGGGCGGACCGCCTGGTCGAGAGCTCGTGGAAGCCGGTGCTGCACACGCTCGACGCGCTCAACGACGACTTCATCCGCACCACGCAGCCGCGCCACACCGAGCGTGTACAGGCGTTCATCCAGGACCTGTACAACAAGGGCGAGATCTACGCGGGCTCGTACGAGGGCCCGTACTGCGTCGGCTGCGAGGAGTACAAGCTCCCGGGCGACCTGGTCGACGGCACGGGCGAGCACGAGGGCCAGAAGCTCTGCCCCATCCACGGCAAGCCCGTGGAGATGCTCTCCGAGCAGAACTACTTCTTCAAGATGAGCGCGTACCAGGACCGCCTGCTCGCGCTCTACGAGGCGCACCCCGAGTTCGTCCAGCCCGCCAGCGCCCGCAACGAGGTGCTCGCGTTCGTCAAGGGCGGGCTCCAGGACCTCTCGATCTCGCGCAACACGTTCGACTGGGGCATCCCCATCCCGTGGGACACCACGCACGTGCTCTACGTGTGGTTCGACGCGCTGCTCAACTACGCGACCGCCGTCGGGCTGGACAGCGACGACCCCGAGCAGCAGGCCAAGTTCGCGGCCACGTGGCCCGCGAGCGTGCACCTGGTCGGCAAGGACATCCTGCGCTTCCACGCGGTGATCTGGCCCGCGATGCTCATGGCCGCTGGGCTGCCCCTGCCCGGAACCGTGTTCGCGCACGGCTGGCTGCTGGTCGGCGGCGAGAAGATGAGCAAGTCGAAGCTCACGGGCATCGCACCGAGCCAGATCATCGACCACTTCGGGTCGGACGCGTTCCGCTACTACTTCATGCGCGCCATCGCGTTCGGCCAGGACGGGTCGTTCTCGTGGGAGGACCTCTCGGCCCGCTACAACGCGGAGCTCGCGAACGGCTTCGGCAACCTCGCGTCGCGCGTCGCGGCCATGGTCGGCAAGTACTACGGCGGGGTGCTCCCGCAGGGGGGCCCCGCCGGCCCGGCCGAGCAAGGGCTCGAGCAGGTCGCCGCCCAGGCGGTCGCCGCCGCCGAGAAGGCGATCGACGCGCTCGCGATCCACGAGGCCATCAACGCGGTCTGGACGCTGGTCGACGCCACCAACCTCTACCTCACGGAGCAGGAGCCGTGGAAGGTCGCCAAGGCGGACGAGGAACGTGACGGCACGGCGGCCGACTCCGCCTGGAGGCAGGAGGGCCGTCTCGCCACGATCCTCGTCACGGCTGCCGAGGCCCTGCGCTCGCTCGCGGTCCTGCTGCACCCGATCACCCCCAAGGCCGCCCAGGCGCTCTGGGAGTCCCTCGGTGCCGAGGCGCCGCTCGGTGCCCTCGCCCTCCAGCCCGTCGACGGCGCCGCACGCTTCGGTGCGCTGCCGGCCGGGACCACGGTCACCAAGGGCGCCTCGCTGTTCCCGCGCCTGGAGGACCCGGTCACCGAGGGCGTCTGACGGTGGCCCGCAAGCGCGAGCGCGGCTGGCCGCCCGCCCCCGAGGCGCTGCCGCTGCCCGTGGTCGACGACCACACGCACCTGGAGTCGATCGCGGACGTCCTGCCCGCCGTCGACGAGGAGGGGCGCCCGGTCCCCGTCCCGACGGTCGAGCAGCACGTCGAGGACGCGGCCCGGGTCGGCGTGGACCGCATGGTCCAGGTGGGGTGCGACCTGCCCTCCGCCCGCCTCACGGACGTCCTGGTGCGCGAGCACCGGGCGCTCGTCGGGGCGATCGCGATCCACCCCAACGAGGCGACCCTGCACGCGGGCGTCACCGAGGTCGGTCCCGACGGGCTGACACCGGCGCCCGAGGCGCGCCACGCCGTCGGGCTCGACGACGCGATCGCCGAGGTCGCCGCGCTCGCCCGTGGCAACGACCGCATCCGTGCGATCGGGGAGACGGGCATGGACCTGTTCCGCACGGGTCCCCAGGGTGCGGCCGTCCAGCGGGACTCGTTCCGCGCGCACGTCGCGCTCGCGAAGGAGCTCGGGCTCCCGCTGCAGATCCACGACCGGGACGCGCACGCCGAGGTCATCGAGGTGCTCCTCGCGGACGGCGCACCGGAGCGCACCGTCTTCCACTGCTTCTCGGGCGACGCCGGGATGGCCCGGCTGTGCGCCGCCAACGGCTGGTACCTGTCGTTCGCCGGGCCCGTCACGTTCGGGGCCAACGACGGGCTGCGCGCGGCGCTGTCGGTCGTGCCGCTCGGTCAGGTGCTCGTCGAGACCGACGCGCCGTACCTCACGCCCCACCCGTACCGGGGACGACCCAACGCTCCCTATCTGCTGCCGCACACCGTCCGGAAGGTCGCCGAGGTCCTGGACGTGCCGCTCGTCGAGGTGTGCGCGCGGCTCAGCGCGACGGCCGAGCAGGTCTACGGCCCCTGGTGAGCCGGGGCGCGCACCAGGCGGCCGACCGGCCTGCCGGCCGGTGCGCCGGCGGCTGCGTCGACCGGCCTGCCGGCCGGTGCGTCGTCCGCGACGCGCCGGACGCGCTTTCCTCCGAGGTCGCCCATCCAATACGGTCTGCATGTCCGTGATGCCCGGAAGCGTCGACGGGCCAGGCGGAGACAAGGACGGATGGTTCACGTGGTCGGTCGAGCGA
>Ga0233375_1001316_pt1 | contig 11290 bp, 10 predicted proteins | sample ElkDunMinimDraft_10_FD_191539 | JGI IMG/M metagenome (GOLD analysis project Ga0233375, IMG submission 191539) | Fecal eukaryotic communites from dung pellets of Tule Elk in California, USA - Elk Dung E16 | ecosystem: Host-associated > Mammals > Digestive system > Large intestine > Fecal | place... | reverse complement strand
GCCGCTCTCGAGCGCCGCCGCGGCCGTGACCAGCTTGAACGTGGATCCCGGGGGGTAGGTCTTGCCCTTGAGGGCCTTGTCCACGAGGGGGTCGTTCGGGGCGGCGTTCAGGTCCGAGTACGCGGTACGCGCGGCGGCGATGTCGTGCGTGGCCAGGGAGTTCGGGTCGAACCCGGGCGTCGAGACGAGTGCCAGCACGGCGCCGGTGGACGGGTCGAGGGCGACGACGGCGCCCACCTGGTCGCCCAGCGCGTCCCACGCGGCCTGCTGGGCCGCCGGGTTCAGCGTGAGCTCGACCGAGGATCCCTGCGGCTGCTTGCCGGTGATGAGGTCCTGCACGCGGCTGAGGAACAGCGAGTCGGAGCTGCCGGTCAGCACGTCGTTCTCGGCCGACTCGATGCCGGTGCGGCCGTTCACGATCGAGTAGAAGCCCGTCACCGACGAGTAGAGCCCGCCGGGCGCGTAGATGCGCTGGTAGCCGAACGCGTCGTCCACGGGCTCGGACCACGCGATGGGCGTCCCCGCCACGATGATGGGCCCACGCGGGTTGCCGAACTCGCGGTACAGGGTGCGCACGTTGCGCGAGTCGTTGTTCAGGCCGTCGGCCTGGACGAACTGCACCCAGGACGTGCCGACCATCAGCACGAGGAACATGGTGACGACGACCAGCGAGAGGCGCCGCAGGGGGGTGTTCACGCGTCATCACCTCGCATCTCGTCGATCCGTTCGGTCGGCCGGGTGTCCGATGCCCGCGGGGCGCCGACCTCGCGGGCCGAGCGCGCCGGGCGTGCCGGCCCACCAGCGGACCCGGCGACCCGGACCGGCGCCGGGGAGCCGTCCGGTGGAGTGGCGACGGCGTGGCCCTGCACGACCCCCGCCGGACGACGGGCGTCGTCGGAGATGCGCAGCAGCAACGCCACGATGATCCAGTTGGCGAGCAACGAGGACCCACCGTAGGCGAGGAACGGCGTCGTCAGGCCGGTCAGCGGGATGATCCGCGTGATCCCGCCGACGACCACGAAGCACTGGAACGCGACGACGAACGCGAGCCCGCCGGCCAGCAGCTTGCCGAACCCGTCCCGGACGCCGATGGCGGTGCGCATGCCGCGCTCCGCGAGGACCAGGTAGACCAGCAGGATCGCGAGCACCCCGGTCAGGCCCAGCTCCTCGCCGAGGGAGGCGAAGATGAAGTCGGACTCCGCGTACGGCACCAGGTCGGGCCGGCCCGCGCCCCACCCCGTGCCGAACAGCCCACCGCTGGCCAGCCCGAACAGCCCGCGGACCAGCTGGCCCGAGCCGCCGGGGGAGCGGTTGAAGATGTCGTTGTCCAGGGCGTGGAGCCACACGTCGAAACGGGCTCCGACGTGCGGGAACGCGGAGGCCGCGACACCCGCGCCGACCACGAACATGCTGAGGCCGATGAGCACCCAGCTGAGCCGCTCCGTGGCGACGTACAGCATCGCGACGAACAGCCCGAAGAACAGCAGCGACGTGCCCAGGTCGCGCTCGGAGATCAGGACAGCCAGCGACGCCGCCCACGCGATGATGATGGGCCCCAGGTCGCGGATGCGGGGGAGCTGCAGGCCCAGCACCTTGGGGCCGGCCAGCGCGAGCGTGTCGCGGTTGGTGACGAGGTACCCGGCGAAGAAGATGGCCAGGGCGATCTTGCCCAGCTCGGCGGGCTGCAGCGAGAACGGGCCGAGCCGGATCCAGATGTTGGCGCCGTTGATCTGCGCTCCCAGCCCTGGCACCAGCGGAAGCACCACCAGCACCAGGCCGGCGATCATCGCGGTATAGGTGTACCGGCGCAGTGTGCGGTGGTCGCGCAGCAGCACGATGACCGCGCCCGCAAGCACCACCGACACGGCGGTCCACCCGAGCTGACGAGTCGCGAACGACGCGTCCTCGGCCAGGTCGAGCCGGTAGATCATCGCCAGGCCGATGCCGTTGAGCGCCACCACGGCCGGCATGATCACCGGGTCCGCGTAGGGCGCGCGCCACCGCAGCACCGCGTGCAGCCCCAGGCCGAGCACCGTCATGCCGACGCCGTAGCCGACGACGTCTGCCGGCACCTCGCCCGTCACCCCGATCCCGACCAGGGCGTACGCGGCGATCCCGATCGCCAGGGCGAGGGCGAGCAGGCCGAGCTCGATCCCCCTGCCCGGCCGGACGCGGTGCGGCTGGACGGTGGCCATCAGCCGGTCGCCACCGAGGCTGTGCGGGCGTCGTCCTCGAGCATGCGCACCCGGTCGCGGGCGTCCTGCAGGGAGTCGGCGGGGATCGTCTGGTCGAGCCGGTCGCGGACGTAGGCGGGCAGGTCCTGGGCGGGCATGGTCGAGCTCTCCAGCGGGGTGGACAGCGAGATCGGGCCGATGGTCTGCGGGATGCCGCGGTAGATCGTCACCACGTCATCGGTGACGCCCACGTAGTACTGGGTCTGGGTCCACCGGTAGCCGAGGTACCCGGCGCCGCCGAGGACCCCCACCAGCAGCACGCTGAGCAGCGTGGTCATCACGCGCCGACGGCGGCGACGGCCAGGGTCGGCGTCGTCCTGCGGGGCGTCCTCGTCGTCAGGGTCGGCGGGCTGGCCGTCCTCGTCGCCGCGGGCTGCGGCGGCGGCCTGCTTGCTGAGCGTCGCGGCGCGGGCCGCGGGGCCGTCGGCGGCCGCGGTCGGACGGTGCCGGGTCGACGCCGCGGAGCCGACCACGCTGGCAGCCGTCGACGGTCCGGTGCCGTCGGGCACGTCGTCCAGCTCGACGACGTCCGCGACGATGACCGTCACGTTGTCGCCGCCGCCGGCGCGGAGCGCGAGCTGCACCAGCCGGTCGGCGCACACGTCGACGTCGGCGATGGTGCGCATGGTGTCCGCGATGGTGTCCGCGCTGACGAAGCCGGACAGGCCGTCCGAGCAGAGCAGCCACCGGTCGCCGGGGCGGGCCTCGCGCACCGACAGGTCCGGGGCGACATCGGGCTCGAAGTCGCCGAGCACCCGCATGACGACCGAGCGCTGCGGGTGGTGCTCCGCCTCCTCGGCGGTGATCTTGCCGGTGTTCACCAGGTGCTGCACGAACGTGTGGTCGGTGGTGACCTGCGACAACGCGCCGTCGCGGAGCAGGTACCCCCGCGAGTCGCCCAGGTGCACCATCGCCAGCTTGTTGCCCGCCCGCAGGATGGCCGTGACGGTGGTGCCCATGCCGGTCAGGTCGGGGTCGGAGTGCGTGCGCGCCACGATCTCGTCGCGGGCCGCCTCGAGCGCGCGCTCCAGCTCGTCGAGCGCGTCGTCGGGCCCATGGGACTCGCCGTCCAGCGGCGCCAGCGCCGCGACCGCCACCGACGAGGCGACGTCCCCGCCCGCGTGGCCGCCCATGCCGTCGGCGACGACCAGCAGGTGCGGGCCCGCGTAGGCGGAGTCCTGGTTGTTGGAGCGGACCAGCCCGATGTCGGACCTGGCCGCATAACGCAGCGCGATGGACACGGGGGGCTACCTCTGCAGCTCGAGCACGCTCTGACCCACGCGCACCTGCATACCGGGTGGCACGGGAGTGGGCTGGTCGACGCGCTGGTCACCGAGGAAGGTGCCGTTGGTCGAACCCAGGTCCTCGACCCACCACTGGTCGGCCTGGGGGAAGATCCGGGCGTGCCGCGACGAGGAGTAGTCGTCGTCCAGCACGAGCGTGCACGAGGGCGCCCGGCCGATCAGCACGGCCGACGTGCCCAACGGGAGGGTGGTGCCGCGCAACGGGCCCTCGGTCACCACCAGCCGGGTGGGCCCCGCGGGCGTGCGCGACTGGCGACCGCCGCCGACGACGCGCGGGGCCTCGCCGTTGCTCGGCGCGGGAGCGGCGGCCTGGCGGGCCGAGCGGACGCGACGGTCGACGATCTTGGTGCCGTACAGGTCGCGGCGCAGCACGCTGATGGCGGACAGCACGAAGACCCACAGGAGCACCAGGTACCCCACGCGCAGCAGCGTGACCGTCAGCTCACTCATGCGGCCCGATCACTGGTCCTGGTCATCGGCCGACTCACCTGTCCAGAACATGATGCGGGTGCGGCCGATCGTGAGGGTGTTGCCGTCGAGCAGCGTCGCCGCCGGCACCTGATGGCCCTCGACGAACAAGCCGTTGGTCGAGCCGAGGTCGCTGGCCACCACGCCGTCCGGGGTGACCCGGATCTCGAGGTGACGGCGGGAGACGCCCGGGTCGTCCACGATGATGTCCGCCTCGGAGCCGCGGCCGATCACCGTGACGGGGCCCGTCAGCAGGTACCGCTGGCCGTCGATGTCCACCAGCGGGTGCCGCGGGCTCGGCGCCGACGTGGTCGCCGGGGCCACCGCGCCGCGGATCGTGGCGCTGCGCACCCGGAACCGGCCCGTCTCCAAGTCCTCGTGCTCCAGGAACGTCACCGTCACCGGGCCCACGAACGCGTACCGCTGGCTCGACGCGTGCTCCGTCACGTTCGCCGCGAGCTCGTCGGCCAGCGCCTCCGAGCCCCACGCCTCCACCTGCTCGTAGTCCACAGGGGACAGCTCGATCGTGAACTCGTTGGGGATCACCGTGCGGTCGCGATCCACCACCGCAGCGCGATCGTCCACCTCGCGGCGCAGCGCGCTCGCGAGCTCGACGGGCTTCACCTCAGAACGGAACGCCTTGGCGAAGGCGTTGTTCACCACGCGCTCCACAGAGTGCTCGAACTTGTCGAGGATGCCCACGCCTCCACCTCCTTCAGGTGCTCCTACGCTGGTCGTCGGGCTTGATCGTATCCACGGACACCGCTCTGGACCCCCGTTCGGCTGGCACTGGGCGCCCGCGTGGCGGAGTCTGGGCTGGCCACACGCCACGCGACCTGTGTGCAGGTGTCCATCTATGTCCGGGTCGACGACGTGATGACCTGCACGTCAGTCCCGTGCGACAAGCATCACTGTCCAACCTGGGAGCCGTCGGCGCGCCGGGCGCGTCCTCGCGTTGGCAACACCCTGACCTGGACTGATGTCGCCACGGAGCGAGACGGACGGCCGTGTCGGCGGGCGGTGCGGGGGCTCCGGCGGCGGCGTGGGGGACCCCCTCCGCATCGTGCTAATCTTCTGCAGCACGCGCGAGTGGCGGAACGGCAGACGCGCTGGCTTCAGGTGCCAGTGTCCGAAAGGGCGTGGGGGTTCAAATCCCCCCTCGCGCACGTGTTGCCTGGGAGAAAGTCCCAGGCCGGTGAAGAGCCGGAGACCTTCAGGTCTCCGGCTCTTCGTCATGTCGCGGAAGATTCCGAGCGCTTGAGTTGCTAGCCCTCAGCGGGGTTGAGCAGCTGGTACATCGCGTGGTCTTGCCAGGCGCCCGCGATCTTGAGGTACCGGGGCGCCAGGCCGAACCGGACGAAGCCGTTGCGCTCGAGCACGCGCTGCGACGCGGCGTTGTGCAGCAGCGTCTCCGCCTGGACGCGGTGCAGCCCGAGCTCCGTGAACGCGATGTCGACGAGCTCCCCGACGGCCATGGTCGCGAGACCGCGCCCGTTGTGCTCCGCGGCGACCCAGTAGCTCAGGGCGCATGACTGCAGGGCGCCTCGGACGATGCCGGAGAGGGCGACACGACCCACCACACAGCCGTCGTCGACGATGACGTGCACCCGGCCGACGCCGTCACGTTGCTGTGCCATGGCGTCGCGGACCACCTCACGCTGCCCCTCGAGCGTGAAGTACGACCCGTCGCGGACAGGGTCCCAGGGCGCCAGGAAGGCGCGGTTGGCGTTCAGCACGTCCACCAGCGCCGCCGCGTCGTCGAGATCGACCGGGCGGGTCACGTGGGCGGTCGGGGTCACGCCGACATCCTGCCGGAGCGCCCTCCTGGGCACATGCCTATCTCGAGGTGGGGGAGCTCGCGTCCGCCGGCTCGGGCGTCGCGGCGGCCATGGGCTGCGCGGTGAGGGGCGGCGTCGTGGGCGGGTCGAGGACGGCGGCGATGATGGCCTCGATGGCGAACGCGGTGGCCTCGGCGAGCTCGACGGAGCCGGGGTCGAGGAGCCACTGCACCTGGAGGCCGTCCATGACGGCGAGGATGCTGGCCGCGGCGCGGTCGATGGGGCCGGGGTCGGTGACGCCCTGCTCTGCGCAGATGACGTGGAACGCCTCGATGATCTCGGAGCGGAGCTGCCGGTAGCGGCCCTCGAAGTACGGGCGGCCGGGGTGGTCGTCCGTGACGGACTCGGCGGACAGCACCGAGTAGGCCTGGACGATGCCGGGTCGGTCCTCGTTGAGCAGGGCGGTCCGCACGAGGTGGCGGAAGAGGGCCGCGCCGGTGGGCATGCGCCGCTCGGCGATGGTCTCGAGGTCGCTGGTGTCGCGGAACTTCAGCACCTCGACGAGGAGCTGATCCTTGGATCCGAAGTGGTGCAGGATCCCGGCGTGGGTCATGCCGACCTGGTCGGCGATCTCGGTGAGCGGGCCGTTGTTGTAGCCCTTGGCGCCGAAGGTGGCGGTGGCGGCCCGCAGGATCTCGGCGCGTTTGACGAGCGTCTCGGGCCGTGCGCGGGGGGTTCGCTTCGTCGCCATCACCGCCTCGCATCCTCACGTTGCCTGGTCTCGCTCCGGGGACGGTCGTCGTCCCTTGACCCCAGATCCTAGGCGTGCCTGGCGGCGCGTCGGGCAGGCGAAGGGCCCGGACGAGCACGTTGCTAGCAACTTACTGACTGTGCAGTAAGGTTCCTGGCGCTGGACCTCAGAGGGGTCCGACGCGTCCCGCCGGTACGGCCCCTCGCTGTGCCGCCCTGTCTCGAAGGAGAGATCGATGAGGGTGAAGTACCCCGCCGTCGCACTGGCCGTGGCCGCTGCGCTGGCACTGACCGCATGTTCCGGCGGCGACTCGGGTGGGAGCAGCGAGGGCGCGTCAGGCGCCGCGCTGACCATCGCCAAGCCCGACGGCGCGATCGCCACCGAGTCCAACAACCCGTGGGTCGGCGACTCCTCCGGCCTCAAGCTCGGCTACATCAACGCGATCCTCGAGCCGCTCGGCGCCGTGAGCCTGATCGACCCGTCGGCCGACGTCACCCCGTGGCTGGCCGAGGAGATCACCTGGAACGACGACTACACCCAGGTGACCCTCGTCGCCCGGGACGGCGTCACGTGGAACGACGGCGTGGAGTTCACCGCCGAGGACATCGAGTTCACGTTCAACCTCCTCAAGGACACCCCCGGGCTCGACACCTCGGCCCTGGGCATGACCTCCGTGACGCGTGACGGCAACGCCGTGACCGTCGCGTTCGCGAGCTCGATGTACGTCAAGCAGGACAAGGTCCTGCACAAGTTCATCGTGCCCAAGCACATCTGGGAGTCCGTCGAGGACCCCACCACGTACGAGAACCCCGAGCCCGTCGGCACCGGCCCGTACACGCTGGACCAGTTCACGACGCAGTCGGTCGAGCTGACCGCCCGCGACGACTACTGGGGTGGCGACCTGGCCGTCCCGACGCTCTACTACGTGTCGTACAACGACAACACCGCGCTGACCACGGCGCTCGCCAACGGCGAGGCGGACTGGGCGCAGGCGTTCATCCCCAACGTCGAGTCGGCGTACCTGTCCAAGGACGACGCGAACAACTACTGGACGCCCGCCGGCCTGGGCATCGACGCGATGTTCGTCAACACGAAGACCAAGCCGTTCTCCGACGTGGCCTTCCGTCAGGCGATGAACCTGGTCGTCGACCGCGAGCGGCACGTCAAGATCGCCCGTGAGGGCGGCGTCCCGCAGCTCACGTCGATCACCGGCCTGCCGACCCCCGCGGGCGACGCGTTCATCTCGGACGAGTACGCGGGCCAGGAGTTCGCCGTCGACATCGACGCCGCCAAGGAGATCCTGACCTCGGCCGGGTACACCTGGAAGGGCGAGGCGCTCATCGACCCCGACGGCGAGGCCGTCTCCTTCACGCTGTCGGTCCCGCAGGGCTGGAGCGACTACGTGACGGGCATCAGCCTCATCGCGGACTCCGCCGCGGAGATCGGCGTCGCCGCCAAGGTCGACACCCCCGACTCCGACTCCTGGTGGGCCGCGAAGGGCGAGGGCGACTTCCAGGCGATCCTGCACTGGACCGACACCGGCGCCACGCCGTACGACCTGTACTCCGACATGATGGACGGCCGCTGGCTCAAGCCCCTGGGCGAGGCCGCGGACTACAACTTCGGCCGGTACGAGAACCCCGAGGCCACGGCGGCGCTCAACGCGTACTCCACGGCCTCTGACGACGCCACGCGCGCCGAGGCCCTCGCCACGGTCCAGCGGATCTTCGTCGAGGACGTCCCGGTGATCCCGCTGGCCACGCGCCCGTTCATCAGCGAGTACAACACCCGCTCCTACGTGGGCTGGCCTGACGCGGACGACCCGTACGCCACGCCGGACCCGACCCAGCCGACCACGGCGCTCATCCTCAGCCGCCTCCGCGCGGCTGAGTGACCGATCGCGGGTGGCCGGGCCGCACAGGCCCGGCCACCCGCGCCCCGGTCCACCCACGAAAGGGAAGTGACGTGACCAGCGACAACGTGCTGACGATCTCCGGCTTCAGCGTCGTCTACGACGTGGAGCCGCCGGTCGAGGCTGTGCGCGACGTCTCGCTCGAGGTGCGCCGCGGGGAGATCCTCGGCCTGGCCGGCGAGTCCGGCTGCGGCAAGACGACGCTCGCCTACGGCGTGCAGCGGCTGCTGCGCCCCCCGGCGGTCATCACCGGCGGCTCGGCGGTGTTCCACGACGCGCAGGGCGGCGACGTCGACCTCAACCAGCTGACGGACGAGCAGATCCGCGCGTTCCGCTGGAACAAGGCCTCGATGGTGTTCCAGGGCGCGATGAACGCCCTCAACCCGGTGATCTCGATCGGCAAGCAGCTCGCCGACGTGTTCACCGCCCACCGCCCCGGCATGAGCCGCGCGGAGCGCACCGAGGAGTGCGGCGCCCTGCTCGACATGGTCGGAGTGGGCCGCGACCGCCTGCGGTCCTTCCCGCACGAGCTGTCCGGCGGCATGCGCCAGCGCGTGATGATCGCGATGGCGCTCGCGCTGCGGCCCCAGCTGATGATCATGGACGAGCCGACCACGGCCCTCGACGTGCTCGTGCAGCGCGAGATCCTCCAGCAGATCTCCGACCTGCGCCACGAGTTCGGCTTCTCGGTCGTCTTCATCACCCACGACCTGCCGCTCCTGCTGGAGATCAGCGACCGCATCGCGGTCATGCGGGAGGGCCAGCTCGTCGAGCTGGACACCGCCGAGAACATCTACCGCAACGCGCAGCACGAGTACACCCGCCGCCTCCTGCGCTCGTTCCCGTCCCTGACGGGCAGCCGCGGCGACTTCGTGCGCCGGGGCGACGGCGACGTCCGGGAAGGTGCCGCCTGATGTCCACCCTCGAGTTCTCCCACGTCACCAAGCGGTACCGGGTGCGCGGCGCGGGCGAGATGCTCGCGCTCGACGACGTGTCGTTCACGCTCACGTCGGGCCAGACGCTCGCCCTCGTGGGGCAGTCCGGATCGGGCAAGTCCACGATCGCGAAGATCATCACGCAGCTCGAACGGGCCACCTCGGGCGACGTCCTGCTCGACGGCACGCCGATCCCGGTGCGCGGCCGCGGCCTGCGCCGCTACCGGCAGCAGGTGCGGATGGTCTTCCAGGACCCGTTCGCCTCGCTGAACCCGTACCACACCATCCGCCACCACATCGAGCGCCCGTTGCGGCTCGACAAGGTCGTCCCCCCGGACGAGGTCGACGCCGAGGTCATCCGGCTGCTCGAGCGCGTCCGCCTCGACCCGGCGGCGACCGTGGACCGGCGCCCGCACGAGCTGTCCGGCGGCCAGCGCCAGCGCGTCGCCATCGCGCGCGCCCTCGCCTCCCGCCCGGCGCTGCTCGTGGCCGACGAGCCGGTGTCGATGCTCGACGTGTCGATCCGGCTCGGGGTCCTCAACCTGCTCGCCGACCTGCAGCGGGAGTCGGACCTCGGCGTCCTCTACATCACGCACGACCTCGCCACGGCCCGGCACTTCAGCGACCGGATCATGGTGCTGCGCCACGGCGTGGTCGTCGAGGAGGGCCCTGCCGACGACGTGATCCTGCGTCCCCAGCACGACTACACCCGCGCGCTGCGCGACGCCTCGCCCGACCCTGACGCGCACTTCGCCGGGTCGTCGGCGTCTCCGAGGAGCTGACCGTGAGATTCTTCCTGCGCCGTGCGGCGTTCTACCTGTTCACCGCCTGGGCGGCCATCACCGTCAACTTCTTCCTGCCGCGGATGCTCAAGGGCGACCCCGTCTCCGCGTACATGCAGAAGAACCAGGGCAAGATCAGCCCCGAGGCCGCGGAGTCGCTGCGGACCCTGTTCGGGCTCGACTCCGACCGCAACCTGCTGCAGCAGTACGGCGACTACTGGCAGCTGCTGTTCAGTGGCGACCTGGGCCGCTCGTTCTCCAGGGGCCTCGCGCCCGTCACCGACGTCATCTCGAGCGCGCTGCCGTGGACGGTCGGCCTGGTGGGCATCGCCACGGTCATCTCGTTCGTGCTCGGCACGTCGCTCGGCGCCTTCATCGGCTGGCGCCGTGGCTCACGCGCCGACATCTTGGTCCCCATCGCCACGTTCTTCTCGAGCGTGCCGTACTTCTGGATGGCGCTCATCGCGATCGCCGTCTTCGCGACCGGCCTCGGCTGGTTCCCCGCGTCGCACGCGTACGGCAAGGGCAGCTCCCCGGGCCTGACGCTCGACTTCGTCGGGCAGGTGATCTCGCACGGCACGCTGCCGGCGCTGACCATCGTCCTGGCGTCGCTGGGCGGCTGGATCCTCGGGATGCGCAACATGATGCTGACCGTCCTCGACGAGGACTACGTCACCGTGGCGCAGGCCAAGGGCCTCTCCCCGCGCCGGGTGCTCGTCACCTACGCCGCGCGCAACGCCGTCCTCCCGCAGCTGTCGAGCTTCGCGCTGTCCCTCGGGTTCATCGTCGGCGGGACGCTCGTCATGGAGCTCGTCTTCTCCTACCCCGGGGTCGGCAAGCTCCTGCTCGACGCGACGACGGCCAAGGACTACCCCCTGATGCAGGGCCTGTTCCTCATCATCACCATGACCGTGCTGGTCGCGAACATCCTCGCCGACGTCGCCTACGCCGTCCTCGACCCGCGCACCCGCCAGACGGAGGCCTGAGCGATGACCATCCCCACCTCGACCGCCGCCGACGCGCCGGTCGCCCCCGTCGCGCCTGCTCCTGGCGCCCCGGGCCGGAGCGGCGGCGTGCTGAGCCGGTTCGGCCGCTCGTTCGCGATGTTCCGCAACGGCAAGTCGCT
>Ga0233375_1001315_pt1 | contig 11291 bp, 10 predicted proteins | sample ElkDunMinimDraft_10_FD_191539 | JGI IMG/M metagenome (GOLD analysis project Ga0233375, IMG submission 191539) | Fecal eukaryotic communites from dung pellets of Tule Elk in California, USA - Elk Dung E16 | ecosystem: Host-associated > Mammals > Digestive system > Large intestine > Fecal | place... | reverse complement strand
CTCACACCGGACCCGGCGAACGTGATCTTCGACGTCGACGCCAGCGCGAAGACCCGGTTGGGTTGGCCGGCCTGCGCGGCAAGTCCCAGGATGTCGATCGCCGGGGCCAGGTTCTCGGTCAGCGGGTGCACCGCGTACGCGTTGTCCCAGAAGATCCGGAAGTCGGGTGCCGCGGTCGGCATCGACACGAGTTCGCGTGCGACGTCCTCGCTATAGACAGCGCCGGTCGGGTTCGAATAGGTGGGCACCGTCCACATGCCCTTGATCTGCGGATCGTTCGCGACGAGATCGGCGATCAGCCGCACGTCGGGTCCGTCGTCGCGCACCGGAACGGGGATCATCTCGATGCCGAGCGACTCGCTGATCGCGAAGTGCCTGTCGTACCCCGGTGCGGGGCACAGGAACTTGACCACCGGTTCCTGCGACCAGGGGCGCGGGGAATCGACCGTACCGTGCAGCATCGACCAGACGATGAGGTCGTGCATGATCTCGAGGCTCGCATTGTTGCCCGCGAGCAGGTTCTCGGCGGGGATGTTCAGCAGTTCGGCGAAGATCGCGCGCAGCTCGGGCAGACCGGTGAGACCGCCGTAGTTACGGGTGTCGGTGCCGTTCGCATCGCGGTAGTCGTCCTGCCCGGGCAGCGACAGCAACTCCTCAGAGAGGTCGAGCTGTTCGGGCGACGGCTTGCCGCGCGTCAGGTCCAGCGTCAGCTTCTCGGTCTTCAAGCGCTCGTAATTCGAGGACTGGCGCTCGTGCTCTGCGACGAGTTCCTCATGGCTCATCAACCCGAACTGGGTTTGCCTAGGCATGCGGAAGGACCTTTCACCGTGCACGGTGACACGGGCATCGGCGGAGATTAAGAGGACCCCGCGCACCCGGCAGAGCCCGTTGACCCTTGCTGCCTTCCGGCCCTGGGGGAGTTCACAGGATGCGCGCCGCGCGGGATCCATCGGCAAGTGTAGAGGACGTACGGCACGCCGCGCACCACCCCCCTCCCAGGGGCGGAAATCCGTAGTTCGACCTGCCCGTTTGGTAACTATGGCCGGACATTCGCTATGCTTCCCCACGGAGGATTCGCCTAGTGGCCTATGGCGCTCGCCTGGAACGCGGGTTGGGTTAACGCCCTCAGGGGTTCAAATCCCCTATCCTCCGCCACAGGAACCCCCGTGGGACGCGAAAGCGGCCCGCGGGGGTTTTCTGCATCCGGTGGACTCCGGAGTAGCGGGAACCTCGGAGCTATACGGTTCGGCGGGTCCGGCGGATCCCGACGACGAGCCCCACCACGCAGGTCAGCACTGCCGCAAGGACGCCGCGTGCGACAGCCGGATCGGCAACCGCACCTCCGAGCAACGCCCGTTCGGCGTCGACGATGTAGGTCAGCGGGTTGAGCAGCGCGACCGTCCGCATCCATGCGGGGCCCGCATCGAGCGGCAGCATCATTCCCGACAGGATCAGGAGCGGGAACAACAGAGTCTGCTGCACGGTCCAGAACATCCACTCGCGGTTCTGGGCGGCGAGGGCAAGCGCACAGGACAGTGCGCCCACCCCGATTCCGAACACACCGAGCAGCGCCAGTCCCGCAAGTACATGGAACGGGTACAACTCGAAACCGAACGGCACACACACGATCACGATGAGCAGACCCTGAATCATGAGCGGCGCGAACTCTTTCAGCGCTCGTCCCACGAGAAGTGAAGACCTGCACAGCGGGGTCGCGAGTACGCGTTCGTAGGATCCCGTCATCAATTCGTACAACAGGTTCGAACCCGTCATCGAGGTGCCGAACAGCGCAATCATGACGATCACGCCGGGCACGAACCACTGCAACGTCTCGGCGGTGGACCCGACGCCGAGTGCACCCGTGAGGAGCGGGCCGAAGAGCGCGAGGAACACGAGGGGTTGCAGCAGCGAGAACGTAAGGCTGAACGGGTCGCGGAGCAGCAGCAGTATCTCGCGGATGAACACCGCTGCGGTGTCGGCGGTGAATTTTGCGGCCCCAGCCCGTGGTGCCGTTACGTCGGCGGGGCGGGAACGAACCGGTGGGACGTCGGTCTGCACGTTCACGACGCGATCTCCTCTCGCAGGCTGCGACCGGTCAGGTTGAGAAAGACGTCGTCGAGGCTCGCCTGCGTGAGCGAGGCGGACAGCACCGCCAGGCCGGCAAGACGCATCGCTTCGAGCGCGGCGGGAAGCCGCTCGGCGCCGTGGGTTGTGGCAATGACGACGGTGACGACATCGCCCGAGACCTCGGTGTCCACGGCTCCGATGTCCGGCGGGAGAGCCCGGCGGACGAGCCCGGCCGCCTCGGTGGCGTCGAGTACGGCCGGCGAGGCGACGCGTGCGGTGATGACGTCGTCGGCATACTCGCGTTCGAGATCGCCCGGCGACGCGTCGGCGACGATCCGGCCGTGGTCGATCACCACCACTCGTTCTGCCATCTTGTCCGCTTCGTCGAGGTAGTGCGTCGTGAGCACGATCGTCATACCGGTGCGCCGGCGGAGTTCCTGGATGTGCTCCCACAGATTGGCTCGACTGTGTGGGTCCAGACCCGTGGTGGGTTCGTCGAGAAACAGCAGTGGCGGTTCGTGCATGAGACCGAGAGCGACATCCAACCGGCGCTTCTGGCCGCCGGACAGTGATTGGATGCCGCGCTTCTCGAGCCCACCGAGTTCCAGCGCCTCGATGAGTTCCGCAGCGCGGCTGCGGTATCGGCGTGCGGGCAGGCCGTAGAACCGGCCCTGGTTGTACAGCTCGTCGCGCACTTTGTAGGAGTAGCCACCGCCGTTGCCCTGTCCGATGTAACCGATGTGGGCGCGTACCCGGTCGGGGTCGCGGACGACATCGAACCCGGCGACCGTCGCCGTGCCCGATGTCGGTGTCAGGAGGCTGGTCAGCATGCGCATGGTGGTGGACTTTCCGGCCCCGTTGGGGCCGAGGAAGGCAACGAGTTCACCTTCCGCAACGTCGACGTCGACGTCGTCCACTGCCTGGATCGTGTCCTTCTTGCGACGGAACGTCTTGGTAAGTCCTCGTGCTCGGATCATCCGATTCTCTATTCGTACGTCGTACCGGAATAGGCGGGACCAGATTATCATACGATGTACGGAAATAAACCCGGAGAAAGGATCGTCGTTGCCGCCCGACCGGCAGAACGAAGAAGACAGAGAATCGGACCGCACCGCCGAGGCGACCCGTCGTCTCGCGCTGTTGTGGGCACCGACCGAACCCAAGACCCGGGGAAGAAAAGCCGGCCTCACCCGCGACGACGTGGTCGGGGCCGCAATCGCTGTCGCGGACGAGGGCGGACTGGACGCACTGTCGATGCGGCGCGTCGCGGCCGCACTTCGCGTCGGCGCCATGTCGCTCTACACGTACGTCCCCGGGCGGACCGAACTGATCGATCTCATGGTCGACCGCGCCTACTCCGAACTCGACCTGCCGGCACCGGGCACCCCGTGGCGTCCCGCGCTCGCCACGTACGCGCGCGAGCACTGGAACCTGTACCTCCGGCACCCCTGGATCCTGCAGACCAACATGTGGCGGGCACCGCTCGCTCCATACGTTCTCGACGCACAGGAAGCCGGCCTCCGCATCCTCGTGGACGAGGGCACCACGGAGCGTCAGGTCGTCGAAATCATCGGTGTCGTGGACAATTTCGTCCAAGGGCTTGCACGCGGCGCGATCGCGGAGAACCGGGACAGGGAGAACACCGGACTCGACCGCGACGCGTACTGGATGTCGATGAACAGTTTCTGGGAAGACTGGTTCGACGTCGAGCGCTACCCGACCATGACCCGTGTCTGGGAAGCCGGGGCCTTCGACGAACCGGACGGGCCGTTCGAACCGAGCCTCGAACGACTCCTCGATTCGATCGAACTCACGATCGAGAAGGCCCGGAAGTCACGCACGCCGTGACTCCCGGGGCGGCAACCCGTTTCGCGGGGTTCACTCGCACGCGACCCCGTCTTTGTCACGGTCCATCTCGGCCCGGTAGCCGGGCTCACCGGCATAGAGCGGCGCTGCTCCTGCAGCGCGGGCAGCCGAGCAGTTCTTGTAGTACGCGCTCGCGGGTGCAGGTTCCGGCGCGGGAGCGGGAGCCGGCGCGAGGGGCTGGGGCTGGGGCTGGGGCTGGGGCTGGGGAGCGACCGTCGTCGGCACCGGCGTCGCGGTGTCGGTCCCGGCGGAACCGGCTGCGACTCCTGTTGCCGTGCCGCCACATTCGGTGAGGATTCTGACCATCGCATCGTGCTCGGCCTGAGTCACCCACAACCCGTACTCGGCCTTGACCTGGACCTGACGTGCGACATACGTACAGCGGTACGGGCGATGCGGCGGCAGCCAGGTCGCGGCGTCGCCGTCGCCCTTGCGCGAGTTGGTGGGACCGTCGACCGCCTGAAGATTCCGTGGATCGTTCGCGAAGTTCGCGCGCGTCTCGGGATCCAGTTGCTGCGCACCCTTCTGCCAGGCATCCGATAGCGCAACGACGTGGTCGATCTGCACTGCGGTGGACGTGTCCTGACCACGAGTGAACGCGATCGTGGTGCCGGTGTAGACATCGTGCAGCGTGCCGGACGCGACGACGCAGTCGCGGGTGCCGGGCTTGTAGGCGATGTCGACCAGGTCACGGCGCAGGATGTCGTTGCGGGTGTCGCAGCCGTTGTGCCCGAACTCGACCGACACATCGTCACTCCACGCCTGACCGAACAGGTCGCGGTCGTAGCCCGTCTTCGGGGCGCGTCCCTTGATCGGTATCTCTGTCAACCGGGACAGGGCCGCCGACATCGACGAGGTGTCCTCGGACACGGCCGGCGGCGCGGTGCTCGGCGCGGTCGGCGCTGGAGGGGTGGTCGGGGCCGGCGCGACCCGTTCCGTCGTCGACCGGTCTGTGGCCGCGACGGCGGGGACGGCCGACGCGGTGTCCTCCTCCACCCCACCGCAGCCCACCAGAACGAACCCTGCGACCGTCGCCGCGACAAGCGCGCGAAAGCCGGACGACGTGCGGGGTGATGCCATGCAGAAACTCCTGAGAAAGGTGAGGCCGGGTGCCCCCTGCTCATCGCCGACCGGACGCTGTGCCGTTACAACGGGGTCCCGGCGACGGGTTCGGTCCTACTATTGCCCCGTGCCCGAAAACAACAGAGAGCTGCAGGCACTCACGGTGGCCCTGTCGGCACTTGCGGGGTTCGTCGATGCTCTCGGGTTCATCACCCTCGGTGGTGTGTTCGTCTCCTTCATGAGCGGCAACTCCACACGGTTCGCCGTCGAAACGGCCGACGCCTCATGGCGCACGGCTGCTCTGATCGGGGGCATCGTTGTCCTCTTCGTGATCGGGGTGATTCTGGGTGGCGTCATCGCGGAACTCACCGACCGCGACCGCAGAACGCGGAAAACTGCGGTGCTCGTCACCGTCGCGGTGCTGCTCGCCATCGGTTCGCTGAGCGCGATACCCGGGTGGATACCGGTGGCAGTGACGGCGATGACGCTGGCGATGGGCGTCGAGAATTCCGTGTTCCGGCGCAAAGGCGAGGCAACCGTTGCCCTCACCTACATGACCGGTGCGCTCGTGAAGATCGGGCACGAGATAGCGTCCGCATTCTTCGGCGGCCCACGCTGGGGCTGGCTGCCCTACCTCGGCCGATGGGGAGGCTTGGTGGCGGGAGGGTTGCTCGGAGCCCTCGCGCATCATCTGTTCGGCCTGCACGCCCTCTGGATCGCGACCGCGGTCGCCGCCGCGCTCGCCGTGGCGGTGCGGTTCCTTCGCTCGCCGGAAGTGAAGAAGACGGCGTGACAGCGAGATCCGGATCGGCGCGGAGCGTTATCCCCGTACGTTCGTACGGTCGCCCGCTCCGCTACGGTGCATCCATGCGCGCCCGCCCCTACGCCACCACCAGCCCCACCAGGCTCGCTGCGGCACTGCTCGAAGTTGCCGCACGCAGTGGACTCGAAGCGGCCAGCGTGCGCGAAGTCGCCAACGAGGCCGGCGTATCGATCGGCGCGGTGCAGCATCACTTTCCGACGAAAGACGAGATGCTCGCCTATTCGTTCCGCGCCCTATCCGACCGGGTACTCACCCGCCTCGCGAACGTCGATCCCGACATCGACCCGGCGCGGACGCTGTTCGCCGCGCTCAGCCAGTTGCTGCCGCTCGACGAGCAACGCGGCAGCGAGGTCCACGTGATGGCTGCGTTCGCCGTCCGCGCAGTCACGTCCCCGTCGCTGAGCGGGATCCGCAGTTCGACGCTGTTCACCGTTCGCACCGGCATCGCAACCGTATTGATCAGGCTGGGCGCCCCAGACCCGGAGACGCGCGCAACGCTCCTCCTCGCCGCGGTGCACGGTCTCGCGCTCGATGCCGCATCGAGCCCGGATCTCTACCCGCGCGAATACCTGACGCACGCCCTGCACACGCAGATCCAGCTCGCCCTGCACGGCGCGGACGCGCACTGAGCCCGGCTCGGCGGAGTACACCGATGTCACATCCCACAGAACGACCGGAGCCCGCCACCGCAGGGGCGGGCCGGTTCGCGCCCAGCCCGTCGGGCGACCTGCATCTCGGCAATCTCCGGACCGCCGTGCTGGCATGGTTGTTCGCACGCTCGACGGATCGGCGGTTCCTGCTGCGCGTGGAGGATCTCGACCGGGTCCGCCCCGGCGCCGAACAACGGCAACTCGCGGATCTCGCGGCACTGGGTCTCGACTGGGACGGTCAGGTTGTGCACCAGTCCCGTCGAATCCGTCTGTACGAGGACGCAATCGACCGCCTCACCCGTGCCGGTCTCACCTACGAGTGTTACTGCACGCGACGGGAGATCCAGCAGGCCACATCGGCTCCGCACGCCCCGGCCGGCGCATACCCCGGCACCTGCCGTGACCTCACCGAGGACCAGCGGAACGCAAAACGTACCGCCGATCGCCCACCGGCGATCCGACTCCGTTCCACCGAGCAGTGGTTCACCGTCCACGACGTCCTGCACGGCGACTTCACCGGGATCGTCGACGACTTCGTACTGCGCCGCAACGACGGGACTCCCGCCTACAACCTCGCCGTCGTCGTCGACGACGCCGCCCAAGGCGTGGACCAGGTGGTACGCGGAGACGATCTGCTCACCTCGGCTCCGCGTCAGGCGTATCTGGCCACGCTGCTCGGCCTCCCGGTGGCGCAGTACGCGCACGTGCCGCTCGCACTGAACGAGGAAGGCAAGCGGCTCGCGAAGCGGGACGGTGCGGTGACGCTCTCCGACCAGGAGGCAGCGGGCCGTTCCGCGGCAGACGTGCTGGGCACGATCGCCGTGTCGCTGCGTCTGGCGGACCCAGGCGAACCCGTGACACTGCCGTTGCTGCTGGACCGCTGGGACCCAGCGCGAATGCCCCGCGAGCCGTGGGTTTTCCATCCCGATCGTGGCGTGTGAGGCGGGGTGAACGGAGGACCGAAGTGGTGCTTTTCGGCTGAAGGACACGTACTCTGCGGTGGAGCAGGCGTTCATCCACTCCTGCGGAGAGGGCACCGATGACTACCGGCGGTTACGACCCGAGCAAAGACCCGCAGAACCCGAGTGGCGATCCCTATCCGCCGCAGGGTGGGAACTACCCGCCCCCGGGCGGATATCCCCCACCTCCGTCGGGAGGCGACTACCCCCCGCCCGGCAGCTATCCCCCTCCCGGCAACTACCCACCCCCGCCCGGCGGAGACTATCCACCCCCTGGCGGCTACCCGCCCCCTCCCGGCGGTAACTACCCACCTCCACCCGGTGGGAACTACCCGCCCCCGCCCGGCGGTTTCGGCTCCGGAGGCTTCGGAGCGCCCGGACCGACCCGGCTGAGCGTTGGCGACGCGATCTCCTTCGGCTGGCGTAAATTCAGCGCGAATCCAGGCGTCTGGATCGTGTTCGTCGTGGTCGCGCTTCTCGTCCAAGCCCTCATCAACGGCATTTTCAACGGTTTCGACGTGGCGGTGCAGGACACCGACGACTTCACGTTCACCAGCGCGTTCTCCGCCGCCGGCCTGATCGGCTCCGTGGTCAGCGCGATCGTCGGATATCTACTCCAAGCGGCGTTCGTACGCGGGGCGCTCAGCGAGGTCGACGGACAGAAGCCTGCGTTGGGGACGTTCCTGCAGTTCGGTCCTATCGGCGCGGTCATTCTGACCGGCTTGCTCGTCGGGATCGGCACCTCGGTGGGTCTGGTGCTGTGCATCCTGCCCGGACTGGTCTTCGCGTTCTTGACGTGGTGGGCGATGCCCTTCGTCGTCGACCGGAACCAAGACGCGATCACGGCCATCAAATCCAGTTTCAATGCGATCAAATCCGATGCGGGCACGCTGATCCTGCTGGCGCTGGCGCTGATCGGTATCAACATCCTCGGCGCGTTGCTCTGTGGTCTCGGACTTCTCGTCAGCATTCCGGTCTCGATCATCGCGTCGACGTATGCCTACCGGATCACCACGGGAGGTCCGGTCGTCGCCTGAACCGCTCGCCTTCTGCCCGTCCGTTACACATCGCTACATCGCTGTCGATGCGCCACGGTTTCGTTGTACCGTGGCGCGTTGCCATGCCGATCGACAAGGAGTCATATGACCACCGGTGGATACCCACCCCCTTCGCAGGACCCGCGCAAGCACAGCGGCTACCCGGGTGCTCCCTCGCACGGTGACCAGCCGTACGGCAGCCAGCCCGCCGATTACACCCAGCAGTTCCAGAACCCGATCCAGTCCGGGTACAACCCGAACGACCCGTCGCAGGGCGGGCAGTACGGGGCGCCCCAGTACGGCGCGCCTCAGTACGGGCAGCAGCCCGGCGCTCAGCAGCACGGCGCCGGTGCCACGCAGTACGGGGCTCCCCAGTACGGAGCACCCCAGTACGGAGCACCGCAGCAGGGCGGCCCCCAGTACGGGGCTCCCCACAACGAGCCGTACGGCGCCACGCAGTACGGCGCGCCCGGTTTCCCGCCCGCGCCCGGAGCCGGATTCGGCCCCACTCGGCCGGGGGAACTCCTGCCCCGTCTCGGTGCCCGCATCATCGACGCCCTGATCGTCGGCATCCCTATGGCGATTCTCACGAGCATCGTCGTGTTCGGGAGCGACAGCGGGTTCATGGCGTTCGTCATGTCGGTGCTCTCGGGCGTCGCGGCGTTCGCGTACTGGACCTACTTCGAGTCGACCAAGGGCGCCACGATCGGCAAGAAGCTGCTCGGTCTGTCGGTCGTCGGCCCCGGCGGCGGACTCCCGACCCGCGAAGAGGCCGCGAAGCGCAACGCCTTTGTCGCGCTACAGATTCTCAGCGGTATCCCGTTCCTCGGCTGGCTCGTCAGCCTGGCGTCCTTCGTCGCATGGATCGGTATCGCCGTGACCATCGAGCAGGACAGTGGCAAGCAGGGCTTCCACGACAAGTTCGCCGGTGGCACGCGGGTCGTCAAGTCCTGACGCCGCACTCTGCGAAGCGGGCCCCGTCCTCCAGGACGGGGCCCGCTGCCGTTGAACAACTTCGCGATCATCGTCGCGTGATGCTTGGATGGCCGGGTGACACAGCACGAAACGAGTTCCCCGTCATCCACCACGCATCACGCGGCATTCGCCAGCGTGGGGCGCAGTTCCTACCCGGGGATCGTCGTCCTGTTCACCGCGGTGTTGATGATCTCCAACATCTGCGCGACGAAGGGCATCGCGTTCTTCGGTGACGCCGAGGTCTCGCTCGGTCCGCTGCAGGTCCTGCCGATCATCACCGACGGCGGGTTCTTCCTGTTCCCGCTCGCCTACATCCTCGGCGACGTGCTCAGTGAGGTGTACGGGTTCGCGGCGACCCGCCGGGCCGTGCTGTACGGGTTCGGTGCCGTGGCGCTGTCCGCACTCTGCTTCTGGGTTGCCCAGTCGCTTCCTGCCGCGGAGTTCTACGCCAACCAGGAGTCGTTCGAGGCCGTTCTCGGGGTGGTGCCGAGGATGCTGCTCGCGGGCCTGGCGGGCTACGTCGTCGGCCAGTTGCTCAACTCGTACATCCTGGTGCGGATCAAGGAGCGCACGCAGGAGAAGCATCTGTGGGCGCGCCTGATCGGGTCGACGGTGGTCGGCGAGTTCGCCGACACCCTCGTGTTCTGCTCCATCGCGGCCGGCGCGATCGGCATCACCACGTGGAGTGACTTCGCCAACTTCGTGATCGTCGGCTTCCTCTGGAAGACCCTGATCGAGGTCGTGCTCCTGCCGGTCACCTACCGCGTGATCGCGTACGTGAAGAAGCGCGAGCCGACCTACGCGCCGGCGTCGGACTCCGCCTGACGCTTCTTCGCGTAGAACCGGCCGAGGGTTTCGGCCTTGTGCTCCTCGAAGTAGCCGCCTTCGATGCTCAACCGGATCTCGTCGACGAGGCGCACCGTGAACCGTTCGTTGTGGATGGTGCACAACGTGGACGCGAGCATCTCCTTCGCCTTGAACAGGTGGTGGATGTACGCCCGGGTGTAGTGGGTGCACGTGTAGCAATCGCAGTTCTCGTCGATCGGGGTGAAGTCGCGGCGGAACCGGCTGGTGTTGATGTTGAACCGGCCGTCCGGGTGGTAGATCGCCGCATTGCGCGCCACCCGCGACGGATTTACACAGTCGAAGGTGTCGGCACCGTGCTCGATCGCGACGAAGACGTCGTCGGGCTCGCTGATACCGAGCATGTGCCGCGGCTTGGCGTCGGGAAGTTCCTCACAGCACCAGCGCACGATCGTGCCGAGGTTGTGCTTCTCGAGCGCGCCGCCGATTCCGTATCCGTCGAAGCCACGGCCCGACTCCCCCACGATCGATTCGAGGCCACGGCACGCCTGCCGGCGAAGGTCCTCGTACTGGGCTCCCTGCACGACACCGAAAAGAGCCTGGTAGGGACGGTGCGAGCGCTCAGCGGTGAGCTTCTCGTGCTCCGCGACGCACCGCACCGCCCACGCCTGGGTGCGTTCGATCGAGCGTTCCTGATAGCCGCGCGTGTTCATCAAGGTCGTCAACTCGTCGAACGCGAACATGATGTCGGCGCCGAGTTGGTGCTGGATCTGCATCGACACCTCGGGGGTGAACCGGTGCCGCGATCCGTCCAGGTGGGATTTGAACGTGACGCCGTCGTCGTCGACCCGGGCCAGTCGTTCCTTGCCGTGCGCGATGACGTCGTCGTTCTGGACGCCGACCGCCTCCATGGCGATGACCTTCTTGAATCCCACGCCGAGCGACATGACCTGGAAGCCGCCGCTGTCGGTGAACGTCGGGCCGTCCCAGTTCATGAACTTGCCGAGCCCCCCGGCCTCGTCGACGATGTCCGATCCCGGCTGCAGGT
>Ga0233375_1001314_pt1 | contig 11292 bp, 12 predicted proteins | sample ElkDunMinimDraft_10_FD_191539 | JGI IMG/M metagenome (GOLD analysis project Ga0233375, IMG submission 191539) | Fecal eukaryotic communites from dung pellets of Tule Elk in California, USA - Elk Dung E16 | ecosystem: Host-associated > Mammals > Digestive system > Large intestine > Fecal | place... | reverse complement strand
GGTCGTGCAGTGGCAGGCGCCCACACCTCCGGAGCTGCGCGAAGGCTACGCGTGGATGAAGTCGCGCATGTCGACGGACGTGCCGGCGGGCGATCTCGAGTTCGACGAGGAGAAGTGGGATGCCGCACGAGTCGAACGCCACGACAGCCGCTACCTCGAGGGCGGACGCACCCTGCAGGTGACCGCTGCCCAGCACATCGCCACCGGCGAGCTCTGCGCGTTCAACGAGCTCGTGATCGGGCAGGACCCCGCGGGCGTGTCGCATCAGGAGGACACCCTCGTTCTGAAGGAGCACCGCGGGCACCGGCTCGGCATGCTCGTGAAATGCGCGGGGCTGCTCTCCTGGCGCGAGCTGGCGCCGCAGTCACCGCGCGTGATGACGTACAACGCCGAGGAGAACCGCCCGATGCTCGACATCAACGAGGCGATCGGATTCCAGCCGATCGCGTACGAAGGAGCCTGGAAGAAGACGCTCCAGGACTGACGCCGCCTGCGGCCGCGGACTCAGCTCCGTGGCCGCGGCGGCTTCTGGCACCGCGGGCAGTAGTGGCTCGACCGATTGGTGAACGACACCCGCACGATGGCTGCACCGCAACGCGGACACGGTCGGGCGGTGCGTCCGTAGGCGTTGAGCGAGTGCGCGAAGTACCCGGCCTGCCCGTTGACGTTGACGTACTGGGCGTCGAAGCTCGTCCCGCCCTCGGCCAGCGCTTTCTCGAGCACGACGCGGATCTCGTGCAGCAGCCGGTTCGCGGCGCGGGTCGACAGCGCGGCAGCAGGCGTTTCGGGGTGCACCCGTGCCGCCCACAGTGCCTCGTCGGCGTAGATGTTGCCGACGCCGCTGAGCACCGTCTGGTCCAGCAGCACCCGCTTCACCGCGGACGCCTTGCGGGACAGCGCGCGGCGCAGGGCGGCGTCGTCGAATGCCGGGTCGAGCGGGTCGCGGGCGATGTGCGCCACCTGCGTCGGAACGGTGGCGGCATCCGTCCCCCACCCGCCCGGTGCGCCGTCGGGCGTCGGGATCAGCGTATCCACGGCCAGCGAGCCGAACGTGCGCTGGTCGGCGAAGACCACAGCGAACTCGCCGTGGAGCGGGTGCGCGATGTCGAGGCGGATGCGCTCGTGACGCTCCGGCGCGGCACCGGGTTCGCGCAGCAGCATCTGGCCGCTCATCCCGAGATGGGCGATGACCGCGTCGGCCCCGCCGTCCAGCGGCAGCCACAGGAACTTGCCCCGTCGCGCCGCCGCGGCGACACGACGCCCCGTGAGCGTTCCTTCGAACGAGGCGACATCGCCGCGGTGCCGTGTGAGCGCGCGTTCGTCGGCGACGGTGACGCCGGTGATCCGTGCCCCGGAGACCGCAGGCGCCAGCCCGGCGCGCACGACCTCGACTTCGGGGAGCTCAGGCACGGGCGCTGAGTTCGCGCCACGCCGTGAGCGCCGCCGCCATCTCCGCCTGCTTCTTGCTCGTGCCGGAGCCGGCCGCGGTGAGGTCGCCCACGGTGACAGACGCCGTGAACACGCGGTCGTGGTCCGGTCCGGACGCTTCGATCGCGTAGACGGGCGGGCTGAGGGCGTTGCGTGCGGCGAGCTCCTGCAGGCTCGTCTTCGGGTCCATGGCGGCGCCGTAGCGCTCGGGATCCTGCAGCAGAGGCTCGACCAGGCGCAGCACGAGTGCCGTCGCGGCATCCGGACCCGCCGAGAGATAGGTCGCGCCGATGACGGCTTCCATCGTGTCGGCGAGGATCGAGTCCTTGTCGCGGCCGCCGGTCTGCTGCTCGCCGCGGCCCAGCAGCAGGTAGGCGCCCAGGCCGATGCCGCGGGCCACCTCGGCCAGCGCGACCGTGGACACCACGCTCGCGCGGCGCTTGGCCAGCTCCCCCTCGTCGAGATCGGGGTGCGCGGTGAACAGACGCACGGTCACCGCCTGCCCCAGCACGGAGTCCCCGAGAAACTCGAGACGCTCGTTGTGAGGGATGCCGCCTGCCTCGTACGCATACGAGCGGTGCGTGAGTGCAAGCGACAGAAGCTCGGGGTCGATATCGACCCCGAGCTTGTCGACGAGCGTCGAGCGCTCGTGGGTGACGTCGGTCACGCCGTCCGCCGATCGCGGATCAGACGTCGGCGACCTTGCGTCCCTTGTACTCCAGGAACAGCTCGGTGCCCTGCGAGTCGGTGACGACCTTGGCCTGGTGGGGACGGCTGTAGACGACCTTGCCGTTCTCGATGGTCTTGACCAGCGCGGGGGCTTCGGCCTTCCACTGCGCGCGACGCGAGCGGGTGTTGGAACGCGAAACCTTGCGCTTCGGGGGGTTGCCTGCCATGGCTAGCTCTCTTCTGTCGTCTCGGCGCCGCGGCTGTCCGCCGCGTCGTCGTTGGTAAAGGTCTTGAGGGCCGCCCAGCGCGGATCGACGGGTTCGCGGGGCTCGTGCACCACTTCCGCAGTCAACCGCTCGCCCGTGATCGGGTCGAGCCCGGGACAATCCGGCTGACAGACCGGCTGGAACGGAAGCGACAGGACGATTGCATCCCTGACCAGAGTCTCCGTGTCGACAAAGTCGTCGCGCAGCTCGAAATCAGTCGCTTCCTCCCCAGGATAACCGAAGAGCTCCTGAAACTCGACTTCGACGGGCTGGACGATATCGATGAGGCAGCGACCGCACACGCCGCGGTAGAGGGTGTCCGCCTCACCGGTCACGAGGATGCCCTCGTGGACGGACTCCAAGCGCACGTCCAGGTGCACCGGCTCGCCCTGCTCGACGGCTACGAGCGACTCACCCCAGCGCTGGGGTGCGGGCGCCTCGACCTCGAACTCCCGCATCTCGCCGGGACGGCGCACGATGTCCCTGACCGGGAACACGAAGGGGCCGCTGACATGCTTTCTCACCACGGTCCCCCATGTTACCGGGGCCGGAGGCCGTCGGCGTCGCGCCGTCAGATGTCGCGGGCCCCGGTGTCGAGGAATCGCGCGACGGGGGCCGGGACGAACGGGGAGACGTCGCCGCCGAGGGCTGCGACCTGCCGCACGAGTGAGCTCGACACGAGCGCGTGCGAGGGATCGGGCAGCAGGAAGACGGTCTCGATCTGCGCGAGGTGACGGTTGACGATCGCCATCGGCGTCTCGTACGCCACATCGACCTGCGAGCGGATGCCTTTCACCAGCACGCCGGCGTCGACGTCGGTGGCGTAGTCGACGAGAAGGCCCATGCTCCACGAGGCGACCACGACGTCGCCCTGGATCTCGCTCTCGGCGATGGACTGCTCCAGCAGCGTGAGGCGCTGGGCGATGGGGAGCATCGCCTCTTTGCCCGGGTTGTGCACGACCAGCACGTGCAGCCGGTCGTACAGGGCGGCCGCGCGACGGATGACGTCCAAGTGCCCCAGCGTCGGCGGGTCGAAGGAACCGGGAACAACGGCGATCCGAGGGTTCATATCCCCAGCGTATCGCCGTCGGAGGGTCGCCCCCGACGTCAGCTCTTGGCGAGGGCTGCCCGCTCCTCGAGGTCGAGCCGGCGGTCGATGGAGGCCGCCAGGCCGGGGTGGGAGGCCAGCGACGGGTCCTCGGCGAGCACCCGCTCGGCCTCTTCCCGCGCGATCGCGATGAGGTCCGCGTCCTTCACCACCCGCAACAGGCGCAGCGACGACCGGGCGCCGGACTGCGCGTCGCCGAGCACATCGCCCTCGCCCCGCAGCTCGAGGTCGACCTCAGCCAGCTCGAAGCCGTCAGTCGTCGCCGCGACGGCCTCCACACGCTCACGCGACGGGGTGCCCGCCGGCGCCTCGGTCACGAGCAGGCAGAGCCCCGGAATCGCGCCGCGACCCACGCGCCCGCGCAGCTGATGCAGCTGCGAGACCCCGAAGCGGTCGGCTTCGAGGATCACCATCGTCGAAGCGTTCGGCACGTCGACCCCCACCTCCACCACCGTCGTCGCCACCAGCACGTCGATCTCGCCGCGCGCGAAGGCCTGCATGACGGCATCCTTCTCGTCCCCCGGCATGCGGCCGTGAAGGATCGCCACCCGCAGCTTCTCGTAGGCGGGATGCCGCGACAGCAGTTCCTGCACCTGCACGACGCCCCAACGGGTGCGTTCGGGCACGCCCTCCGACGGACCGGCAGGCTCATCGGCCGTGTCGTCCTTCACGAGCGCCTCGGCGTCGATCGCGGCGCACACGACGAACGCCTGTCGTCCCTGGGCGACCTCCTCGGCGATGCGTTCCCAGACGCGCGCGAACCATCCCGGCTTCTCGGCCAGAGGGGTGACGAAGGTCGAGATGCCGGCGCGCCCGGCCGGCATGGTGCGGATCGTCGATACGTCGAGGTCGCCGAAGACCGTCATCGCGACCGTCCGCGGGATGGGCGTGGCCGTCAGCACCAGCACGTGCGGGGCTGTCCCCTTCGCGCGGAGCGCCTCGCGCTGCTCGACGCCGAACCGGTGCTGCTCGTCGACCACGACCAGCCCCAGGTCGGCGAACGTCGTGGACGCGCTCAGCAGGGCGTGTGTCCCCACCACGATGCGCGCCTGCCCCGATGCCGCACGCAGCGCCGCCTTGCGCCGCTCGGGAGCCGTCAGCTGCCCGGTGAGGAGCGTCGGCATGAGCTCCGGCGCGAGCCGGGGTCCCAGCATGCGGGCGATGGAGCGCACGTGCTGTGCGGCGAGCACCTCGGTGGGGGCGATGAGGGCGGCCTGTCCCCCGGTCTCTGCGACCTGCAGCATGGCACGCAGTGCCACGAGGGTCTTGCCGGAGCCGACCTCGCCCTGCACGAGCCGGTTCATCGGCCACGCACCCTCGAGGTCCGCCGCGATGCGCCGGCCGACGCTCTCCTGGTCGGCGGTGAGGGCGAACGGCAGCGCCTCGTCGAACTGTTCGAGCAGCCCCCCGGGCGCGGCGCGGCGTGAGGTCGCCGACAGCGCGCGCACCTGCTCGCGCTGTTGCAGGAGCGCCGACTGCAGCACGAACGCCTCGTGCGTGCGCAGGGTCTCCTGCGCCTGACCGATCTGCTCGAAGGTCTCGGGCCGATGGATGCGTTCGAGAGCCGTGCGCGCGTCGAGCAGACCGCGCGCGACGCGGAACGATTCCGGGAGCGGGTCGGGCACCTCGTCGAGCACATCGAGCACGGTGTCGACGGTCTTCTTGATCTGCCAGCTGGCCACGGTGCTGGTGGCCGGGTAGATCGGGACCGGTTCGGTCGAGCGCGCCTTGGCGGCCGTCAGCGCGACCGCGTCGTCTTCGAAGAGCTGATAGTCGGGGTGCGCGAACTGCTGGGCGCCCCGGTAGATGCCGACCTTGCCCGAGAAGATCCCCCGCCGACCGGGGGTCAGCTCCGCCGCGCGCCACGCCTGGTTGAAGAAGGTGAGCACGAGCGCGCCCTGACCGTCGCTGATGACCACCTCGAGGATCGATCCGCGCCGGTTGCGCATGCGCCGCTCGGTCGCCGAGCGCACTTCTGCGACGATCGTCACCTGCTCGCCGAGAGGCAGCGAATCGATGGGGGTGAGCTCGCCCCGCTTGGCGTAGCGGCGCGGATAGTGCGCCAGCAGGTCGCCGACGGTCTGCATGCCGAAGGCGCGCTCCAGCGCTCCGGCGGTCTTGTCGCCGACCGCGGCGCGCAGACGCGACTCGAGCGACACCATGAGGGAGATTCTAGGTCGCTCCACCGACACCCCTGTCCGCCGAGCACACAGCAGCGCCGACGTACGGTGGAAGGGTGATCAGACGCATCCTCGCCCGCTGCTACTGGGCTCTCAGCCGCTGGCGGCTGAAGACGGCCCCCGCCCCCGATCGGCCCAGCGTTCTCATCGGCGCTCCGCACACGTCGAACTGGGACTTCGTCATCATGCTCGCGATGGCCTGGCGTCTGGACATCCCGGTGCGGTGGCTCGGCAAGAAGAGCCTCTTCCGCGGCTGGCGCGGTCCCCTGATGCGCGGCCTCGGCGGCATCCCCGTCGATCGCGACGATCCGGGCGCCGTGGTCGACGACGTCGTCTCGCGCATCCGGGCGGGCGAGGTGTTCGGGCTGGTCGTGACGCCCGAAGGCACGCGCGGTCCCGGGGCGTCATGGAAGTCCGGCTTCTACCGCATCGCGCGCGAGACCGGCATGCCGGTCACCCTCGGTTACGTGGACCGCACCACGATGACGGCGGGACTGGGTGACACAGTCGAACTCACCGGCGACGTCGCCGCCGACATGGACCGCATCCGGGCCTTCTACGCCGACAAGGCGGGGCTGCGGCCGCAGAACCGCACCGAGCCGCGACTGCGCGACGAGGCGTCGCGGCCGGTAGCGTGAAGGCGTGACTCGGATCATCTCCGGCGCCGCCGGCTCGCTTTCGCTCGTCGTGCCCGATGCGGGCACGCGGCCGACCAGCGACCGCGTGCGCGAGGCCCTGTTCAGCTCGCTGCAGGCCGCCGATCTGCTGGCCGGCGCCAGGGTGCTGGATCTCTACGCGGGTTCCGGAGCCCTCGGCCTCGAAGCGCTCAGCCGGGGTGCGTCCGCTGTCGACCTCGTCGAGAAGGCGCCGAAGGCCGCATCCACCGCGCAGCGCAACGCCGCAGCGGTAGCGCGGGCCGTCGGCGCCCCATCGGTCGCGTGGCGGGTGCACCGCTCCAGTGCCGACGCGTTCCTGCGCGCCGGCAACGACCACTTCGACCTGGTGTTCCTCGACCCGCCGTACGACATCGGCGAGGCCGAGCTGTCGCAGACGCTGTCGCTGCTTGTCCCGCGGCTGGCTCCCGACGCCACGGTGGTCGTCGAACGCGCCCGGCGGTCGCCTGAGCCGACCCTTCCGGGTGGGCTCGTCCTCGACCGCGACAAGCGCTACGGCGACACCACCCTGTGGTGGCTCACGGCGGCGTGACTCAGCCGCTGTGGCGGTCCCAATCCCGGTAGGGATCCCAGCCGCCCGGACCGCCGTACGGCGCGTCGTCGACCAGCAGGGCATCCGACCCCGCGGTGCGGACCTCTCCGATCACGCGGAATCCCTGGGGAAGAGCGCTCTCGTCGGCGAACGTGGCCAGCAGCGCATGGTCCTCGCCGCCCTCCAGTGCCGTCACCGGATCGGCACCGAGCGCCGCCGACTCCAGCGCGAGCGTGACCCCGGATGCCGAGGCGAGCCGCCGCGCGTCCAGAGCGAGCCCGTCCGAGACGTCCATCATCGCGGACGCCCCCGCCGAGGCCGCCTCCGGCCCTGAGGCGATCGGCGGGCGTGGTCGCAGCTGTGCCTGCAGCGCCGCCGCCTCGCGTCGGGTGAGATGCGCGGTGTCGATCGGCAGGGCTTCGCCCCTGTCGTCACGGAAGCGGTCGAAGAGCAGTGCAAGCCCCGCAGCCGCCTTGCCGACGTCGCCGGCGATCGCGACGACATCACCCGGCCGGGCGCCCGAGCGGCGCACGGGCTGCGCATCGTCGAGCACCCCGACGGCGGTGACGGCGACGGTGAGCGTGTCCGAGATGGTGAGGTCTCCGCCTTCCACCGCGCACCCGGGGGCGAGAGCGTCGCAGGCGGCACGCAGCCCTCGCGCCAGGTCGGCGACGAAGCGCATGCCCGTGTCGGCCGGCACCGCCAGCGCGACGAAGAGCGCGGTCGGCCGTGCCCCCATCGCGGCGACGTCGGCGAGGTTCACCGCTGCCGCCTTCCACCCGAGATCGACGCCGGACGACCACGCCAGGCGGAAGTCGGGACCGTGCACGAGGGTGTCGGTCGTGACGACGACGCGCTCCCCCGGGGCCGCCAGCACGGCGGCGTCGTCGCCCGGGCCGACGATCGCGCGCGACGACCCGTCGAGCGCGGCGAAGACCTGCCGCAGCACGGCGTTCTCCCCCGCATCGCCTACCGTCTGCTCGGAATCGCTCGTCACCGTTCCACCGTACCGGCCGTGCCGGGGCGGTGGCCGGGGCTGCCGCTCGGCCGTCTCGATTACCCTGGAGAGGTGCCCCGATCCCGCGTGTCCGCCGCCGTCGCCGCTGCCATCGGCATGCTCGTCCTGAGCGGCTGCAGCGGTTCGTCGATCTCGCTGACGGCGCCCGACGACGCCGACAACCCGCTCTGCGCCGAGGTCATGGTGCGCCTGCCGTCGTCGGTCGACGGCAGCGACCGCCGGTGGACCGACGCGCAGTCCACCGCCGCATGGGGGAACCCGACGGCAGTGATCCTCAGCTGCGGCGTGCCGACCCCCGGGCCCACCGAGGCCCGCTGCATCACCATCGGCGGCGTGGACTGGATCGTCGACGAGTCCGACGCCCCGCGCTACCGCATCACGACCTACGGGCGCACGCCGGCCGTCGAGGTCTTCGTCGACAACGAGCAGGTCTCGCCCAACGAGGTGCTCTCGCGGTTCGCCCCCTACATCGTCGACACGCTGCCGCGGGAACGGCAGTGCACCGAGACGTCCGAGCTGCTCAGCTGACGCGCTGGCGGCCCAGTTCGATCAGCTCGGTGATGAGCCCGGGGTACGTCATGCCCGAGGCGATCCAGCAGGTGGGGAACATCGAGATCGGCGTGAACCCGGGCATGGTGTTGACCTCGTTGACGTAGAAGTCGGTCCCCGTGTAGAAGAAGTCCACGCGTGCCAGACCCTCGCCGCCGAGTGCCTCGAAGGCGCGCGCGGCGACCCGCTGCATCTCGGCGAGCTCGCCGTCGTGCATCGGAGCGGGGCACACCAGCTCCACTCCCGGCGCATCGAGGTACTTCGCCTCGAAATCGTAGAACGCCCGCCCCGTCACGACGATCTCCCCGGCGACGCTCACGCGCGGGCTCTCGCCGTCGCGGGCCTGCAGCACGCCGCACTCGATCTCGCGACCCACCACGGCCTGCTCGATGAGTGCACTCGAATCCTCGGCGAAGGCCACCTCCAGCGCGGCATCCAGGTCGTCCCAGCTGTCGACCTTCGACACGCCCACGCTCGAGCCCGCACGGTTGGGCTTGACGAACACGGGAAGCCCGAGGGAGTGCACCTGGTGAGTCCAGCGGCTGCGATCGCGGTCGAATTCCGCCCGGGTCAGGCGGCGCCACGGCACCACCGGCACGCCCGCGGCCTGCAGCACGCTCTTGGTGACGTGCTTGTCCATGCCGATCGCCGACATGAGCACGCCGCCGCCGACGTAGGGCAGGCCGAGCAGCTCCAGCATGCCCTGCACCGTGCCGTCCTCGCCGAACCGGCCGTGGAGGATCGGGAAGACCACGTCGACGTCGCCGAGGCTCTCTTCGGTGCCGTCGGGGTGCAGCACCTTCAGCTCGCGCGAGAGCGTGGATTCCGGCCACCGCACGCGGGTGCCGTTGTCTCGCACCTCAGGCAGCGTCTTGTCGGTGAACGCGAAGGCGTCGGGGTCGTCGCTTTCGAGCACGAAGGCGCCGTCGCGGGTGATGCCGATGGGGATCACCCGGTAGCGCTCGCGGTCAATCGCCCGCAGCACGCCTCCCGCCGTTGCGCAGCTGATCGAGTGCTCGCTGGAGCGACCTCCAAAGAGCACCGCCACTGCCGGCTTGTTCATTCTGCGTCCTTTCGCCCTGAGGCTGATCGTCGTCGGTGGTCAGGTGCGGGGCGATGTCGCGCGGCTTCATGGTGCCGTCGAGCACCATCTTCACCTGCTCGACGATCGGCATGGCGATGCCCGCCTCGCGCGCGAGGTTCAGGATCGGCGCGACCGACCCCAGACCTTCGGCGGTCTGGTCCATCTGCTTGACGACGTCCTGATAGCTGTAACCCTGTCCGAGCAGGCGCCCGGCGGTGTTGTTGCGGCTGAGCGGAGACTGGCACGTCGCGATGAGGTCGCCCAGGCCCGCCAGTCCCTGCAGCGTCTCGGGCTGCGCGCCCTGCGCGACGGCGAAGTCGGTCATCTCCACGAGTCCGCGCGTGATGATCGAGGCCTTCGTGTTCTCGCCGTAGCCGACGCCGTCGACGATGCCGATGGCGACGGCGATGAGGTTCTTCAGCACGCCGCCGAACTCGGTGCCGATCACGTCGGTGTTGACGAAGGTGCGGAAGTAGCGGTTGCGCGCGCGCCGGGCGACCGCTTCTGCGGTCTCGCGGCTCGTCGACGAGATCACCGCGGCGGTGGGCTGCTCGCGAGCGATCTCGAGGGCGAGGTTCGGCCCGGATGCCACGGCGATGCGAGCCGGATCGCAGTGCAGCTCCTGCTCGATGACCTGACTCATCCGAAGACCCGAGCGCTTCTCGACGCCCTTCATGAGCGAGACGATCGGCACGTCGGTGTCGGCGACGAGGGGCCGCACCGCCTTGAGGTTCTGGCGCGCCGACTGGCTGGGGATCGACAGGTACACCTGCGTGGCGCCGTCGAGGGCCTCGGACAGGTTGTGCGTGGCCGACATGCTGCGGGGCAGGTTGATCCCGGGCAGGTACTGGCTGTTGCGCTTGGCCTCGTCGATCTCGTGCGCCAGCTCCGGCCGGCGCGCCCACATGACCACGTGCGCACCGCCGTCAGCGAGGATCTTGCCGAACGTCGTGCCCCAGCTTCCGGCGCCGATCACCGCCACTCGGGGCGCTGCGGCATCCGCTCTACGGCTCAAGGCGACCCGTCTCCTTCTGTCCGTGCTGCGTGGGGTCCCAGCGCTCGGCCGGCGGCCTCTCGCCGCGCAGCTCTCCCTGGAGCGCGGCGATGCGCTCCATCACGACGTCGGTCGCCTCGATCAGCGAGGCGTGGTGGCCGCCTCGACCCGCGTAGGCCGACAGGTCGACGGGGGGCCCGACGAGGATCTTCACCCGCTTGCGGGGCGGCCAGAGGCTGAGCTTGCCGTACCGAGGCAGGATCTTCTGCACGCCCCAGGTGGCCATCGGGATCACCGGCAGGCCGCCTGTCAGGGCGACCCGCACCGCGCCCGTCTTGCCGCGCATGGGCCAGAGGTCGGGGTCCCGGGTGAGCGATCCCTCGGGGTACACGATCACGCCGGAGCCGGCCGCGATGAGCTGCTCGGCCGTGTCGATGGTCTGCTTGGCGGTGGCGGCCGAACCCGACCGGGCCACCGGGATCATGCCGGTCGCGCGCAGCGCCCACCCGAGCAGGGGCACGCGGAACAGCCCTTCCTTGACCAGGAAGCGCGGGGCGCGGCCGAGCCGCCAGGTCGCCACGGCGACGATCACCGGATCGAACTCGCTGTAGTGGTTCGGCGCGAGGACGTACGCGCCCTCGGTCGGAAGGTTCTCGCCGCCCTCGATCTCGATGCGCGCCAGCAGCCCGGCCAGCGGCACGACGATGCCCGCGAGGGGCCAGAAGACGCTGGGGCGCGTCTTCTCCGGCGAGGCGCGACGTCTCTGGGCCACGCTCATCCGATGACGTCG
>Ga0233375_1001313_pt1 | contig 11296 bp, 11 predicted proteins | sample ElkDunMinimDraft_10_FD_191539 | JGI IMG/M metagenome (GOLD analysis project Ga0233375, IMG submission 191539) | Fecal eukaryotic communites from dung pellets of Tule Elk in California, USA - Elk Dung E16 | ecosystem: Host-associated > Mammals > Digestive system > Large intestine > Fecal | place... | reverse complement strand
CGAGCACTCCGGCCGCGTGTACCGGCTCGCCTACCGGCTGACGGGCAACCGGCACGACGCCGAGGACCTCACGCAGGAGACGTTCGTGCGCGTGTTCCGCTCGCTGCACACGTACACCCCCGGGACGTTCGAGGGGTGGCTCCACCGCATCACCACGAACCTCTTCCTCGACCAGGCGCGCCGCCGGCAGCGGGTCCGCATCGAGCCGATCGGTGACGACACCGAGCGCTGGGCCTCGCCCGACCGGCTCGCGACCCCCGAGCGCGCGTTCGAGGCGCACAACCTCGACCACGACGTCCAGCGGGCGCTCGACGACCTGCCCCCCGAGTACCGCGCGGCCGTCGTGCTGTGCGACATCGAGGGTCTGTCGTACGAGGAGATCGCCGTGACCCTCGGCATCAAGCTCGGCACGGTGCGCTCGCGGATCCACCGCGCGCGGGCGCGTCTGCGGATCGCCCTCGAGCACCGCCGGCCGCTCGAGGCGCCGGTACCCGGCACCGTCGCGCCCGAGTCCGCCGAGGTGGTCTCGTGATGCACCTCGGGTCGCGGATCAGCGCACTGGTCGACGGGCAGCTCGACGCCGCGGCGACCGAGCGGGCGCTCGCGCACGTCGCCACGTGCGGGCAGTGCGCGTGCGAGCTCGACGCGGCCCGCGCAGCCCGGCGCGCGCTGGCCGCGGCCGACCCGGTGCTGCCCACCGACGACCTCACGGCGCGGCTGCTGTCCCTGTCGGCAGGGGGCGGAGAACCGCCCGTGCCCCAGGCGCCCGGATCGCGCGACCCGTTCGCCGTCGGGGGTGGAGCCGCGCTGCCGTATGCCGCGACGCACGCGCTGCGCGGTGACGTGGTCGCCCGCCGCGGCCCCGCGCGCCTCCTGGTCGGCTCGGTCGCCGGCGTGAGCGTCGCCGCCGCCGCCGGTCTGTTCATGCTGGGGGAGCGGCCGGTCGTGACACCGTCCAGCCATCCCGCCGCCGTGCTCGGGATGCTCGCCCACTCGTCCGCGCCCGGCGCGGGTCCGCACGTCCCGGCCGACGACGCCACCGTCACGTGGCTGCGCGCGCAGGGGTGGACGTTCCCCAGCAGCCTGCCGGCCGGTTGGCAGGTGGGTGCGGTCAGCTGGTCGTCGACAGGTCCACGTGTGCTCGAGGTGGACATCACCGGGCCCGCGGGGACGTTCGTCGTGACCGAGCAGCAGGGGCGCCTCGACACCGACGCCCTGCGCGGCGCGCCCGTGCGCGAGGTCGGCGGTCGGCAGGTGCACGTGCTGTCGGTCGAGCCGTGGCAGGTCGCGTGGCAGTCGGAGGCGACGGTCGTCCAGATCGTCGGGACGCAGGACGAGGACGAGATCGACGCGCTCGTGGCGGCCTTCCCGGCCGGCGGGTACGACGACACGGTGACCGGGCGCATCGGCCGCGGCTGGCAGACGGTGTCGGCCGTCCTGGACCGGCCGTGAGCGACGACGCGTCGCAGGTCGACGCACCGGGCGCACCGCCCGCGCCCCAGCCGCTGTTCGCCGCACCGCCCGCGCCCCAGCCGCTGTTCGCCGCACCGTCGTCCTACCGGCGGGTGGCGTCGGCGCCCCCGTCCTCCACCGCACCTGCGCCGACGCCCCACCCGGACGCGGCAGGGCTCCCGTCCGGGGCCGGCGGGTTCACGGCGCACGGCCCGTACGGCACCCCGGGCCCGTACGGCCCCCCGCAGGCGCCGCCCGCGCCCGCCCCGGCGGCGCCCGTGCACCGGCGCCGGCGCCGGCGGCGCACGCTGTCCGTCGCGTGGGTCGCGCCCCTGGTCGCCCTCGCGCTCGTGGCAGGGTTCGGCGGTGGCCTGCTCGGTGGCCGCGCGCTGCCGGGTGACGCCCGCCCCGTCGACGCGGGACTGCCGGCCGCCCCCGCGCCGGGCGTGCCGGTCGAGCGCGCGCCGGAGTCGATCGCGGGCATCGCGGCGGGCGTCCTGCCGAGCGTCGTGTCGATCGAGGTCGTGAGCGAGGCGGGCTCGGGCTCGGGCTCGGGCTTCGTGCTGCGGCAGGACGGCTACGTGCTCACGAACAACCACGTCGTCGAGGGCGCGGCCGCGGGCGAGCTGGTGGTGCAGTTCGCCGACGGCGCGGAGCTGCCCGGCACCGTCGTCGGCGCGACCGAGGAGTACGACCTGGCCGTGGTCAAGGTCGAGACGACCGGACTGGTCCCGCTGGCGCTCGGTGACTCCGACGCGGTCGTCGTCGGTGACCCCGTGGTCGCGATCGGCGCACCGCTCGGGCTCGTCGGTACCGTGACGACCGGCATCGTCAGCGCGCTCAACCGACCTGTCGTCGCCGGCGACGGCAACGGCACGGCCTTCATCAACGCCATCCAGACGGACGCCGCGATCAACCCCGGCAACTCCGGCGGCCCGCTCGTCAACGCGCGCGGCGAGGTCGTCGGCATCAACTCGGCGATCGCCCAGCTGCCCGGCCGCCTGACGAGCACCGGGAGCATCGGCCTGGGGTTCGCGATCCCGTCCAACCAGGCCCGCCGCACGGCGGAGCAGCTCATCGAGACCGGTGCGGCGACCTACCCGGTCATCGGGGTGCTGCTGGACCCGCAGTACTCGGGCGAGGGCGTGCGCGTCTTCGAGGAGGACCCGCCCGACTCGCAGGCCGTCACGCCCGACGGTCCCGCCGACGACGCGGGCATCCGCCGGGGCGACGTCATCCTCGCGATCGACGGGCGTCCCGTCACGGCGTCCGAGGAGCTGATCGTCGCGATCCGCGCGCGTCAGCCGGGCGACACGGTCGTGCTGCGCGTCCGCACAGGTGAGGACGAGCGCGACGTACGGGTCCGGCTCGACGCGGTCCCCTCGGGCTGACCGCCCGGCGGTCGCGCCCGTCGCGGTAACCTGAGCACGTGTTCGGGATCAACGGCGGCGAGCTGATCGTCCTGCTGCTCGTCGCCGCGCTGGTCGTCGGGCCGGAGCGTCTTCCGTCGTACGCCGAGCAGTTCGCAGGATGGGTACGGCAGCTGCGTGACCTCGCCCGCGACACCAAGGAGCGCGTCGGCGCCGAGCTCGGCGACGACGACGTCGACTGGGCGGCGCTCGACCCACGGCGGTACGACCCGCGGCGCATCGTGCGCGACGCCCTCCTCGACGACCCGCCGCCGCATGCGCCGTCGCGACCCGCGGTGCCACGCCCCGGGCGCGCCCGGCCGACCGCTGCGGCACCGCCCGTCGCGTTCGCCGGTGCAGGGCTCGCCGCGGGGCCCGCGCCGTTCGACGACGAGGCGACCTGAGCCGGACACAGCAGGACCGCACGACTCCGCTCGACCCCGGCCCCCCGGCCGACCATCTCCAGGAGGCCCCCCGCATGACCCAGGTGCTGTCCACGTCGCAGCCGGCCACGTCGTCCACGGCGGGCGGTCGCATCTTCTCGGGCATGCAGCCGACGTCGGACTCGCTCCATCTCGGCAACCACCTGGGCGCCCTGACCCAGTGGGTCGCGCTGCAGGACACGCACGACGCGATCTACTGCGTCGTCGACCTGCACGCGCTCACGGTGGCGCCGGACCCGGCGGTGCTGCGTGAGCGGACGCGTCGGACGGCCGCGCAGTACCTGGCCGCCGGCGTGGACCCGCAGCGCTCGATCCTCTTCGTGCAGTCGCACGTGCCCGAGCACGCCGAGCTCGCGTGGATCCTGTCGTGCCACACCGGCTTCGGCGAGGCCGGCCGCATGACGCAGTTCAAGGACAAGTCCGCCAAGCACGGGTCCGACGGCACGACGGTCGGGCTGTTCACCTACCCCGTGCTGATGGCGGCGGACATCCTGCTGTACGACACCGCGCTCGTGCCGGTCGGGGAGGACCAGCGCCAGCACCTCGAGCTCACGCGCGACCTCGCGCAGCGGCTCAACTCCCGGTTCGGGAAGGGCACGGCCGTGGTGCCGGAGCCCTACATCGTGTCCGCGACGGCCAAGATCTACGACCTGCAGGACCCGACGTCCAAGATGAGCAAGTCGGCCGGGAGCCCCAACGGCCTCATCGAGCTGCTCGACGACCCGAAGGTCGTCGCCAAGCGCATCCGCTCGGCCGTCACCGACGCCGAGCGGGAGATCCGCTTCGACCCCGCGGCCAAGCCCGGGGTGTCGAACCTCCTGACGATCTTCTCGGCGCTCACCGGGCGCACCGTCACGTCGCTCGAGGCCGACTACGAGGGCAAGGGGTACGGGGACCTCAAGAAGGACCTCGCCGACGTCGTCGTCGACTTCCTGACCCCGTACCAGGAGCGCGTGCGGCACTACCTGTCCGACCCGTCCGCGCTCGATGACGTGCTCGCCGAGGGCGCCGCCCGCGCCCGCGACCTCGCCGTGCCGACGCTCGAGCGGATCTACGACCGCTCGGGCCTGCTCCCGCGACGACGGGTGCGCCCGTGAGGCTCCCTCCTCTCGGCCCGGGCGAGACGATCGTGGGTGTCGCGGTCGCCGTCCCGGAGCCGTTCTGCGGGCAGCTGCACGACGCGCGCCTGCGGTTCGGCGATCCCGAGGCGCGCAACATCGTGCCGCACGTGACGCTGATCGGGCCGACCCCGGTCGCGGACGACGACTTCGACGAGCTCGACGCGCACCTCACACGCATCGCCGCGGGCCACGCGCCGTTCAAGATCCGCCTGCGTGGCGCCGAGACCTTCCGGCCTGTCTCGCCGGTCGTGTACGTCGCCCTCGAGGCGGGCGCGGAGCAGTGCGCGGCGCTCGAGTCGGAGCTGCGGGTAGGTGCGCTGCGCGCCGAGGCGAGGTTCCCGTTCCACCCGCACATCACGGTCGCGCACGACCTCGACGATGCGGCGCTCGACGCCGCCCAGGCCGCGATGACGCGGTACGAGGCCGTGTTCGACGTCACGCACGTCCACCGGTTCGTGTACGACGGCACCGCCTGGCGACCTGCGCGGCGGTTCCTCCTCGGTGCCGTCGGCACCGCGGATGCCCCGGAGGACGACCGCACCTAGATTCTGAGGATGGAACGTCGCACCATCCGTCACGAGCGGACGGTCGTGGCCCCGCCGGCCGGGGCCGGTGCCGCTCACGTGCACGCCGCCGAGCTCGCCCCCGACCCGGACCCGGGCCCCCGGTGGAGTCCGGGGTTCGCGGGGGTCCTCGAGCGGGGGAAGGCGGTGCTCGCCTGGTGGCAGCGCACGCGCGTCGCGCGGGCCAACGCCCGGTTCGGCAGGGCGGGCGGCGGCCTTCTGACGGGCGGGCTCGCCTACACCACGCTGTTCTCGGTCTTCGCGGGCCTGACGATCGGCTACACCGCGTTCATGGCGGTGCTGGGCGGCAACGACGAGCTGCGCGAGACGGTGCTGCGCACCATCGACAACACGCTGCCGGGCCTCGTCGACACCGGCAGCGGTGACGGTCTGATCGAGCCCGACCAGCTCGTCCTGAGCCCCGGGCTCGGCATCGCGGGGATCGTGGCCGTCGTCGTCCTGCTCTTCAGCGCGATCTCCGCGGTCTCGGCGCTGCGTACCGCCGTGCGTGCCATGTTCGACGTGCGCACCGCGGACAACGCGGTCGTCGGCAAGCTGCGTGAGCTGGGTGGGTTCCTCGCGATCGCGCTCGCGGTGCTGCTGTCGAGCGTCCTCGGGCTCGCGGTGACCACGGCCGCCGACTGGCTCATGGCCCTCGTGGGCTGGTCGGACTCCTCGGGCGTCGTCGTGCGCGTGCTCGGCATCAGTGTCGCGTTCGTGGTGGACGCCGCCCTGTTCGTGATGATCGTGCGCGTGCTCGCCGGGCAGCGCCCCCCGCGGCGGGACCTGCTCGGCGGTGCTGCGATCGCGGCCGCGGGGCTCGGCATCGTGCGGGTGCTCGGGACGTCGGTGGTCGCGGGCTCGGTGCGCAGCAACCCCGTGCTCGCGTCGTTCGCGGTGATCGTCATCCTGCTGCTGTGGATCAACCTCATCGCCCGCATCGTCCTGCTGGCCGCCGCGTGGACCGCGAACCCGCCGGTGCCGACCCCGCAGGAGGACCCGGACGCCGAGGCCACCTGACGCCGGCCGCGTCAGGCGGGTCCGAGCGCCGCCAGCAGCGCCGGCACGCGGCCCGCGAAGGCCCGCACCGCCGCGCGCGTGCGCCCCGGCTCGCCGACGCGGGCGAGGTTGACCATGCCGGGGTCCCCGGCGGCCTGCCCGGCCGCGATGCGGTCGCTCGCGGCGGTCATGCGCACCACGACGTGCCGGGCGACGTCGACGGCCGTCGGTGCCGCGCCGCCGAGCCGGGTCGCCTGCGCGGCGTACGCGTCGGCCAGCACGCGGACCCGGTCGGCCGCGTCCGCGGCGTCCAGCGCGTCGTAGCACGGCACGCCGCTCCACGCGAGCATCGCCAGGTCGTCCAGCGGGACGCCCGGTCCGGCGACGTCCCAGTCGACCACCCCGACGATGTCGTCGTGGCCCGCGCCGGCGACCAGCATGTTGTACATCGTCGCGTCGTGGTGGCAGACGAGCTCGTCAGGTGCGAGCGCGCGGTCCTCGAACCGCCAGCGGGTGCGTCCGCGGGGCAGGTCCGCCACGGCGTGGTGGTAGCGCGCGAGCCAGGCCGCGCCCGAGGCGAGGCGGGCGTCGGTCACCTCGGCGAGGTCGACCACCTCACCGGGCAGGTACGTGAGGACCTCACGGCCCTGCGCGTCGATGCCGAGCGGCTCGGGGACGCCGTCGAGCCCCCGCGCGCGCACGTGGACGAGCAGCGCGTGCACGGCCGGTGTCCACGGGCCCGCGGGGCGCCGGACGGTGTGCCCGACGCGCACCGCGCCGCCGACGTTGCCGCCGGGCAGCCGCAGCTCGGTGGCGCCGGGGTCGGGCTCGACGTAGCGGGGGAGAGCTGCGAGGGGATCGGTCAGGTCGTCAGCGCGCACAGGTCATGATGGCCTGCGGGGCCGATGGGCCCACACGCCTTTTCGACGAGCCGGTGCGTCAGAACGCGCGCGTGATCATCGCGCGCTTGACTTCCTGGATCGCCTTGGTCACCTCGATGCCACGCGGGCACGCCTCGGTGCAGTTGAAGGTCGTGCGGCAGCGCCACACGCCCTCCTTGTCGTTGAGGATCTCGAGGCGCTGCGTACCACCCTCGTCACGGCTGTCGAAGATGAAGCGGTGCGCGTTGACGATCGCGGCGGGGCCGAAGTACTGGCCGTCGGTCCAGAACACCGGGCAGGACGACGTGCACGCGGCGCACAGGATGCACTTGGTGGTGTCGTCGAACCGCTCGCGCTGCGCCGGGGACTGCAGGCGCTCCTTGGTCGGCTCGGTGCCCGTCGTGATGAGGAACGGCATGATCTCGCGGTAGGAGGCGAAGAACGGCTCCATGTCGACGACCAGGTCCTTCACGACCGGCAGGCCCTTGATGGGCTCGACCGTGATCGGCTTGCCGGGGTCGAGGTCCTTGAGCAGGGTCTTGCACGCGAGCCGGTTGCGCCCGTTGATGCGCATGGCGTCGGACCCGCAGATGCCGTGCGCGCACGAGCGGCGGAACGTCAGCGAGCCGTCCTGCTCCCACTTGATCTTGTGCAGCGCGTCGAGCACGCGGTCGGTGCCGTGCACCTCGACCGTGAACTCGTCCCAGCGCGGCTCGGCCACGAAGGGCTCGCCGAACGCCGGCATGTCCTCGTCCGACGGCAGGAACCGGCGGATCTTCAGCGTGACCTGGAAGGACGGCACGGCGCCGGCCTCGGGTGCGGGGGCGTCCACGGTGGCGGTCATCAGTACTTGCGCTCCATCGGCTGGTAGCGGGTGACGGTGACGGGCTTGGCCCCCAGCACGACCTGGTAGCCGTCGAACGCCTCGGCACGGGTGAACGCCCCGCCGGGGGCGCCCGGTGCGGCCGGCGCCTGCGCACCCGCCGCGATCGGACGGCGGTAGGCCATCGTGTGCTGCATGAACCGCGTGTCGTCCCGGTCCGGGAAGTCCTCGCGGAAGTGCCCGCCGCGGGACTCCTCGCGGTTGAGGGCACCGACGACGACCGTCTCGGCGATGTCGAGCAGGAAGCCCAGCTCGACGGCCTCCAGCAGGTCCGTGTTGAACGTGCGGGTCTTGTCCTGCACCGAGACCGCCTCGTAGCGCTTGCGCAGCGCCTTGACGTCGGCGAGCGCCTGCGTGAGCGACTCCGAGGTGCGGAACACCTGGGCGTTCGTGTCCATCGTCTCCTGCAGCGCGCGCCGGATGTCGGCGACGCGGTCACCGTCGGGCCGCGTGCGGATCGTCTCGAGCTCCGCCTCGACACGCGTCGCCGGGTTGTCGGGGAGCTCGACGAACGACGCGGTCGCCGCGTACGCGGCGGCGGCCCTGCCGGCCCGCTTGCCGAACACGTTGATGTCGAGCAGCGAGTTGGTGCCCAGGCGGTTCGACCCGTGCACCGACACGCACGCGACCTCGCCCGCGGCGTACAGGCCCTTGATGACGTCGGTGGCGTTGCGCAGCACCTCGCCCTCGATGTTCGTCGGGATGCCGCCCATCGCGTAGTGCGCGGTGGGGTACACCGGCACGGGCTCGGTGTACGGCTCGATACCGAGGTAGGTGCGCGCGAACTCGGTGATGTCCGGGAGCTTGGCGTCGATGTGCGCGGGCTCGAGGTGCGTGAGGTCGAGCAGGACGTAGTCCTTGTTCGGCCCGGCGCCGCGGCCCTCGCGGACCTCGTTGGCCATCGACCGGGCGACGATGTCACGCGGTGCCAGGTCCTTGATCGTGGGGGCGTAGCGCTCCATGAAGCGCTCGCCCTCGGAGTTGCGCAGGATCCCGCCCTCACCGCGCGCGGCCTCCGACAGCAGGATGCCGAGGCCCGCGAGGCCGGTCGGGTGGAACTGGAAGAACTCCATGTCCTCCAGCGGGATGCCGCGGCGGTACGCGAGCGCCATGCCGTCACCCGTCAGGGTGTGCGCGTTGGACGTCGTCTTGTAGATCTTGCCGGCGCCGCCCGTGGCGAACACGACGGCCTTGGCCTGGAAGACGTGGATCTCGCCCGTGGCCAGCTCGTACGCCACGACACCCGATGCGTTGACCTCGACGCCGTCCGCCACGTCGCCCGCGGCCAGGTCGTGGTCGACCAGCAGGTCGAGGACGTAGAACTCGTTGAAGAACTCGACGTCGTTCTTGACGCACTGCTGGTACAGCGTCTGCAGGATCATGTGGCCCGTGCGGTCCGCGGCGTAGCACGAGCGGCGCACGGCGGCCTCGCCGTGGTTGCGCGTGTGCCCGCCGAAGCGGCGCTGGTCGATGCGGCCCTCGGGCGTGCGGTTGAACGGCAGGCCCATCTTCTCCAGGTCGAGCACCGCGTCGATGGCCTCCTTGGCCATCACCTCGGCGGCATCCTGGTCGACCAGGTAGTCACCGCCCTTGACGGTGTCGAACGTGTGCCACTCCCAGTTGTCCTCCTCGACGTTGGCCAGGGCGGCGCACATGCCGCCCTGCGCCGCGCCGGTGTGGGAGCGCGTGGGGTAGAGCTTGGAGATGACGGCCGTGCGCGCACGCGTCGAGGACTCGAGCGCTGCGCGCATCCCGGCGCCGCCCGCGCCGACGATGACGACGTCGTACTGGTGGGTCTGCATCGGCTGCGAGGCCTTCCTTGCTGGGGCGTCCGGGCTGGGGGGCCGGTGGGTCAGGCCGTGCAGAACGACGGCAGCAGGTGTGCCGGGCTGTTCGGGGGGCACGGGTCGAACGTGAAGATCACCAGCGTGCCGAGCACGATGACGACGACCGTCGCGGCGTACAGCGCGAGCTTGAGCACCAGACGGGTGGTGTCCTTCTCGGCGTAGTCGTTGATGATCGTGCGCACGCCGTTGGTGCCGTGCAGCATGGCCAGCCACAGCATGAGCAGGTCCCACACCTGCCAGAACGGTGAGGCCCACTTGCCGGCGACGAAGCCGAAGTCGATCGCGCTGATGCCGTCGCCGACCATGAGGTTGACGAACAGGTGGCCGAAGATCAGCACGATCAGGACGACGCCCGACGCGCGCATGAACACCCAGCCGTACAGCTCGAAGTTGCCGCGCGTGGTGCGGCGCGACGGGCCGGGGCGCGAGGCGCGCGGGGCCTTGGGATCGGCGATGGCGCTCATCAGTGGCCCCCGAAGACGTTCATCAGGTGACGCGGCAGGAAGCCCGCCATGGTCACGACGACCAGGCCCAGCACGACCCAGAGCATGACGCGCTGGTACTTGGGGCCCTTGGACCAGAAGTCCACGAGGATCAGGCGGATGCCGTTGAAGGCGTGGAACACGATGGCGAGCACGAGCCCGGCCTCGCCGACGCCCATGATCGGGTTCTTGTAGGTGCCGATCACGTCGTTGTACGCCTCGGGGGAGACCCGCACCAGCGCGGTGTCCAGGACGTGCACGAGCAGGAAGAAGAAGATCGCGAAGCCGGTGATGCGGTGCGCGACCCAGGACCACATGCCTTCGCGCCCCCGGTAGAGCGTTCCGGCCGGCCGCGGTGGCGCGGTGGGCGCTGAGGACACGGTGAGGGCCTCCTGGGGCGAGTTCGCATGCGGACAGCGATGTCCTGGATGTGGACTCACTGTAATGACCCGGACCACCCGGACGTCGCGCGCACCTGCGGCCGATGCCCGTCCCAGCGTGCATTTGTGACCAACCCCACAGCCTGAGGGCTGGATCCGGGACCTCCGTCCGGCGCGCCCGCGTGCGAGCCGCCTCTCACCGCGGGCCCCGGGCGAGCGGGTTCGGCGTGCGCGCCCTTGCCGCTACCGTTGCGCCCATGCCGGACGCGCCGATCGTCGACTTCCATGCCGTCGTCCCGGCGGGGGGTGCGGGTACCCGCCTGTGGCCGCTGTCGCGTGCCGGGCACCCCAAGTTCCTGCTGGACCTGACGGGAAGCGGGCGCAACCTGCTGCAGGGGACGGTCGACCGGTTGCTGCCACTGGCCGGACCCGGTCACGTGCTCGTCGTGACCGGCGCGCGGCACGCCGACGCGGTGGCGGCCCAGCTGCCGGAGCTCGGCGCCGAGCACGTGCTGGCCGAGCCCAGCCCGCGCGACTCCATGGCCGCCATCGGTCTGGCGGCGGCGCTGCTCGCGCAGCGTCACGGCCCCGACGTCGTGCTCGGTTCGTTCGCGGCCGACCACGTCATCACCGGCCTGCCGGAGTTCGGCGCGACGATCCGTGAGGCCGTGGCAGTCGCCCGCACGGGCGCGGTCGTCACTGTCGGCATCCGAGCGACCGAGCCGTCCACCGCGTTCGGGTACGTGCGCAGCGGCGCGCCGCTCGACGTGCCCGGGGCCCCGCGCGCCCGGCGCGTCGTGGGGTTCACCGAGAAGCCCGACGCGCAGACCGCCGCG
>Ga0233375_1001310_pt1 | contig 11335 bp, 9 predicted proteins | sample ElkDunMinimDraft_10_FD_191539 | JGI IMG/M metagenome (GOLD analysis project Ga0233375, IMG submission 191539) | Fecal eukaryotic communites from dung pellets of Tule Elk in California, USA - Elk Dung E16 | ecosystem: Host-associated > Mammals > Digestive system > Large intestine > Fecal | place... | reverse complement strand
GGTGAAGGTGCTGTCGCCGGTCCGTCGGCGTCTGCTGGCTCGGCCGGCAGCTCTGGCAGCTCTGGTGGCCGCAAGGCCGGGCCCCGGAGCGGTGCCTCGCTCTCGTGGCCGCAGGTCAGGGCCGCGCTGCCCGGGGCGGTTCGCAAGCTCGACCCGCGCGAGCTGGTCGCTTCGCCCGTGCTGTTCGTCGTCGAGCTCGGTGCCGTCGCCACGACGCTGCTGGCAGCGTTCGAGCCCAGCGTGTTCGCGTGGTCGATCGCGGTGTGGCTGTGGGCGACCGTGCTGTTCGCGACGCTCGCCGAGTCGATCGCGGAGAGCCGCGGCAAGGCGCAGGCGTCGAGCCTGCGCGCGTCCCAGCAGCAGACGACCGCGCGGCGCGTCCTGGCTCCGGCCGACACCGTGGCGACGGGGACGGGCCTCGCCTCCCTCCCGACGGCGGAGGTCCCCTCCTCGACGCTGGGCGTCGGGGACGTGGTGGTCGTCCGGGCGGGCGAGACCGTTCCCGGCGACGGCGACGTGATCGAGGGCGTCGCGTCGGTCGACGAGTCCGCGATCACGGGCGAGTCCGCCCCCGTGATCCGGGAGTCGGGCGGCGACCGGTCCGCGGTCACGGGCGGGACCGTCGTGCTGTCCGACACGATCGTCGTGCGGATCACGGCCCCCGCGGGCCACACGTTCGTCGACCGCATGATCGCGCTCGTCGAGGGGTCGGAGCGTCAGCGCACGCCCAACGAGATCGCGCTCAACATCCTGCTGACCTCGCTCACGATCATCTTCCTGCTGGCCGTCGTGACGCTCCAGCCGTTCGCGGTGCACTCGGGCTCGAAGCAGTCGATGATCGTGCTGATCTCGTTGCTCGTGTGCCTCATCCCGACGACCATCGGGGCGCTGCTGTCGGCGATCGGCATCGCGGGCATGGACCGCCTCGTCCAGCGCAACGTGCTCGCCATGTCGGGCCGCGCGGTCGAGGCCGCGGGCGACGTCGACGTCCTGCTGCTCGACAAGACCGGCACCATCACCTACGGCAACCGGCAGGCCGCCGACCTCCTGACGGTCGGGGACGTCACGACGACGCAGCTCGCCGAGGCCGCCCGGCTGTCGTCCCTCGCGGACGAGACGCCCGAGGGCAAGAGCATCGTGGTGCTCGTCCGGGAGCGGTACGGGATCGCAGACGCGGCGGGCGCTCAGGCGGTCGGCCTGCCAGGTGCCGAGATGGTGCCCTTCACCGCGCAGACGCGCATGAGCGGGATCGACCTGCCCCTGGCCGACGGCCGCGTGCGCCGCATCCGCAAGGGTGCCGGCAGCGCGGTCCAGCGCTGGGTGCACTCGACAGGGGCGCCGCTCGACGGTCCGGGCGGGGCCGTGAGCGAGCAGCTCGCGGCCCACGTCGACGCCGTGAGCTCCTCGGGCGGCACGCCGCTCGTCGTGGCCGAGCAGGTCGGCGAGGGGCCCGCGCGCGTGCTCGGCGTCGTCCACCTCAAGGACGTCGTCAAGGCGGGCATGCGCGAACGGTTCGACGAGCTGCGCGCCATGGGCATCCGCACCGTCATGGTCACGGGCGACAACGCCGTGACCGCACGGGCCATCGCCGCCGAGGCGGGCGTCGACGACGTCCTGGCCGAGGCGACGCCCGAGGACAAGCTCGCGCTCATCCGGCGCGAGCAGGCCGGCGGGCGGCTCGTCGCCATGGCGGGCGACGGCACCAACGACGCGCCCGCCCTGGCGCAGGCCGACGTGGGTGTCGCGATGAACACCGGGACCACCGCCGCCAAGGAGGCGGGCAACATGGTGGACCTCGACTCCGACCCGACCAAGCTCATCGAGATCGTCGAGATCGGCAAGCAGCTCCTCATCACGCGCGGGGCACTGACGACCTTCTCGATCGCGAACGACATCGCGAAGTACTTCGCGATCCTGCCCGCGATGTTCATGGTCGTGTTCCCGCAGCTCGGGGTCCTCAACGTCATGCGCCTGTCGAGCCCGGAGTCGGCCATCCTGTCGGCGGTCGTGTTCAACGCGCTCATCATCCTGGTGCTCATCCCGCTCTCGCTCAAGGGCGTGCGGTACCGGCCGTCGTCGGCGTCGGCGATGCTGCGCCGCAACCTCCTGGTCTACGGCGTGGGCGGCCTCGTGGCCCCCTTCGTCGGGATCAAGCTCATCGACCTCGTGATCTCCCTCATCCCCGGGATTGGCTGACATGCCTGGAACTCGTCTCCCTGCGGGTGTCCCCGGACGCCCCTCTCCTCTCGCGCGCCCCTCGGCCTCGGCCGGTGCTGCGTCGCTGTTCCGCCAGACGCTCGCGGGCCTGCGCGTCCTGCTCGTCCTCACGCTGCTCCTGGGCGTGGCGTACCCGCTCGCGGTGTGGGGCGTCGGGCAGCTCGTCCTGCCGTGGCAGGCGAACGGTTCGCTCGTGCGCAGCGACGGCACGCACGCCACGTCCGTCACCGACACGGGTGCGCAGGGGGCGCCCGTCGTCGGGTCCGCCCTGATCGGGCAGGACTTCGCCGCGGCCGACGACGCCGAGCGCTGGTTCCACGGCCGCCCCTCGGCCGCGGGCGACGGCTACGACACGCTCGCCTCGGCGGGCACCAACCTCGGCCCGCTCAACCCCGAGCTCGTCGCCTCGATCGAGGAGCGCCGCGCGGCGCTCGCGGACCTCCACGGCGTGGACCCGGCGTCGCTGCCGGCCGACGCGCTCACGGCGTCGGCGTCGGGCCTCGACCCGCAGATCAGCCCCGCGTACGCGGCGCTGCAGGTCGCGCGCGTGGCCGACGCGAGAGGCCTCGACGAGGCCGTCGTCGCGGACCTCGTGGCACAGCACACCGCGGGCCGGGACCTCGGGGTCCTGGGCGAACCGCGTGTCAACGTGCTCGAGCTCAACCTCGCGCTCGAGAACTCGGAGAAGATGAACCCATGACGACGAGCGCGAGGCCCCACGCCGCGGACCGGTCGGCGCGGGTGCTCCGTGCCTGAGCCGCGCGGCGGTCCGGAGGCCGCAGGGTCCGGGAGCCCCCAGGAGGGGCGCCCGGGCCCGGGCGCGTCCGGCACGCCCCGGCCCGACGGCGCCGCTCGCCGCCCCGGTGTCCTCACCGTGTACCTCGGGGCCGCCCCGGGCGTGGGCAAGACGTACGCGATGCTCGGCGAGGCCCACCGGCGGCGAGCCCGCGGCACCGACGTGGTCGTGGGGCTCGTCGAGACCCACGGACGGTCGGCGACGATCACGCAGGTCGGCGACCTCGAGGTGGTGCCGCGTCGCGTCGTGAGCCACCGCGACGTCGAGCTGACCGAGCTCGACGTCGACGCCGTGCTCGCCCGCGCGCCGCAGGTGGCCCTGGTCGACGAGCTCGCGCACACCAACGCGCCCGGCTCGCGGCACCGCAAGCGCTGGCAGGACGTGCAGGAGCTCCTGGCCGCGGGCATCGACGTCGTGACCACGGTCAACGTGCAGCACCTCGAGTCGCTCACGGCCGACGTCGAGGCCATCACGGGCGTGCGCCAGCGCGAGACCGTGCCCGACCAGGTCGTGCGCGACGCGGACCAGATCCAGCTCGTCGACCTCTCGCCCCAGGCGCTGCGTCGGCGCCTGGCGCACGGGAACGTGTACCGCGCCGAGCAGATCGACGCCTCCCTGTCGTCGTACTTCCGCACGGGCAACCTCACGGCACTGCGCGAGCTCGCGCTCCTGTGGCTCGCCGACCGGGTGGACGACGCCCTGACCCGCTACCGGGCCGACCACGCGATCGTCGGCACCTGGCCCGCGCGCGAGCGCATCGTCGTCGCGGTCACGGGTGGACCCGAGGGCGAGACGTTGCTGCGCCGAGGGGCCCGCATCGCCCAGCGGGCGGCCGGCTCCGAGCTGGTCGCGGTGCACGTGCTCGCGACCGACGGCCTGCCCAGCGCCCCGCCCGCCGCCATCGCCGCGTCGCGCGAGCTCGTCGAGTCGCTCGGCGGGACGTTCCACACGGTCGTGGGGGAGGACGTCGCGTCGGCCGTCGTCGACTTCGCGCAAGGCGTCAACGCGACCATGATCGTCGTGGGCGTCTCGCGGCACTCCCGCTGGCGCGAGGCGCTGCTCGGCTCGTCGAGCACCGAGATCGCGCGACTGGCCGGGACGATCGACGTCCACCTCGTGACGCACGAGAAGGCACGCACGGGCAGGCTCCTGCGCGGACGGTGGTCGGCCCTGTCCCGGCGGCGCCGGACCGCCGGGTGGGCGCTGGCGTTCGTGGTTCCCGCCGTCCTGACCGGGGTCTTCTGGGTGCTGCGTCAGGACGTGTCGCTCTCGACCGAGCTCATGCTGTTCCTCGCGGGCTCGGTGGGGGTCGCGCTCGTGGGCGGGCTCTGGCCCGCGGTGGCCGCGGCCGTCGTGTCGTTCCTGTGCCTCAACTGGTTCTTCACGCCCCCGACCGGGTTCCTCACGGTCCAGGACCCGGAGAACCTCCTCGCGCTCGTGGTGTTCGTGCTCGTCGCGGCCGCCGTGGCCTCGGTCGTGGACCTCGCGGCCCGCCGGACGGTGCAGGCGTACCGTGCGCGGGCCGAGGCGTCGACCCTGGCGGCGCTGTCCCGGTCGGTGCTCTCGGGCGAGGACACGGCCCAGGCCATCGTGACGCGGCTCGCCGAGACGTTCGGCCTGTCCCGGGTCGAGCTCGAGTCACGCGTGGACGAGCGCAGCGCGTGGCGCACGGTCGCGACCACGGGCCGCACCGAGGGCGACGCGAGCGTCGGAGGGGGATCCGCCGTCGGGCCCGGGGACGACCCCGGGCGCACCGAGCTGCGCGTCGACGACCACCACAGGCTCTCCCTGCGGGGACGGGCGCTGCCCGCGAGCGACCGGCAGGTCCTCGAGGCCTTCGCCGCGCAGGCCGGGCTCGTCCTGGAGTACCGGCGCCTGCGCGAGCAGGCCGCGCAGGCCGCGGTGCTCGAGGAGGCCGACGCGACGCGCACCGCGCTGCTCGCCGCCGTCTCGCACGACCTGCGCACCCCGCTCGCGGCGATCCGCACGGCCGTCGACGGTCTCGCCTCCCCGGACGTCGACCTCGACGCCGAGGACACCGAGACCCTGACCCGGACCATCGCGGACTCGACCGGGCGGCTCGAGAAGCTCATCGACAACCTGCTCGACCTCTCGCGGCTCCAGACCGGCAGCGTGCGCCCCGTCCTGCGCGCGGCGTCGGTCGACGAGATCGTGCCGCTCGCGGTCGAGCCCTACGGGCCGGGCGTCGTGCGGCTCGACGTGCCCGACGACCTGCCCCTCGTGCGCACCGACCCGGGCCTGCTCGAACGCGCGGTCGCGAACCTCACGTCCAACGCCGTGCGGCACAGCCCGCCCGGGCAGCCCGTGCGGATCACCGCCTCGGCAGGCCCGCGCGAGATCGAGCTGCGCATCGTCGACACGGGCCGCGGCCTGTCCGACGAGTCCAAGGTCCGCATGTTCGAGCCCTTCCAACGCCTGGGCGACACGAGCGGCGAGGGCCTGGGCCTCGGCCTCGCGGTCGCCGACGGCCTGGCCCGGGCCGTCGGCGCGACCATCACGCCCGAGGACACGCCCGGGGGCGGACTGACCATGGTGGTCACCGTGCCGCGCGAGGCGCGGGAGGATGACGGCGTGAGAGCGGGCAGCGGTGGTACGGCAGGCAGGGCAGAGCCGGCAGGCAGGGCAGGGCCGGGGGACGGGGTCGACGACGAGCAGGGCGAGAAGGGTGAGGTGCGCGGATGAGCGTCGACGGCAACCGGGTGCTGGTCGTCGACGACGACGCGGGCCTCGTGCGTGCCCTCGCGATCAACCTGCGCGCGCACGGGTGGGACGTGACGGTCGCGACGACGGGCGCCGAGGCGCTCGACGCGGCCGCGAGCGCCCGCCCCGACGTGATCCTGCTCGACCTGGGCCTGCCGGACCTGTCGGGGTTCGAGGTCATCGAGGGCGTGCGGGGGTGGAGCGCCGTGCCCATCGTGGTCCTCTCGGCCCGCCAGCTCGGCGACGACAAGGTCGACGCGCTCGACGCGGGCGCGGACGACTACGTGACCAAGCCGTTCGCGATGAACGAGCTGCTCGCGCGCCTGCGGGCCGCGGTGCGACGCGCCCAGCCGGCGGAGGTCTCCGAACCTGTGGTCGAGGCGGGGGACCTGCGGATCGACCTCGCACGTCGCCGGGTCCTGCGTGGTGGGCACGAGGTGCGCCTCAGCCCGACCGAGTGGTCGTTGCTCGAGGTCCTGGTGCGGCACCGGGGTCGGATGGTCGGGCGGCTCCAGCTCCTGCACGACGTGTGGGGGCCCGCGTACTCGGCCGAGACCAACTACCTGCGCGTGTACACCGCGCAGCTGCGGCGCAAGCTCGAGGACGACCCCGCGAACCCGCGGCACATCATCACCCAGCCGGGCATGGGCTATCTCTTCGAGGTCTGACCGTTGCCCGTACCCTGTGGCGCGGGCCCGCGCGACGCGGGTGCCGTCCGGCACCTGCCCAGCGACCGACCGGCAGGCCGACCGACCGACCGGCAGACCGACCGACCGGCGCGGCGGGAACCACCGCCGCGTCCCGACCGTTGAGCGTTCGACCCGACGAAGGAGACCCGTCATGCTGTGCCCTCTCGACCAGACCGTGCTCGTGATGTCCGACCGCAAGGGCGTGGAGATCGACTACTGCCCGACCTGCCGCGGTGTGTGGCTCGACCGGGGTGAGCTCGACAAGATCATCGACCGCAGCGTCGAGGCCGAGATCGCGGCCGAGGCCGGTGGTCCGGCGGCAGCCGGCGCACCGCTCGCCGCGACCCCGCCGCCCGTGCAGTACCCGCCGACGCAGCAGCTGCCCGTCCCGCCGCCGGCCGCACCCTACGGGTACTCGGACGACCGGCGCCGGGACGAGTACCGCAGGGACGACCGCTACCGCGGGGACGACCGTCGCCGCGAGGAGCACCGCGACGACCGCTACCGCAGCTCGGACCAGTACCGCAGCGACGACCCGCGCTACCGCAAGAAGAAGAAGGAGTCCTGGCTCGGGGACCTGTTCGACTTCTGAGCCGCCGCGGCGCCGGCCCCGACCGGGTCGGCGCCGTCGTCGTCCCCGCCGCTGCCCGCCTTCCCCGCCCGCTCCTGCTGAACGGATAGCCATGCCCGTCCTCGACCTGTTCTCGCTCGCCGGCCGCACGGCGCTGATCACCGGGGGGAGCCGGGGGATCGGGCGCGGCCTCGCGCAGTCCCTGGGCGAGGCGGGGGCGCGGGTCGCGCTGACCGCGACGACGCTCGACGCCGCGCAGGCTGCGGCGGGCGAGCTGCGCGCGCTGGGTCTGGACGCGCACGGCTACGAGCTCGACGTGACGGACCGCGAGCAGGTGGACGACGTCGTCGCGCAGGTCGGGCGCGAGGGCGGCGGGGTGGACGTGCTCGTCAACAACGCGGGCATCTCGATCGGGGGTGCGGCGCTGGAGATCGAGGACGACGTGTGGCACCGCACGCTCGCGACGAACCTCGACGGCGTCTGGTACTGCTCGCGGGCCGTGGCGCGGCAGATGGTCGCGGACGAGCGGGGCGGCACGATCGTCAACGTGGGGTCGATGTCGGCGCAGATCGTCAACCGGCCGCGGTGGCAGCCCGCGTACCTGGCGTCGAAGGCCGCGGTGCACCAGCTGACCAAGGGTCTGGCCGCCGAGTGGGCGCCGCACGGGATCCGGGTCAACGCCATCGCGCCGGGCTACATCCTCACCGAGGCCTCCCCGGTGGACCAGCCCGAGTACTACGACGACTGCGTGGCCCCCGCGGCGATGAAGCGCTGGGGGACGCCCGCCGAGCTGGGGCCGGTCGTGGTCATGCTCGCGAGCGAGGCGTCGAGCTTCATGACGGGGGCGGTCGTGACCGTCGACGGCGGGTACACGCTCTTCTGACGGTTCGGTCCGGTACGTCGAGGCCGGCGCCCGGGGCGACACCTAGACTCGGGTCCCGTGCGCCAGGTTCTCAAGCAGTGGGTCGACCCGTTCGTCGTGGCTCTGGTCGCGACCATGGTCCTGGGGCTCGTGGTCCCCGTGCCCGGAGACGCTCAGCGCGTCGTCGACACGGTCGCGGACGTCGCGGTCGCGATCCTCTTCCTGGTCTACGGCATGCGGCTGTCGACGACCGAGGTGTGGTCCGGGCTGAGGAACGTCCGCCTGCAGGGTGGCATCCTCGCCTCGACCTACGTGGTCTTCCCGGTGCTCGGGATCGCGGTGTCGTGGGCCGTGACGCCGCTGGTCGGGGTGCCGCTCGCGGCGGGCATCCTGTTCCTGTCCCTGCTGCCCTCGACGGTCCAGTCGTCCGTCGCGTTCACGTCGGTCGCGCGGGGCAACATCGCGGGGGCCGTCTGCGGGGCGACGGTCTCGAACGTCGTCGGCATGGTCGTGACCCCGCTGCTCGTGCTGTGGTTCATGTCGTCGAGCGGCGCGACCGGCGGCCTGAGCGGGCTGCGTGACGTCCTGCTGCACCTGCTCGCACCGTTCGTCGTGGGCCAGCTCCTGCAGCCGTTCGTGGGGCGGTGGGTCCGGGCCAGGCGGTGGCTCACGCTCTCGGTCGACCGGGGCACGATCCTGGTCGTCGTCTTCGGTGCGGTCGCCGCCGCGACGAGCGCGGGGGTGTGGGCCGGGATCTCGGCGTGGACGATCGTCGCTCTCGTCGGGATCAGCGCCGTGATGCTCGCGGTCATGCTCGCGGTGACCTGGTGGGGTGGGGCGGCGCTGCGGCTCGGCACCCCGGACCGCGTCGCGCTGCTCATGTGCGGGTCCAAGAAGAGCCTTGCGACGGGGCTGCCCATGGCCGCGGTGCTCTTCCCCGTCGCCGTGGCGGGCACGGTCGCCGTGCCCGTCATCGTCTTCCACCAGCTCCAGCTCGTCGTGTGCGCGGTCCTCGCGCGGAGGCTGGCGCTGCGCGCGGAGCCCTGATCGCGCGGCCGGTCCTCGGCGGGCCGACCGGGACGGACGGCGTGTGCCCGGCGCGCCGCGAGCGCTTCGACGCCAGCGCCGACGTCGGTCCGGGCTGAGTGGCCCTCGACGTGCCGGTCCAGGTGCGTGCCGCGGCCGTGCTGCCTAGCGTCGGAGGATGACTCCCGACGACACAGACCGATGGTCCCAGGACGTGACCGAGCACAGCGACGCGCTCGACCTCGAGGACGGCGTGTTCGCGGGGGACGACCCGGCCGAGATCGCGGCGTCCCTCAAACGGTCGGCCGAGCGCAGCTCGCGCCGCAAGGGCACGCCGTACCAGTCCGCGATGTCGATGCTCACCTTCTACATCAACCGGGCAGGGGACAACCTGTCGTCGGAGCAGCGCGACGTCCTGGAACGGGCCAAGGACGAGCTGCGCACGGCGTTCGGTCGCGACTGACGGCGCGAGCGAGCCTCAGCCGGCCGCGAGCTGCTCGCGGATCTGGCGCTTGGCGCGCAGCAGGATGCCCGTCATGCCGTGCAGGCGCAGGGGGCTCACCGCGTCGGTCAGCCCGATCATGAACGGGTAGTCGTCGGGTACGGCGAGCGCCTCCTCGGGGGTCAGCCCGTCGAGCCCCTGCGCGAGGATCGACGCGAAGCCGCGCGTCGTCGGCGCCTCTGCCGGGGCGGTCGCGTAGAGGTGCACCCCGTCCTGCTCGACCTCGGCGAACGCGCGCACGGGCGACTGGCACTCCTCGACGCGCTCGAGCAGGCCGGGCGCGTCCCGGTAGCGCGCAGGCAGGTCCGGCAGCTCGCGCGAGAACTCGAGCAGGAGCTGGAGGCGGTCACGCTCACCGAGCGCGAGGAAGTCCTCGCGGATCTCGGTGAGGACCGGGGGCAGGGCGGTCGCGGCGTCGTCGGTCATCCGTCGATCCTCCCACCCGCCGCGCTCCCGGGCAGCGCCGGACCGCCCAGCGGACCAGCCGTCGTCGGGCCGCGCCCGCGCCGTCGAACCCGGCCGGGCCGGCCCGTCCTCGCCGCGCACCATCGGTCCCTCGTGGATACGTTGAGCCACGAGTGCGCCGACGCACGGCGCGGACGGACGGAGCGTCATGGGAACCCTGTCGAACGACCTGCGCACGCTGAGCCACGAGGCGTACCTCTACCTGTACCCGCTCGTGACGATGGACCTCAGCAGGCGCCAGGCCACCAACCTGGCGGCCGGCGTCCGGCCCGGGTTCGGACCGCCCAACGTGTTCCACCACCTGCGCGAGCTCCCGCCCGCGGACTTCCGCGCGGTGGTCCGCCCCAACTTCGACACGCTGTACTCCAACCTGTGGCTGGACCTGACGGGCGGCCCCGTCCTGCTCCACGTCCCCGACACCGACGACCGCTACTACATGCTGCCCCTGCTGGACATGTGGACCGAGGTCTTCGCGACGATCGGCAAGCGGACCACGGGCACGGGGGAGGGGGACTACCTGATCGTCGGGCCGGACTACGAGGGCGACCTGAGCGAGTTCTACGACGACCTCCCGGAGGACGTCGCGCTGATCGTCGCGCCCACCCCGCAGGTGTGGGTCATCGGACGCACCCAGACGAACGGCGTCGCGGACTACCCGGCGGTGCACGCCGTGCAGGACGGCCTGTCGGTGCGGGAGCTGGGCCGGCGGCCGGCGTTCACCATCGACCCGACCGCCGACACGCGCACCGAGCCGTCGCGCCTGGTCGACTCCCTCAGCGCGGTGGACTTCTTCACGTACGCGACCAGGCTCCTCGACACGAACCCGCCGCACCTGACCGACTTCTCGGTGCTCGCCCGTGTCGGCGCGCTGGGCATCGTCCCGGGCGAGGACTTCGACCCGGGGCAGTTCGACGACGCCGAGACCGCCGAGATCGAGGCGGGGGCGGCGAGCGCCCGTGCGCTGCTGGACACGGCGCAGGCGACGCTGGGGACCGTCGCGAACGGGTGGGTGCTCTACCGCGACACCATGGGCGTCTACGGGAACTTCTACCTCAAGCGGGCCGTCATCACGCTCGTCGGGCTGGGGGCCAACCCGGTCGAGGACGCCATCTACCCGCTCCTCGCGACCGACGCGGACGGCCAGGCCCTGGACGGGGAGCACGACTACGTGCTGCACTTCGACGCCGACGGGCTCCCGCCCGCAGCGGCGTTCTGGTCGGTCACCATGTACGACGCCGAGGGCTACCAGGTGGCGAACGCCCTCGACCGCTTCGCGATCGGCGACCGCGACGACCTGCGGTACGGCGAGGACGGTTCGCTCGACCTGTACCTGCAGCACGAGTCCCCGGGCCCCGACCGTGAGAGCAACTGGCTCCCCGCCCCGCGCGGTCCGTTGGGCGTGACGATGCGGCTCTACGCGCCGCTGTCGCAGGCGCTCGACGGACGCTGGGTCCCGCCGGCGGTCCGCCGGGCCTGAGCCGCCCGC